>SXGU01441714.1_pt1 | contig 15532 bp, 15 predicted proteins | sample 3174531 | NCBI WGS metagenome assembly SXGU01 (sample SAMN11356863, study PRJNA531348) | freshwater metagenome | isolation source: freshwater sample F1-140 | place: China: Fuxian Lake, Yuxi | collected 2017-12-25
GAGATCGAGCAGGCCGGCGACGCCGACCACGATGTTGAGGCCGAGCGAGAGCAGCACGAAGAGCACGGCGAAGTTGGTGATGCGTACCCAGGCCGTGCCGGCCATCGCCAGCACGAAGGGCAGGGCGATCAGCGCCAGCGCAATGCAGGCGAGGCCGAACTTTTCGCGCGCGCTCCAGTTCATCAGGCGCGCTCCGAGACGCGCTCGCCAAGCAGGCCGGACGGGCGGAACACCAGCACCATGATCAGCATCAGGAAGGCGAACACGTCCTGGTAGTTGCTGCCGAAGAGCACGAAGTGGGCGCCGTCGGCACAGCGCTCGCCCATCCAGCCGCCGTCGGCGGCGCCGGGCCAACGACAGACGTCCGTGTATTCACCGATGTAGCCGGTGCCGAGCGCCTCGACCAGGCCCAGCAGCAGGCCGCCGACCATGGCCCCCGGGATGTTGCCGATGCCGCCCAGCACCGCGGCGGAGAAGGCCTTGAGACCGAGGATGAAACCCATCGTGTAGTGGGCGATGCCGTAGTAGGTGCCGAACATGACGCCCGCCATGGCGCCCAGCGCGGCGCCGATGACGAAGGTGGCGGCGATCACGCGGTCGGCATTGACGCCCATCAGGCTGGCGACGTGTACGTTCTCGGCCGTGGCGCGGATGGCGATGCCGAAGCGCGTGCGATAGACGAACCAGGAGAGGCCGGCCATCATCACCATCGAGAGCAGGATGATGGCGATCTGCACGCCGCAGATCGCGGCACCGCCGAGGGTGAAGCTCGGGTTCTCGATGAGTTGGGGAAAGGCGATCGGGTTGCGGCCCCAGATCAGCAGCGCCACATGTTGCAGGATGATGGACATGCCGATCGCGGTGATCAGCGGCGCCAGGCGCGGCGCGTGGCGCAGCGGGCGGTAGGCGATGCGTTCCAGCCCGTAGCCGAGCAGCATGCAGGCCGGCACGGCGGCGAGCACGCCGGCCAGCAGAATCACACCCGGCGGCAACGCGCTGCCGGCCAGTGCGGCGATCACGGCAAAGGCCACCATGGCGCCGATCATCACCACTTCCCCATGGGCGAAGTTGATCAGCTGGATCACGCCGTAGACCATGGTGTAGCCGAGCGCCACGACGGCGTAGACGCTGCCCGTGGTGAGGCCGTTGATGATCTGCTGCAGCAGGATGTCCATGGTGCGCGGGGTTCCAAAAAAACGGGGAAGCCGCCGTCAGGCGACTTCCCCGTTCGTTTCAGCGGATGCTTACTTCTTCGCCGGAGCCGCAGGTGCCGGCGCAGCCGCAGGCGCAGCAGCGGGTGCGGCCGGTGCGGGCGCTGCCATTCCCGACATGCCCTGCATGCCGCTCATCGCGGCCGGCTGGGCCGGTGCCGGTGCTGCCATTCCTGCCATGCCCTGCATACCGCTCATCCCTTGCATGCCGCCCATCGCGGCAGGCTGGGCCGGTGCTGCCGCCGGTGCCGGTGCGGACAGCGCGGCGTATTCGTCGAGCGTCAGCGACTTGCCGCCCTTGATAATCGCCAGCGGCGTGATCTTGCCGTCCTTGAGCGTGAAGATGGTCATCTCGGCGTCCTTGCGGTCGCCCTTCTCGTCGAACTTGATGTTGCCGCTGGCGCCGTTGTAGTCGCTGGCGGCCAGCACCGGCAGGTACTTGGCCGGGTCGGGCGAGTCGGCCTTCTTCATCGCGGCGATGATCAGGTTCGCGGCGTCGTAGGTGAAGGGCGAGTAGAGGATGGGATCGACCTTGAACTTGGCCTTGTAGGCGTCGAGGAACTTCTTGCCGGAGGCTTGCACCGGGATGCCGGCCTGGGAGCAGATCAGGCCCTCGGCGGCGGGTCCGGCCAGCTCGGCCATCTTGTCAGTGCAGGCGCCGTCGCCGAAAGAAAATACCGAAGTCATCTTGAGTTCGCGTGCCTGCTTCAGCAGCGGGCCGCCGGTGGCGTCCATGCCGCCGTAGAACACGGCATCGGGCTTCTTGCCCTTGACCTTGGTCAGCACCGCCTTCCAGTCAACGGTCTTGTCGGTGCCCTTTTCGCGCGGCAGGACCTTGACGCCGGCAGCCTTGAGGGTCTTTTCGACTTCGTTGGCGAGGCCTTCGCCGTAGGCGGTGGCGTCGTCGATGATGGCGACGGTCTTCGGCTTGCTGTTGGCGGCAAGGAAGTTGGCGACGGCCGGGCCCTGTTGGTCGTCGCGGCCGACGACGCGGAACACGGCCTTGAAGCCCTGTTCGGTCAGCGCCGGGTTGGTGGCGGAGCCCGAGATCATCGGCAGTTTGGCGCCGTTGTAGATTGCCGACGCGGGAATGGTCGTTCCGGAATTCAGGTGTCCGACGATGCCGGCGACCTTGGCGTCGACCAGCTTCTGGGCCACGGTGTTGCCGACCTTCGGGTCAGCCTGGTCATCTTCGGAGACCAGTTCGAACTTGACATCACGGCCGCCGAGCTTGACCTTCGCCGCATTGGCTTCGTCAATGGCGAGGCGGGCGCCATTTTCGTTGTCCTTGCCCAGGTGGGCGATGCCGCCGGTGAGCGGCGCAACGCTGCCGATCTTGACCGACAGCGGGGGCGGGGGCGCCTGCACCGGAGGCGGGGGAGGCGGCTCTTCCGTGCCGCAGCCCATTACGGCGATGGCGGCGATGACGGACAGCGATAGGGTCTTAATGGGCAGGTTCATGGCATTAACTCCGTTCAGGTCGGGGACAGGCGAAGCGCGCATGATAAATCAGGGCGGCGCGGTGTGCGCGATCCGTTTCGTCGGGACAGAGTCAACGAAAAAAACCGCCCCGGCCTCTGGCCGGAGCGGCTTAGCGGGAAGCGGTGCGCCTTACTTGGCGCCGCCAAGCACCCACTTGACGAGCGTCTTGGCTTCGTCGTCGGTGATCTTGGCATTCGGCGGCATCGGGATCTGGCCCCAGACGCCTTTGCCGCCGGCCTTGACCTTGCCGACGAGAGTGGCTTCGTCGCTGGCCTTGTACTTCTTGGCGACGTCCTGGTAGGAGGGGCCGACGAGCTTCTTGTCGATAGCGTGGCAGGCCATGCAGCCGCTCTTGGTGGCGAGGTCCTTGTTGGCGAAGGCGGGTGCCGCGGCAACCAGGCCGGTGGCAACCAGGGCGGAGATCAGAACCGATTTCATGTGGAATTCCTTTGCTTGAATGACAGGGGGTGTTCCCGGGCACGGGTCGGCGAAAGCTACCGGATGTCGATGGGCCGAAAAATGCTTCAGATCAATTTGCGAACTCATCGATTCTCGCCGTTGGGGCAGAGCAACTAACGCCGCGACAGCGCCAGGCGTTGACAGCAGCGCTTTCCGGCTTGGCCAGCGCCGCCGGCAGGTCAGGGGTCCCGTTGGGCAGGGCCAGGACCATGCGGGTCGGCCTGGCGCCGAGCGCCGCCGTCCATTCCGGCATGGCGGCGGCGGGGCCGCGCAGAATGATGATCTCGGGCGGCGTCAGCATCTCCTCGAGCGCACGCAGCATCGAGGCGAAGCCGCCCTGCGACTGGCGCAACTGCGGCCAGAATAGCGCCAGGGTCTTTTCCGCGGCGGCAAGGTAGCGGGTCTCGCCCAGCAGGTGGCCGAGGCGCTGGAGCGAAAAGGCCGCCACACCGTTTCCCGCCGGCGTGGCGTTATCGTGCCCGCTCTTGGGACGGTGGATCAGGGCTTCATGGTCGTGCGTGGTGAAATGGAAAGCCCCGGCATCCTTGTCCTCGAACCGCGCCAGCAGGGCGTCGGCGAGTTCGACGGCGAAGGCGAGATCGTCGCGGCGGAAATCGGCCTGCAGCATTTCGAGCAAGGCGGACAGCAGGAAGGCATAGTCGTCGAGATAGGCGTTGAGGTGGGCGCGGCCATTGCGCGAGGTGGCCAGCAAACGGCCGTCGCGCCAATGCGTCCTGCGCAGGAAGTCGATGGCGCGCCGCGCCGACTGCAGCCAGTCGTCGCGGCCGAAAACGCGTGCCGCATGGGCCATGCCTTCGATCATCAGGGCGTTCCAGCCGGTCAGGACCTTGTCGTCACAAGCGGGGCGCACGCGCCGCTCGCGCGCGGCGAAGAGCTTTTGTCGGGCCGATTCGAGCAGGACTTCTTCGCCCGCGCCCAGTGCAGCGGAAATGCGCGCGTGCCAGTGGCGATTTTCGAAATTCGGCGGACCGTCGAAGCCCCATCGCCGTGCCGCCAGCGCCGACTCTTCGGGCGTCAGAATGGTTGCGAGCTGGTCGCGGTCCCAGACGTAGTACTTGCCTTCCTCGGCTTCGGAGTCTGCATCGAGTGCGGAGTAGTAGCCGCCGTTCGGTGCCTGCATCTCCCGTATCACCCAGGCCGCCGTTTCATCGGCGACGCGGGCGAACAGGGGATCCCGGCTTTGCGCCCAGGCATCGGCGCAAAGCCCGAGCAGTGGCCCGTTGTCGTAAAGCATTTTTTCGAAGTGCGGGATCTCCCAGCGTTCGTCCACGCTGTAGCGGGCGAAGCCGCCGCCGATCTGGTCGTAGATGCCGCCCTCGCCCATGCGGCGCAGCGTGGTCAGTGCCATCTCCCGGCAGGCCGGGCTTTCCCGCGTCAGCAGGAAGGCGAGATCCGTGGGATGGGGAAACTTCGGCGCGCCGCCAAAGCCGCCGTGCACCGGGTCGAAGGCGCGCGCCAACATGGCTTCGGCCGTTGCCAGCGGCGCCGCATCGAACTTTGCCGGGCCCGCCGGTGCTTCCGGTACGGAATCCAGCATCGCCGCGCGCAGCTCGACGGCCTGGGCGGAGATATCGTCGCCCCGTTCGGCAAAGGCGACCGCCACGCGTTCGCAAAGCTCGGCGAAGCCCGGCAGGCCGTAGCGGGGTTCGCGCGGGAAGTAGGTGCCACCGAAGAAGGGCGAGCCGTCGGGGGCGAGGAACATGGTCAGCGGCCAGCCGCCGTTGCGCCGCGTCAGCAGATTGTGGGCGGTCTGGTAGATCTGGTCGAGGTCGGGGCGCTCCTCGCGATCGACCTTGATGTTGATGAACAGGCGGTTCATTACCTCGGCAACCGCGTCGTCTTCGAAGGATTCGTGGGCCATGACATGGCACCAGTGGCAGGCCGAATAGCCGATCGAAAGCAGGATCGGCTTTCGCTCGGAACGCGCCTGGGTGAGCGCTTGCTCATCCCAGGGCTGCCAATGCACAGGGTTATCGGCGTGTTGCAGGAGGTAGGGCGAGGTTTCCGCGGCAAGCCGGTTGCACAGTGTCATGGTCGGCGATCAAGCGAAGCAAAGCTCAACTATAGCCGATTAAAACAGTCGGATATGGGCTTGCAAGGGGTGCCCGGAGGTGGGGCGTGGCACGGGATTCAGGCAGCCAGGGGCGGGCTCAGATGCCCATCTTCTCGAAGACGGTGTCGAGCTTTTCCTGCAGGGTGGCGGCGTTGAAGGGTTTGACGATGCAGCTCGTGACGCCGGCGCGCATGGCGGCGTTGAGCTTTTCCTGCTTCGCTTCGTTGGTGATCATGATGAACGGCAGCGCCTGCAGCCGGGCGTCGGCGCGCACGTTTTGCAACAGCGTCAGCCCGTCCATGTTGGGCATTGCCCAATCCGAGACGACGAATTCGTAGCCGCCCTGGCGCAGTTTGGAAAGCGCCACGGCGCCGTCCTCGGCCTCTTCGACATTGGTGAAGCCCAGTTCCTTGAGCAGGTTACGCACGATCCGGCGCATGGTCGAGAAGTCATCGACCACGAGGAACTTGAGGGCTGTGCGGTCGGGCAGGGTCTCGAGGGGCAGGGCCATGGACGGCACTATGCCTGAGCCGTGCATGCGGCAAAACCGGGAATACCGGTGGGAACTGCCTAGCTATCCGGAAATAATTCACGCCACCAGCGCTGGCGGCCGGCAGGTGCCGGCTTTTCGACACCCAGGCCCTCTGGCGGCAATCGGCTCATGATCCATCCAGGACCCGGCGGGTGCTTCGATGAACCGCAGGAGGAGCCCAGGTTGTTCGGATCGAAGATCTTGATCAGGCGGGGGTTTTCCAGATCGTCCGCGTAGACGATACCGCAGTAGGACTCGCGGTGCTCGGCGCGCAGCAAGGCGTCGATCGCCGCGATGAAGGCGACTATACGCTCGGGGCTTGCAGGCGTTACGCCAAGGGCCGGCGCCGCCACGCCGTGGGTGCCGGAAAGACCGCTTCGCGGATGGGCAAGGCCGAAGGCATGCACGTACCAGCCGGCGGCGGGATCGATGTGCTGCCAGAAGGCGGTCAGCTGGTCCCAGCCCAGCACCGACCAGAGGCGGCCGGTGTAGAGCTGCTGGAATTCGGCAGGATCGGTCACATCGGTGATTCTGCCTGAGTTGCCGGCGGACGGTTGGCTCAATACGACAGTGTCTTGACGTTCGGCTGCAGGAAATACGCGGCAACCTCGGCCGGCTTCGCCACCCCTATGCCTTCGATCAGGTCGGTTGGCTTGAGATCGGCGTTGGGCAGGAACAGGGCGCAGACTTCGACCTTGGCGCCGGCCTTCATCAGCCCCTGCAAGAGTTCCTTGGGCGACTTGTTCATCGGCTTGAGCACGGCCGACTCCTTGTCCTTGACCGCCAACTGGCCGCCGTCGCTGCAAAGGAGCACGCGCACCGCGGCTTTTTGCGCCAGCGCCTGGCTGGCGAGGACCATGGCCACGCCCTGGGTTTGAGTGACGCCCGAGTTGATGCCGACAAAGAGTTCGGCAGGGCTTTGGGCATGGACGGGCAAGGCGCTGGCAAGACCCAGCGCGAGGGCGATGGAAAGCTTATGCATTTTTGTTCTCCGGTGATGTGCTGCGGGGTGCCGGACGGCAGGGTGCCGTCCGGCGGTCATTGCATGACTACTTCTTCGCCGCCATGGTGTAAGTGCCATCGGCATTGAACTTGACGTCGGCATCGAGAAAGGACGCCTGCACCTTGCCGCCAAGAAGCTTGACGGTGTCGTAGGCCTCGCCCGAGCGTGCGCCCGTGCCGCAGATGAAGACCACCGGCTTGTCGGTCGGCAGCGTGCCGACCTTCTTCTCCAGTTCGTTCATCGGGATGTTGACCGAGCCCTTGATGGTGCCGGAGGCAACTTCCTTCGGATCACGTACATCGACCAGCATCACCGAACCCGGATTGGCCTTCCACACGGCCTGGAAGGAGTCGACCGTGACCGAACCCTTTTCCTTGCCCGGCACCAATGCGGCCGAACTTGCTGCCGGGGCGGCGGCTGCCCCGGCGGGAGCACCTGCGGTGGCAGGTGCGCCATGCAGCTTTTCCCACTCAGGATAGCCGGGCGGGTAGGTCAGCACATTGGTGTAGCCGAGCTTTTTGGCCTTTTCCGCCGAGTTGTCGGAGAGCACGCATTCGAGGCCGCCGCAGTAGAAGATCAGCGGCGTTGCCTTGTCGGTCGGCAGCTTGTCGACGTTCTTGTCGAACTCGCTGTCGGAGATGTTGATCGCCGTCGGGATCATGCCCTTGTCGGCCACGCGCTTGGGCCGCGCATCGATCAGCACATACGGCGCCTTGTCGTCGGCCAGCTTCTTGAGGTAGGCCGCGGATACCGACATCTGCGCACCCTTGGCCTTCCATTCCGGCGAGCCGGCCGGATACACCTTGATGTTGGTGTAGCCGAGCTTCTCGGCCTTGAACGCCGAGTTGTGGCTCAGCATGCATTCGAGGCCGCCGCAGTAGAACAGCAGCAGCGTGGCCTTGTCTTCCGGCAGTTTGCCAACCAGCTTGTCGAACTGGCTGTCGGGAATGTTGATCGCGCCGGGGATGTGGCCGGGGTCGTACTGGCGGGCCGCCGGGCGCGAGTCGATGATCACGACACCCTTCTTCTGCGGAATGCCGACGTTCTGTTTGACGAAGTCGTAGTCGACAAGCCCTTTGTTGTACCAGCCGTCCTTGGGCTGGATCGTTGCGGCATCCGCGGCCAAGGCATGCGCCGGATACATCAGAGGTGCCGCGCCGAGACTGGCGATGATAGCGATGGCAAGAGCGAGTTGTTTGGTTTTCATGGTCCTCTCCTATAGAAGGGTGAATTTTTCCGTGGATTCGTTGTAGCGCACCAGCGCGTACCAGAGCAGCAACAGCGCGCCGCCGGCAGCGAGGGTCAGACCCCAGCCGCCCCACATTTCCGGCAGGTAGGCCTGGAAACCGATCTTGGTCATCTCCCAGGTCTCGACGTTGGTTTCATCTATGGTGGTGAGCCCCAGCTTCTTGAACACCGCGCTGGCGATCGACCCAATCCAGGAAAAGAAGAACATCGTCACCCAGAGTTTCAGGTGGCCTTCGCCCATGCGCCACAGCGAACCCGAGGCGCAGCCGCCGGCGAAGACCATGCCGATGCCAAAGATCAGGCCGCCGACCAGCGAGCCGATCCAGAAGGCCGGCGGAATCGCCAGGTAGGGGTCGAGTACCTTCTTTTCGAACAGCAGCGCGGCAATGGGTATGCCGATGGCGAGTGCCAGGATCACCGCCTTGGTCATGTCGCCTTCGGCGGTCATGAAGGGTTCGCGGAAGGCGCGCGCGAAGCACAGGCGTGATCGGTGCATGATGAACCCGATGGCGAAACCGGCGGCGACGATCACGGCGCGCGCCGCGATCTTCTCGTCGGCCGAACCGTACCATTGCGTCGCCCAGAGCAGCACGCCGACGATTACGGCCAGACCCAGCCAGGGGAAGTTTCTGCGCAGGCCTTCAGGCACGTCGAGCGCCGGCGGCGCCTGCATGCCCCATTCGATGTGGTCGAGGGTCCATAGCAGAAGCTTCAATCCAATCGCGGCACCGGCCAGCAGCCCGGCCCACATCGCCCAGCCGGCCGGGGAGGAGTGCAGCACCGGATTGAAGAAGCCGCCCGTGGTACAGCCGCCGGCCAGTGCGGCGCCGATGCCGAGCAGGCTGCCGCCGGACGCGGCCCAGACGTATTCGAGCGGCGGCGGCCGGTTCGGGCTGAACTGGCGTGACAGCAGTGCGGCGGAAAAGGCGCCGATGACCAGCATGATGTTCATCAGCGACATGCGATGCATCAGGAAGCCCTCGGTCTGCTGCGGAATTCCGAGCATGGGGCCGAGGCCGATCAGGTTGTTGAACCAGTCGCCCCAGAACTTGACGCCGCCGAACACGCCCCAGACGAGGCCCGAGAGCATCAGGCCGATGATGGTCAGCACCAGCAGCATGGCGCCGACGAAGGGTGACCACTCCTCGACGAAGATGGCCTGGTAGTCGGCCTTGAAGCCGGCGCGCCAGCCGGAGTCGCTATCGTTCATCGTTGCACTCCAAGAGTCAATTGCGCGGGCGGACAGGCGCCTCGCCTCGGCGGCGACGCGCCTGCGCCAGTTTTTTTGTGGATCAGTTGCAGCTGGCGGGCGCGTCGCCGTCCTTGGCGCCCTTGGTCAGGAAGGCGGCGACGTCGTCGAGCAGTTCCTGGTCGGCTACGTCGGCGAACTTCTCGGCGGCCTTGTTGCCCGACTTGATGCTGGCTCGGTAGGCCTTGCTGACGTACTGCTTGACCGTGTCCTTGCTCTTGGCATGCTTGTCGGCCTTGATGTAGGCCGCCCACTCCGCCTTGGTCTTGGAACTCGGGTTGATGGTGCCGACCGGCTGCACCGCGTGGCAGGAGGTGCACACGCTGCGGTAGTAGACGCGGCCGCGCTTCCAGTCGGCGTCATAGGCGAAAGCGGCGGAGGCGAACAGCGAAAACGCTACGCCGACAGTCAGGGTAGTGGTGAATTTCATGGTCATGCTCCTTGAGTTAAATCGTTTGTTGCGAAGTTCAATCGACTTCCTCCCAGCCGGTGACCATGGCCTTGATGTGGGCCGTGGGCGTGTGGCCGGTGGTGGTCAGATAGACGTGGGCAATGAGGAAGGCCAGCATCAGGAAGGCGCCGATGACGTGGCCGGTGGCGATCCATTCCAGCTGCAGGCCGCCCAGGCCCAGCGTGGGCCAGTCGGCATGGAACAGGTAGAGCACGCCGGTGATCCAGATCAGCGGGCCGATGAACAACAACACCCCGAGGTAGGCCAGTCGCTGCAGCGGATTGTGCTTGCGCAGCTGCGTCAGGCGGAAAGGGTGCGGCGCGTTCCTGAAGATGCCGAACAGGTAGTACTGCGCCATCGCCATGACCTTTTCCGTGGTCGGGATGTATTGCTTCCATTCGCCGGTGGTGAAGTGCCAGAAGATGGCGAACACCCACAGCCCCATCAGCGTCCATGCTGCGATGGTGTGATAGGCCACCGCCTTCTCGAAGCCGAAGATGGTGTAGGTGCCGTGGATGTCGAAGGCGGTGAGCATCAGGAAGATGATCAGCGCCGCCTGCGACCAGTGCCAGAAGCGTTCGAAGCACTTGAAGATGTAAATACGTTCAGCCATTTCTTTCTCCTTGAGGCTTAGTGCTTGCGGCCGGTGACGATGCGCAGGGCGCCGTGACCGATGACGCCAAGCAGGGTCAGGAAGATCACGCTCCAGCCGATGGTGTCTAGCAGCCTGTTGTTGTCACGCACCGGAATGTAGATGCCCTGGATGCCGGCCAGCCGGCTTTCCTTGGCGTGGCATTCGACGCAGCCCAGCGCCTTTTCCTTGGGCGCGACCATGTGGGTGATCGGCCACGACATCTCGGTCTTGATGAAATCGACCTTGCCGGACCATGGCGCGCCCGAATCCTTCATGCCGGTGGCGACGGCCTTGTTCCAGTCGAGGTTCTTCCAGTAGCCGGTATCGTCGTTGCCGGCGGTGTGCGGCGTGATCAGGGTCTTGTTCACCGGATCGTAGGGCTGCGAGCCGCGGAACACCTTCATCGGCCAGATCATCGACTTGCCGTCGGTGGCGCTGCCGCCCATCTTGTTGATCTGGGTGCGCTGTTCGGTCTTCTCGATCTTGTCGGTGAGCAGCGTGTATTGCACGTTGCCGTTGAACCAGGCGTACTCGGGCTTGACGTTCTCGGCCAGGGTGAAGTCACCCTTGCGCGATTCGTAGGTGATGCGGCCCTTGGCGTCCTTCAGCACCATGTGCTTGCCGTCCTTGTCGCGCTTGCCGGCGGTGGACCAGTCCCAAGTCATCTTGGTGGCGACGCCGCCTCTCGCATAGGTCGGGATGTGGCAGGTCTGGCAGGCGATCTTCGTCGCGTGGTGGTTCAGCCGGGCCTCCTTTTTGTGCGGTCCGTTGCCATGGCAGGCGACACAGGTGGCCGGATTGCCCTTGTCGGCCTTGCCGCGGATGCGCGCGCCCTTGTCGTCCTTGGCGGTCGGCGTGTAGCGGCTGCCGGCGACGTCATGGCTGGAGGCCGAGTGGCAGGTGCCGCAGGTGAAGTCGAGACCTTCGGCATCCATATGCACGTCGACTTCCTTGGTCGGCGCGGCGAGCGATGTGTCCATATCGCCGTGTTTGACGCCGTCGCCGCCACCGCCGTTGAAGTGGCAGGCGCCGCAGGTATCCCGACTGGTCTTGCCGACCTTTTGCGCGATCTTGGCCAGGTCGATGCCCTTGACGATCTTGCCGGAGCCGGGTGGGAATTCCGTGTCCTTGACCACCGGATTACCCGCGAATCCGGGCGGCTTCCGGTAGTTGCCACTGGTGTCGTGGCAGGCCAGGCAATCGACGTTTTCTTCGGACTTGAAGTCGAAGTTCGCATCCTTCCAGCCATAGCCGACGTGGCAACTGGTGCAGGACGCGTAATTCGAGGCGATCGAGATGCAGAAGTTGTTGATAACGGTTTTTTTGCCGAGCATCTGCCGGGTGTCGGGATTCAGGTATTCCCATTTCCAGTGCTTGGTGCGGTGGATCTGGCCGGCGGCTTCGGTGTGGCATTCCAGGCAGGCCTTGGTGACTTCCGGCCCGGAATTGAAGGTCTTCTGCAACTGCTTGAATTTGGTGTGGTCAGCGGTGGTGGCCAGTTTCAGCGGCTTGGCTACCGGTGTTGAATCGTTTGCCAGAGCCGGGCCGGCAGCAGCCAGCCAAACCGCGCAGCAGAACGCCGCCGAAAACCAGTTGATGGCTGACATGCGGTCGGCGCAAGCTTCATCAGGTTTTGAATTTGCTTGCCCAAAAACCGCCTTCCAATTCGTTTTCATCACATTTCCCCGCGTATCACGGCATCTCGAAGCTATGTACTTAATAATATTCTAATATGGAAATATTTCTTTGATATTGGTTAAAAAGTTGCTTGATGTACCTCGCAGGTTTCGGGTCAGCCGGGTATCGACCATGGCAATCCCGCAAGAAGGCATCCCGCCAACAGGGCTCCCGCTGCGGCCGGGATTCTGTTGGCGAGCCAGCACGCCTTACTCGACAATGTAGGGGGAGTCGCCCTTGCCGAAGCGGAACAGGTTGTGGCAGGTCGAGCATCCCTCCAGCACCTTGCCCATCTCGGCGCCGGCGCTGACGAAATTGTTGTTGAGGGCGAGTTCGGCCACGCGCTCCAGGCCGCCCTCGACTGCCCCGTTGATCTTTGGCAGAACGCCGAGCGAGTCGGCGTTGATCTGCTCAAGCTTCACATAGGCCAGCAGATGTCCCTTCGGCCAGCGATGGCGGGAGGCCCGAATCGCACAGTCGGCGGCCATTTCGCCGTTCTCGATCATTAGCCCGGCGGTGACGCACTGAACGTCGGAGAGCAGTTCCATCATCACCTGACGTGCCGTGGCGGTTTCACTATAGCGGGTATGCTTGGATGTCATTTTCTTGAACTGCTGGACGAACTCCGGCGGCAGCTTTTTTACCTGAGCCTGGAACTCCGGGCTCATTTTGTATTGGCGGGGGGTATCCGCCGAGGTCTTTTCAATGCTGGGGTATTTATGGCCGTTGGCGGGTGTTTTGGCATCTTCCGCGGCAATCGCGGGGATGGTGGCAATGCCGCCAATGAGGACCATAACGGCGAAGGCGGCGGAAAATGTTTGCTTCATGGACATGGGTATCTCCTGTCAAGAATGTTGCGGGTTTGTTGGTTCGCGGCTTTTCGCTGGCCGCGTCAGCTTGAACTCTCTATCAACCCCCTGTACCGAGTCAGAGGGATGGTTTCATGCGGTGACGAGCGACCGGTTTGGTGTGTGCCGCATCGTCGGCCTTGCTCCCTTGTGATATGTTTCAGAGAGGCTATGGACAGACGGTTTCCTGGGTGTTGCAGGGAGGCTGCAACTATTTCAAGTTGTTACAGAAAGCAGGCAAAGCCATGGCTGAATGCCGCGGGCGCATATTGGTGGTGGATGACGATGAAGACTTGCGCGATCTGCTTGTGCGCTACCTGTCAGGGAACGGGTATGAGGTGACAGGTGTCGGCGATGGCACGGCCATGAAGCGCCACCTTGCCAGCCATCCGGTGAACCTGGTACTGCTCGACATCATGCTCCCCGGCGAGGACGGACTTTCCCTGGCGCGGTCACTTCGCGGGGACGGCGGACCCTCCATCATCATGCTGTCGGCGCGCGGTGAAGAAGTTGACCGCATCGTCGTCCTGGAAGTCGGGGCGGATGACTATCTGCCCAAACCCTTCAGCCATCGCGAATTGCTGGCACGCGTGGCGGCGGTGCTGCGTCGCCGCCAGCCAATACCTGAAAACGGACGCCTGCGCCATTTCGGCCCTTTCGAAATCGATCTCGATGCGCATCGCCTGACGCGTAATGGTGCAGAAGTCGACCTGACAGGTGCGGAGTTTTCGCTGTTGAAGGTCCTGCTCGACAATCCGAACCGGGTACTCAGTCGCGACGTACTGGTCGATTTGCTGAAAGGATACGAGCGCGCTCCCTTTGATCGTATGGTCGACGTGCGGGTCACGCGTCTGCGCAAAAAGATCGAGATCGATCCGGCCCACCCGGCCTACTTGCGCACGGTCTGGGGCGAAGGCTATTTGTTCGCGCCCGGCGGAGATGCACACAAGGCATGATCGGACCGCGCACGCTGTTCGCCCGCACCGGGTGGGTCATCGCACTGGTTTCGTTTGCCTTCCAGATGTTTACCATCGCGGTAATCACGTACTTTGCACTGATGCCGCTGGGCCGCCAGGCGACCGATGATTTAGCGGCGCTGATGATCGACACGGCACAGTCCTGGCCGAACAAGTCTGTGGTCGAGAGGGCATGGCTGCAGGATCGTGTCGGCCGCCTGCATCAGATCCAGGTTCAGGATCCTCCCGGCCGGGTGACAGACTTCAGCCGCCCGTTGCCCTATTTCCAGTTTCTCGAAACGGCCTTGAGCGCTCGTGCCGGCCAGCGGATTGACCTCGTCGCCAGCCGAACCGCGAACGGTGAAGCGTGGTACTGGGCGGACTTGCCCGCAGCAGGGGGAAGGGTGCGCGTCGGCTTTCCGGCGAGCCGGATCGACGTGCAGCCCTGGCTTGCCATGTGGCTGATCCTGTCGGTAGGCACGGTTGTCACGCTGATCACCTCAACCTGGCTCGCGCACCGGCTGACCGCGCCGCTGTCGCGCCTGTCAGCGGCAACCCAACGCATCGGCCAGGGCCAGCGTTTCGATCCCTTGCCGGAAGAAGGACCGATCGAACTCGCCACACTGGCACGCGAGTTCAACCGAATGGGGGAACAGGTGGAGGAACTGCTGGCCAATCGAACCACACTGCTGGCGGGCATCTCGCACGATCTGCGGACACCCTTGGCGCGCCTCCAGCTGAGGCTCGGAATGCTTTCGGAAAAGCCGGATCAGGAACTTCTCGAAGGCGCCTTGCGCGACGTTGCGGGCATGAACCAGCTTATCGCACGCTGCCTGGAGGTAAGTCGTGATTTTTCGGAGAAAGAGACCGCCGGGGTGGAATTGCGCGACCTGCTTGCCGAGGTCATCATCGAATTTACGCACAACGGCAACGAGATAGTTAATCATCCGGGGCCCGATTGCCATCTGTGTGTTCGCCCGCTGGCGCTCAAGCGGATCCTCTCCAATCTCGTCGACAACGCCCAGCGCTATGGCGCCGGACAGCCGATCACCATCGAATACGACATCGTCGGCAAGCATGTAGAGATCCGCATCCTCGACCGGGGGCCGGGAATTGCGGAGGATGAGCGCGAAAAGGTATTCCGGCCTTTCTATCGACTGGAGCAATCACGCAGCAGCCGTACCGGGGGCAGCGGGCTGGGTTTGGCCATCGTGCGTCAGCTCGCTACCGCGAATGGCTGGACGGTCGATCTGCGGCCACGTGAAGGTGGCGGTACTTTTGCGGCGGTAACGCTACCTTTGGACGCGAGCAACTCCTGAAAAGTCCAGGTCAAGAAAGCTGCGAAATGTCCCTTACGGCTCCCGTGTCCGCCGAAGTTGTCATGGCGGCATAGGCCCTTAACGCGCCTGAAACTTCACGATGCCGATTGACTGGCTTCCAGGCCTGACTGCCCCGAGCTTCCATGGCGGCGCGCCGTGCCGCCAGCGCCGACTTTTCAATCACCAGATGAATGCGCCGGTTGGGGATGTCGATTTCAATGGTGTCGCCCTCTTCGACCAAACCGATGGCGCCACCGGCCGCAGCCTCCGGTGAAGCGTGCCCGATCGAAAGCCCCGAGGTGCCACCGGAGAAGCGGCCGTCGGTAAGCAGTGCGCAGACCTTGCCCATGCCCTTGGATTTCAGATACGAGGTCGGGTAGAGCATTTCC
>SXGU01414335.1_pt1 | contig 15530 bp, 17 predicted proteins | sample 3174531 | NCBI WGS metagenome assembly SXGU01 (sample SAMN11356863, study PRJNA531348) | freshwater metagenome | isolation source: freshwater sample F1-140 | place: China: Fuxian Lake, Yuxi | collected 2017-12-25
ACACCTCAAAGGCGGCCATCTAACCAGCGTATTCGGTATGGGCGCGTTGTCTGCGCTGATCGTCGGCCCTTGCGTGGCTGCACCGCTGGCCGGTGCATTGCTGTACATCAGCCAAACCGGCGATGTGGTATTGGGCGGATCGGCGTTGTTCATTATGGCGCTGGGCATGGGTGTGCCGCTGTTATTGTTGGGCACATCCGCCGGTGCTTTATTGCCGAAAGCGGGCGCCTGGATGGAGTCGATCAAGCGGTTCTTCGGCGTATTGCTGCTGGGTGTGGCGATTTGGATTATCTCGCCGGTAATTAACGAAGTAACGCATATGTTGTTGTGGGCGGCATTACTGATTATTTCCGCGATTTATTTGCACGCGGTCGACCCATTGCCGGAGCGGGCATCGGGCATGCGCAAGTTTCTCAAAGGAATCGGCGTCATTGCCTTGCTGTTCGGCGTTGCATTATTGATCGGCGTGTTATCCGGCAGCCGCGATGTGTTGCAGCCGCTGTCAAAATTAAACCTGGCGGCCACAGCCAATACCGGCGAGATAGCTCCGGCAAGCTATGCGGCGCTACCTTTTCAGCGGGTGAAAACGGTCGCCGAACTTGATGAACGGATTCGTGAATCTGAAGGCAAGCACATCATGGTTAAATTTCATGCCGATTGGTGCGTTTCGTGCAAGGAAATGGATCGCTTTACGCTATCCGATGCCAAGGTTCAGGATCGTTTAAAGGATGTGGTGTTGCTGCAAATCGATGTGACCGACGGTACGCCGGACGATGCGGCGTTACTGAAACGCTTTAGGTTGTTTGGGCCGCCGGGTATTTTATTCATCGATCGCCAAGGCCATGATGTCCCGGATATTAAAGTAATCGGCTTTCTCAACAAAAATGATTTCCTGACCGTGCTAAATGCTGTTTTGATTTAGCGGCTTATCATAAATATCGCTTGAAACAATAACTAAAACCATTGAAGGATCGCACGATGTCAAAAACGAAGCAAATTGTTTTGTATTTTATTGTTGCAGTCGTTGCGCTGGGATCGGGCTCTTTTATTCGCTCCTTGATCTCGGATGCGTACCAAACCGAATTGACGAGCGACGAGAGCCAACAAGGAGCGCAAGCGATTCTCGCGACGCAATTGCCGGATTTGGACGGAAACGATCAAGCCGTTTCGCAATGGCTCGGAAAAGTTATCGTGGTCAATTTCTGGGCTACCTGGTGCACGCCTTGCCGTGAAGAAATCCCGGAATTCATCGAAGCGCAGAAAAAATATGGCGACCAGGGATTGATGTTTGTCGGCATCGCGATCGATCAAGCCGATAAGGTAAAAATGTTCAGCAAAGAATTCGGTATCAATTATCCCGTTCTGGTCGGCAGCATGAATACCTGGTCTTTGCTCGAAGCAGCGGGAAATCGCCATTCGGCGTTGCCGTACACCGTGGTTATCAATCGCTCGGGAGAGTTGGTGGAAAACTACCTCGGGCGTGTCAATCTGAAAAAATTGGAAAAGCTGGTGATTCCGTTGCTACAACAAAATCCGCAAGTTGGAGAGCCCGCGCAAGCCAGCTAAGACAGTATCGGCTTCATGCAAAAATTGTTTCCACTCAAGATAATCTGTAATATCGCTGCAGAAATGGAATGTTTTATCATTTTCCGGCATAGATGCACCTTGTAAAACCTCGCTTTGATTTCTGCGAACGCTTAGCGTGAGATTCATGAAGTCATACCGAGGGTAGTTAAGGGTTCGCAATCCAATGTAACAGGGAGTGTTTTCCGATAATCATTTGGGATAACCAAATTATGATGCGACTTTGTGGCATTCATCGCTTCATTGTCTTGTTATTGGTCACGCACATGGTGGTTTTGCCCGGCTGCACATCGACCGCCAGGTACGAGGGCAGCAGAGAGCAATTCGAAGATATCGTCATTACCGCCAAAGTGCATGAAGCAATTCTTGACGAACCTTCCCTAAGGCCCTTCGACATCAATGTGAGAACGATCAAAGGTGCAGTAGAACTGAGCGGTCTTGTCAATTCGCGGGAAGATATGGACAAAGCGATTGCCATAGCGCGCAGAATCGAAGGTACAAAGCTTATCAGAAACGATATGCGTACCTATGGCACCGGCGATTATTGATTGAGCGGCAAACGATAAGTATGTTTTTCCGCTTTAAAACCAAGCATGTCGCCAGCTGACTTCGTTCTGATTCTTCATTTGCTGTACGTGTTGTTTGTCGTCGGAAGCTTGCCGGTGATTTGGCTGGGAGCTTGGTTTAAACGCTCGTTTGTCCGAAATCCGTGGTTTCGCTACGCGCACCTTGCGACGATTTTATTTGTGGTGGCGGAGTCCTTGCTGGGTATTGTTTGTCCGTTGACGGCTTGGGAAAATACATTACGCCAGGTTGAATCGGAAGCAAGTTTCATTCAGCACTGGCGGCACCTCATCTTGTTCTATGATGTTGCGGAAAGTGTATTGGCGGCGATTTATATTCTCTTTGCCACGCTGGTTGCGCTGACTTTCAGGTGGGTTCCGCCCAAACGTTAGGGAGACGTTGATTCATTCGGCGCACGGAATGCAGCAACCGAGACCTATAACAAGATAGGCAAGGGAGCGAGTACCGCGCATTGATGCGATTCGCTCGTACAGCCAATAAATCAGCGTTTCCTTAGCTTTCTGACACGATACGGCGATCTCCCTCATCTTCTATCGCAGGAGAGAACATTTCCTCAATATTAGGCTCGAAGGTTTCTTCGTCAAACGCGGTGTCGCCGCCTTCGAATGGCTGATCTTGCGCTTTCAAATTAACGAAATCGTAACGGGAAGTATCCGCCAGATGCGACAACTGAACGTTTTGAATCGAGCGGAACATGGTTTCCAGCCGGCCGGGGAATTTTTTGTCCCACTGCTGCAACATTTCTTTGATGACTTGGCGCTGTAAGTTGGGCTGCGACCCACACAAGTTACACGGAATGATCGGAAAATCGGCCATCGCGGCATACGCAGCCAGGTCTTTTTCTTTGCAATACGCCAGCGGACGGATAACGATATGCTTGCCATCGTCGCTGACCAGTTTTGGCGGCATAGCTTTCAGTTTTCCGCCATAAAACATGTTCAGGAACAAGGTTTCAAGCATGTCGTCGCGGTGATGACCTAAAGCGATTTTGGTTGCCCCCAATTCATCGGCAACCCGGTATAACACACCACGGCGCAGCCTGGAGCATAGACTGCAAGTGGTTTTCCCTTCGGCGATAACGCGCTTGACCACGCTATATGTGTCTTGCTCGACAATGCGAAACGGCATATCGATGCGTGTCAAATATTCAGGGAGCACCTGTTCTGGAAATCCCGGTTGTTTTTGATCCAGATTGACTGCAATCAATTCAAATTCCAATGGCGCATGGCTTTGCAGATTGCGTAAAATATCAAGCAGCGCATAGCTATCCTTGCCGCCGGACAGGCATACCATGATTCGATCTCCGGCTTCGACCATATTAAAATCGGCGATGGCGGTGCCAACCAACCGCCGTAGCCGCTTCTGCAGCTTGTTAGTATTGTATTGTTGTTTTTTCAGCATGCTATCAAGGCGCCCGAAAGAATAAAATAAGCATTTTTAAAGGAATGATCGTTATGAATTGAACCCTGATATTAGACAAACGACGCGGAACGATTTAGCATAGCCGGATTCTAATCAAGGCGAGATGGATACACGGATTCTGGAACCATTTTCGGGGGAATTCGATGAGTAGAATTATACCATTGCTAATCTTGGTCTTGTTTCCGAGCGATAGCCATACCAGCGCAAATTATTCCGCTACGAATGTCGATATCGGCACGCCAGGAAACGTGAATAAAGTCGTGCGAACGATAAAACTGACGCAAGTCGATAATATGTTTTTACCTGCTGAAATTACCGTCAAGGAAGGGGAAACCGTGCGGCTTGTAATTAAAAATGGCGGTAACCATAAGCACGAAATGCTGATCGGCTCAATGGCGGATTTGAAAAAAGCGGCCGGTATGCGGCGTATCAGTCCCGATAATGTGCATGCCGAAGCGAACCTGATGCAGCTTGAACCTGGAGAACAAAAGGAATTGATCTGGCAATTTGCCGGTGCGGGTACTGTCGATTTTGCCTGTCCGTTGCCCGGTCATTTTAAGAAAATGCGTGGAAAAATTTTTGTGGAGAAAAAATGAAAAGACGAATCAGTAATCTGTTGGTGGGATCGATCATTGCTGCCGGTTTGTTGAGCGTAACCTCGCACGTTGCGGCGACAACTACCGTTGAGGTCTATAAAAGCCCTACCTGCGGGTGCTGCGGCAAATGGGTCGATCACATGCGCGATCATGGTTTTACGGTAAAAACACACGATGTCGGTAATAAAGAGATCAGAAAAAAATCGGGTATATCGAATACATTGGGATCTTGCCATACCGCACTGATTAACGGTTATGCGTTCGAAGGCCATGTACCGGCGCCGGATATTGCTCGCTTCCTCAAGGAGAAACCCCATGCCGTCGGTTTGGCCGTGCCGGATATGCCGCACGGCACGCCCGGCATGGAAGGTTCGCGAGTCGATCCTTACAGCGTGCTGCTGATCAAAGAGCGCGACCAGGAGCGCAAAGATACAACCATCTACAAGCGTTATGACCCGCATGCGCAACAAGTCGAGCGATCACAATCGGAACCTGAACCGCAGCCACAGCAAACAGGTTCGGTAATGCGCCTGAAATAATTTCCCGCTTTCATGACCGTACGCATTTTTTTGCTGTGCGGAATCGCTGCTCTCCTTATCCTCGGTTGCGGCGATTCCGTTCCGTTCGCCGCGATTACCGGAAAGCCGGTGGTTGATGGCAAAACCGGATTGGTCGTACGCAACCTGGATTCGGTGCAAATCCAGCGTGGCGAGGCGGTTTATCGTGCAAACTGCACCGGTTGCCACGGCCCCAACGGAGAGGCTACGCCGGATTGGCGCAAGCCTAATCCGGATGGCAAGTATCCTCCCCCGCCATTGGATAGTTCCGCGCATGCTTGGCATCATTCCACCGAGGTTTTAAAGAAAACGATTCTGAAGGGAACGCCGCCGGAAATCGGTTCCATGCCGGCATGGGAAGGCAAGTTGACAGAACAGCAAGTCGACGATGTTGTCGTTTGGATCAAATCGCTCTGGTCAGACGAGATTTACGATCTTTGGTACAAAAATTTCGAAGGTAAATAATTTCGCAATTGTTTACGCCTGACCGAATAGTCATTCGATCGTTCTTTGTTCAAGCGCGTTGATTTGCTCAAGAATTGCGTGCTTTTCATCTTCCAACGCTTTAAAGCGGCTGTACAGCGAATCGAGCTCAACCGCATACTGCTTTATTCTTTCCTGTTTCCCTTGCCTCTGTTGAACCAACTCTTCATATTTCGGAATAGGTATGCTCTTTTCCGGTGAAATCGGTTGCGCGGTTATCATCGGCGCCTCCGACATTTCATTACGGCGCAATTCCTGAATCATCAAGAATTGCTGATAAGTCGACTGAGATTCCTGTTGGATGCGGGTTAATTCCTTTTCCAATCGCTGTCGGTGTGTTTCCGTATCCGCCTGCGCTGGAATACATACCGCCAGAAGCAACCATAAAAGAATGTTTCGCATGATTCACGCCCTATTTCAAAATTGCCGATACAGTTCTTGATGCATTTTCTGCTTTAGCAGTTATTCAATACCGTTTGAAGAATTTTACACAACTATTCCCATAGCAAATGCCCTTTCATCGCGGTGAAAGTTTGATTTGCGGGGTAAGTATCTCTATTTTATTGATTGCTTATATTGCAAAACTCATTACTATTGGCATCCCAAGAAGCTGATTTCTCATAAACATTAATAATGAAGTTATAGCTGCGATGCGACGGTTAACGCTGAGTTTATTAATCTGCTCATTCATTTTATTTTGTACAGCCGAAACGAAAGCGCAGGAACCCAAAGGGCCGCGCTTTCGTTTGAGTGGATTTGGTACGCTGGATGTTACATCAGCCGGAACAAAACAAGTCGGCTATCACAATGAATTCAGCCATGCCGGCCAATTTGGCGGTGTATCGATCTTTTCCGGATCTGTCGCAGGCTTGCAGTTGGATGCCGATCTGCTGCCGAAATTAAGCGTCACCGTTCAGGGGATTGTCAAAGAAAGAGCTAAGCAGGATTTATTCAATTTCCTGGATTGGGCTTTTTTACGTTACCAGCTAACGCCTAATACCGTCATTCGCGCCGGGCGCATGGGCATGGATTTGTATATGCTGTCCGAATACAGGAACGTGGGCTTCGCCTACCTGTGGGCGCATCCTGTGGTTGAATTTTACATGCCGATCTCGTTCAGCCACTTCGACGGATTCGACGCAAAATATTCGCATAGAATCGGTCCTGGTTTTCTGGAATTCAAAGTCTATGGAGGCCAGGTCGGCTCCGACATCGTTGTCAGCAGAGGTGATTTCAGCTTAAGGGAGCGCCCATTTTTCGGTGCCAATGTGTCTTTAGAAACGGATCACTGGAAATTCCGTATGACTTATGCAACCGCCGAGGTTCATTCGGCGCGCAATCAGCAATTTCGACAACTGCTTAATGCATTGAATCATGTTCCAGCCAGTTTATGGCCGCAGGCCGCAGAAATATCGGACCATATTTCTGCGGAAGGAAAACAAACCGGCTATTATTCAGCGGGGGTCGCTTACGAAAAAAACGCGTGGGTGGTTCAATCTGAATTTTCCTGGTTCGATTCCAAATGGCCCAGCGTCAATGGAACGAACGGTTATTTAAGCGTTGGCCATAGATTCGGGCCGGTCACAGCATACAGTATCGGCTCTTATGCCAAGTCGCTGGATTCCCCTCTTCATTTCAATCCAGATCCGTCAACTCCCGAGGGTGTGGCGCAACTCCAGCAACAAACCCAATTAGCTTTTAATAGAACGCTTGTCGACCAAAATACATTCTCGCTGGGCGCACGCTGGGATTTAAATCATCAAACGGCGTTGAAAGCGCAATGGGATCATACCTGGGTCAGAAAAGACGGTGGTGGATTGTTGATCCTCAAAGAATCGCTGGATCAGGATATAACACTGGATACGTTCAGCGTAAATCTCAATTTCATTTTTAAATGATGAGATACCTGATCGCCACCCTGCCAATATTGCTGCTGATATCCGCCCAAGCATGGGCGGATATCGTTGTCGTCGTACATCCGCAGAGCGAATTAAAGAATTTGACAAAACAACAGGTTATTGATATTTATATGGGACGATTACAAATATCCGCAGACGGCGGCAAGATTGTTCCTTACGATCAGCCGCAGGATTCTGAAATCAGGGCCGCTTTTTATCAGAACTTGACTGAAAAACCGGTCGCTTCGGTTAATGCCTATTGGGCTAGGCTACTGTTTACAGGTCGCGCTTCCCCTCCAAGGCAACCGTCTGATAGCATGAGTATTGTAGATATTGTGGCGGAGAGCTTGTATGCAATCGGTTATATTGACAAGAAGGATCTGGATGACCGTGTCAGCGTTGTATTTAAAGCGATGAATAATGAATAGCAAGTTGCATTTGCGCGTTTTTCGCATTGTTACTTTTGGCGCCATCGTTTTTACCGGGGCCGCTTCCATCATTTTTTATCTTTATACCCAATCGGTAGAGCAAAAATCGATGGATCGAGTCCTGGATCAATTGTTTGTCACGGTTCAGCGATCTGCGGAAATTGCTGCATATCTGGATAGCAAAGAACTTGCCGAAGAGGTTGTCGATAGTTTATCGGGAAATGACATTGTTTTAGGATCAATGTTATTAAGCAAAAACGGCATGATTGCGGTATCGAATTTTCAAGCCAACGATACCGGCGATTTCTTAAGTTTTGGGCTTTTTGCTCCCTTTTCCGCCAATGAGCAAGTGGGTGAGGTGCGCATACAGCCCAATATCGATTGGCTGAATTCGCGCGTCATGAATTCAACCCTCGAAAGAACGCTGATTCTGATCGTTCAAATAGCCGTTATCGCCGTTCTCGTATTGGTGATGGCATTGCGAGTATTGACCTACCCGATTCAATCGATCGCCCAAAATCTTCATCGTATCGCTCCGGGCGATAGCAATAATCTTAACTGCCCCAAAGGGCATGAAACAAACGAAATCGGGCATCTGGTCGATGACATCAATAAATTGCTGGAGGCGGCGCGAACAACGATCAATCAAGAACAGTATTTGCGTAATCGCATAGAAATACTGGAAAAACATTTTCGCTTGATTTTTGAGCGGGCCAGTGCCGGAATCTTTTTATTGGATAAGAATTTTTACCTCAATTCAGTCAATCCGGCGTTTAAAGATATTGTAGGAATCGCCTTGAAAGAACGGCGGGAGGGCAAACAGAGCATTTACTTGCCGGATTTATTCCAAGATCCGGCAGTTATTGAAAAAATATTGCACGATGTGCTGGAAACCCATAAACAAGCAGCTTACGATCTCAGGTTGGCTGCATCCGGGGATGGCGAAGAGCGCTGGTTACATTGCTTATTTTCTACGGTTAAAAATGACGACGGCGAAAATTTGATAGAGGGCTTAGCGCTCGATGTAACGGCGCGCACTGTGGAAATGGAACGTATTCTGTTCGAATCCCAGCACGATGTATTGACGCAATTACTTAATAGACGCGCCGGAGAGCGATTGCTCAATGGCATGCTAACGCACGCCGACAAGAATCTGGGCCAAGTTGCATTGCTGCTAATAGATTTAAATAATTTTAAATTCATTAACGACAGTTATGGCCATGACGCAGGCGATAAAGTGTTGATTGAGGTTGCACATCGCATGAAATCGGCCATCAGAAAAGAAGATACTCTGATTCGATTGGGCGGCGATGAGTTTGTTGTCGGTTTCCTGGTCAGGGATGAACAAAGCGATGAAGTTGATTTTGTCGTCAGAAAATTAGAAAAAAAACTCAATATGCCGATTGATCTTGGATTTAATCGCAAGGTTACGATAAGCGCCAGCATTGGCCTTGCGTTATTTCCACGAGATGGCGGAAACTTGGAAGCATTGATGGCGAGCGCCGATAATGCCATGTATCAGATTAAAAAAAGTAGGGCGTAATATACCCTTGCTTCGGGGTTGTTCCGGTCTTTGATGTGATGTCGTTTGGATGCCTGCTCTTTTACCGATGCAGCGTTCTCATCAAGTTTTATTTGAGAAAAACGTCAATATCAATTGCTTGAGCAGCATCAGTTTTCCATGAAAAAAATGCCCGGCACCGGGTATGAAAACGATCGGCTGCGATTTTGGGGTCGCCCATGCAAGAATTTGTTCCGGCAATACAATATCGTCCCGATCTCCCTGAACGATCAAAGTAAGCTGCGTTGAATCAGGAACCGGCGGCGCTTTGAGATTGGCAACAGACGGTGCTATCAAGATCAGAAAATCGGGATTTAGCTTTTCGGCGGCATGCAGTTGAATTCCGCCGCCAAATGAGAATCCGCCGAGCAATAGCGGCAACTTTACAGTTGTATTGCCGAACTGACCGCGAATTGCCGCTGTAACCGCGATCACATCGTCAATCTCACCCGTGCCGTGATCGAAAACACCATCGCTTGCTCCGACACCGCGAAAATTGAATTTTACAACTGCAAAATCAAGCAATTGCAATGTATTAAACAGTGTCTGAATCACCTTGTTATCCATAGTGCCGCCACGCAGCGGATGCGGATGTGCAATGATGGCGATGCCTTGCGGTGTCGATGCGGGTACGGACAGGATGGTTTCGATTTTTCCGGCAGGGCCGTCGATAAAAATTTTTTGCGTTGCGGCTGGCAAATTACTCGGTCTTTATATCCGTTAAATTTTCAAGCGCTCGACGATATTTCCTTTAACTAAGTGCTCGTCGATGATTTCATTGATGTCTTCTTGATCGATGTAGGTGTACCATGTTTCTTCGGGGTAAATCACGATCACGGGGCCTTCATCGCAGCGATCAAGGCAACCGGCATTATTGATGCGGATTTTGTTCTTGCCGGCGAGTTTCAGTGATTTGATCCGCTGCTTGGCGTAATCGCGTAATTCCTGTGCGCCGCAATCGTTGCAGCATTTGGCGCCGCCTTCGCGTTGGTTGGTGCAGAAGAACACATGGTATCGATAATAGCTCATAACGCAGTAAGAAAATTAATGAAAAATGTTCCAAGCCAACAATGCCGTCAGCAAAATTGCGATCAGCGCCAACAATCGATTTTGACGTTTTCCTTCGGCAATCATGTCGATCATCTGTTTTTCCAGCGCCTCATTGCGATTGACCGCAATGGCTTGATGAATTAAACGGGGGAATTCCGGCAAGATAATCGCCCAATTTGGCACTTCTTTTTCTATTCTGCTGGCAAACCCATGCCAACCGATTTGTTCGGCCATCCAGCGCTCTAAGAAAGGTTTGGCTGTTTTCCAGAGATCCAAATTGGGATCCAAATCGCGTCCAAGCCCTTCGATATTAAGCAGTGTTTTCTGTAGCAATACCAATTGAGGTTGAATTTCCACATTAAACTGCCGCGATGCTTGAAATAATTGGAATAACACTCGTCCAAATGAAATTTCTTTTAACGGCTTATCGAAAATAGGTTCGCATACGGCGCGTATCGCGGCCTCAAAATCATCGACACGCGTATCTTTTGGCGCCCAACCGGCTTCGACATGCGTTTGCGCCACTCGACCGTAATCGCGCCGGAAGAAAGCGAGAAAGTTTTGCGCCAGATAATTTTTATCTTCGTCGCTTAAGGTGCCCATGATGCCGAAGTCTACAGCAATATAGCGCCCATCTTTGCCGACGAAGATATTCCCGGGGTGCATGTCGGCATGAAAATAGCCGTCGCGGAATACTTGAGTAAAGAATATCTCCACGCCCATGCGTGCCAGTTGAGGAATATCCACCCCTTGAGCGACCAACTCATCGACATGACTAATCGGAATACCTTTGACACGCTCCATCACCATTACGCTGGAGCGACAATAATCCCAATAAACCTCCGGCACCAGCAATAATGGGGAATTAAGAAAATTGCGGCGCAACTGACTGCAATTGGCTGCTTCGCGCATCAAATCAAGCTCATCATCCAAATGGCGGGCAAACTCCGATACGACTTGACGCAATTTCAATCGTTTGCCGTCCGACCAAAGGGCCTCCGCCAACCAAGCGCCGGTATCCATCAATGCGATATCGTGCATAATGATGGAATTCAGATTGGGGCGTAGGATTTTAACCGCGACTTCGGTTCCGTCATGCAAAACAGCCAAATGAACTTGCGCAACAGATGCACTGGCGATCGGAGTTTCGTCGAACTTAAAGAAAACTTTTTCGACTTTCTGATCGTATTCTCTTTCTAACGTCGATAAAGCAAGCTCATAAGAAAAAGGGGGCACCTGGTCTTGCAATTTGGCTAACTCATCGGCGATATCCTGAGGTAGTAAATCGCGCCGTGTCGATAGCATTTGGCCGAATTTTACAAAAATCGGCCCCAGCGTTTCCAAAGCCAGCCGCAATCTCTCGCCGCGCGGTTTGTCCAATTTGCGCCAAAACGTAAGCGTTCTTACCATTACACGTAAAAAACGCAAGCGGCTGTGACTTAGCACGAACTCGTCCAATCCGAATCGGAAAGCGACGTATTGAATTTTTAACAGACGGAATAAGCGCATGAATGGAGAAAGAATCCGGTGATTGGCAGACTTGCTTCGTATTAGTAAGAATCGCTCATGTGCTGTTTCTTTTCATGGAATTGAGCGCAATCTATCGATTATGCCAGGGGCTGAACATACCATAATGCTGCGTCAACCGTGCCAGTCGCAGCTCGAGTTGTTCAGTGTCATGATGTAAATTCCGCACATCTTCAGCAAATTGTCGAATAGTTGAGTCCTTAGCCAAATAATCCTTTTCCTCAATCAAATATTCGGCAATCGTTTGGAAAATGCGATCGATATTGCCTGCATGCCACCGAAGCAATTGTTCGCCAGCCTTTCCCAGCCGATGCGCCGGGATATCGCCGATCACTTTGCTAAGGTTGTGCGCAAAAACTGTCGTTAAATCGATTTGTTTGCAGATATTGATCAATGCCTTAGCCAGAATTTCATCGCCAACAACTTTTATCTGATCGAATGCGGCCGATTCCCGAGTCAGCAGTCTTGGCAATAATAACGGAGAAAGTGTCAATGTCGCATCGGCACCGTTCGATGAATTAACCGATCGCACCTCGCCTTCGGCATTGATATACAGCTTCAAATCAATCAGCGGCAGCACGCGGATGCAAATTGTTTTTCCCGAATAAGCGCACAGCCTTTCCCGTGCCCATTTATCGTTACGTAACAGATGATTGGTTGGTGTAATTACAGCGGATATCAGCATGGTATTTCACGTTTACGAATCGCTTTCCGGCTATCAGCAGCATCGGCGACTGATTCCGGCTAATGGCAGGTTTATGAGTATAGCATTATATTTTTCTGCTCTTTGCCATTCAGCGCGTTATTTCTTTACTGGCATACTCCGGCACCCATTGCTGCAATTGGTCGCGTACTTCCTGATCGGTTAGAACGGTGACACCTTTCAACCATAACTCCAAGTCTGATAACCATTGCTCGTCGACTTGGCGTGCCTGTGCGATGCGGACTTTTTGATGCGGTGTCGGCAGGGTGTTTTCATTGGCGGACAACAATTCTTCGTGCAACTTCTCTCCGGGGCGCAATCCGGTGTATACGATACGGATATCCTCTTCGTTTAGACCGGATAAACGAATCATGACATTGGCCAGATCGACAATTTTGACCGGATCGCCCATATCCAGTACAAATATTTCGCCGCCACCCCTGACGCCTCCCATCAATCCGGCTTGCAATACCAGTTGAGCCGCTTCCGGGATGGACATGAAATAACGCGTTATTTCAGGATGTGTGATCGTAATAGGCCCGCCCCTGGCGATTTGCTCGCGAAACTTGGGAATCACGCTGCCCGTACTTCCCAGCACATTACCAAAACGCACCATGACAAAGCAGGTGGAATGCGATGGATTGTCCGGATTGGCGGCAGGTTTTGAAATGGATTGTTGCCATGCTTGGCAGACCATTTCAGCCAAACGTTTGGTTGCTCCCATGACACTGACCGGATTGACCGCCTTATCAGTGGAAACCAATACGAATTTCTCCGCTGCAAAACGGATTGCCACTTGCGCCAGCACATAAGTACCCAATACGTTATTCAGCAATGCTTGGCACGCATTTTCCTGTTCCATCAGCGGCACATGCTTATACGCAGCAGCGTGAAATACTACCGAAGGTTTGAATTGGGTGAAAAGCTGCGCCATCCTTGCTTCATCTTTGATATCTCCAATTACGAAAAACATTTGCGATCCCGGCGCACGCGCTATAAACTCTTCTTGAATGTCGTATAGTGCGAATTCATTCAATTCCAGAAATACAATCCGGCCCGGGGAAAATGCGGCAATTTGGCGGCAGAGTTCGGCGCCGATCGATCCGCCGGCACCCGTAACGAGCACTACTTTTCCCGTGAGTAAACCGTGCAATCCTTCGTCATCGAGTATGACGGGTTCTCTGCCTAACAGATCGGCTAATTCGATTTCGCGGATTTGCGATACGGTTGTTTTGCCGCTGATCAAGTCTATATAAGAAGGTACCGTCATCGCTTTGACGCCGATTTCTGCGCACATTTCCAAAGCATGCCGGTGAATGCGATTCGAAACAGACGGCATGGCAATGATCACATGCCCTACGTTCAATTTTTGTACCCACTGCGGCAGTTCGTTGATGACACCTAGAACACGTACGCCTTGCAATCGCGTGCCCAGTTTCCTGGGGTCGTCATCCAACATGCCGACCACATGCCAATCCCGGCTGCCTGTCAATTCTTTTACCAGGCTGACTGCTGTATTCCCGGCGCCGAGAATCAATACCAGCTTTGCGCCATATCCATCCAGGCTGGTTAATCGACGCTCTTTCCAGGCTCTATAAATCAAACGGCTGCCGCCCATGATCAGTAACAACAGCAGTGGAACCATCACGAAAACCGCTGCAGGTATCGTATCCAACAGCCCAATCAGCCATAGAATCAATGTGATGACGCCGTAACCGAGCATGGCTGCGACAAAAATCCGCTTCAGATCGGGCATGCTCGCGTAACGCCATAATCCTCTATATAACCCCAGCCACAAAAAGAAAATCGTTTGAACCGGTATTGCCCACGGCAGGATTTTTGTCAGCGTAGTCCACGCTTCGACAGGAATTTCAAAATTAAAGCGGAACAAATAAGCGAGCAACCAAGCGACTGCGATAGCTGTAAAATCGTGAACAATCGCTATGAATGTTCGAATTCCGAATTTGCTGATAAACAGACTATCCATGATCATAGAAAATTTTTTGGTTGCGATCGGCAATGATCATGAGCATCGAATAAATGCCGACCCAGATCATCGCTGTCCATAATTGCGTATTCAAATCCTGCTGACCGGCCCAGACTGCGCTGCCGCCCGCTCCTAGCATCAATGCGTAACCGAATAATGCCGTATTGCGATGTCCCCAACCGCTTTGCACTAGGCGTTGATAATAATGCTCGCGGTGTGCTTTCCAAAATTTTTCGCCATGCAGCGTGCGTTTGATGAGTGTTACCGTTGCATCCGCAATGAATGGAGAGAATACCAGGAATGGAAACCATACTGTCCATAACCCGTCGGCCCAACCCATTACGCCAAGGGTTGCGGCCAAGAATCCCATTGGCACAGAGCCGACATCGCCTAAAAAAATACGGGCGGGATGAAAATTATGCAATAGAAACGCCAGCGCGGCCGCAGCAACGATGAAATTGATCGATGCAAAATGATCGTTGCCTGCCAGAAGGGCAAAACAACCATAATAACCGAATCCAATGACAGTCATTCCGCCCGCCAATCCATCGGAGCCATCCATGAAATTATAAAGGTTGGACATCCAAACGATCATGACAGCGATGCATAGGATTTGCCACCATTCGTAGTGAGCATACAAAAAACCGATTGCAAAAACTGCTACCGCGATACTTTGTACTAATAATCTGCTCCATACGGATGCGCCCAAAACATCGTCGGCTAACGACACGATTATTAACAGGGTCATGCCGACCCATAGGGCAGTGGGAACTGCTACCCAATAAACAAGCCATGTGACAATGATTCCTGACAGTACGCCAAGACCGCCGCTGCGCGGAATGGGTTTAACATGCAATGAACGTGAATTCGGGTGATCCAATATCCAATTCGATTTGGCCTTGATTAGCCACAAAATGCAAATAAAAGATAACGCGAACGATAGTAGCGGTGCGGTTATGACTGTCAAAGGAAAATCCAAAACCATGATCGGATTATCCGCTAATGATCGATAAGAAAAACAACCACTTTCTTATCTTTCGACAAAAAAGTGGTTGTTTGGATGCGATTTGCTTGCTGCTAATCCTGAAGAACCTTAAAACATAGGATTGGTCGCATAGCTTTTATGTGCGGCGGCAGCGGCGGCACCGC
>SXGU01246785.1_pt1 | contig 15529 bp, 14 predicted proteins | sample 3174531 | NCBI WGS metagenome assembly SXGU01 (sample SAMN11356863, study PRJNA531348) | freshwater metagenome | isolation source: freshwater sample F1-140 | place: China: Fuxian Lake, Yuxi | collected 2017-12-25
ACACGACCAAGCTGGAGAGCTACAGGGTCGGCGGCGAGTTCACCGCCACCCAGTTCCTGGCCGAGGTCGACGGCCACCCGTCGGACATCGGCCTGGCCCGGGCGCTCGAGGAGCTGAGGTTCTTCACCACCGACGTGAAGATCCTCGGCGTCTACCCGGCGGACCCGTTCCGCCGCGACTGACCCCTCGCCGGACTCGCGGGAGCCGCCCGAAGTGGGCGCGCCGGCACCTCTCCCGGGTTATCGTCGCGCACACCTGTCTAGTCCTCGGCCACGGTGCCGAGAAGATCTCGGAGGAGTTCCCGTGAGTCGTCCCCGCACACCCGCCCGCCGGGTCCTCGTGTCGCTGACCGCCCTGGCGGTGAGCGGCACCGCCCTGACCCTGGGCGCCGGGCCGGCGTCCGCCGCCCCGGGCGACCCCGACATCACCGGCACCGTCGTCAACGCGGCCAGCGCCGGGATCGCGGGCGTCCACGTCTGGGCCATCACGACACCATCGGACGGCTCGGCCCCCGTCTACGTCGACCACGACGTGACCGACGCCGCCGGCGCCTACAGCCTCACCGACCTCGACCCGGCCTCCCTCGCCGACGGCTCCGACAACGCTGCGGTCCTCGCCGAGACCGAGTTCAAGCTGTTCTTCAGGTGGGGTCCGGCGGCTCCCGCCGACTACCACGCGACCGGCTACCTGGCCCGTGGCCTCGGCGGATCCAAGAGCCCGCGCGCCGCCGGGTCCGTCGTGGTGCCCTCGGGCGGCACGGCCGTGGCACCCACCCAGGCGCTGCCGGCCGCCGGCGGCGTCATCGTGCAGGTGCTCGGGGCGACCGGTGCCCCGGTCACCAGCTACGGCTCGGCCACCCTCTTCGAGCCGGACTCCGCCGATCCCTTCACGGCGCACGTGGAGGGCGGCAGCACATCGAGCGACGACCAGTTCTACCCCGACGGCGGGGACCCCGGTACCGACCCGGACGCCCCGGTCGACGGCCTGGTCTACATCCGAGGGGTGGAGCCCGGGAAGTACGTCGTACAGGCGTCCGGGGCGGACTACAACCCCGCGACCGACGTATACGTGCCCTACGTGAGCAGGTTCCTCGGCGGCAACGGCACCTACTCCGACGCGAAGCCACTCCCCGTCGCGGCCGGCAGCTTCACGCAGGTGACGGTGCGACTCACCGACAAGATGACGGCGCTCGAGGAGCCCCGGATCATCGGCAACTCCAGCTTCGGGTCGAAGCTGAAGGCGGACCCGGGCACCTGGCTCGGTGGTGAGGGCGGTGGCGGGCTGTCGGTTCGAGCGGCCGACACCGACTACACCTACCAGTGGCTGCGCGGCTCCAAGCCGGTGGCGACCGGCCCGACGTACAAGCTGACCAAGAAGGACAAGAAGGCCAAGATCCGGCTCGTGGTGACCGCCTACCGCGGTGACTTCGTCGGCACGGCCGTCACGGACCCGACGTCCAAGGTCGGTGAGAAGTCCCGGGTGACCGCGAAGCGGCTCGCCACCGGCAAGGTCGCGGTGACCGTCGAGGTGGCGAAGAAGCAGCTCGCCCAGGCGCTCGGCACCCCGCAGGGCAAGGTCGTCCTGGTCACCAAGGACGGCGTGCTCGCGTCCAAGAAGGCCACGCTCAAGGGCGGCAAGGCGGTCCTCTCGCCGAAGAGGAAGTTCGCGGGGGAGAAGCTGATCGTGCTCTACCTCGGTGGCGGCCCGCTCGGTTCCGACACGGGGGCCGTCAAGGGCGGCTGACGCGCGGGGGCCAGTCTCACCGGCTACTCGGGTGAGACTGGTCCCTCCCCGCTGAAGCGTCAGCCGGGGAGCGTGCGTTCCACCGGGCAGCCGGTGAGTCTCCTGCCGGTGCCGGGCCGACTAGCCTCATCGCCGTGGAGAACGACTCGCGGATCGAGGACCTCGGCTTCGCGCGCGTCGACGTCGACCGCGCCGGCCGCACCGGAGACGCCGAGGTGGTCTTCGGGCAGGGCAAGACCCCCGAGCAGGTCGTGGCGATCCTGCGCACGCTGCACGCCAAGCACCCGGAGCGGGCAGTGCTCGCCACCCGGCTCGACGACGAGGCGCTGACCCAGGTGGCGACGTCCCTGCCCGGTGCCGAGCTGCACCCGGTCGCCCGGGCGGTGACCCTGGGGCCGATGCCGGCCGCCCGTGGCTCGGTCGCCGTGGTGTCCGCGGGCACCTCGGACGCGCCGGTCGCGGCGGAGGCCGCCCTGACCGTGCGGGTGCACGGCGCCGGCGTCGACGTGATCGAGGACGTCGGCGTGGCCGGTGTGCACCGGCTGCTGGCGGTCCGCGACCGGCTGGAGCGGGCCGACTGCCTGGTCGTCGTCGCCGGCATGGAGGGGGCCCTGCCCTCGGTGGTCGGGGGCCTGGTCGGCGTCCCCCTCGTCGCCGTCCCCACGAGCGTCGGCTACGGCGCCTCGTTCGGCGGGATCGCCGCCCTCCTGACCATGCTGAACTCCTGCGCCCCCGGCGTCACCGTGGTGAACATCGACAACGGATACGGGGCCGGCGTCTTCGCGGCCCGGGTGGCCCGGCAGACCGCTCCGGCGTCCCCATGAGTGGCCGGGTCGTCCTCTGGGTCGACGCCTCGTCCGGCGCCAGCGGCGACATGCTGCTCGGTGCCCTCGTGGGTGCCGGCGTCCCGGTCGAGAGCCTCCGACAGGCCGTCGACGCGGTCAGCCCCGAGCCGGTCTCCCTCCGGGTCGAGACCGTGACCCGCGCCGGCTTCGCCGCGACCCGCTGCCACGTCGAGGTCGGCGACTCCGTGCACGGCCGAACCTGGCGCGACATCCGGTCGCTGCTCCTCGCGTCCGCCCTCGACGAGGCCGTCCGCGACCTCGCGCTGCGGGTCTTCGAGCGGCTGGCCGTCGCCGAGGGCGCGGTCCACGGCAGCGAGCCGCTCGACGTCCACTTCCACGAGGTCGGCGCCCTGGACGCGATCGCCGATGTGGTCGGCGTCTGCGCCGGCTTCGTCCACCTCGGTGCCGACCAGGTCGTCGTCTCGCCGGTCGCGGTCGGCTCGGGATCGGTGCGCGGCGCGCACGGCACGCTGCCGGTCCCGCCCCCGGCGGTCGCGCAGCTGCTGCGGGGCGTACCGTCGTACGCCGGGGCGGAGGGTGCCCCCGCCATGGAGCTGTGCACCCCGACCGGCGCCGCGCTGCTCACCACGCTCGCGACCGGCTGGGGCGCGCAGCCGGCGATGGTCACCGCGGACGTCGGGGTCGGCGCCGGTGGCCGTGACCCCGAGGGCCACGCCAACGTCCTGCGCCTGCTCGTCGGTTCCGCGCTCGACACCGAGAGCACGCCCGACGGCGTGGACGACCTCCTGGTGCTCGAGACCAACGTCGACGACCTCGACCCGCGGCTGTGGCCCGAGGTCATCACCGCGGTGCTCGCCGCCGGAGCGCTCGACGTCTGGCTGACTCCGATCCTGATGAAGAAGGGCCGGCCGGCGCACACCTTCCGCGCCCTGGTGCGTCCGGAGTCCGCGGGCGAGGTGCGCCGCGCGATCTTCCGGGAGACCTCGACCATCGGCATCCGCAGCAGCCGCGTGGAGCGCCACGCACTGCCGCGGGAGACGAGCTCCGTGGAGGTGGGCGGCCTGGCGATCGCGGTCAAGCTGGCCCGGCTCGACGGGTCGGTCGTCAACGCGCAGCCGGAGTACGACGACGTCGTACGCGTCGCGGTCGCGCTGGACCGGCCGGTCGTCGACGTCCTGGCGGAGGCGTCCGCGGCCGCGCGCGGACTGCACGCCGAGGACGGGCGATGAGGGAGCGCGTCCGCCGGCTCGTGGAGTCCGGGCCGTTCCAGTGGACGATCATCGGGGTGATCCTCGTCAACGCGGTGATCCTCGGGCTCGAGGTCTCGCCCGGCTGGATGGAGCGCTACGAGTCCGAGACCAACGTCGTCGGGTGGGTCACGGTCGGGATCTTCGTCGTGGAGATCTCGTTGCGGATCTTCGCCTACGGCCTCCGCTTCTTCCGGGGCGGCTGGAACCTCTTCGACTTCTTCGTCGTGGCCATCGCGGTGATCCCCGGCGCCGGCTCCTACTCGGTCCTCCGGGTGCTCCGGGTCCTGCGCGTGCTGCGGCTGCTGTCCACGGTCCGGTCGATGCGACGGGTGGTGGCGGCGATGGTCGCCACGGTCCCTGGCATGGCCTCGATCGCCGCCCTGCTGGCCATGCTGATCTACATCGGCGCCGTGGTCGCCACCCAGCTCTTCCGGTCGACCGACGAGGAGCACTTCGGCAGCCTGGCGGCCTCGCTGCGCTCGATGTTCCAGATCACCACCGGCGACGACTGGGCCAACGTGATCGCGCCGACCGCGGCGGAGCACCCGTGGTCCTACGTGTTCTTCGTCGTCTACATCGTGCTGGCGACCTACATCGTGCTCAACCTGTTCATCGCGGTCGCGGTCGAGGCCCTGGAGAAGGAGGCCGACGAGGACCGCGAGGAGCTGCGGCACGAGGTGGACGAGGTCGAGCAGGCCGTCGACGAGTCCACCGCCACGATCCTGGCCGCGCTGGCGGACCTCAAGGCGCAGGTGACGGCGCTGGAGGCGCGGCTCCCGAAGTAGCGCCTGTGGATGGCGTCCGCCCTGTCGGCGGGTTCTCGGCCAGGCTCGGGGCATGGAACGCGGCGTGACCCGGCCCCGCTGAGCGGGGGCCCTGGTGCGTTTGCCCCCACAGCGGTGCGCACCCGGCGAGCGGATAGGTTCTCGGGAGTGAGTCTCGACCTCGCCGCCCTGGTGCTCACCTTCGGCGCGATCTTCGTCGTCGAGCTGCCCGACAAGACGTTCCTGGCGACCCTGGTCCTGTCGACGAGGTACCGGCCGATCCTGGTCTGGTTGGGCGTGGGCGCCGCGTTCGCGGTCCAGACGACGGTGGCGGTGGTCCTCGGCCACGCCGCGTCGTTCCTCCCCGAGAACGCGGTCAAGACCATCGCCCTCCTGCTGTTCCTCGCCGGCGCGGTGCTCCTGGTGCGGGAGGGGCGCGGCCACCAGCAGTCGTCCGGGGACGAGTTCGTCGAGAACGCCAAGGACGTCACGGGCTTCCGGGCGGTGCTGGCCTCGTTCCTGGTGCTGTTCGCGGCCGAGTGGGGTGATCTCTCCCAGCTGCTGACGATCTCGCTGGTGGCCAGGTATGAGGCGCCCGGCAGCGTCTTCATCGGCGCGCTGGGCGCGCTGCTGGTGGTGAGCGGCCTCGCCGTGGTCGCGGGGCGGACGCTGCTGCGGTTCGTGTCCCTGCACGTCCTGCACTACGTCGGGGCCGGCGTGTGCCTGCTCCTGGCGACGCTGACCCTCGTCGAGATCGTCCGCTGACTACAGTCTCGGCATGGACGCGAGGCCCCCGCACGGGGCGGACAGCGAGGTCGGCCGGCTACGCACGGTCATGCTGCACCGGCCGGGGCACGAGCTGAAGCGGCTCACGCCGCGGAACAACGACAAGCTGCTCTTCGACGGCATCCCGTGGGTGTCCCGCGCCCAGGACGAGCACGACGCCTTCGCCGCCGAGCTGCGTGCCCGTGACGTCGAGGTCCTCTACCTGACCGACCTGCTCACCGAGACCCTGGAGCAGGAGGACGCCCGCCGGCACGCCATCGACGAGGCGCTCGGCGACCTCGACCTCGGGGACACGATGCGCGGCTACCTGGAGGGGCTCCTCGGCGACGCGACGCCGGCGGAGCTGACCGGCTACCTCACCGCGGGGATCCGCAACGACGAGGTGCGCGGCGGCTTCGGGCTGGTGACCTCGATGCTCGCGCAGGACGACTTCCTCATCGACCCGCTGCCCAACCTGCTGTTCACCCGCGACTCGTCGGTGTGGGTGCGCGACCGGGTCGCGATCACCTCGCTGGCGATGCCCGCCCGCAAGCGGGAGACCGAGCTGACCGAGCTCATCTACACCCGGCACCCCCGGTTCGCCGGTACGCCGACGATGCACGGCGCCCACCTCGAGCACGTCGAGGGCGGCGACGTCCTGCTGCTCGCCCCCGGCGTGATCGCGGTCGGCGTCGGCGAGCGCACCACGCCGGCCGGTGTCGAGCGGCTCGCCCGGCAGTGCTTCCAGGGGCGGCTGGCGCACACCGTGCTCGCGGTGCCGATCGCCCAGGAGCGCGCGACGATGCACCTCGACACCATCTGCACGCTCGTGGACACCGACAAGATGGTCGTCTACCCCAACGTCGCCGACTCGCTGGTGGCCTTCACGGTCCGGCCCACCGGCGACGCCGAGGCGGACGGCGACCTGGTGCTGGAGGTCGGGAAGGCCGAGCCGTTCCTCGTCGCCGCGGCCCGGGCGATGGGCATCGACAAGATGCACCAGATCGACACCGGCCTGGACCCGGTGACCGCGGAGCGCGAGCAGTGGGACGACGGCAACACCACGCTCGCGCTGGCGCCGCGGGTCGCGGTCGCCTACGAGCGCAACGACGAGACCAACGCCCGGCTCGAGGACGCGGGCATCGAGGTGGTCCGGATCGCGGGCTCCGAGCTCGGCTCGGGGCGCGGCGGACCGCGGTGCATGTCGTGCCCCGTCTCGCGGGACCCGCTCCCGACCGCGTGACCAAGCACTAGGGTTCCCCGTTGGGGAGTCGCAGGTCCTCGACGAAAGGCTGAACCCCATGGCAGAGACGTTCTTCTCGATGTTCACCCCCGAGGAGATCGCGCGGATCAGCGCGTCGGGAACCCACGTCACCCTGCCCGAGGGGTGGGCCCCGATCTCGGAGCGGACCGGCGCCGACAAGGCCTACGTCATCCTCGAGGGGACCGTATCGGTGCGCGCGCACGGCCAGGAGGTGGCGCAGCTCGGCCCGGGCGACATCATCGGTGAGGCCGCGATCGTCAACCACTCGCTGCGCACGGCGACCGTCGTCGCGCTCACCCCGCTGGAGCTGATCCACTTCACCAAGGAGCAGCTCGACAAGCTCAACGTCGAGATGCCGGCGTTTCACGAGGCGCTGGAGCGGACCGCGGCCGAGCGGTTCCCCTCGAGCTAGGGCAGTGACCGACCCGGTCGACCTCTCCGCCGGTCTGGACGCGATCGAGGAGCTGATCCTCGGTGAGGCACCGCACCTGACCCGGGTGCAGGTCGCCGAGCAGGCGGGCGTGCCGCTCGACGTGGCCCGCGAGCTGTGGCGGCTGCTCGGGTTCGCCGAGCAGGACGACGACGACATCGCGTTCACCGAGGCCGACGTCCAGGCGCTGCGCTACAGCCACGACCTGATGCGGCTGGGCATCCTCAGCCCGGAGCGCCAGGCCGCGCTGGTGCGCACCTGGGGCCGGAGCTTCGCCCGGCTCGCCGAGTGGCAGACCCGCCTGCTCACCGAGGTCGCCCTCGAGCGCGACGACCCGGTCGTGGAGATCGCAGCCCTCACCGGGGAGGTCATGCCGCGGCTGGAGACGCTGCAGAACTACGTGTGGCGACAGCACCTGGCCAAGGCCTCCCGCCGGATGCTGACCACCGACTCCCTCGGCTCGGACGTCACCCAGCTCGCCGTGGCCTTCGTGGACATCGTCGGCTTCACCTCGCGGAGCAAGGAGCTGACCGACGCCGAGCTCGTCACGTGGATCGAGTTTTTCGAGGCCGAGTGCTCCGCGGTCGTGCAGGACCACGGTGGCCGGGTCATCAAGAACATCGGCGACGAGGTCCTCTTCGTGGCCGACGACCCGGCGGCCGCGGCCGAAGCGGCGCTGGTGCTGACCACCCGCGGTGGGGACGACGACCACGACTTCCCCTCGGTCCGCGCAGGGCTGGCGTACGGCGAGGTCGTGGCCCGGCTCGGCGACGTCCTCGGGCCGACGGTCAACATCGCCTCGCGGCTCACGTCGATCGCCAGGCCGGGTTCGGTGCTGGTCGACGACGGCGCGCACGACCGCCTGTCGTCCGAGGACTCCCCGTTCCGGTTCCGCAAGCTGAGGCGGACCTCAGTGAAGGGCTACGAGCGGCTGCAGCCGTGGGCACTGCGCCGCGCCGACAAGCCCTGAGATCGCCGCCGGGTCGCGACGTAGCCCCTAGATTGTCCCAGCCCCATCCATCATCTTGCTCAACGGAGGACACCATTCGCATGCGCGCACCCGTACGAAGCCTCGCGATCGCCAGCGCGATCGCGCTCTCGGCCGCCACGCTCACCTCGACACCGGCGCAGGCCGCTCCGGTCTTCACCTCGACCGAGGTCGACGGCTACGCGTGGGCCCACGACGACTCCGGCAGCTGCACGGAGACCGAGGTCGCGACGCCGGACTCGGACGACGTCCCCGTCGTCGAGAACGGGCCGGCCGTCACCTACAACGGCTCCGCCAGCGCAACGATCCAGCACGACACCGTCCCGGCCGACACCGCCACCGTGTCGACCGCGGCGACGATCACCACCAAGGTCACGTCGGTCGGGACCAACCTCGACACCATCAGCATGTCGCTGTCGGGCAACGGCACGATCGACACCGCCCTCGCGACGTCGGAGTGCGACATCCACGCGGGTGCCGGCGCCTACGGCGAGTTCGACTTCACGGTGACCCAGGCCGGCTGGCTCACCATCGAGTCGCGGTCCGCGGGGAACACCTACACCGAGTTCGAGATCGAGCGGACGACGGGTGGCTACGAGCAGAACTACGCCTACGAGCTGAAGCACCGCTCCACGAAGACGGTCTTCCTGCCGGCAGGCACCTACTCCGGCGACATCGAGACCGACATCGACTTCGAGGGGACCTCGGACCGGACGTTCACGACCCAGGCGACGATCGAGGCGTCCTTCGCGGTGGCCGGATCGCAGTCCGCGGCGCCTACCGGCAAGGGTGCGAAGTACGTGACCTTGGGTGCCCGCAGCTGCGCCACCAACACGCTCGCGGCGGCCATCACCACCAAGGCGAAGCGCGTCGACAAGATCAACAAGGTCACCTTCCTGGTGAACGACAAGAAGGTCCTCAGTGACGGCAACCCCAAGAAGGGTGAGGCCTACAGCCTGCCGGTCGCGACCGACGTCGACGCCGACGTCACCGCGAAGGTCAAGCTGCTGAAGCCCAAGCCCGGCAAGCCGGCCAAGACCGTGGAGGTGACGAGCAGCCACGTCGCCTGCTCGTGACCTGCTGAACGTCGACACGATTCGACACGAGGGCCCGGTGCAACGCGCCGGGCCCTCGTGCCGTGTCCGGCTGGGTACCGCCCACCCGTGAACAGCTACGTGCAGGCCGGCGGCTTCGAGCGCGACACCGACTACATCCCGGACCGGATCAGGCGGGACGACCCGGTGTGGCCGGTCGAGCCGGGGCGCTACCGGCTGGTGGCGGCCAAGGCGTGTCCGTGGGCGACCCGGTCGATCATCGTCCGGCAGCTCCTCGGCCTGGAGGACGTCATCTCGCTCGGACTGTGCGGACCCACCCACGACGAGCACAGCTGGACCTTCGACCTCGCCCCGGGCGAGGTCGACCCCGTCCTCGGGATCAAACGGCTGGAGGAGGCCTACTTCGCGCGCTTCCCCGACTACGACAAGGGGATCACCGTGCCGGCCATGGTCGACGTGCCCACCGGCCGGGTCGTCACCAACGACTTCCCCTGGATCACCCACGACCTCTTCTTCGAGTGGAAGGACCACCACCGTCCGGACGCGCCGGACCTGTGGCCGGCCGCCGTCCGCGAGGAGATGGACGCGGTGATGAAGCGCGTCTACACCGAGGTCAACAACGGCGTCTACCGCTGCGGCTTCGCCGGGTCGCAGCGCGAGTACGAGGCGGCGTACGACCGCCTGTGGGAGACCCTCGACTGGCTGGAGGAGCGGCTCACCGGGCGGCGCTACCTGATGGGGGACACCATCACGGAGGCCGACATCCGGCTGGTCACGACGCTGGCCCGGTTCGACGCCGTCTACCACGGCCACTTCAAGTGCAACCGGCAGAAGCTGACCGAGATGCCCGCGCTGTGGGGCTACGCCCGCGACCTGTTCCAGACGCCCGGCTTCGGCGACAACACCGACTTCGAGCAGATCAAGCGGCACTACTACGTCGTGCACGAGGACATCAACCCGACCGGCATCGTGCCGGCCGGTCCCGACCCGGCGGTCTGGGACGAGCCGCACGGCCGGGGCTGAGCGCCGTCAGGCGTCGCGGCCCCGCACACAGCGCAGCACCCAGACGTTGCGGCCCCCGTCGCGGCGGTGCTCGAGGTGGTCGAGGCTCGCCAGGGCCAGTGCGAGGCCCCGGCCCGACTCGGCGTCCGGGTCGGGCAGGGTGACGTCGCTCAGGTCGATCTCGACCGGCATGCCGTTGTCACCCAGCTCGGCCTCGAGGCTGTCGTCCGTGACCGTGATGCGCACCGACAACTCGCGGGCACCGCTCCCGGCGGCGCCGGAGTCGTCGCGACGATAGGCGTGCTCGACGACGTTGGCCACCATCTCGACCAGGCCCATCTCGAACCGCGCCCGGTCCCTCGCGGAGACGCCGGGGCTGCTCCTCCAGAGGTCGGCCAGCCGGTCCTGCACCAGGTCCAGGGCGGCGGGCGTCGCCGCGGCCGTCACGGTGACCGAGGCCGGGGCCTCAGTCATCGAAGGCCGTCTCCGGGTCCGCGCGGGGCCGGAGGACCTTGTCGAGGTTGGTGAGCTCGAAGACGGTCATGACCTCGCGGGTCGGGCGCGCGACCCGCAGGTCGCCGCCTGCCTGGCGCGCGGACTTGAGGCCGGCGATGAGGGCCCCGAGACCGGAGGAGTCGAGGAACGTCGTCTCCGCCAGGTCGACCACGATCCGGTGCGTCCCGGCGGTGGCCAGCTCGCCCAGGGCCTCACGCAGCCGGCCCGCCGACACCATGTTGAGCCGGCCCCGCGGGACCACGACGCCGATGCCGCGCGGGTCGGTGGTGACCTCGATCTCGATCATGCCGGGGGTCCTCCTCGGGTGCTGGTCGTGGCGACGGCCAGGGCGGCCGCACCCCCGGTATCCGCCTCGGGACCGCGGTAGCGCACCGCGCGGACCACGACCCAGAGGACCACGAGGTCGAAGCAGACCCAGAACAGGTTCGCGTAGACCCCGAGCGGACTGCCCTCGTCGAAGGCCTCCAGCCGGACGACACCCGCGATGACGGCGAGCACCAGGACGACCATCGCGACGAGCTGGGGCCGGACGAGCCGCCAGGGCCGTCCGCCCTCCTGCTCGCGCCGGGTCTTCGGCGTGACGGCGAAACCGAGCGGCCGGCCGAGGTAGACGTTGGCGAAGGCCGACGTGACGGCCTTGATCCAGGTGGGGAACAGCGCGAGGGAGTACTGCTGGCCACGCCACGTGGGGCGGCCGTCGGCGACCAGCCAGAAGAGCAGCTGGTTGACGACCAGGAAGGGGATCAGCCTCAGGAAGAACTCGCCGCTCCAGGCATCGACCGGCAGGACCCCCAGCGTCAGGTAGACCACCGGTGCGGCGATGTAGACGACGGCGGCGAACCCGGAGAGGTAGCTCCACATCGTGGAGAAGTACATGAGCCGCTGCGGCCACGTCAGGCCCCGCTGGAGCAGCGGGTTCTCGCGGAAGAAGACCTGCATGGTCCCCTGCGCCCAGCGGAGGCGCTGGGTGAGCATGGTCTCCACGTCCTCGGGTGCCAGGCCGTGGGCGAGGACCTCGTCGACGTACGCCGTGCGCCAGCCGAGGCCGTGCAGCCGCATGCACGTCGCCATGTCCTCGGTGACCGAGATGGTGGCCAGCGGCATGACGGGCTGCGCCTCGTCCGCACGCCCGACGTCGACGGCGTCCACCAGCGCCTGGACCGTCTCGATGGCGCCGAGCGGCGACCACTCGCGGGAGGCGATCCGGTCGAGCGCCTCGTCGTCGACGGTGGCCAGGCGCGCGTCCGGACCCGCGCCGATGCCCTCGAGCTCGGCGATGGCCGACAGGTCCTCGCGGACCGCGGTCAGGTCGGCCGCGACGAGCCGGCGGTGCACCTCGTCGACCCGGCGCTGGAACCGGTAGGTGACGTCGAACAGGGCCTCGCCCTGGGCCAGCTCACGGCGAGCCCGGCCGAGGTCCTGGAGGATGGTGTCGAGCCCGGCCCGCACGTCCGCCTGGTCCGGCCCGAGCTGACGGCGGGCCCGGGTGACCACCCGCCTGGCGGTGCGCAGGGCCCGGTGCACGCCCACCTCGACCTCGCCGACGTACCCGGTGATGCCGAGCTGCATGAGCGCCTCGCGGCGGATGACGGCGTTGGACCCGCAGAAGAAGGCCGCGTTCCACCCGTCCTTGCCCTGCTGGATAGGTCCGTAGAAGAGGGGGGCCTGGCTGCCGAGCGGATCGCTCGGCGGCACGTTCTCGAACCACTGCGGCGTCTGGACCAGCGCCATCCGCTCGTCCTCGAAGTAGCCGAGCGTGCGGTCCAGGATCTCCGGCGACGGGACCTGGTCGGCGTCGAGGATCAGCAGGAACTCGCCCTCGGTGGCGAGCAGGGCGTTGTTGAGGTTGCCGGCCTTGGCGTGCCGGGGCCGGCCCTCCCAGTGGGCGGCCCGGGTGACCCAGCCGATGCCCTCGGCCTCGCACGCCGCCCGCATCTCCGCCCGGTCGCCGTCGTCGAGTACCCAGGTCCGGTGCGGGTAGCGGATCGCCTTCGCGGCCCGGGCGGTCCGCATGACCATCTCCACGGGCTCGTTGTAGGTGGTGATGAAGACGTCGACGGTGCGGTCGGGCAGCGGCGCCGGTGGCTCGCCCCGGCCCTTCGCGCGCCACACGGTCATCCCGAAGAGCAGCGAGTCGACGAGGCTGTAGGTCTCGGCGACCACGAGCGGCACCGCGATCCACCAGGCCGACCAGTGCACCGAGAACAGCCAGCGCCAGGCGACGTAGTTGATCCCGAGCAGCGCGGTCACGAGGACCACGAACCGGATCAGCAGGAGCCGCTTCGTCACGACTCGTCCCCCCGGCGTACGACGAGGGCGGTGACGTCGTCGAGGGGGAGCCCGTCCCGGGTCATCCCGGCGATCCGCCGCAGGAGCCCCTCCACGCCGCCGGAGCCGGCGGCGAGCGCGCCCACAGGCTCCCACCAGGCGACGGGGTCGTCGAGCAGGTCGAGCAGGCCGTCGCTGAACACGACCAACAGGTCGCCCGGCTCGAGCCTGGCCCGGTGCTGGGCCCAGGTGTCGCCCGGCAGGATCCCGAACGGCCGGTCGGTGCTGGTCAGCCGGTCGACGCGGCCGTCGGTGCGCACCGCGACGGCCAGCCCCAGCCCCGCGTCGACGTAGCGGACGTCGCCCGTGGTGAGGTCGATGGCGGCCTCGAACAGGGCCGCGAACGAGCCGGCCCGCTCGAGGTCGTTGGCGAGGGTGAGCGCGACCCGGGTCGCCGTCTGCCCGAGGTCCGCGCCGGCGACCACGTCGAAGTGGGCCGCCCGGACCCCGGCGCGGATGCCCGCGCCCACCAGGGCAGCACCCGTGCCCTTGCCCATGACGTCCCCGAGGCCCAGGTGCAGGACGCCCCGGCCGACGCCGTAGTCGTAGAAGTCCCCGCCCACCGCGAGCGCGGGGACGCAGACGCCGGCGGCCTCCCAGCCCTGGTGCCGCAGCGGCTCGGCAGGCAGGAGCGAGGCCTGCACGCGGGCGGCGGCGGCGCTGTCCGAGGCGGAGGTGAGCTCCTGCTCGGCCCAGACGGCGAGGTCCTGGAAGGCGGTGCGGCGCTCGCCGTCGAGGGTGGACGGCTCCGGGTCGAACACGCAGAGCACGCCCACCACGTTGCCGACGGGGTCGCGCAGCGGCGCGCCGGCGTAGAAGCGGACCGCCCCCTGCCGGACGAGCTGGAGGTCGGCGAACCGCGGGTCCAGCCGCGCGTCCGCGACGACGGTGAGCCGGTCCTCGCTGGTCGTGGTCGCGCAGAACGTCTGGTCGCGGGGCAGGGGGCTCCCGTCGTAGCCGGCGGCGCCCGGGTAGCAGGCCCGGTCGCGGTCCAGGACGGTGATGGTGCTCATCTGCGCCCCGAGCAGGGTCTGCGCGACCCGGGTGATCCGGTCGAACCGCTCGTGACGCTGGTCCTCGCCCAGGCCCAGCGAGTCCACGGCTCGCTGGCGCCGCTCCTCGCGCGAGGGGTCGCGCGGGTCCCGGCCGTCCGGGCGATCCGAACGCCGGCGTTCCAGGCGGGCCGGACGCTGCAGCCCTGTGTGCAAACCCATGTGTCGGTGCCCTTGTCCTCCGGCGGTGGCTCCGCCGGTCAGCACCCCCCGAGAGTGTCTGGACCAGTACCCAACCGTAGGCACGTCCGCCGCCCGGCGGCGGCAGAACCGCGCAAATGCACCCGGGGTCCCGGGGCGTTTCGCGCCGCACCCGAGGGCCCGATACATTGGCGCCGACGGATGTGGCCCGGCTCACAGCCCCGCACCACCCCTGCGGAGACGTGACCGGGCCCGAGGTGACTCGACCACTGACGGAGCCCGGCACGCGGAGACCCCGCACGGCCGCGACTGCGAAGGAGCCCGACGAATGAGCACAGCGCCATGAACCCCTTCGGTCCCGACCTGGCCGAGGTATTCGGTCCCTCCCAGAGCGACGGCGGCCCCGAGCTCGTCCAGCTCCTGACGCCCGAGGGTGAGCGGGTGCACCACCTGCCCCCGGGCCTGGAACAGTTCGACCTCGACTTCTCCGCCGAGCAGCTGCGCGGCTTCTACCGCGACATGGTGCTCGTCCGACGCCTCGACACCGAGGCCACGGCCCTCCAGCGGCACGGCGAGCTCGGCATCTGGGCCCAGCTCCTCGGCCAGGAGGCCGCCCAGGTCGGCGCCGGCCGGGCACTCCGGCCACAGGACTGCGTGTTCCCGACCTACCGCGAGCACGGCGTTGCCTGGTGCCGCGGGCTCGACCCGCTGAAGCTGCTCGGGCTCTTCCGCGGCGTCGACCACGGCAACTGGGACCCGGCCGACTACAACTTCGGCCTCTACACGATCGTCATCGGCGCCCAGTGCCTGCACGCGACCGGCTACGCGATGGGCATGCAGCGCGACGGCGTCGTCGGCACCGGCGACCCCGACCGCGACGCGGCCGTCGTCGCGCACTTCGGGGACGGTGCCTCCAGCCAGGGCGACGTCAACGAGGCATTCATCTTCGCCGCGTCCTACAACGCCCCGGTCGTGTTCTTCTGCCAGAACAACCAGTGGGCGATCTCCGAGCCGATCGAGCGCCAGAGCCGGATCCCGCTCTACCAGCGCGCGCTCGGGTTCGGCTTCCCGGGCGTCCGCGTCGACGGCAACGACGTGCTCGCGACGTACGCCGTCACGCAGGCCGCGCTGCAGCGGGCCCGCGACGGGCAGGGCCCGACCTTCGTGGAGGCCTACACCTACCGGATGGGCGCCCACACCCCGCCCGACGACCCGACCCGCTACCGGCTCTCCGGCGACGTCGAGAGCTGGAAGCTCAAGGACCCGATCGCCCGGGTCGAGGCCTACGTGAAGCGCAACGGCCTGGCCGACGCGGACTTCTTCGCCGATGTCGCCGCCGAGGCGGACGAGCTCGGAGCCACGCTCCGCGAGGGCTGCAAGGCGCTGCCCGACCCGCAGCCCATGAGCATGTTCGACAACGTCTAC
>SXGU01569838.1_pt1 | contig 15523 bp, 8 predicted proteins | sample 3174531 | NCBI WGS metagenome assembly SXGU01 (sample SAMN11356863, study PRJNA531348) | freshwater metagenome | isolation source: freshwater sample F1-140 | place: China: Fuxian Lake, Yuxi | collected 2017-12-25
AATCCGGGAACGTTCGGGTTCGAGCGACAAAATGTTGATTCAACAGCTCGGCATTCGCGACAAAGTACGCTCAGCAGCCAAACGACGCCCCTCTGCTGTCAGAATGGATGTCCGAACTCCAGAATTTTGCAAGAGCCTCACTAAGTAATTGGCGAGGCTATTGGACAAGGTCCAGTGCGCATTGAACTGGAAATCGCCAACCCGCTTCTGCGCCTGGATCTGGAGCGAATCGTATTTGGTCTGCCCGTCGTTTCTAGCTTCGGTCACGCCAATGAACTCGGGAAATGGCCGGCGAGCCTGCGTAAATGCCGTCAGGCTCGGTTGAGGTTTATTGATCCCGATATTGTAGATAAGGCCTTTGCCGCGGGAGCCGACATAAGAGGTCCGGAACCCGATGCTGCGCCAGTCGCGTTCGATGGTGAAGTTGTACTTGTGGATGGTTCCGGTTTTCGTGTTGATCGGAAATCCGGTGACGCTCTGGCTCGGAATGCCCGCAGAAGCCAGGCTCTGAGGAAAGGGGTTGGGGAACTGGAACAAAGCGCCGCCGCCCGGAGCGATCACATTCTGGTAGTTCTCCGCGATCTGAAACGGGCCGCCGCTCAGGATTCGCGCGAAGTAATCGATACGTTCGGTGAAGGCGCCGTAGCCACCCCGGAATACGAGTTTGTCCGTCAGCCGATACGCGCCGGAGACGCGCGGACGGATGTCCTTTCTATCGGGCTCCGGAACCACCGGGCCATTGCCGGTCTTGACGTTCTTCGGATAGAGCGGATGAATCTTCGCCGCCCCCTCGGGCGTGACGTTGACCGTATTGGAAGCCTTATCCCAGTTGAACATCAGCCCGTCGCTGAAGGTCGGGAGCGAGTAGTAGTCATAGCGGAGGCCGAGGTCGAGCGTCAATCGTGAGGTGGCTTTGAAGCTATCAGTGATGAAGAGCCCGGTCTCCTTGTTCGTACGAGTCCGGTTGGTGAACGGGTCCAGACGCGTGGCCGACTGCGGAATCCCGAGCAGAAAATCCGCGAACCCGACTTGGGAACGAGTCATCGCTCCGTTGAAGGCGAATGAGCCGAACGCGCCGTCCGGTATCGTTCCGACGAATGACCGGAAGGTGCGGACCTCTCCGCCCGCTTTCCACACATGCCTGCCCTTGGTCCAAGTTATGGAGTCCTCGAAGGTATAGTCCATGTCATCGGCCAGGAGTCCGCCGGCGATCGTCTGCAGCGGCTGAATCCCGGTGATGTTCATGGTGGGGAAGCCCTGGGCGCTGTAGTTGCCTCGATTCACACCCTGCAAGCCGAGCAGCTTTACGGATTCCGCCCCGTTGAGCGGAGTCACGCCTGCTTGTGTGGCCCCATCGGTGATCTTGTTGGGCGATCTCCCGAAGCGGAACGTGTTGACCATTGCCGGAGAAATCACGTGGGTGTCCGAGACAATCCACTGGCCCTGGTCACGGTAACGCGTCCAGGTGAACTTGGGCAGGTTGCGGTCGAGCACATAGGGTGTCCAACCATGCCGCCACCGGATGTAGACCGTGTTCTTCGCGCTCACGTTGTGATCCAGGCGCCACTGGACTGAATTCGTCTTGAAGTAGTCGTAGTGGAAGGGATGCAGGAACCCGAAGTTGTTGGTGCTGTATACGTTGGGGTTGCCCTGGTTCGGCTCGGGGAGGAAGTTGTCGAGAACTTTGCGGGAGATCTCGCTCTGGCGGCTGAGAGGGATGATCTGCCCGGGAAACGGTGTGCGGTTGCCTGCCTCGCCGGCCGCGGAGAGCGGATCCTGAATCACCTGATTCGGCGCGTTGAACTGTGAAAAATCGCCACGCCGCATCGGGAGCGAGGCCACCGTGGCGTTCTTGAACGTCCCGAGCGGAATCCTTTGAGCGAACCAGGAAGCGTAGAAGAACGTCTTGTTTTTCCAAACTGGGCCGCTTGCCTCGGCCTGCCATTCATGCTGGATGAACGGAATTCTCACCGGATCGAAGAAGTTCCTTGCGTTCATGCCGGAGTTGAAATGCTTGTAGTAGACCATGCCGTGCAAGTTGTTCTCGCCGCGCTTGGAGGTCATGTTGTAGCTGGCCACGCGCGAATTCTCGGCCGTGGCGTTGACCATCGAAATCTGCACCTCGTCATTGAAGGAGATGTTGGCTCCGCCGTAGCGGTCGTTTTCCACACCGTCCATCGCCTGCGACAACTGTTGGCTCGATTGCCCCGCCACACGCACCACCCAGCCCGAGCCCTGTATTCCCGGAATCGTGGTGAGCATCGCGAACGGAGATGGAATCACGTTGACGGACGGCGAGTCCTGCAGCTTTTCTTTGGTGATGGTCCCGCTGATGGTCCCCGTCTCGGTGGTGAGCACAGCCGCCCCTGCTTCCACCGTGATGCTCTCCGCGGTGGCGCCGATCTGGAACGTGATGTCCACGCGGCGGATCTGCGCAGTGTCGAGACGCACGTCCTCCGCGACGTAGGAGCGGAACCCCGCCGCGTCAGCCTTCAGACGGTATAAGCCCGGCTTGAGATCCGAGAGTTCGTAGTTGCCGTTCTCGTCGGATGTGACGGTTCTGACGACGCTGTTGGTGCCGATGTCGGTCAGCATGATCTCAGCCTTTGGCACCACTGCCTTCGACTGGTCAGCGACGCTTCCGCGAATTGTGGACTTGTCGGTTTGGGCGTGCAACTTGTCAAACGTGACGGAGCACACCAGAATAACCATCGCAATGCGTAGCATACGGTGACACTATCAAGGGCAAAAGCTAAAGTCAACTCGCAAATTGAGCTCGAATTGGTGGTGCCTGGAAGGGAGTGCTCCATGGCCCTGCGGGCCATCAAAAGTGATGAAAGTAGAATTTTCCAATCGGAAGTGAGCCTGAAATCGAAGTTTGATTCCAATGCGAGATGAGCCTGAGATTGAGGTTTGAATCACATACATCCAACGCCGAGCCGCCGAACACGATGGCCGCCTTGTCACCGTCGAGCCGTTGGAGTTGTTCTCGATACCGGCCAAGCGTGGCCGCTCGATCCCGCCGACCGGCTGGCCGCTCGTCTGGCCCGGGATGTTGACCCGGACGATCTGCACTTGGAGGAAATGGTAGGCCGGCATGGCCCGGGTAGCGTGGCGCCGATTCGCGCTCAAGACTGTCGACCGCCCACCGGCTCACGCTCAAGACGTCACGGGTGTGCATAAGTCAGGTACCATAAATCCTATGTTGCGCCGCGCTTTCCTTCCCCTTGCGCTTGCTCCGTCGCTTCCAGCCGAAGAATATACCTACGGCCCAGACTCTTCGCGCCAACCGAACGTCCCGCAAGGCAAAGTCTCGAAACACGTTTTCACCGGCAGCACCGTCTATCCTGGCACCACGCATGACTATTGGGTCTACGTTCCATCGCAACACGATCGGGCGAAACCTGCTGCCGTCATGATCTTCCAGGACGGGGCGGGCTTCGTCAACGAGACAGGACACTCGCGCGTCCCGGTGGTGTTCGACAATCTCATCCACAAGGGTGAGATGCCGGTTACGATCGCGATCCTGATCAGCCCCGGCATGCTTCCTGCGCGCAACCCATCCGAGCAGGCCCGCTACCACCGCAGCCACGAATATGACGCGGTCAACGGGCGCTACGCCCGCTTCCTGATCGAAGAGGTCCTGCCCGAAGTGGGCAAGTCATACAACCTGACCTCCGATCCCAATTTGCGCGCTATCTCCGGCTCTTCCTCCGGCGGCAATTGCTCGGTCAATACGGCGTGGGAGCGGCCCGACTATTTTCGCCGCGTGGTCAGCTTCATTGCCGGATTCACCCATCAGCGTGGCGCCCTGATCCTGCCGTCGCAAGTACGCAAGTTCGAAGGCAAGCCGCTGCGGATCTTTTTGCAGGATGGAACCGGCGACGTGAACATACAGAGCAACCAGGACATGATTGCCGCATTGGATCAGGGCGGCTACGACGCCAGACTGGTAGTGGGCACCGAGGGCCACAATATGAAGCACGGCGGACCGCTCCTGCCCGAGGCACTGCGTTGGGTCTGGCGGGATTGGACCACTCCGATTGCCAAACCGCTGAAGTCCTTCGCAGCCCGCTTCGTCGATCCCTCCTTGCCTTGGGAGCCGGTGAGCCAGGGTCACCAATCCACCGACGGCCCCGCGGTGGACCCGGACGGCAACGTCTATTTTTCCGATGCTCCGAACAACCGCATCCACAAGGTGGATCACACGACCGGCAAGGTCAGCCTCTTCAAGGCGGACACGGGAGGCGCCACCGGATTGATGTTCGGGCCCGATGGCCGCCTCTACGTCTGCCAGCCCGGACACCGCCGGATCGCCGCGTACGACAAGAGCGGGAAAGAGTCCGTCATCGCGCCCGAAGCCTCTGGCTGCAACGATTTGGCGATCGGCGCGAAGGGCGATATCTACTTTACTGAGCCGCAAGGGCGCCGCATCTGGCTCATCGATCAGCGCGGCGCAAGGCGCGTGGTTCACGAGGGGCTATCGTTCCCGAATGGCGTCCGGTTCTCGCCCGATCACTCGCTGCTTCTGGTGGCCGATTCTGCCACGCGCTGGGTCTGGTCCTTCCAGATCCAGCCTGACGGGTCGCTCGCCTACGGACTGGCCTTTCACCGGCTCGAAATTGAGGATGAGGTAGAAGCGGGACAGACGCGCTCGGGCGCCGACGGATTCACAGTCGATACCGAGGGGTTCCTCTACGTCTGCACGCGCCTGGGCATCCAGGTCTCCGATCCGGCCGGCAGGACTTCGGCGGTGCCGCTAAAGCCATCCGAACAGACGCCGTCAAACGCGGTGTTCGCCGGCCCTTCACTTGACACCTTGTACGTCACCGCGGGCGGCCGCGTCTTCCGGCGTCCCATGAAACGCCGGGGCGTGTTTCCGTGGGTGCAGTCGAAGCCACCGGTTCCCAGGCTGTAACCAAAGCGACGGCCACGTCCGTTGGGGCTGGCCCACTTTGGGCAAATCTGAAATGCTACTGTGACCAAATGAAGTGTTTCCAGATAGGCGGGTTCTTAGCATTGGCGCTTGCCGTTTCCGGCGGCTCCCCCAGTGAAGAGCGTCGTACCATATATAATTAAACAGATCAACATGGAACTGTTTGTTGAACGGGAAGATGGGGTGGTGTTGCGAATATGAGCCAATCTTTAATGGGGTTATCTTCGGCAATGCGAAAGCAGGGGATCGGATCGGCTGGAGCGGCGGCAGGTGCCAACAATTCAGGTAATACAATTGTTCGTACGTCCGACCGTCGGCCGCGCCGGGTGGATTTCGCTCGAAGTTATTGAACGACTGGAAGATAACGGACAAGAGATTCAGGGATAGCGGTTCAGGTCCGCAAGTCGAGGGTCGAGTGCGCATAACTTGTGAACTACCGCTAGGCTGTGACAAAATTGGGGGCATGCCGATGCGGCTGATAGTAAGGATGGCGTTGCTCGCGGCTCCTTTGTCGCTGGAGTTGAGCGCGGCTCCTCCGGCCCAACCCGATTTGATCTCGATGTTCCCTTTCGGGGGACAGCAAGGGACAAGCTTCAGGGCGACGGTCCGCGGCAAAGTGTTGGACAACGTTACCGCCGTTTGGTTCGATTGCGAGCACCTCTCGGCCACGACTACGGGCGTTCAGCCTGACCCGGCTGCATCGGCAGGTTCCAGTGCCGGGTCGAAAAAGAAGAAAGGCTCGTCGGCGCCGACTCAACTGCTATCGATGAACCTGAAGGTTGCCCCGGACGCGGGTGTGGGTATGCATTCCATGCGCATTCTCACGCCGGGTGGGATCTCCAACGCCATTTCGGTTCGCGTGCACGCCGAGCCTGCCCTCCTGGAATCGGCCACCAGTCACAGCGAGCCGTCCGCGGCTCAAACCATTACAGCCTTCCCCGTGGCGATCAGCGGAAAACTTACCGGCGGCGGAGAGCTTGATTACTACGCTTTTGAAGCCAGACAAGGGGAGACGTTCCGCTTCGACGGCCTCTCGTCGGGCACGGGTTTAGACCCCAGCCTGAGGCTGTTTGAGCCGGGCGGCAGTTGGTTCCGCCAGGACCGCCTGACCGAATTGGCGTTCAATGACGATGAGGTTTGGTATCCCGGTCTGTCGGCGCACGCCAGGATCACGTATAAGTTTGCGAAGACGGGGCGCTATCTGATCCGCGTGAGCGGCTTTCTCGGCGAGGGCCGGCCGGACAATCTGTATCAACTGGCCATTCGGCGCGAAACCGATGGCCCCTTGGAAGTGGATGCCATGCGTCCGGCGCATCTGCCGTCACCGTCCTCGGATCTTTCCTGGCGTGAGCGGACCTGGAAGCGCGAACTGAAGCCGGATCGTTTGACGGCTCTTCGGGCCCGAACCGCCGGCGCAGCGGATGACAAGGCCCCGCAGAAGATTGCTCCGCTGCGTTTGACCGGGCCGCAGCCAGTCCAGGTCTCCCTTCCTGCGCTGCTAGAAGGAACCATCGAGCGGCCTGCTCAGATACATCGAGTGAAATTTGCGGTGAAGGCGAATGATCGCATTGCCGTAGAGGTTGAAACTTTGCGCCAGAGCATCCCGGAGTTCAATCCCTATTTGCGGATTGTCTCGGCCAGCGGCGATGAAGCATTCACCAATGTGCATTCAACGGTGAACACCTGCGGCGACACGATTCTCAAACAGATCCAGCCGAAGACGACGTATTCGTTTCCGCGTGCCGGCGAATTCACTCTGGAGATTCGCGACATCACGCATACCTACGCTGGTCTGGACTTCGCCTACCGGGTGTTCTTGCGGAGCCAGGTTCCGCATGTTGGTGAGGTCCACGCCGCCGAGGAACAGATCAATCTGGTTGCGGGTGAGGTTGCCAAGATGGGCGTCGAGACCGATCAGGAAGAAGGCTTCGACGGGCAGATTGCCCTGACGGTCGAGGGGCTCCCCGCGGGGGTGCGCGCCATGATGGGAACCGACGTGCAGCCCCAGGTCCCACCGCCGTACAATCAGGGCAAGGTAGAGCGCTTTCGGCCGGAAAGCCAGAAGGCGACATTCCTGTTTCTGACGGATGATACGGCTCCCGCGACCTCGCGGCCCGTGGAGGCGCGCATCGTTGCCCAGCCGGTGGTGAAAGGAAAATTAGGGGGTCCGCTCACGGTGAAGAAGATTCTGGTGACGGTAGTAAAGGCCGGAAATCAAGAGGCTACGCAATGATTCGTATTTATGCTGGGTTGCTGTTGGTTACGCCGTTCCTCGGTGCGGCTACGGTGGATACGCCGAAGCTGGTTTCGCTACGCCTTTTGCCCGAGCAGCGCACGCTTCACGGGAAGAAGTCTTCGCAGCAGTTTCTCGTGCTCGGCCGGTATTCCGATAAAAGCGAGCGGGATTTGACGGGACAGGCGCGCTTCACGGTTACGAGTCCCGCTTCGGCCCGTGCCGATGAGGCGGGGCGCGTGTTTGCGGTGGGCGATGGGGAGACGGCACTCGTGGCCACGGCGGGCGGCCTTTCGGCCCGCGCTTCGCTGAAAGTGGAAGGCTCCGGGATCGACCGGCCATTCAGCTTCCCTCGCGACGTCGTCAGCATCATCACCCGCCGCGGCTGTAACACCTCGGGCTGTCATGGCGGCATCAAGGGCCAGGCGGGGTTCAAGCTGTCCACTCATGGCATCCATCCCAAAGAAGATTACAAGTGGATCGTGGAAGGCGGCGTGTTCCAGGTGCTCACCGAAGAGGCGGGCGGACAGAAGAAGCCGCGAGTCGACACGAAGACTCCCGAACAGAGCCTGATTCTGCAGAAAGCGACCATGGGCATTCCGCACGGTGGCGGCATGCGTTTGCAGAAGGGCTCGGAAGATTACGACGCCATCCTGGCGTGGGCGCGTAACGGAGCGCCCTATGGCGCCGAAGACAAGGCTAGCAATCCGAAGGTGGCGCGGCTCGAGGTCTTTCCTAACAATGTCTTTCTGCGCGCCGGGGAAAAACAGCGCCTGCTCGTGACCGCTTTCTATGAGGACGGCCGCGCGGAGGATTTTACGCACCAAGTGTTGTATGAACCGCAGTCAGGAGTGGTTAGTGTTTCAGCCGGCGGCATCGTGGAAGCGAAGAAGCCGGGCGAGGCCGGCATTCTCGTCAAGGCGGTGGGCAACCTGGTCCGCGCCGGAGTGGGCGTGCTCGCAGACCCGATGCCGAACTATCCGCAGGTCTCGCGCAACAACTTCATCGACGACGAGGTCTTCGACAAACTGAAGTTATTCAGCATCGTTCCATCGGATCTTTCCACGGACGCCGAGTTTGTGCGGCGCATCTGCCTGGACCTGGCGGGGATGGCGCCGCCGCCGGGGCGCGTGCGCGAGTTTGTAGCGAGCAAGGATCCACGCAAGCGCGAGAAGCTGATCGAAACGCTGCTCGAGTCGCCGGAGTATATCGACTACTGGACGTTTCGCTTCGCCGATCTCTTCCGGGTGGCGGTGTTTCCCGTCGGCATCAATCCGAAGTGGACCCAGTCGTACTATCAGTGGATCCGCGACAGCATCGCGGCGAACAAGCCCTACAACCAGGTCGCGCTCGAGCGAATCGCGGCGCAGGGCTACAGCGCGCCATCGCGGCACTACCTTCCCTACTTCGTGATACCGCCGCCGCAGGACGGCATGGGCGAGCAGGTGCGAGTCTTCATGGGACGCCGTCTCGATTGCGCGCAATGCCACGACCATCCTTACGAGCAGTGGAGCCAGGACCAGTTCTGGGGCATGGCGGCCTTCTTCGGCTCGATGTTCAAATTGGGCAGCAACGCGCAGGGCGTGGTTTTCGATCATCCCGGCGGCATAGAGATCGCGGCCGATATCGCGGGCGCCAAGGACTACCGAGTGCTGCACCCGCGCACCAAGCAGGAAGTGGTGCCCGAGCTGCTTGACGGCCGCAAGATTCCCTACACGGAAAACAACTTCCCACGGATGGAACTGGCCAAGTGGATGACGTCGCATCCCTACTTCGCCGAAGCCGCCGTGAACCGGATCTGGAGCTACTTCTTCGGCCGCGGCATTGTGGAGCCGGTGGATGACTACCGCAGCACGAATCCACCTACGCATCCGCAACTGTTAGCACGGCTAGCCAAGAACTTCGCCGACAGCGGCTACGATCTGAAGAAGCTCATGCGGGTGATCGCGCAGTCACGGACGTACCAGTTGTCCAGCCGCGCCAAACCCAGCAATGAGGATGATGTGGTCAACTACTCGCACGCGCTGCCGCGCGCCCTGGATGCAGAGATTCTGCTGGATGCGATCTCCGACGTCACCGGCGTACCGGAAATTTTCAGCATGCAGCTGCCCGATGCGCCGGACAGCGGTGGACAGGCGCCACGCGGCACCCGCGCCCTGCAACTGAAGGAGACCGACATCTATCACTCGCCGTTCCTCGATATCTACGGCCGGTCGAATCGCTTCTCCGTGCCCGAGCGGAACGCGAAGCCGAATCTCAGCCAGGCTCTGCATATCCTGGCGGGCACTACCTACAACGACAAGCTGTTCGCCAAAGGCGGACGCATCGACGGTTGGATCGAGCGGGGAACATCCAACAGCGACGTCGTGGAAGAGCTTTATCTGGCCGCTTTCTCCCGGACGCCGAAGCCGCAGGAGAGTGCTGCTCTGGTGAAATTGATCGAGAAAAATCCGGAACGCAAGGAAGCGTTACGGGACCTGATGTGGGCAGTAGTCAGTTCCCGCGAGTTCGCGGAGAATCACTAGGGACCGGAAGAGAGGAACGCTATGATCCGACGCGGTTGTATATCAGGAACCAGGCAAGAGTTCGGCCGGCGCGACTTCATCAAAGTCGGGTCATTGGGATTCCTTGGGATCCATTTGTCACAAGCGCTGCAACTGGAAGCTGCCACCGGGACAAGGGCCGAGGGGAAGGCGAAGTCCTGCATCCTGGTCTTTCTCGAAGGTGGCCCCAGCCAGATCGACACGTGGGATCCAAAGGCGAACAGCGCCTTCCGGCCCATCTCCACCAATGTCGCGGGCATTCAGATTTCGGAACTCCTTCCCAGCCTGGCCAAGCGGATGGACAAACTGGCGCTGATCCGCTCCATTCGCTCCTTCGGCGACGATCACCCACAGGCAATGCATTACGCCGCCACGGGGCATCTGCACATCCCGGCGATGCAGTTCCCCAGCTTCGGCGCGATCGTGGCCAAGGAACTCGGGCCGCAGAAGGGCATGCCTCCCTATGTAATCGTGCCGCGCTGGGAGCGCAACCGCCAGTATCAGGACTACTTCAAGTCGGCATTTCTCGGACCCGATTATGATCCATTGACCATTCCCGATCCGGCGGGAAAGAACTTCCAGGTCGACGACCTAACGTTGCCGAAATCGCTGGCTCCAGCGGCTGTCGAAAATCGCCGGGCGTTTCTGGATGTGATCGATGGTTATTATCGCGATTCCGTCAAGAACGTCGAGCACGCGAAGATGGACGCCTTCCGTCAGAAGGCTTGGGAGATGATTCTCACTCCCTCCGTTCGCGCGGCGTTCGATCTATCCAAGGAATCAGACAAAACCAAGGACGCTTACGGGCGAGATACGGTGGGCCAGAGCCTGCTGTTGGCGCGCCGGCTTGTCGAAGGCGGTAGCCGGTTTGTGACCGCAGCAGGGTTCCATGGGAATTCCTGGGACACGCACTCGGATAACGACAAGGGTCATCGAGACCGGTTGACCCCGCCGCTTGACCGCTCCGTGTCGGCCCTGATTGACGATCTAGTGGACAGGGGTTTGTACGATTCCACGATCGTCGTCGTGATGGGTGAGTTCGGACGCACGCCGCACGTCAATCCCAACCTGGGCCGCGACCATTGGCCGATTTGCTGGTCGCTCGCACTGGGCGGAGGTGGCATCAAGACGGGCACAGTGGTGGGCAAGAGTGACGAACGCGGTGCGTATTGTGTCGAGCGGCAGGTCAGTCTCGGCGACATCTTCGCCACGGTTTACAAGGCAATGGGCATTCAATGGGACAAGGAATACATGACTCCCGTCGGCCGTCCCATCAAGATCGCGAACTCTATTAAAGACGCCACGGGCGAACCGATCAAAGAGCTGGTTGGCTAAGGGTTCGCGCGACATTAAATTAACTAGCATTCTGCAATCGGAAAGCAATCATTACGTATTGCTTTGATGTCGCCATCATCGGACCTCCACACCTGTGTGTAGTCAGAATTGGATCGGCAGCGCGGAGCGACGCTACTTAAACTTGAACTATCCGTACCCGCCGTCTGGCCGCATTTTCCCTGCGGATTCGCATTTGCCGAGATCCCGCTGACACCATCACAGACGACTCGGACTGGTTTCGGCCACCGTGTCCTTGAGGTCACCTCGGGGTCGCCTCGCGGAGAGAACACTGCAGCCTGGTAAATTCGCCGTTGACTCCGGCTCTGGCTCTCACGGCGAGGGCCTCGGCTGCGCATCGAATTTCGAATCGTGGTCGAGGATCAAGTATCGGTATGGGGAGGCTTCGGGAAACGCTTCGCGCAATTGCTGGACGACCCAGTCCGCAGTCGGGTGACGGGTGACGTTGAGATGCAGGATCTTCCTTCGCCCATGTCTCAGTTAAAGATCAGACGCGAGTTTACTCTGTCGTGACACCTAACTCCGCAAGTATGTCGCGGTGCAGGATTTGCTCTATGATCTCACCGGAGATCTTCGGTAATGGCGTCCCCGCTACCTGGTCGTTCAGGCGCTTCAATGCCGCCATCGAAGATTCCGGCTCCCACAAGGGATAGTCCGAGCCGTACAGAAGCTTGTGATAGACGCCCCACTCCCCGCAAACCACCATAGCTTCGTAGCCCTGCCAGGGTCTGCGCCAAAGACCGGAGATGTCCGCGTAGACATTCGGGTGCTTGCGAATCACCATTGCAGCTTCGCGCTGCCAGGGATGGCCCAAATGCGCCATGATGATCCTCAACTCCGGCATCGCAATGGCCAGTTCGTCTACCAGGAGCGGTATCGACAGCCGCAGCAGGCCCTTCGTAGCAGGAGAGGTTCCCATGTGGGTGAGCACGGGCAGGCTCAGTTCCACGGCACGCTGGAAAAACGGGCGGAATTGCGGGTCGGCGATGTTATAAAGCGACATCACCGGGTAGAGCTTGATCCCCTTCATCCCGAAGTCTTGAGCACCCCGCTCCATTTCTGCAATTGCCTCCGGGTGGCTGGGATCGAGGGCCATGAATCCGATGTACTTTTTCGGATTTCTGGCAACCAGCTTCGCCACATACTCGTGGGGCGTGTGTATTCCGAGAGCGTAGGCCGTTATCCCGAACACAATCGCTTTTCCGACGGGCGCCATAGCCTCGTCGTACTGCTCCGGAGTGATCTCCGGCCACGCCCCCGTTCCGCCGCGCTCATCCCATTCCCGGGCGAACTGCGGCCCGAAGTGAGCGCGCCGCATGAAGTGGGTGTGGTAGTCGATGATCATTAAGTTAGCGGGCGCGCTGCATCATCACGCCGGTCGAAGGCTGAAACGCGTACTTCCCGCGCACGTCATCCGTCAGCTCCACCCCGAGGCCCGGCGCTGTTGACGGGTAAAGGTAACCATCCTCAATTCGGAGCTTCTCAGAGAACAATTCATTGCTCAGGGGAAAACCCCAGGTCGGGTACTCGAGAATCGAAGTGTTCGGAACTGTAAAGGCTAGATGATAATTCGGCGCGAGCACCACGGAAGTCCCCCAGGAGTGAAACGCCACTTCCACTCCGTGGCTTTGCGCAAGAGCGGCAATTTTCCGGCACTCCTGAATGCCTCCCGAATGTGCCGTATCCGGTTGAGCGATGTCCAAAGCGCTCGCGTTGAAGAAATTCCGGAACTCGTGAATCGAGGTGGAGCTCTCCCCTCCCGAGATGGGTATGGACAAATGCCTGCGAACGTGTGCGTAGCCCGTGTAATCGGTAGCCGCGCACGGCTCTTCGAACCAGCGCAAATCCAGGTGCTCCATCGCTTTGCCAATCTGAATAGCCTCGCCCGCGCTCCAAGGCTCGGGATTGTGACCCTGCACCGCGTCAACCATCAGCTCAATGTCGTCTCCAAGAGCTTCACGGACGGCTTCCATTTTGCGCAAGTCCTGGCTGAAACCCATCCCGATCCGCACCTTGACCGCCCGAAAGCCCTCGGCCCGATAACGTTTCATCTCTTCGATTGTTTGGTCGAGGGGCTTTTCCAAACCCCCGCTCGCGTAGATGGGTAGCCGGCTATGCACTTTGCCGCCCAGCAACTCGTAAACCGGCAGGCCTCGAACCTTGCCCAGAATGTCCCACAGGGCCGTTTCGATTGCGCCGATCGTGCTTATTCCCACGCCGACGCGAGCCCAGAACAGCGTCTTGCTGTACATCTTCTGAAAAAGGTAGGTCACCTGGGTCGGATCTTCCCCCACAAGTAGAGGTTCGAGCGCTTCGACGATGCCTCTCACGGCGAGCGGGGCGAAGATTCCGGCGTAGGTCTCGCCCAATCCGGTCAATCCCTCATCCGTGTGCACTTGTATCAGGGATGCGTGAACGGAGGAGAGCGAACCGCCCGACCACCGGATCTCTTCAGTGGGGCGAGCCGTGAGCAAGATGGTTTCTAGTCTCGTGATCTTCATCTACCGGTTTTCACCTAATTGATAAGGTCTCAATACTACAATAGAATTGTTGCAGCCGTCAATTTCACGAGCTATTCTGGGACCACACATGCCGGTAAAGAAACCAGTTCGTCCGAAGAGATACCAGGTTCCCGCGCTCAAGCGCGCTTTTGGAATCCTCGATAGCCTGAATGAAAGCAGCTTCGGTTTGACCGTGCAGGAGGTGAGCCGCATCCACAAGATCCCGTACAGCACGGTGTTCTATCTGCTCGAAACCATGCTCGGGTGCGGATATGTTCAAAGGAACGGCGACTCAAAGAAATACACGCTGGGCCACAAGCTGTTCGCGTTTCGGGACGGCAGCGTCGCGAAGAACACGCTCAACCTCCGAGCCCTGGCGTTTCCGCTGTTACAGGAACTGACCGACGTAACCGGCTTGACCGTCCACATCGCGATTCTTAACAAGAACGAAGCCGTCTACATAGAGAAAACCGAGTCTAACGGCTTCATCCGGCTCAATACCTGGGTTGGAGAGCGAAAGTGCCTGCACTGCACGGGAGTGGGAAAGGCTTTGCTGATGTCGCGACCCGACGAGGAGATCCGCAATCTAGCGACACCCGAGTCGATGATTCGCCGCACGGAGAGAACCATCACGTCCGTCGACGTTCTGCTCGAAAACCTTGCGAAGTGCCGGGAAAGCGGTTATGCTCTCGATGACGCCGAAGACGAAGCCGAGGGCAGGGGCGTGGCAGCGCCCATATTCGACAGCGAAGGTAAAGTGATTGCCTCTGTTGGTTTCGCAGGGACGCTCGCACAGATCGATCTGCACCGTATTGACGCTTTGGGGAAGGCCATCAAGAACTATGCGGGGCAGATATCGCGCCGGCTAGGGCATACAGGCGTGGCCGGCCGCAGTCTGAAGCTGGTCCAGAATCTTTAGCTGGCATAAGGCCTCCGAACGCATGGCGAAAAAATGGTGGACGGTCGGGCTCCTGTTCCTGGGCATCCTGATCAACTACGTCGATCGCGGCAACCTGAGCATCGTCGCGGTTCCCATGATGCGCGAGTTCGGAATCTCGCCCAAAGCCATGGGTATCCTGCTCTCGGCATTTTTCTGGAGTTATTCGCTCCTTCAGATACCGGCGGGGTACGTAGTAGACCGCTTCGGTTTGAAGTGGACCTATGCGGGCGCTTTCCTGCTGTGGTCGCTGGCATCGGCTGCTGTGGGTTTGGCGGAGTCCTTCGAGCAGGTTCTTGTGTTTCGCATCCTGCTTGGAATCGGCGAAGCGGTGGCGGTGCCGGCCAGCCTCGCGTTCATCCGCCAACAGTTTCGGGAAGACGAACAGGGCTTGCCCACCGCTATCTACGTTGCCGGCATGATGCTCGGGCCGGCCATCGGTGCGTTCTTCGGCGCGGTGCTGCTGGAGAGCCTGGGATGGCGTCAGCTTTTTGTATTCACGGGCCTGGGCGGGTGCGTGTGGCTGATACCGTGGCTCCTGGTAGCTCCTGCCGCCAAAGCCAGGCGCGAAGTGCGGGCCACGAAGCAACCCATCGAATGGGCGCGTCTATTTCGCAGCCCGCTGCTCTGGGGCATCTCAATCGGGGCGTTCTTCTATTCCTACTACTGGTATTTTTACCTGACTTGGCTGCCCTCTTATCTCGTCATGGCGCACGGATTCTCTTTCCTCAAAATGGGCGCCTACACAGCCATACCGCTGCTCGGAATGGCGCTCGTAGCAACGCTAGCCGGCCGGGCTGCGGACCATATTATTTCGCGTTCGGGACGGACGGTCCGCGTCAGGAAGGCTTTTGTATGCGTGGGCTTCACGGGGGGTAGTTCGATTCTTCTGCTGTTGTTGGTTCAATCGCAATATGCCGTGTTGGCGACGGTCTGCTTCTCGCTCTTAGGCATCGGTTTTGCGAGCGCGAACTATTGGGCGCTGACACAAGCGGTGACGCCCGAGCGAATCATCGGACG
>SXGU01017233.1_pt1 | contig 15517 bp, 18 predicted proteins | sample 3174531 | NCBI WGS metagenome assembly SXGU01 (sample SAMN11356863, study PRJNA531348) | freshwater metagenome | isolation source: freshwater sample F1-140 | place: China: Fuxian Lake, Yuxi | collected 2017-12-25
AAAAATTTTTTTGGTTTGGAATTTATATCGATTATTCCAAATACATCTGCATCTAAGCGTGACTGAAGATAATAAGCTAGAGAAAAATGTAAGAAAAAACCATTAAGCCAAAATAGAAGTTTAGGTTTGGTGATCATAATATTGTTCCATATAATCAGATATTAAATATAACTAAGCAATATTCATCAGATAAAACTTAGTTATGTAAACAGAGGTTATTTTGCGTTATAATCACTCGATTCAAAATAATAAGGTTTTTTGCTATTACATGATCTAAAATATTTTATTAGATCTAAAATAATTATTATCAGACCAGAATAATTAAGTCTAATAAAAAAAAATATATTTTTAAGAAAAAATTTTTTTCCTAATACTGTTATACACCATTTTGTAAAGGGAATTTTTGGAAATAGTAGTTCGCTAAATTTTTTATCTTTATGAAGATAAACATTTATTGAATTAGTGTTAGATGTTCCACCTAATGCACGATACGATAGAACTTCGTCTATTACGTATAGATTTCCATATTCAAGTATTCGTAAAATTACCGTCCAATCCCAAGGGCCTATTACATAATTAGTTGATTTTTTTAATGCATCCGTTCTAAATATTGAATATATACATAAAGCGAATCTAAATGATTTGAAGCATGTTCTTACACGATCTTCATAATTACTTTCATTAGTACCATAATAATCAAAAGAAAGAAAATAAAGCCTTATTTTCTTGTAAAATTTACGTATGATGTTATCATTTTTATCATAATCAAATTGATGGTAATATTTGCCAGTAATAGCTGTTTTTCCAATACTTGCCACAACATCATTTTTGGTATCTAGAATGTGAATGTTTTTTTCTAAAAAAGTAGATGCCCAAAAATCATCTGCGGCAAGCCAGACAAAATACTTTGTTTTAGCAGAATTTAACAGATATTCAAGATTCCAAAGACCACCCATGTTTTTGTTTTGTCGGAAATACATGATTCTTTTATCACATTTTACAAATTCTTCACAAATAGATTGAGTGTTATCTGTTGAGTTATTATCTGAAATTATCAACACAAAATCTGCAAATGTTTGTGAAACAACAGATTGTAATGACTCACGAATTGTTTTTTCTCCATTATATACTGGTAAACCAATAGTAATTTTAGATTCCATCATATCACAAAATAATTCATTTTTTTATAATAATAAGCTATATCATTTTGAGATAAAATTATAATATCAGAAAAGGAAAAAATATCACATGAAATTTGATCGGATGAGAAGAAAATTATGAAATCTGTTATTTTAGCTGGAGGATTTGGCACCAGAATGAATGAAGAAACTAAGTCAAAGCCAAAACCTATGATCAGAATTGGTACACAGCCAATTTTGTGGCATATAATGAAAATTTATGCATATTATGGCATTAGAGAATTCATAATATGTGGTGGCTACAAAAATCATGTAATCAAAGAATATTTTGAAAAATTAGATGAACCATGGGATGTAAAAGTAGTTGATACTGGTATTAAAACTATGACAGGAGGGCGTATAAAAAAAATTAAAAAATATGTGAAAGGTGAAACATTTTGTCTCACTTATGGAGATACTTTGAATAATGTAAATATTAAACAAGTAATAGATTTTCATTTTCGGAGTAAAAGATTTGCAACAGTAACAGCATCAATACCGCCGGAAAAATATGGAATCTTGAAATTAAGACAAAATAAAGTAGTGGAGTTTAGAGAAAAAATTTCAAGAAAAGGAGAATGGGTAAATGGAGGCTACTTTGTTTTAGAACCAGATATTTTCAACTATATTTCAAAAAATTCGATGAATTGGGAAAGTGAACCTATGCATAAATTAGTTAAAGAAGAGCAATTATCAGCTTTTAAGCATTATGGATTCTATCAACCGATGGATACAACTTATGAAAGGAATATTTTAGAAAAAATGTGGAATTCAGATAATGCTCCATGGAAAGTATGGAAATGAATTGTAGATTTTGTAATACAAATTTAGAATATATTTTTGCAGATTTGGGTAAAACACCATTAGCTAATTCTTATCTTACACAAGAAACAATTAAAAAAAATGAAAAAAAGTACCCTCTTCGAACTATGGTATGTAAAAAGTGCTTTTTAGTACAAATAGATGAGTTTGAGCATCCTCAAAACATCTTTAGTGATTATGCATATTTTTCATCATATTCTACAACATGGTTAGAACATGTAAAATATTTTGTAGATGAGGCTACAAAAAAATTTAATCTTACTGAAAAGGATTTAGTTATAGAAATTGCAAGTAATGACGGTTACCTATTAAAAAATTTTATAAATAAAAAAATTCCAGTTCTTGGGATAGAACCTGCAAAGAATATTGCAAAAATTGCTGAGGAGAACGGAGTTCCAACAATATCAGAATTTTTTGGTTCAAATACTGCTCAGAGAATATTAAATTCTGGAAGAAAAGCAGATCTATTGATTGCATTTAATGTCCTACCTCACGTTCCAAACCTTAATGATTTTATTTTGGGAATGAAGCAAATTTTAAGTGATAAAGGAATCATAGTTATACAATTCTCTGCGTATTTACTGGACGTGATCAAATTAGGAGAATTTGATATGATTTATCATGAACATTTTTCATATTTTTCATTATTTACCTTAAAACATATTTTTCAATTTCACGGTTTAGAAATATTTGATGTTAGAGAGATTTCTGTACATGGTGGTTCGCTTAGAATATTTGTTAGACCCAGTGAAAATAGTAGATTGATCATTACAGAAAATGTAAATACATTACTTGAAAAAGAAAAAAAATTTGGGTTACAAGATTTATCCACATATGCTAAATTTCAGAATAAGGTGAATAAATCTAAAGATGAAATTAGAAATTTTTTCATAAATGCAAAAAAAGACAATAAAAAAATTGTATGTTATGGAGCAGCTGCAAAAGGAAACACAGTATTGAATTTTTGTGAAATTGGATCGGATTTTATAGATTATGTGGTAGACATTAGTCCACACAAACAAGGAAAATTCTTACCAGGTACACATATTCCAATTTTTTCACCTGAAAAGCTCAAAGAAACAAAACCAGAGTATATTGTGATATTGGCATGGAATCTCAAAGATGAAATCATGAAACAGATAGAGTTTGTAAAAGATTGGGATGGAAAATTTGTATTTCTTATACCAGAGGTTAAAATCATTCTATGATTTTCAAAGAGTTAAAGTGTAAAGGAGCTTATCTAATAAATTTTGAAAAACATGAAGACAATCGTGGGTTCTTTGCAAGATCATGGGATAAAACTATTTTTGAGAAAAATGGAATAAAATCTATATTCGTACAAAATAATATATCATTTAACAATCTCAAGGGTACGATAAGAGGCCTCCATTATCAAGCATCACCGTATGAAGAAGCCAAGCTAATAAGATGTACTAGAGGTAGAGCATATGAAGTATTTGTCGATATCCGAAAAAAATCAAAAACATATCTAAAATGGATGGGAATAGAATTGAGTTCTGATGAACTTACTAGTCTTTATGTTCCTAAAGGATTTGCGTTAGGATTTCAGACATTGGAAGATAATACAGAATTATTTTATCAGATGTCTCAATTTTATAAACCAGAATACTCACGTGGTATAATTTGGAATGATAAAAAATTGAATATATCATGGCCAATTAAAATGACAGTAATTTCTGAAAAAGATTTGTCATTGCCTAGTTTAAATCAGGCAATAGGCAAAAATTAATTTAAAGGAATCATCATAATGAATGAAAAAACATTTGAGAAACGTAATAGAGAATATATTAAAAAGTTAGAACTAAATAAATCTCTAAAAAAAATATCAAATAAATGGATGATGGAAAGTTCGCTATTTGAATACTCTTATCACTTTAAATGGTTAGGACGTCCCATAATTCAATTTCCACAAGATATTATTGCATTACAAGAAATAATTTGGAAGGTCAAACCAGATTTGATTATTGAGACAGGAATTGCACGTGGTGGTTCATTAATATTTTCGGCTTCAATGCTTGAATTAATTGGAAAAGGTAAAGTTTTAGGCATAGATATAGAAATTAGAAAAGAAAATTTTAGAAAAATAGTAAAACATCAATTAAGTAAGAGAATAAAGATGCTGGAAGGTTCGTCCATTGATAAAGAGATCATAAATCAGGTTTACAAGATCGCTAGTAAAAACAAAAAAGTACTTGTCATATTAGACTCTAATCATTCTCATGAACATGTTTTAGCAGAATTGAATGCGTACTCAAAATTAGTAAAAAAAGGAAGCTATCTTATTGTTTTTGATACTGTTATTGAAGATATTCCAAAAGAATATTCAAAAAAACTGATTAAAGGAAATTGGGGTAAGAATAATAATCCAAAAACTGCAGTACATGAATTTCTTAAGCATAATAATAGATTTGAAGCAGACAATAAAATAGAGAATAAGTTATTGATAACAGTTGCACCTTACGGATATTTGAAATGTATAAAATAAAAAATTTACAAAATAGTATTATTAATACTAAGTTTTTTTGATAATAAATCATCATTCAAAATATGTTTATACCATTTTACTGTAATCATTTTTTCATTATATACCAATGTTTTATTTTTTAATGCATTAAAGATTTCTTTAGATGCTTCTTTAACAGTGTGATCTGGTTTAAACCCAATTCTTTCTGATATTTTTTTAAATGATGCAAAGTATGAACGGTTATCAGCAGTATCTTTGGCTTCAAATTCATAATTTTCAGATATAGCATCTCCCACGGTTTTTGCTAGATCATAAATTCTATAGTTTTGCTCATCCGAACCAACGTTAAAGATTTCTCCAGTTATTTTTGTTATAGGACTACGAATAATTAGTAGATATGCTTTGATTGCATCTTTAATATGTAAAAATGGTCTACGATTTTCTTTACCATAGATGGTTATTTTTCCAGAATTAAATAAATCTAAAACAATGTTGTTTACTGCAAGATCAAATCTCATTCTTGGTGATATCCCATATATACTTGAAAAACGTAAAATGGTAGTTGAAAAATCATTGTCATTTAATTTTAATGCATCAATTTCAGCCATATTATTTGCTTTTGAGTAAGCAGTAAGTGGATGAACTAGAGTTTGTTCATCAGCTATAGAATTCTGTTGTCCATAAACACTTGCACTAGAAGCCAAGATGTATTTTGGTATACCATGTTCTTTTGATAATTTTGCAACACGGGAGCGACCTAAGTGATTTATTTCAAATGTTTTATTTGGATTTAATTCACCTACAGGATCATTAGAAAGTGCGGCAAGATCTAAAACAGTATCTACATCATCAAGAATTTTTCCATCGAACCACCTTATATCATCACGAATTAAAGTAAGATTATCAGAATTCAGTGATGACAGATAGTCATCTCCGAAGAAAAATCGATCTAAACATTTAACGGAATAACCATTTTCTAATAATGCAGGTATTAAAACTGAGCCTACATATCCTGCACCACCTGTAATTAAAATTGTTTTAGAGTTCAATTATAACAGTTAGACAGATGACAAATATATCTCATAGGGAAGAGATTTTGATTTAAGAAGAAATAAACTCTATACCAGTTTTTAGATTTCTAAATTTAAAATTTAATTTTTGTTCTAATTTAGATGAATTAAGGCATGTAGATGAAGGTCTTGGAGCAATTTGTTTTTTTTCTAATGAAGTTACAGGTTTTATTAATTGAGAATCAAAGTTGAATTGCTTAGCTAGCATTAAGGCAAAGTTATACCTATTTACACAATCTGGACCAGTAGCATGAAAAAGCCCAGAAACATCTTGTATCGAAATTTTGAAAATTACTTGTGCTAAATCGTCTACTAATGTAGGAGAATTATATTGATCGATAAAAGGATCAACTGTTTTTTTCTCTTTTAGACTAGAAATAATCCAATTTGTGAATCTAGATTTTGGATGAGCTCCATAAATTACTGATGTACGCAACACAACATTTCTTTTTGAAGAATCTAAAATAATTTTTTCAGCTTGTAATTTAGTCAAAGCGTAATAATTAATTGGATCAGGTATATCATTTTCAGTATATTTCTTATTTAATTCACCTTTAAAGACAGAATCTGTTGATAAAAAAATTAATTTTGAATTAATATCATTTGATGCGTTAGCAATAAGTTTGGTTGAATTTACATGAAGATTGTCAGCTATGAAGTGATTTTCTTCGCAAAAATCAACACTTGAAAAAGCCACTGTATGTACAATATAATCAGGAACAGTTTTTTTAATTATACGTATAATTTCTTCAGTATTTTCTAAAAAATCAACTTTAAATGATTTTGTGTTTGAAATTATAATTTTATTAGAATTAAATGTTAGAAAAATTTTCCAATCTGAAGGAATGTATTTTATTAAAGTACTTCCTACTAATCCGCTTCCACCTAGAATTAAAATTTTTTTCACTAAATTTACTTATATGTTATTTATAATGAATGTTATGTTTAAAGTATGTTTGTAAGAAAGATGTTTAATTTTCTAAAACATAATCTAAAACTTTGTTTAATGGATTTTGCTCAGATATTTTGATTGATTTGCATCCTGCATTTAGACCTGATTGAATATCTCTATCATGATCACCTATCATCCAGCTGTTTGAGAGATTAATATGGTAATCATTAGCTGCTTGGAGTATTAGACCTGGTTTAGGTTTTCTACAATTACAATTATCATCTGGACTATGAGGGCAATAATAAAATGCATCAATTTTTAGATTCCATTTGTTTAGATATTGTTGTATATGATCGTGTATTTTTTGAACTTCAGCGTGAGAAGTAAGATTTCGTCCAATGGCAGATTGATTACTGATTACGATTATTAGAAATCCTCTTTCTTTAATTCTTTGAATACATTCTTTAATGTTAGAAAAAATTTCTAGCTCATGTATAGATTTAACATAATCAATACGATCTTTGTTTATTACACCGTCACGATCTAGAAAAATTGCTTTGTTAAAATTATCCATAATTGAATTTTGGGATACCCTGATCTCTAATTGCGTTTATTATACAATGACAGATTAAAAGATGTGTTGATTCAATTAACAACATATCATAACTTGGAACAACCAATGTATGATCAACTAGTTTAGATAATTTTCCTCCAGACATACCAGTAATTCCTATACACACAGCACCATTTTCTTTTCCATATTTTATGGCATTAATTATATTGGATGAATTTCCGCTTCCACTAAAACCTATTACAATATCATCTTTTTTTAAGAAATTTTGTAGTTGTTCTGAGAAAATACAATCATAAGAGACATCATTTGACCAAGCTAAATTTACAGGAATATTATCAACTAATGAGATGGCTTTGAAACGTTTTGTATTATTTGTAATAGCAGTTTTTAGTAGATCAGATACAAAATGGGAGGCAGTAGAACCAGAACCACCATTACCCATAACAAAAATTATGTTTTCATTATCTCTAGCATAAATTAATTTTTCAATAATTTCTTCAATTAGATTAAATTGATCAGATAAATTTTCTAAACATAGTTTATTTGCTTGAAAATGAGTTTCAATAGATTCTTTTATGGAAGCCATAATACAACTATGACATAAAGTCATATAAGTTTAGGACTTTTGGTCCACCGTTATAAAATTTGAAATCAACATATGTTAATCCTAGTCTTTTCATCTCATGTATAACTGAATTTTGTTTATTTTTTTCACAATAAAATAACATATGACCACCAGCTCCTGCACCAGTTAATTTCCCACCAATTGCACCTTTCTTAATACCATTAAGATATATTTTATCAATTTTAGAGTTAGAAACTTCTTGAGTAAAGTTTTTCTTTTCTATCCAACCTTCATGTAAAATTGTTCCTACTTTACTCAAATCTGATTTTTTTAGAGCAGCATATAGATCTTTGCCTAGTTGATTTACTTTATGTAGTGAATTTAGAGTGGACGGTTCTAAATTTTTTGTTTTATTAAGTTGTTTTGATAGAACAACAGAGCTTTTTCTTGTTGTGCCAATAAAAAATAAAATCAAATTATTTTGTAATTCTTCTAATTTTAATTTGCTAAGACGAATAGGTGTTACGGTGGTATTATTTTTTGAAAATTTAATATAATTTAATCCACCATAAGATGCAACATAATCATCTTGCTTTCCAATTGGATGTAACAACATATTTCGTTCTATAAAAAAGGATTTTTCAGCAATTTGTTTTTTTGAAAATATTTTTTTTTGTAAATGACTAATTGTGTTTACAAAATTAACAGTAAGACTACTAGATGCACCTAATCCTGAACCAGGTTGTACATCACTACCTATCACAAAATCTGCACCTTTCTTAAAATTTAGATATTTGATCACAGAAACTGCTATCTCGGTTCCTGCTTTTGCTGTCAACTTTTTATATGTAGTTTTAGAATGATGAATTTCAAAATCTGTGGAAAATGCTTGGAATGAACTATCACTACGAGGTTTTATCATCAAGTATGTAAATAATGAAATGGATGAAGAAACAACATTTCCACCATATTTTTCATAATATTCGGGCATATCAGTACCTCCTCCAGCAAGACTAATTCTTACTGGACTAATTCCAACATACATTTAGGATGAGTAACTTGACCATTGATTTATGCTTTACATTAAAGTAAAAACAGAAATAGATAGAAGATTTAAAATAAATTTGGTAAAATAAGGTTGTTTAGAATTAGACTACATGTAATACAATGACATAACATAAAAATTAGTGCATTTCATGCGTATGTCATAGGAAATAAAATGATTAAAAAAATTTATCATCTTGAAATAAGTGTTATAGAAAAATTTCCTACTTTGAAACCAGTCATGAAAAAAATTTGGGAAAAATTACCAGATGATTATAGAAAATCAGTACATGTAAAATTTACAGGTTGGGGAATGACTACACAACATGAAAATGCTTGGAATGATAAATTTAGTTGTAGTGTATTTCGTCAGGCATGTATTGATTTAGAAAAGTTCAACTTCACACCATCTACTAACTTTACAAAAGAGTCTATTTATGAACATAGTTGGAGACATTATTTTATTTCATTTAGTACACTTTACGCTGTAAAATTTGCACAAGATCACAATTATAATTTTGTTGAATGTGGTGTTGGAGGTGGAGAACTGCTTTTTTTACACTTAGTGAACTTTCTAACAATCTAGATTCTAATTTTAAAATGCATTTGTATGATGCATGGAGTTCAATGAAAAAGGATTCACTTTTAAATTCTGAATTACAAAATGTTGACAAATATTTTGATCTTTCGATTAGTCGTACAAAATCAAATCTGAAAGAATTTGAACAAAATATAATTTATCATGAAGGAGTTATTCCAACAACATTTAGTCAGTTACCAAAATCACCTGAATCAATTGTATATTTACATATTGATGTTAATTCATCTAAGCCCACTTTAGATATTTTAAATTTCTTTTTTCCGAAATTGGTACATGGTGGAGTAATCATATTTGATGATTATGGGTGGAATGCGTATTTTGATACTAAAAATGTGATTGATGAGTTTTTTGCTAAAAAAAGTGGTATGCTTCAAAAACTACCTACAGGACAAGCGATTTATTTTCATAACATTGATTCATAACTTGTATAAGTTTTTTGATATTTTGTAATACTTGAAAACTACAGGTAAGTTATTGATTAATCATATTAAAAATAATTGAAATGTACATATAGAATTAAGTTAATTTAAATTAGAATTTTTTAAAAATAGATCATGATAGTGATTACAGGTTCTGAAAGTTTTGTTGGCAAAAATTTGATTTCTCAATGCCTACAGGATAAAATTTCATTTATTGGGATTGATCTGATGAGTAAAAAAGATGCAGATTACAAATTTTATTCTGCAGATATCAAATCTCCTAAAATTGTTGATTTTATTCCGGAAAACACAGATGCTGTTATTCATTTAGCAGCTTTATCCAGAGATACAGATTGTAAGGGTAAGGCATATGATTGTTTTGATAATAATGTGATGGGTACTTTAAATTTAATCAGAGCATGTAAAACAAAAAATGTCAAACAATTTGTATTTGCTTCAAGCGAATGGGTTTATGATGAATTTAAAAACGGTGAAGAAAAAGATGAAAATGCTTTCATAAATGTCTACAATCATAAATCTGAATATGCTTTATCAAAATTAATAAGTGAAATTAACTTAAAGCAACAATATGATTTAGGTTTTTGTTCTACTACAATTTTACGTTTCGGCATAATATATGGACCAAGAACAAACAATTGGTCTGCTGTAGAGTCTATTGCTAGTACAATTAAAAATAAGGATGAAATCACTGTTGGATCATTAAAAAATGCAAGAAGATTTATTCATGTCTCAGATATATCGAAGGGCATACTCAAATCAATCGGACTCAAAGGATTTAATATTCTAAATTTAACTGGAGATCAAATGATAACTATGAAAGATTTAATATCTGATTGTGAAAAAATTTATGGCAAAAAAATGTCTATTACTGAGAAAGAGCAAATGACAATAAATGTAAGAAATCCTTCAAATAAAAAGGCAAAACAAATGCTAAATTGGCAACCAGAAATTTCCCTAAGAGAAGGTCTAGAATCACTAAATGCATTTTTATAAGTTGATTTAACATTGACAGAATACAAAATAGCCATAGCCAAAGAAGTTCTAAAAAATAGAATATATCAGATAAGTGTTAATCAGAAATACAAAGAAAAAAAATTCAAAATTCCAATTCATTTAGCATTAGGGCATGAATCAATTGCAACAGCAATAAGTAAAATAATGAATACAGCAGATAGTTTAATTCTTACACATAGAAATATTGCATATAATTTAGCAAGAGCTGGTTTTCTGAAACCAATTTTAAATGAATATTTCTTAGAGAAAAATGGATTGATGAAAGGAAAACTAGGATCAATGAACTTGATTAATCCAAATAAGGGTATAATTTATTCGTCTAGTATTCTAGGCAATAATTTTGCAGTTGCAGTTGGCATATCATTATCACATCATATGCATAGATCAGAAGGAATTACAATTGTATTAGGTGGTGATGGTTCAATAGAAGAAGGTAGTTTTCATGAAAGCTTGCTCATGTTAAAGAGTCTTAATCTTAGTACACTAGTCATTATTGAAAATAATGAATGGTCCATGTCAACACACATTAATGAAAGACGTCACCCAATAAACCTACAAAAGTTTTGTGAAGCATATGACATAAAATATGTTAAACTAGAAGGAAATAATCCATTTACATATATTGAAATTTTAGAGAAGGTAAAAAAAATATCCTTGAAAACAAAATCACCTATTTGTATTGAAGTTATGGTCACAACACTAGGTGATTGGATTATGGAAACTCCTGATTTTCCAAATGGAAAATTTATCAATTATCATGCTGGTCCTACACCAAGTATAGATCTGTCTCATGGGTTATCACCCATACGTAAAACCAATGAAGACCCAGTTTATGTTTTAGAACAGATATTTGAAAGTGCAGAGTTAGACCGAATAAAAAATGAAGTACAGTTAGAATGTAATGAAGAATTATGAAGTATATTGAATTTATTAATAATTTGATAAAACAGGAGACAGTCAAACATGACAATTTGGTATTATTTGGACAAAATATCAGTGCAGGATCATGTCTTGGAGGATTAACGCGTGGTCTCAAAGTTAAAGAAAATTCAAGAATAATAAATTCTACCAACTCAGAAAATTCTCTTTGTGGTTTTGGCTTTGGATTATTAATGGGAGGAACAAATTCAATTTTCTTTATGAAACAATTAGATTTTTTATTATTAGGCATAGATCATTTAGTAAATACTTTCAACATTATAAGAAATTTAGACTATTTCAAATTGAAAGCATCATTTACAATCATGCCAATTATTGTTGATAATGGATATCAAGGACCGCAATCAAGTTTGAATAATCTTTCTGATTTTTGCTCAATAGCTAGAATACAAGGCTATACAATAAATAACAAATTGGATGCCGAGAAAATATTATCTTCAGAACTAATTAAACCTGGATTCAGAATAATAGGTATAAGTCAAAGATTATTTAATGATGAATTACTCATTCCTGAAAAATTAGAACGTATTAACAAAGAAAATACTGTTTTTCAATATAGTTCAGGACAAAACGTAACAATAGTTTGTTTTAATTTATCATTTCCATACGGATTTGAATTATCAAACAAACTAAAAACTAGTGGAATTTTTTCTTCTCTTTTTACTGTTAATTCTTCTACTACGTGTGATTGGTCTATGATAATTAATGATCTAAAAATCACCAAAAATCTTGTAATATTTGAAGATAGTAAGAGTGTACACACCAATGCCAATGCATTTCTTAATGATGCGTTACTATCATGCAAATTAGATAAAAAAATTATAGTTAGAAGAGAAATGGATGAGAATTGGTTAAACCCTATTGATGATGTTCTTAAAATTAATTATGGTGAAATAATGACACAATTATCATGTGACAATTAATTAGAGTTATTTTAGATATTTGATAAGTTTGATGTGGAAATATTGTATATTCATTTAGATACATTGTAAAGCGTGTATTATTATAAAAAAGCTAAAGGTGATTTATTTTTTAAAAACATTGTTTTTTAAATCAACGATAAAAAGAAATGTTGCAGAAATAGTTGTAGATATAACATATGCAATAGCAATACCAACAACACTTAATGTATTTCCAATTATCAATACAATTAAAAGAAAACTTGTGAGAACCAATATTACATTAATTAAGATTATTTTTGATTGTTCATTTGCAAAAAATTTAGATGAAGAGATCGTAACAATTGAAAATGGAATTAACGAAAGACTCAATATTTGGATAATTTCTACAACATTAGTAAATTTTTGAAAGAAGAATGGAATAATTATTGGAGCAAAAATTATGATGAACACAGTAAAACAAATAGAAATAAAAACTGTAATGATTTTTAGATTTTTATTAGGATTTCCGGTTGCATCGTGAGGTATAGTGTACTTCAAGATTATCATCGGTAACAATTGAAATACAGATATGAATTGCATACCTAATTGATAATTGCCTAATAGAGTCAATCCAAGTAATGGAACAATAATAATTTTATCAGCTTGTTTACCTAAGGTTGCAATTATGTCTATAATATAAGAATTAATCAAAAATCCAAAACGAGGTCTTAATAATAAAAAATCAATTTTAGTTGTTTGGAATGTTTTAATTATGATTGGAATGTAGACAAAAAATGAAAGTGCTATTCCAAGAAGTATACCATTTACTCCAATCCAATGATATAGTCCAATTGATAATCCAACTGAAATAATTTTTTGAATAAACAGATATTTTGAATAAATCATATAGAGTTTTTTTGCAAGAATTTCAGACGTAGCTAATCCAAAAATTACGGCACCAATGACATACAAGCTTGATCCTAGATCATAATACAGCAAAAATATAATCAAAGTTGCAACTAACCCAAAAATAACAACTAAGAAAAAAACTGTAGATTCTAATTTTATATTTTTAGGAACATAAACCGATATGGTATTTCTTGAGCCTATCAATGAAATGGTTGTTGCGATGCTTACAATTGCAAGAAGATAAAAAATTTCACCGTAGCTTTCAACATCTAATAATGTTGCTACATATAACCAGAATAACGAGGTTATGCCACCACTGATAACATCCGAGATTCCTATAGAAAATAGACCTTTGAATCTTAACAAGATGTTCTTAAATTCTAGCTTTTTTTTCATGAATCACTATTTGTTTGATTAATGATGTAATTAATCATTAATATTGTTAATAATATAATTTTGTATGTTGATAAAAAACCCAAAGATTGGGATAATGCAAGGCAGATTATCGGAGCCACAAGGTGAAAAAATTCAGGCTTTTCCTATCACTTCTTGGCAACAGGAATTTAAGAAGGCATCAAGCTGTGGTTTTGATGTAATTGAATGGATTTTTGATACATATTCACCAAATCCAATTTTATCTTCTGAAGGTATTTCAGAGATAAAATCATTACAGAAAGAACACAATATTATGATAAATTCCATATGTGCGGATTATTTTATGAACAAAAAACTATTTGGTGAATCTAGAAATAATTTAGAAAAAAACATCTGTATTCTTAAAGAATTAATTTTGCAATCTAAAAAATTAGAATTATCAATTATTGAAATACCGCTTGTAGATTCTTCCTCATTAAAAACATCCAATGATAAGATGGAGCTTAGAAATAGTTTGGAGAAGGTAATTCCTCTTGCAGAAAAAAACGATGTAACAATAGTTCTAGAGACGGATTTACCACCGCTTGATTTTAAGCAACTTCTCTCAGAATTTAATCATCCAAACATAATGGCAAACTATGATTCTGGAAATAGCGCATCTTTAGGGTATAATTCAAAAGAAGAACTGATCACACTAAGAAAATGGATAAAAAATGTTCATGTTAAAGATCGAAAACTTCATGGGGGAACTGTTTCACTAGGCTCAGGTGATACTGATTTTAATCTTTTTTTTTCAACCTTGGCTGAAATACAGTATTTAGGAGATTTGATTATACAAGGAGCAAGATCAATAGATGCTAATGTTAGTCCTGAAACTACTTGTCAAACATATCAAGAATTTGTAAAAGAATATGTAGATAAGTACTATAATTTAATTTGAAAATCATGGTAGATGAAAAACCTTTGAAGATTGTGGTTACTGGTTCTGAAGGTTTGCTTGGAACTGAGATTTCAAAGTATCTTCAACTAAGAAATGAAGTAATTAGACTAGATCTACGTTTAGGTCATGATTTGAATGATGAAAATTTTGTTCGCAAATGGTTTTCAGAAAATAAGTGTGATTGTCTAGTAAATTGCTTTGCTTTAAATGATCATGTGGAAGAAGGTAAGACTCGTGGTACATTATTTGATATAACTTTGGACTCATTTAGTAACTTTTTAGATGTAAATCTAACTTCACTTTTTTCAGTTTGTCGTGAATTTGCAAGAAATAATTCAAGTGGCTCCATTGTAAATTTTTCAGCTACAACTGGAATAGTATCAGCTAGACCAGATTTGTATAATGGAGGACATAAACATCCTGCATACAGCATATCAAAAGCTGGAGTTATAAACTTGACAAAATTTCTTGCCACACATTTAGCTCCAAAAATAAGAGTGAATTGTATAGCACCTGGAGGAGTAGAGTTTGATCAGGATCAGCGATTTAAGGACAAATATTCTGCTTTGACTCCAATGAAAAGAATGATGGGAAAAGATGAATTAAATAAACTGGTAGAATTGTTATGCACATCTGATTCATCGTACATGACAGGCTCAACAATTGTTGTGGATGGCGGATGGACCGCATGGTAATTTGATCTGTGATTAGTAATGAGTGATAAAATCAGTATTGGAGTTATTGGTTGCTCAACAATTGCCAAAAGCTCTACCATACCTGCTATTTTA
>SXGU01219684.1_pt1 | contig 15516 bp, 6 predicted proteins | sample 3174531 | NCBI WGS metagenome assembly SXGU01 (sample SAMN11356863, study PRJNA531348) | freshwater metagenome | isolation source: freshwater sample F1-140 | place: China: Fuxian Lake, Yuxi | collected 2017-12-25
GTCCATCCGCACGGACAATTGCCGATACTTTCTCCTGACCTGGGCGATGATGATCTTGAGCCGGATCCTTCGAGCTTATCTCTCGATCCGTTTCAAAAGCCAGCCTATTTGCTCAAGTTATTATTTCGCTCGCCCTTAGTGGTGTTTCATATCGCGCATCGAAGTTCGCGCGCACGCCTCCGGGCCGATGGCAATGGGAACAATTGGCGGCAAGATACGAACGAACACGCCGATCCAACGGCATCGAAGCGTCCGTGACAGGAACCAGATGCTGGAATGCCGCGATCTCAGCATCGCCGACTGGCGGATCGAACATCTCAAGGTGATTGAGCGTTCGCAGTTGATTATCTCTACGTCCGGTCGCGGAGTACCTGGCAACGCCATTGAGCTGCCCTGTCCTGACTCCAAGAACGTGACCTGCGGCAGGTGTGTGACAGGTGATGCAATCGCGCGGGCTCGGATAATACCACGTTTGAGCCCGGTTATGCGCGAAGTCGGAGAAGACGGCCACCCGATCTGCGGCGGAAGATGCAGGTGCTGACGCGGCAGCCATGCCGACGGAGAGACTTGAAGGCAGCTCGATTGTCTCCGTGTGCAGCCGGGTCCAGGCGACCCCATCTTCGCCCACGTAGGCCGTGAATGCGTGACCTGTTCGGCGAAATCGAAGCCACGACTGGCGGGGGGACGCAAGAGGAGTGATCTCCGAGGTGGCAATCGTTCGGGCGAACGCGCCTGTCTCAGACCGGATTGACCAACTGAAATGAGCGGCGGCATCGGGTGCTCCGTCTGCCACGATTCCAATCAGGACATAACGGCTGCCCGCTGCTGTGGACTCGCGCGCCATCAGACCCGCAATCGCGGGAGCGCCCGCCGAAGGAACCGAGTCAAGCCTCGCCTTCAAATCGAAATCCCCCTCGATCCACTGACTCGCAAATTGAAAATCGTCGGAAACTCCGCCGATCTGTGTGCCGTGAGTTGAGACCCTGTAAATTTCTTTGTTCGGATCGAACTGAACACCGCTGCCGTCAGGCACATTTCCGATGTTGACGATGGTTGCGAATGGCTCGACCGGCTTCCCAAGAGTGATGGAGAGGTCTTCACTCAAGGCACCGGAAAGAAGATCCGCGTCCGAGTGATCAGGACGCCATTTGTAGGTGATCCCATAAACCCCACCGTTTCCATCTCGCACGAGGAAACGGGTCTCAAGTTTTTTCTTCAGAGCTGGATTCTGCTCATTGACGGCCAGTTCGAAGTGCTTCACGAACACCGATCCCGCAGGGAATGTCCATTCGCCTTGGGGCCTGAAAGAAATGCGTTCGGTGGTGGCGTAAGGCGGACCGTCATTCGGCACGGCCATCCAACGAATTTTCTCGGAACCGTCGGACCAGAGCGGAGAGTTCACGGTGAAAGGAATGAGTGCGGTGCTCGCGCGCAGTGTCGCGAGATCATCGAAAGCGCCTGTTTCGCTCAAGCGGGACGGGGGCGGCGGGGGAGCTGCCGCCGTCAGTCGTGTGAGTTTGTGGATCTTCCCGGACGACCCCATCTGGCACATGTAAAGTTCGTTGTCATGGTCGATGCCGAACGAGGACAGGCCGGAATAGCTGGATGCCGGGGGCATGGTGGCAATCTGGGTCACCGTCACCGCACCGTTGGTTCCCGTGGCCATTGCCCAGATGCGTCCGCTGCCGTTATCACCAAAGATGTACTGCCCACCCAGTTCCGTGGCAAACTCCCTGCCCCGGTAAACATATCCTCCGATGACGCAATTGTTCCCGGCGCCGAGCGCATCATCGCGGGAATGCGAGTACTCGTACGCGGGCGGCATTTCCACTCCGATCACGGATTCCGGCTTTCGGAAGAAACCGTTCAACGTTCCTTCCTGATAAGCCCACTGATAATTGCCGCCCCGGATGATGCGGTTGATCTCCTCGCGCGAGCCCTGCCCGACGTCGCCCACCCACACATTCCCAGTGATAGAATCGATGGTCATGCGATGAGGACTTCTCAGACCGATGCACCAGAATTCCTCGAGCACACCGCCATTGGGATCCTGGAAAGGATTGTCGTTCGGAATGAAATAGTTTGCCGTCCGACTTGCGCCCTGTGGCAATTGCCGTGGCTGACGGCGAATGGGATGTCCCCTGGCCGGGTCTTGATTGACGTCGATTCGAAGGACGCCGGAAAACAGCCGGTGATCGATACGCTGTGCATTCCCGTATTCACCATTAACGCCTCCTTCATCACCGAGAGTCATGTAAAGGAAACCGTCGACCGGGTGAAAAAACATGGACCCGCCGTTGTGCCACACGCTTCGATCATACATGTCGATGAGGATCGACTCTGATTCTGGATCGGCTGCCATCGTGTCGTCCGGAACCGTGAATCTCGAGAGCCGGTTGTAGGCGGCAGTCTTTTCAGGTGGTCGATTCGGTCCCAGGGTTGGGGCCGGGCTGTACTGATAGGACACATAGATGTAGCCCCGGTTGGTTGAGGTGGGGACGTTGAACTCAGGGTGGAACGCCATTCCCATCAGCCCGGAATCATCCCAGCCCTGGGTTCGAGCCGAAATATCCAGCAGCGTTTCCGTCTGGGTGACTTCGGGTTTGTTCTCGAAGACCATCAGCTTTCCCTCGCGAAGATTCACGCAAAGGCGGTTGCTGCGCGGCACAGGCAGCAGCCCGACGGGATTTTGAAACGTGAGATTTGGAAAGGCAGGCGTGACAGCCCACTTCCCTGCTTCCGGTTGCGACGAGGGCAACCGCCCATTCAGGAATGGAGCCACCGGCTGTCGCGAGTCCAATCCATGCGGCTGGGCTTTCGCCTCAAGGATGCACAGCGCAGCCGCTATGACTGCGACGAGTCTGGTGAATGATGATTTGCTTGGAGCCAGTCTCAACGAGTGCATGAGAATCCGCGCGGCACAGTTCGCAGCCCACAGTGTTTGGTTTCCAGCGTGGTGGGAGCACGTCCGCGACTTCGTCTCTTGCTCAAACCGCTGCAGCCGATCCAGGTCTGCCACGAAATCCTTCGGCAAGCTCGCAAGCACACGATGGATCGGAAGCACTTTCAGCGGGATTCCTTCCAAGCCTCCCCGCTGGGAGGCCTTCCATTCCGCCTCAAAGAATCGCAGGCCATCCGGCTGAAAGACCGCATTCACCTTCGTGCCATTGCCCAACTCGTGCGGAAATGTGCTCAACGTGGTCAGTGCGGCTTGTTGTCTTTGAACCCACGTCGCAACGATGACGCGGAGCCCTTTGACAGGCAAGGTGCTTTGTGTTTGAGGGGGCGCTCCGACGAAAATGACCACCGCTCATCAACCTCGGAAGGTGAATGAGCTTCTCAATCACAATCAAGGTTGCTGATTGTGCGGCTCGCCAGGAAACTCGTGAACCATCATCGCCTGACTCACAGGGCAGTGCATGTCGGTGAACTTGGCTGTCGGCCAGGAGCGCGGTTGTGTGCGCAGCACCAGCCGCAGCAGGTTTGGAGTGAGAATGAGCCAGCAATACTGCTGCGACTGGCTTTCAGCACAATCGCGCTCCACCGACAACTTGTGGATGCACCGCTTCCCTGGCCCACCCCCGCGTCAAACTGGACGAGACGACGCAAGCGGAGTAGAACGTCGCTCATGCCAGGCTTGAATTTGAACTCCGCACTCATCGCGACCATCAACTGCTCCGCAACTCTTCGCCGGTCAGGCCAGATCAGTGTCAACCGTGAGAGCACTGCCGGTCCAAGGTGTCACACCCGCACTGACCCGCCTGCCGGGTGGGACGGCGGAAAGGAGAGTTCCAAACAAGCCCCATGCATCACCGCTTATTCTAAAACTCTTTGGCTGGTTCTGATTTTTGCCAATGCCCTTTGGCTCACCGCTCAAGTTCCCGACAACCTCGTTGTGGAAGGTGTTCCGCCGGTCACGGACGCGCTGCGTCGTGACGCGGGGAGATACCAGGAGTTCCGCACGGCAAGTTTCCAGAGCTGGCACCCGCTGCGACGAGAGATGCTCATCGCCACACGCTTCGCGGATTCCATGCAACTTCATCAAGTGAGGTTGCCGGGGGGAGCCCGAAGCCAGCTCACTTTCCTGCCTGAACCTGTGACTGGAGGTTCGTTCCGTCCGCAGACCGGCGATTGCATCGTCTTCGCGCAAGACACGGGCGGCGGCGAGTTTTACCAACTCTACCGGCTTGATCCTGCCGATGGTCGCATCACCCTCCTCACGGATGGCAAGTCGCGCAACCTCGGCGGCCCCTGGTCGAACGATGGACGCTGGATTTCCTACACCTCGACGCGTCGTACCGGTCGTGACACGGACATTTATGTGATGGACCCGGTTGACCCGAAGACCGACCGGCGAGTGCTGCAACTCATCGGTGGCGGTTGGAGGGTGATGGATTGGTCACCGGATGACGCGAAGCTGCTGGTCGGTGAATACGTCTCGATCAATGAAAGCTACCTTCACCTCGCCGACGTGAAGACTGGAGCAATGGAATTGCTCACGCCAAAGGGTGGCGAGAAGATTTCATGGTCGGGAGCCAGATTCGCGAAGGACGGCAAAAGCTTGTTTGTCACGACGGACAAGGACTTCGAATTTCAACGCCTTTGCCGGTTCGAACTCGCCACCAAAAAGCTCAAACCGCTGACCATGGATTTGAAGTGGGACGTGGAAAACTTTGCGCTTTCGGACGACGGCACCAGGCTGGCTTACGTGAGCAACGAAGCTGGCGTGAGCGTGCTGCACTTGATGAACACGCGCACAGATCGAGAGTTGCGCACACCGAAGCTTCCTGCGGGCGTCATCAGCGGCCTGAAGTGGCACGAGAACAACCGCGATCTCGCCTTCACGCTGAGTTCGGCGCGGTCGCCCGGCGATTGCTGGTCGTTTGACGTGGAGAGCCGCAAGCTCGAACGCTGGACTGCGAGCGAGACCGGCGGGTTGAGCACAGAAACGTTCGTCGAGCCGGAGTTGGTTCGCTTTCGCAGCTTCGATGGCGTGGAAATTTCCGCGTTCGTCTATCAGACGGACGCGAAAAAGTTTCCCAGCCCCCGGCCCGTGCTTATTAGCATACACGGCGGCCCGGAGGGACAGTCGCGCCCGATTTTCCAAGCAAGGAACAATTACCTGATGACTGAACTCGGCGTTACATTGATCTATCCGAACGTACGCGGCTCGGACGGCTTCGGGAAAACGTTCCTCACGCTCGACAATGGCTTCAAACGTGAGGATTCGGTGAAGGACATCGGTGCGTTGATCGACTGGGTGCGGCAGGACGCGCGCTTCGACGCGAGCCGCGTTGGGGTCATTGGCGGCAGCTACGGCGGCTACATGGTGCTGGCTTCGATGACGCACTTCAATGACCGCTTGCGCTGCGGCATCGATATCGTTGGCATTTCAAGCTTCCTTACCTTCCTCAAGAACACGCAGGATTATCGCCGCGATTTGCGCCGCGTGGAATATGGCGACGAACGCGATCCCACGATGGCGGAATTCCTGGGCCGCATCGCGCCCATGGCGAACGTGAAGAAAATCACCAAACCGATGTTCGTCGTGCAGGGCCAGAACGATCCACGCGTGCCTGTGACCGAGAGCGAGCAAATGGTCAAGGCCCTCCGCGAAAATGGCAGCCGAACCTGGTATCTCATGGCCAAGGACGAAGGCCACGGCTTTCAGAAAAAGAAGAACGTGGATTTCCAGTTCATGGCCACGATGCAGTTTCTGAGGGAACACCTGCTGAAATGACAGCGTGCGCCGGATTACTCTTCTGAAGTCGCGCGATGTGCTGATGCGATGTTCGTGAACGGCATCCCCATCGAGGAATCATGTGGAACCCGCCGTGTCGCTCTGGTTTGTAGCGCCCGGTGTGTTTATGTTAACCGCAAACTCCACGCTGGTCACCACGACCACTCATAAACGTGGCAGACCTATCCGTGGGGATGACCACGGGCACAATGCCAACGGGTGTATTGATGTCACCGGCCATCTGGATGGTTGCGTCGTAAAACGCCGAAGCCGTGCCCGGGCGCGATCTGCACTCGGATCAGTACACCGCCGGTGAAATTGCGGGCCTGCACTCTCATATTCCGGTTAGGAGAACTTCCTGGCAGGAGTACGACGTTTCGCCTGACTGCGCGACATTCATGCTTTCTGCTTCGAACTCAAACGATGGCGCCAATATCCTGGCTCTCGTTTGCCGTGCATGATGGCGATGATGAGAATGAATTCGGGCTACATCGTGTAAAGCACGCTATAGGGAAATACTCGGACCAGACAACGCCGGACATCCGCCTCCAGAAGCCGCCAGCGTTCCGGGGTTTCGAGAATCCTCCGAATGGAAGCGCGTACTTCAGACGAGAGTCGCGCACCTAATCCCCGACCGCGACCTTTGTAGAAGCGCACCGCTTCCTCGAATTCAAGGGATGCGTCCGGATGGAAGACATGCCTCACTTCTTGATGAGGCTGTCGATGCGGCGATAAACTTCTTCGGCGGGAATCGGCTTCACCCGACCAGATCGCACGTCATCCCGGCGGCGGATCGCTTCTTCGGCCCACTTCTGTTCCATGCCGGTCTCGTCCAGGCTGGCGACCAGCCGTTCGGCCAGTTAGGCGCGCTCTTTGAGTGGGAGAAGCACAACTGTCTCCGCGAGGTTCTTGATCGTTGCGGTCATAACCGGTATTCAAATCGAGATCACTGGATCTCATGCGCGAACTTTAGTCCGCAATACTTGCTCAAAGCAAGCCACGCCTTCCGTTAGGCGAGTCGCCGAACGGGACACGCGAGGCGCGTTTGCTGCCTGCGCTGCTCACCGTGACCACACAGGAATGTGGCAGACCGTATCCGTGGGAGTGACCACGGGCACGATTGCATCAGATGGGTTGGTGCCACCGCACCACATCACTCGTCGCGTAGTAAATTGCCGAAGAACCTCACTTCTTTTCAATGGAATCTGCCTGAATCATCAGGCTCTTGTGCAGTATTCCAACGAGTCGTGAACCCACGACAACAATCCGGGCCTGTCCACGCACTTCCACTTGGTCACCTGCATTGAGTGCGAGGACACTCTCGGCCATTTGCTTCGGAATAACGACGGTCGTGTAGGCTGGCATATCCGTGGCCAGCGGCGACCCCACGCTGAAAGCCAGCCACTTGTCGGGGTTGTAGCCCCGCGGCACCTGTCCGGCCGAGGCTAAAACGAATCGGCATCGCAGCTTTATGAACTTGTCCTTCAAGTCATCGACAAATACGCCGGCGACGAGCTTCCTGTACTCGATGTCGATGTATTCGACCTGACGAGGCGCGACGACAGCGCTCGGCTCATTAGTTCCCGTCGATTGACAGCCGGCGAATGTGACGGCGAGCAGTCCGGCGAGTGTGCATTTCAGTATTGTTGCAGTCATGTTGTTGGTCCTTTGTTGGTTTGGTTTGATTCGTTTTCTATCAATCTTTCCGGGTCCAGGCGTTGATCGTGACGACGGTGTTGACGGGAACCACGACGGGCACTTCGACGACGGCAGGGTTGTTGGCTTTGTTGTCAATCTGAGCGGGATACACTATTGGATCACCAAACTCAGGCGTGAGAACTACGTTGATCTTGACCAGTGCGCTGAAATCACGCGCTTGCACTTTCACGGTCTGAGTAGTCGGAGAGGCGAGGGGCAAAAGAAACTGCACTGCAGAACTGGTGCCTTCAGCGATGGCATTTCCCGCCGCTTCAACGATGTCCAGCCGAGGAATCTTGTTTGGGAACACGAACATGGCTGAACCTACTGTCGAAACACTGTAGGGGGAAAACGTCAGCTTCACATCGTCGCGATCCAAAGAATCAACCCGGATTCGACCGGAACCTGCGTAACGAAGGTTGGTAAAACTTGGAACAAATGGATCTGCTTTTAACGAGCCCCTTCCCGTGATGTTCGGTGCAACCAAGCGGATTGCACCACCACTCCCGTGATTGTTGAAGTAGCCCGAGAAACCAAATTTGGTACCGTATCCACCATTCGCGTAAACGGACCCGGTATCCCCAAAAACGATACGTGTTCTAGATGCGATCAGTATAGCTCCCCCACCCCCGCCTCCTCCACCCCCGACCGGACCTTGGCTAATCGGTATCACAATGCCACCACCACCAGAACCACCAACAAGCGGTACCAATAACGGGCTTCCGTAAGTTTCGCCGTGATTCTTGATCGAATCATTTTGTGATTTTGAAGCATAAGAGCCACTTCCTGCATTTGTGACACCACCCGTGTTATCGCCCCTTTTTCCTGCGCCCGGTCCATAGCCAGATCCGGCACCGACGTCCGACGCGTTCCCAGCCCTACCACCATCGAACCCACCTGGACCACCCAGGCCACCTTTTGGATCACCGTAGATTGCGTTGCCACCAGAGACATCAATGGTGCCGTTGATTGTCACGTCTCCTTGGGCAAGGAGATACACCGGCGTGCTCAACGCATTTCGTTTGAACGTGAGGATGGCTCCCTGGGCGACGCTAATTGTGGTGCAGTGGAACTTGCCATCGGCGGGCAGGTCCAAAGTCGTATTGGCAGTGATGTTCATCGCTCCGTAGCTGCCATTGCTCCCAGAGTCAAAATCCGCAGACTTTGCTAACGGCGCACTCGCACTGATTAGCAGGAATAGGAGAAGAGTTGTTTGGGTGATCTTCATTTGGTGTCCTTTCGCATGAGGAGTTGAGTTTGATTGGTTTTGTTCGGGTCCAGATTGAGAGACAAAACGTTTGGAGAAGTGATCACGACGACTGGCGGCCGGGCCAGGGTCAAACCGAAGTTCATTCCATTCAGAAACTCGACGGCCTGTAAGACCACCGACACTGGAGGTTGCGCGATGAAGGTGCTATCGCGGGATTCCTCAGCCACGAGAATCATCGAAGCGGGCGGTTGCGCGATGACGGTTCCACCCCCGCTTCCTGAAGACTGGAGAATGATTGAAACGAGTGGTTGCGCAATAGTCAGTCCGTCCACCGGAGCGTTCGGCTCAGAGGCAGGCGGAACGACAATCGACACCGGCGGCTGGGCGATCACGGTTTCGTCCTTCGCGTCGGCGGAAAGCAGGATTAAGGAGACTGGCGGCTGGGCCACCGTGAGTCCGTCCGTGAGCACGTCATGGTCCGCGATTGAAGGCAAGATCACTTGAACCGGCGGATTGGCGATCGTCCCATCGGCAGCGCTTTCACTTCCGACACCGAGGGCAACAATGCTCGCTGACGGGCTGGCGATGACCTCCATGAATGGCGTTGCGTCCGGATTCAGCGGATCACTTCCCGCCGTCACTTCCTGTTCATCGTTCCAACCGTCACCATCCGAATCCGCGGCGAAGGGATTCGTGCCCAAGCGAGTTTCTTTCCCGTCCGAAAGACTGTCACCGTCTGTGTCTTCGTCGCCGTCTTTGATTCCATTCCCATTGGTGTCCAGGTTGCGTGGGTCCGTGCCCATGATGATTTCGCCCGCATTGCTCAAACCGTCGTTGTCAAAATCCCTGTCGCCGTCGCGCACACCATCGCCCCGGCTATCCGCCTTGAGCGGGTTCAAGCCGAGAAAGATTTCGAGCTCGTCGGGAAGGCCATCACCATCCGTGTCCACCGTGCTGAAGATGCGGAACTGGGAGCGGAACTCCTGGGCAAGCGTGTTGCCGGAGAGGTCGGCCAGTGGCGGGCTGACGACGAGTTGATAAAGTGAGGGCGGCAGCTTTGAGCCAAACGTCAACAGCGCCAGTACCGGATCATTCCGGTAAGAAAGCGCCCCGCCCCCCACCGCGACATCGTCGGCATTTCCCAAGACGCCATCCGGTCCGGCAGAAATCAAGCGGACGGAATTGCTGTTGAGCGTCGCCTCATCAATCGGCTCACTGAAGAACACGGTGATGGTTTCCAGTGGCGCGAGAACGTTGTTGGCTTCCGGCACCACGCGCGTCACCCGAGGCGGAGTCGCATCAAGGACAAGGTTCACTTTGATCTCATCAGTCCAGGTGAGGTTGCCGCCGGTGTCGGTGGCTTTGGCGCGGACGGTGAAATTGGTTTTGGTGGCGGTGATCACCGGTGTCACGAACCGATGCTCAAAAGGGAAGTTGCCGTCCGTCGCCACTTTCACGCCGTCGAAATAGAACTCCACGTTCCGGACCTGCACATCGTCGGTGACGACGGCGGTGAGGCGAACAAGCTTCCCTTCTTCGGCGACACCACTGGTCGCGGTGGTGAGCGGAAAACTTGTGTCGAGCCGGATGGTCGGCGGCTGGCCTTTGCTGTCATAAGCGAGGTAATTGATCACCTGCAAGCCCGCCGCGCCGTCGGCGATGTAGGCGAGGCCATTGTAAATCGAAGCGGCGTATGCGACGCCCGGCGTCGAGAAAGTGGTGAGAAACGCGGGTGGCTGGTTGGGATTGCGGACATCGTAAAGCGAAAGGTCATTCGGTCCGGACGTGCCGAGGTTGGGGTCCACAGCGGCCAGCCCAAGCCCGGAACCGTTCGCGACGAATTGTTTCCAGCCGAACTGAGTCGTGTTGTCGGCTTTCAGCAATGCCGGCTGCGCGGGGTTCTCCAGGCTGAACGTGTTCACGCCTTTGTTCTGCACGGCGTAGGCAACGCCGCTCCCCACGAACAACCGGCGGTTTCCGTAGATGAACGTCGGCGAATTGACCGAACTCACACGACGCAACTCACCGTCCTGAATCGAGAATGTGTGGAGTGCGTCGTCGGTCAGCGCGTAGAGATAATCGCCACCGAGTGCCAAATCCTGGACCGAGCCTAGCACGCTCGCGCGTTCTAATACCGTGCCACTGAACAAATCGACTGCGATGACTTCACCGGAGGCAAGGCCGGCGTAAGCGATGCCGCCCGCAGCGGCCACGGCTTGAACGGAGCCGCCCAGATTGAGTTGATGAACGATGCGGGCAGTCGCCGGATTCGAGATGTCGATGACGGCGAGGCCAGCAGAACCATCAGCAACGGCGATGAGGTTGCCAGAGCAGGAGACGCGCTGGGCGTCACCCGGCGTGTCCACTTGAATAATGCGGACGGGATTCATCCCATTGAAGACGTTGAACACCGTCACGCCGGCCGTGCCTTCGGCGACGATGGCCATGTCGTTGAGCGCGCAAACATCGACCGCTGTCCCCGGCGTGCTCGCCGAAGCAATAATGCCAGTGCGGACGGCGAGACCGTCGAGCGGGTCGGTGCCTTGAGCGACTTCGGCTCCGTCTTTGATGCCATCGCCGTCGGTGTCGGGGTTGTGAGAGCCTGTGCCGATGACAAGTTCAGCCTCATCGGTGAGTCCGTCGGCATCTGTGTCAGTACCCGTAGGTGTTCGAAGGAATGTCGGCGGAATGCGGACCTCTGAACCCGGGCCGTCAGTCCCAAAGTCCACAGTGCCGACTTCAAGCGTTCTCGGGTTTACCACTGTTTGGCGGTAGAGACCATTTGGTGCCAAAACGAAGGTATCTTGAGACAGTCCGCCTGCGGATGTTTTGCCCCGCCGAACAACATCGGTAGAATACATGTCGAGGATAACGTAGTAGTGCGGTCCTTGATCTAAAGCTGGTCCGGCAATCTTTGTCGGCGTTGACGGGAGGATTGAATAGTCAAGGTCATCCTCGCTGGCTTCCCGCTGTGCTTCCTTGTAAAAATAAAGCCCGAAATCTCGAACCCCTATGTAATAACTAAACGCAGCTTCACCGCACGCGGTCCTCTCAGCCGATGCCAGGTTTGCCTTGTCACACGCGCTGTTCAGGCCCGCAAGAAGACGCAGATCAGCCCACGCCTTGTGCCCGAAGAGGTTTTCCGCATAAGTGCCGTAATCGATGTCATGCTGATTGCAAGCCTCTGTAAAGCTAACCTTGCCTCCCAGACCCAGCGGCAAATCAGGAACGCGTGTGCAGCCGTTGATTGGTGGTTGGTAGTTGGCTTTTGGCCTCCGATTGGGGGATGTCAAAACATCACCGCCTGATAACGCGCCTAAACTTCGACCGAGCCAGGTTATCTTGGCAACTGCGGAATCGCCGAGCTCGTAAAGAAAGACTAAACCATAAAATGTGAACATTGCCTTGATAGCGGCTGGGTAAATGAGCTTGGAAAAAAGCTCGAACTGTAAAAATTCCCCTCCAGCCACCAAAACAGCTGGCAGCACCCCATGCCAACCAGGTTGTCTTAATCCGACCCCTGAGTCGGTTTCCACAAAGTTCCCGTCGGCAGTGACCGTCATCGGCCCTTGAATTTCCCAGTCGCCGGTGTCGTGGTTGAAGCTCCAGAGCGCGCTTTTCTCGCCGGGCGCGAGTTTTTTTCCCGTGACGGGATCGGGCAAGTTCGGAAAACGAACGGGCACCGGGCGGTCGAAGTTTTGCCCACCGTCGGTTTGAACCGTGATGACGAGCGGGAAGTTCAGGCCCGGCGGCAGCGGACTGGGAATGCGGTCCGGCGGCACGGGCGCGATGCCCACGCTGCCACCGCGCGTGCCGTTGTCACTGAAGAGCGCGTTGGCCGGTACGGTGATGGTGACGCCAGCCAGCTCGGGGTTGCTGGCAATCACGGACGGCGGGAAGGTGATGGCGGTGTCGGTGTTCACGCTCACCGTCTGCAACGTGCCCGGCGTGATGAGGGGCAGAAAGATTTGGCCAGTGCGGATTCTTGAGTCGCCGTCGCCCGCGAGGTTGTCGCTCTTGCCGGCCACCGCCTCCCATGCCTTGCCCACGACGGGGCAATAAGTGCGCTGGTCCCAGCGGAGTCCGGCATTGGCGAGACCATTCGTGGCGGTGCGCCCGTCGATATGCACGAAGAACCGGCCCGAAGGCGCGGGATCGAGTCTGAAATTGCCCAGAGCGTCGGTCACGGTGCGAAGTTCCTGCTCCTTCCCGTCCACCGTGATGGTCACGCCTTCCAACGGGCGGTTGACGGCGTTGGTGCCAGTGTCCGAGCCGGGAACGAGCTCCGACGCGAAGACGCGTCCAATCACAGCGGTGCCGTTGAGGGGCGTGGTGCTATAAGTGTCGAAGGTGATTGATGCGACGCCGCCGGGCTGGCCGTCGCCATCGGCGTCGAGCGGGCGACCCAGGGTATCGACAAGGCCGGTGCCATCGAACACGGCATAGACACGGGTGCCGCCAGGGATCGGCTCCAGATAAAACAGCGTGGCGGTGCGGCGGTCGGTGGAGAGTTCGATCCGCGCGAGCAAGCGCCGTCCGCCGTAGCTGGCGTAGAAGTTATTCGCGGTGACGACGGCGTTCGCAGCCAGCGCCGCGCTGAAGCGGACGATGCTCTCGCGGTTCACCGAGACTCCGCTGTCGCCGTTGGCGGGAGACGTTTCGGTGATGGTGGTCAGCGGAGTTGGAGCGGAGCCGGTTTGCTGGATGCGGTAGAAGCTCTCGTTCGCCGTGGCCGTTTGAACGAATTGAGCGGAACCCGCCGTGCCACTCAGGTTCGTGGCAACCGGTGTGTTGATGTTTGTGACCGAGCTTCCGTGAAACAGGGTGTAAGCAGCGCCGGTCTGGGCGTCGTAAGTGATCGTGACGCGGTCGCCATCTTGAACGCTGATTTGTTTGATGCCGAATTCCGCCGCGATCACCCACGCCAGGCTCGCCAACAGCACTACTCCGACGGTGGCAGCCAGCTTCTTCGCGGAGCGGCGATGTGTTGAGTGCCTGGACATGGCCTGAGTTCAACCGGATCAGCTCCGCGAACCCGGAGGACGGACGTCCGACAGCGATTTTGGCGGCGAATAGTTCATAGCTCTGTGTGTTAATCGCGCGCCGAGGTCGAATTCTTGCACCGATTTCAAAAAACTTTCGACTCATCCTGGAGAAACCAATTGGAACCACGGAACAAACGAAAGCCACGAAAGAGGAACTACTTGGAACCAACAGTCCACTCGCCCGGTGGATGAGTAGTGAGGCTTTCCCAATTGGTTCTGCTTACGTGTGTTTCGAGTTTTTTGTGGTTTGAATCGGTATTTTCAGATTCATCGCTGATTTCCGGATACGCAGACCCGTCGATGGGTGCCTCTTCAGGATTTGATGATCCACCGAGGAAACTCTGTGGCCGATGGTGTAACGGCCATGTAGAAGGACGGCTCCTCAGCCCGATTTGAGTCAACAAACGTCGTCAGTCGTTCAGGTCGGCCCACTCATGCAACGGAACCCGCCCTGACGATGGCGTTTGCCCGAAAGTTGGGCCACGAAGCCAGCCGGGTGCGATTAAAAGCAGGTGAAGCCACGCCTGGGAGCGCTGGCATCCTTGTCGGCGATTTCTCTCTCCGGGGACCCGTCCGCACTCGCTGCCCGCGCCGGCAGGGATGCCGGCGCTCCCAGGTCGGACCCCCTCACCCAGTTTTAATCACACCCAAGCCAGCCTGGGCTTGATGCGCGATGTCGCCAGATCTCGGAAGGGCGATTCAATGACGCGCCCGCCCGAGGCCGAACTGATCACCAGCACGCACCGGCCGTCCGTTGCGAAAATCGATCTCGACCATCTTCTCGCTTTGAACGGCGGTGCCGTTTTCATCCGTCAGGCCGGTGAGTATCTTCCTGCTCTTCGTATCAATTACGTCGCCCGTTGAAGGATAGGCGTATCGCCCGTCAATGCTGAAAGTGATCCAGCCAGGCTGATCGCGAACCTGGATAGTCGCAACTTGTGGCGGCGGCATCAGCGTGGCATCAAAGATGTGAAGACGGCTGTTTGGCGCGTCGGTGAGCCAAATCTCCCGCTCGTCCGGCGTCAGGCCAACGCCATGACTCGGACAACCATGCCGCTTCACGGGTCCCTTGGCGAAGCCCTGGACCTCGACGCGATGGAGTTGTTTTCCAGTGCGGAGGTCGCCGATCTCGAAACCGAGCAAATCGTTCACATTGACAAAGCAAAGAGTGCCAGCGCTGTTCACAGTGAAGGGCCGGATGACATTTCCGAACGGGCCAATCTCGCGGGCAATCGTGTGCGTTCGAGTGTCAGTGACTCGAAGCAATGGCGATTTCAGCCCGGCAAGGTAGGCATGTTTTCCATCGAGCGAGTAAACTGTGTTGTGCGCGCCGGAATCAGGCACAAGCTTCTCGATGACATCCCCTGAGAGCGCATCTATCACGTGCCAGTGTGCTTTTTCAAGAGAAGGAAGATACATGACGCGTCCGTCCGGCGCGAGAGCCATCCGGTCGCAACCGCCCTCGTACGATTTTTCCCAGAGGAGTTTTTCGGTCAACAAATCAAAGCTCATCAGGGTCTTGATCGTCGTGACGTAGAGCCGCCGCGTTGAGGCGTTCGCAGCGACACCTTTGACGTTCATCGGCTTCCCCTGCTCATCCAGGCCTGCCGAAGGAATCCGTTTCACGAAACGATGTCCGTGATCCATGTCGAAAACGAGTATCCCGTGGCCACCGTATTCCAGGTAAGGGCGGGCGAAATAATAACTTGAGCAAATGTTAGTTAACGGGGTTCGATGACATAGTTCCATTCCCCGTGGAACTTCGCTGGCGTGATATGGACGCGAGCCAGTTCATCGTCCGAGACGCTCACTCCAGTTTCATA
>SXGU01038624.1_pt1 | contig 15508 bp, 18 predicted proteins | sample 3174531 | NCBI WGS metagenome assembly SXGU01 (sample SAMN11356863, study PRJNA531348) | freshwater metagenome | isolation source: freshwater sample F1-140 | place: China: Fuxian Lake, Yuxi | collected 2017-12-25
ATGGCACCGAGCGAACGCGCTTCGACTTCGAGTTGGATGCGGGAATCCGCCAGACACGATGCTCCTTATCTACCTGTCCCCATGTTGCTGTGAGAGCTTCGTTCAGACGACATCCGGTGGAGAGTAGGAACGTCGCGATTAAGCAGATCGGGCGGTTTTCATCATTACGAAGCACCTTCAACAACCCCTCCAGTTCAGCCTGCTCAAGGTAGTTCTCCACCTTGTTGTCCCTGCTGAATAGCGGAATCCTGGCGGCGGGATTCTTCTCCGTCAGGAGTCCCCAGTCGATTGCCAGGTTCAGTGCGTGCTTGATTAGCTTGACGTGATGGTCACAACTCGCGGAGGCCAAACCCTTTGCCAGAAGTTCGGTGTGGAACGACTGGATTTGCTGACGGCCAATCTGGTTAAGCCGTTTGTCCCCGAAAGCACCCTGTAACCGGAGGCGGAATAGTTCCTCATCCCGCTTCCATGAACGCTTCCTCGGCTTCACGTACGGCAGGTAGTGATCCGTGAAGAACTCCGTGAACGTGAGCACCGCCTTCCTCGCCTTCTCCGCACCGCGCGGATCTGCGCCTAAGGAGATGGATGCCTTGACCGTCTTGGCATTCTTCCGCGCGGTCGCCAGATCGATATCCGTGGTGCGGCCGAGCTTGTGGTGACAGGTTTTCTGGTTGGCGTCCTTGTATCGCAAGAAGTAGGTGGCGACATTGCCGGCGGAGCTGACCAGGACGTAGAGCCCCGGGCGGTCGGCATCGCAATACTCAATGCGGGTTCTATCAGGCGGGCACTGCAGGTTCTGCACTAGTTGCTGGGACAATTTCAGAATTGGCATAACAAGCTCCATGGTTAGATGAGGGAAAGTTGGCGTAGGTAGTCGGAGTGGATGCGGGAGGGACGCGCGCAGGGGATGCATGTCGGCGTCGCTCTGGTGCCGGCTTGCGGATGTCCCTGCGCGAGGGCAGTGGTGTGGCTACTCAGGTTGGTGCAGCCGTACCGCCCAGCGCCCGATCCCGCCTTCCGCTAGAACGGATCCTCGAACCCCGCGTCAGGGTCGTTCGTCCGCGAGTCCGGCGTTTTATCCGCAACATCCGCAACGCCGCCACAATCGAGGCCGGGCATAGGTTCCGGGGGCCCGGGGTCGTTGCGACAGCCGGGCGGCCTATCCGCAACGGGCCCCGCGATGCCGCTGATGGCGGCCGGGGGGGCGTTGCGTTGTGGCGGCAGATTAGGGGGGCCTGCGAGATAGCGTGCGAAGGCGTCCTCGAACTGCGAAAACTCGTAACCCTTCGGCGTTTTGCCCGTATCGAGGCGTACCGTCTTGGAGCCGATGCCATAAATGGCCAGTTGCTTTGCCAGCTGACGGGGCGAGAGCTGTTTGCCATGGTTATAGGTTGCCCACGGTCTTTCAGCGTCTTCGGCCAGCGCCTCGATCAGCTCCACCGTGCTGATCTTCGGGCCCTGCGTGGCCAACCGGCCGGCGAATACAGCTTGGATGTCCGCAAGCAGCTGGTTACCGGTGCTGACGGCTTGATCGCTCGTGGTAGACAGCTTCAAGGCGGCTTCCGTGGCGCGCTGCAGCCACTCAGGTCCGGCACATTCGGCAATCGCGAGCAATGGCTCCCAGTTGTCCTGGGCGCGGTCGCTCAGTTCATCCGGTAGCGGCGGGCGGGCCAGTCTCGCTTGCTGCGAGTAGTCCTCAGCGAAGCGTGTCAACTTGGCAGCAACGAGCTCGAACATCCCGTTATCGGCGTGGCGCAAGCGGAGCACGGCTTCATGCGGCAACTTGCGGCGCAGGTTGAGCACGATGCCGCGGCTCATCGTTGAGTCCGGCAAGTGCTTTTCGAGCGCGATACCCGCAATCGACTTGGCGCAGTACACCGAGAACACGCGCGGTTCGAAGCTGTCGGCCGCTGCCTCGCTGCGCAACACGGACCCGCCGCGCTTATATCCGGCGTTGACCAGACCATGCAATTCCGGGTTGTCCCGGAAGAAGGTGTCCGCCTCGTCGATCAGCAGGGTCGGCTTCCACAATTCGACCGCCCGGAAAAGCGCGGACAGTGAGGCGTTGGCTGCAGGCAAGGGACGATATGCCATGCGACCAAGCACGGTCTGCAGCAGGGTCTTGGCACACTCCTTTTCGGGCGCGTTGATGATTAAGATCGGGGCGATCTCGGCGACATCGGTGAGGTACGTGCTCGCCACCCACAGCGCTGCCGCGTGAGCCTGAACCTGGTCGAGCACGATATAGCGACATATGATTTCTGAAACCTCATCGAGTACTTCGGCCGGCACTACGGGGTCAGAATGCGAGTCGACTTCGGTGAAAGGCAGGAGCGGCGTGTCGCTATGCTCGTTTCGTGCCGCTTTGACCAGGTCGTCGAGCGTCTTGACCTGAACGCCGAGCGCCTTCGCTTCCTCCCGTCGCAGGCGATCGTAGTCCAGGGGCTTCAGAGCCGCCAGATTCGCGATGCGCTTAGCGTCACTGTCCGGCGCCACCGGCACGTTGCCGGTAACAGGTGCATTGGCTACCTCGACTTGAGCGGGGGGTATATCTGCCGCCATCGAATCTGGTGGGCCGTCGTTGTCGCCGTTCTGTACAGCCGCCGACACCGGGATGCCTGATGGCCCATCACCGACGACGGGGTGGTCCGGTTCCGTTGAAACCATCACCGGGGCCTCGGCCTGCGTCTGCGCGTGCTTAGCGGGGTTCATCGTCGCCCTCGCGCTCAAAGGGTTCGAGCTCGGCGCAGATCGCAGCCTTGCTATAGCCCGCACGGTCGGCGAGCCAGAACAGAGTGGCGATCGTGAATGCCCCGTCAGATCGGAAGGAGTCCCACTTTGTCCGGGTCTCAATTGCGCCGCGGTACTTCTCGCCCGTGCTGCTCCAGGAATTGAAGAGCGCGTACCCCGCGTCGCCGCTCCCTGTCGCGTGGTGGAGCGCCATTCCGACGTGCAGCCAGTCGTCGTAGCCGCAATCGGCGTCGAGGCAGCGAAGAATCGCTTCGAGAAGCAGCAGGTGATTGGCGGCAGGTTCGCAGATCGTATGCGCACCTAATGCCGGTGGGCGTGGCGGCGGTCTGCCGTTGTGTTGGAAGACCGCATCGAGAAAGTCCTGCTCGACGACGCCGAGCTCGTCCGCGTGATTCACATCGCAGACCAGAAGGAGCTTCCCCGTGCTCGGCGGCAGGATGACCATTGCGCGGCCGGTCTTGACGTCGATTCGGTCCGGGAAGTCTGTCGTGCTGTGGGAGTCCGCTTTGGCGAACGTCCCGCTGGTGCGTTTGAAGTAGTGATGTTCGCCGCGGGTTGTCTTTACGATGAGGCGCGGTACTACCTCGAATTTCAGCTCGATCGCCTTGAGTGCTGCGATCGACTCGGCCGCGTCGGCGTCAAGCACGATGATCCCGTCGCCGACGATAAAACCGACCTCATGCTCAGGGTGATTGGCCCAGTGCGAAGTGACCATGTCGCGCGAGAGCTTCGCGAGCCAAGGGTCCCATTTCTCGACGGTCCTTTTCGTTCCCGGGCCGATCGGGATTACGGCGAAGCCAAATCGATGCCACCACGACGCCGCGAGCAAAGTGTGGCCACCGGGTGCTTCCTGCAGTGGTGCCGTAGGCGCAGGGACTGCCGAATTTTCCCTCGGCGGGGGAGGACTTGCATTGCTCATGGTGATGTACCTCAAGCGAGTGGAAGACCATCGCTGAACTGATGGGGGCGTGCTCGCTTGAGCTTTGCCTGCCTTGCTGCAGGCTCGTGACCAAGAAACCTGGCGGCTACTTGTCGCAGGCGGAGTTAACCGGCTGCTGTCATATTCTTAATCGTGTCGATCAGGCAAGTGCGTACGCCCGTATGCGCCCAATCGACGACGGAGATAGTCTAGTCGCGCAAGCGGGCGTGTCAATATCGAATCGAAAATAGATCTCTCACCACGGCACGGCCTCCGCCAACGCGATCCAAAAGTCGTGCGCTGAGCCCACCAGAAGAATCCGCAGCGCCGCAACGTTCACACACCGACATGGCCCTAGCTGTTGCGGCGTGACAAACGGAAACGGATCGGGGGGAGTAATGGTGAACGGATCGGGGGGAGTAATGGTGAACGGATCGGAACAGGACGCACGAACGCACCGTCCGCTATAGATGACCGGCTTCAAGGGAAGCGGGTTACTCCCGATGGTTAATCTGCACCGTTCCTGAATGGATCACCTGCACCCTTTCTCCGGACGTGAAAAATTCTCCGCAGATACACGGATAGTTTCTGTCGGTCCGGGAGAAAGGGCGAGGCGGGTGTTACGTCAACAGCATGTAGCAGGCAGCTCTGGGACCGAGTGGGACTTCAGTCCGAACAGTGCTCCTGGACTTCTTCGGGAGCGATCCGTGCCATCAGCCCGGCCTGGTCCGTGACAGCCTCAGCAAACGACTCGTCCGGAAGGTCCCAAGAAAGAACCACGTCAATCGCGTCGATCAGGCAGTTCTGGAATTGCATTAGAGTTACTCCTTCTAAAGTTTTTGAAGTACAAGATGAAACACAAGGCGACGCCTCCGAGGATGAAGAGCGCCGCAAACCACACCGGGTACAGGTAGACAAGCAGGACGAGCAGCAGGGCGGCGAGTGCCACCCCGAGCAATCGCGTGGCTTCAATGGCGAGGCAGAGAAGCGCGGCGAGTCCGACAGCGACGGTGAATCCGATCATTTTTCAGTGCTCCGTTGGGTGATCCAGGGTGGGTAGGAAGGGCCCCTTTGGGGGGCTCGGTATTGGGCCGGTATTGCGCCGGCACTCCGGGGCACCACGGAAACCCCGTTACGTTTCTTGGGGTTAGTGGCGACGAACACGACCGACCTTCGGACATCAACTACAGCGGAGAGAATTCAGGCCTTCTTCTTTCCCGATGATTTGGATGGAGTTTTCCGGGCAGGCGAGACGGTCTTCGTTTTGTCCTCCGGCGGCTTCGCCTTGCCCTCCGGCGGTTGTGTCTTGTCCTCGGGCGACTGCACCGGCTTGGCTGCGGGCCTCAGAGCAACGGGGGACTTGAGCAGCGCGTCCACCGCAGCCCGAAACGCCTTCGTATCCGCGCGCTCGTAGCTCCGCTTGTCGTCCTTCGCGTTCCGCACCAGACCCTCGTTCTTGACCGCGGCCAGCAGGAAGCCCGCCGTGTTGACGGACTTGCCCCGAAAGAGCGGTCCGAACGAGGCGAAGGTGACGAGCTTGGTCTTGTCCAGTACCAGTTGTATGGCGGTGAGCGGTATCCAGTCGTTATTGAAGTAGCCCTCGCCGGAGTTGGCGTGCACGCGGACGTAAATGGCGGACTTGGACGTGCAGACCCCTTCGGCGTTCTCTTCACCGCCGATGTGATAGGTCAGCTTCGACTTGCCTGAGAGGGAAGGGCAGGTTGCAGTCTTCAAAACACGAACTGCCGATGGGTTGGTGGCTTTCATTCGTGGCTCCGTTGTAGTGGTAGGTGGTTTGCGTAAATGGATAGATTGTGTAGAGGGCCTTCTATAGAAGAGGGTGAAAAAGCCGCAGGACCAGACCTCGGTCCCACGGCCGTGCTTCAGAGCAAATAGCCGATTGGCGTCAGGTCCTGCTCCTCAGCCTCCACGATCATCGAAATAGTGATGCCTTGGATCCCAGCCAGATGCTTGCGGGCGAACGCGAGATCAGTGCTCAGCAGCCACGTGGTCGTCCCCTCGAATTCGATCTTCAGAATCGTCACGTTGGCCCGCCTAGCCGGGTTGCGCCGCATTACGTCCAGGAGCGCGAGGCATTCGGCATGCGCACGCGGCACCTTCGCTTCGAACTCGACTATGGCGGCACGCTCTTCGAAGTCCTCCCGCATGTTGTCGTTGAGGGTGGAAACCATGTCGGCAACAAGATCGTCTTCAGGTTTTTGCATTGCAGTCTCCAGAAGTGGTGCTTCAAAAATGGAAACGCCACCGACACCAGCTAAAGGGGCTGGCGAGGGTGGCGTCGTTGGGGAATACGTTTGGTGAAAACGCTTGGTGAAAACGTTCGGTGAAAACGTTCGATGAAAACGAAAGGCGAAAGGCGAGGCTTAGGGTTGGATTAGCTCCGGTGAAGGTTCATTGCAGCGGACGTACTGGGCCGACGGAGAAGTAGCCCTAAGAGAACGCAGCGGCGGGGCGGGTCACCCCCTGTACCGCCTCCAGATCACGAACAGGGCTCCGAACAGCGCAACGCCGAGGACAGTCGCCAGCAGTGCCTGGAGGACAGCGACCCACACGGACAGAGCCCCTAGCTTGACAAGCACGACGGCGACAGCGGTGGCTGCGATGAAGTAGAGAACGATCACAGGAGGGTTCCTTTCAAGATGAATCAAAGTGGCAGGGAACGGGCAGGAGGTTTGTTATGGATGACGATCCAGCGCAGTTCACGTCAGATCAATACAAATCAATTCAGATCAAGCCGCGCTCAGCGAACGAGAGCGCAGCTGTACCGGCGATGATGAAATGATCAAGCACCTTTACGTCCACTAAGGCCAGGGCTTCCTTCAATTGGCGCGTCAGTAATTCATCGGCTTGACTCGGTTCGGCGACGCCTGACGGATGGTTGTGCGCAAAGATGACTGCCGCCGCATTGGCCCTGAGTGCGGCCTTGACGATTTCACGGGGATACACGCTGGTCTGCGTCAACGTGCCGCGGAACAATTCCGCCGAGCACAACACGCGGTGCTGAGCATTCAACATGACGACGACAAAGAGCTCATGCTCCCGGTCGTGCAAAAGTACCCGCAGGTAGTCGCGCACGGCCCCAGGCGAGGTGAGCGCATCGCCGTGCTGCATGCGCGTGGCCAGGATCTCTCTTGCCGCAGACAGTACGTTCTCCGCCTCACCTGATTGCGCAAGGCGTAGGGCCTTGTTCATGCGGCGATAGGCTTTCGGAATATCTGGCATGTGGCATCTCCAAATAAAAAGCCCCGGCAAGCGCGCGAGGCACCTGCAAGGGCTGGATTTGAACTACCGGGGAACTAGCGGGGGACTGCGGGGAAACTATTGAGGAATGACTGGGGAACTGCTGGGAACTGGCTAATGAAAACTTACCGAACGGAAGACCTCAGGGTGGTGCGTGTGAGAGAGGCCTGGGTGGATTCTTTGCATCGTCCGATAACGGGTGGAATCAAATCCAACCAAATTTGGTCACGGACGACCGAGGAACAGGATCGCGCCGAGTACGATCCCCCACGTGAGCAGTAGGTAGAAGATGCCAGCTACCAAACGGAACAAAAGCCACTTTAGCTCTTCCCAAAAACCAAGGCCTCTCGGAAGGTTCTTTGCGACGCCCATATGGTCAGTTGTCGCCCAACGAAACAAACCGCTTGCCGCTTTGTCCGTATTTATTACTATGCCTTCTACCGCCATAGCCGCACCTCTCAATGCTCGGTGGCGCCATTTCCTGATGTGTCGTGTCATGGAAGCTCCGGTTAGGATATGGGCTTGGCCGTATAAAAAGGAACGCTAGCCTTACCGATAAATTCTCCTTTTCGTGGTTCAGTGTTTGAAGAGGTCAGGCAATCAGGCTTCTATATAAGATGGCCGAAAAGCCGCAGGGTACGGAGGCTGTCCTGCGGCAATAAGGCAATATCATCCTGGCACTACCTTTGTAGGCAGGTAACAATGAGCCTAGGAAAAGTTCCAACTGCCAAATTGGCCAGTCGTACCGCAGCTGCCGCGCCGCTAGTGCAGGCGCAGCGTCGGGCCGAAATGCAGGCGCAGCGTCGGGAACGCGCGGCCGAGATGCGTGACGAGGAGCGACGCCGAAAGCACGCTTCCGAGGTGCGGAATACGGAGCGGCGCCGACAGCGCGCTGCTGTCAGGCTGGCACAAAAGGCGCGTCAACAAATTGAAGATCGAAAGCGCGAAGAAGAGCAAGCCATATTAGAAGCCGAGCGGTCAAGCCGAGCGCACTTAACATCATTGCGACAGCAACGTTTGGACGAGATGCTGTCTGTAATTCTCCGCAAGGCACTCGGTGGGTATCACTCCGCCAGCGTCAATCTCGGTAAGGAAGCGGCGCAAGGGCTTCTCCATAGTGGATTCATCCTTGACGGGCGCACTGCCTCTCGCGCTGGAACGTTGGCACATCTGCGCCAAGTCATCGATTTGCACCCAACACTACTTTCCGTGTTCAAGGGTCGTATCGATATCGAGTCCTGGACTCGCTGGCAATTCAACTCGATCCCGCAATTGAGGGAATGCCTTGAGGATTTCATCTCCTCGATTGAAGAAGCAATCCTAGATCCATCTGGACTCATGCGTTCTACGCTCTCCGAGCTGTTGGAAAGTGCGAGAGCTTTACGTTCAGCACTGGAGAAGAGGAGAAGCAGAGCCTCAATCCTAGAGGAAGCAAATGCACTTTGCGCGCCACCTAAACTGACTAAAAGGACAAGAGTTGCTTGGAGTTCGCGGTGGAAAGTGGGCACAGGGAGGAAGAAGCCATTTCAGCGAACGCTCTCATCAAAGGCTTCAGGCCTTGATGACTCGGCTCTTTGTGTCGGCTATGGCGCGTTTGAGTTGGAGGGCGATGGAGATGTTCAGGAGAACGTCACTAAACTCTCCGAGCTAGTGAAGGCGGGCAATATGACTTGGCTAGCTAGCAAGACAGGTGGGCAAAAATTTATGCAGCGATTGGCTTCTGCAATCCTCAAACATGCGCGTGCCGGCAAATTGGAACTGGAATTGATCGAGATTGATGGCGAAGTAAGTATCGGTAATGGCGCTCTGATGGCAATACCGTTTGGCGCGTCCGCGCTATCGCTACTGCTGAGCGAGACTCTCAGCAAAAAAGGCTACGCGGCAATATGGGACAAGGACATGGGTACGGTAATCGTATCTTGGGCTGACTAACGTCCGAGAGTGGATGCCGAAACTCAAAGGTTTGGGTTGCAAATTTCGCCGCTTGGCTGGCGTGACCTGCCCCAATTGAACGCTACCAAAGGGAAGTTAGTAAAGTCCGTTTTCAATGGGGAAGGCGGACATGCAGAAGAAGCGACTTACCGAGCAGCAGATCACCGGGATTCTCAAGGAAGCCGAGGCTGGCCTGACGGTCACGGAGTTGTGCCGCAAGCACGGTTTCAGTGATGCCGCGTTCTACGGCTGGCGCTATAGAAGGAATCCTTTAGTCTTCCGACCCTGGACTTTACGAACCACGCCCCGGTAGCGTCGAAGGGGCAGGTCATTGCGACACCATTATTCGATCACTCGCGAACTGTGCGCACCAAAATCGACTCAGGAATCTTCAAGTCGAGCGCTTTGGCGGCTTTCATGTTGATCACCAGCTCAAACTTGATCGGCCGTTCGATCGTCGCCTTCGCAGGATTTCCCCCATTGAATATCTAGTACGCCACGCGGCTCGCCTAGTCCGCCTTCTCCTCGAAAGCCTCCAGCGCACTGTCAGACATGTGGACTAGTAGCTTTTCCTTCTCAATTGACTCAATACTGTCATATGAGAGGAACGTACACATTTCCGAGAGCGTACGTCCCTCCAACAGCGAAAACACGGGGCGCTGAATCTCCTGCATCACCTTGTCGCGTTTCGCCGCCGGCGCCACGATGTGCAACTTGATGTTGATGTCGGGCAGCAACGCCACCAGATCGGCCATACGGAGTAAGCCAGAGTAGACCGATGTCGTGTGCTCGACCTCGAACGCGCGGACTATTGATCTCTTCCGCATCCAGAGGACGTCGATTTGCTCGATGGTCTTAATGACCGAGGAGTCGTAGCCCACCGGTAGATCATCGAGCAATACGCCCTCGTGCGGCGTCCATACGGTGAGCACGCGGCCGCGATCTCCGCGCGGAAGCCAGATTTTGAACCCCAAGGTCTCGCCAATCCTTGCGATCAATCCTTGAATTTTCATCGACTGTCGTAGCTCGTCCTTCGACGCTGCTTTGTCATCTTCCTTGTCGTCAGCAGGTGGAATGGTCACATTGACACTCTTGTCTGCAACCTTGACCGTGTGCTCGCCCTTCCAGAGGGCGGTCATCGCTGGGCGATAGCAAAAACGCGACTTCGTTCGAGCGGATCCCTTGACACCCAGTGTGTCGAGGCCATCGCGTAAGGCTATATTCGTCATCACAATAGCCTTGCCAACCGAGTCCTTCTCCGCCGTTAAGCCCACCTTTAGGCCGAGGAACTCGATTAGCGCCCACCGGTGCTTGAGCGAAATAACACTGAGATTGTTCACCGGATCGTAGGCTGCGAGGAACGCACTCACCGTATTTCCACTCGGTCCCGTGAGGTTGTTGCCACCCTTCGCGTTCATCTTGTACAGCTTGTCTATCAAACCGGCCTTCTTCTCGGGATCGACTTCCCTGAGAATCGCCGTCACGAGGGTGCCCAGCTCGTTGTTGGCGTGAAATTCGTTGAACATCCGCCGCCAAGCGCCTTGCGGCACCATCGCCTTCGCGACGGCCTCGCTTTCCTTCGTGTTGCCCTTTCCATTGCGGTCAAGAATGCGAATGATCTTGTCGCATTCGTCATCGGTAATAGGGGCAGAACTAGATCCGAGGACGCGCTTTTCCCAAAAGTCCCGGAATTGCTTACTTTGCTTCTCCCAGACCTGATCCTTGGCGTCGGCATCGTAGTCTTGGTTGAACTCCGCGATCAGGGGAGCAAGATTGGGCTTTGTCATTTGGCAATCTTAACGTCTTCACGTGTTGAAAGATCATCTGAAAGCCGATCGAGAGCGACTTCGTGCGAGTGACCTGCCCAGGAATCTTCTCACCATTGGCCAATAGAATGTGAGTGATGAGCCGCGCGCTAATGCCGCACGATCGGAATGCGCGGACGTAGCGTCACTTCCATCGCGACGTTAGCCAACTCGATGAACTGTCCACCAGGTTGAGATCCGCTGGTTACGGGCCTCGATGAAGCCGACTGCGAGCTGTCGATAGGCCAGATACGTAGCCATGCTGTCTGGCACCGGTGACCTCTGGAAGTCCTCAAATGGCAAGAAGAACTTCACCGCTGAGAAATCGTCGGTGACCAGGTCCTGGAGAAGGAAGTACTCAACGTATCCCCGGAAGTTGCCAAATAGCTGGAAGTAGTTCGCGTAGCGGGCGAGCGCGTCACTCAAAGGACTGAGTTCGTTGACGTAGTACCTCCGAATGCACTCGACCGTGAGATCGAACCGGTCCTTGATCCGCGGATGAAAGCCGCGTGCACCGTTGATTGTCATCTGACCGCCGACTCGGTTCCCGGGAAATACCATCATCCCGCCAATCGTGTAGCTTATTCCGTTGAACGTTTCCAGCTCTCCCGGAATCGCGTCGAGCATGTGCTTGATGTGCTTCTGTTTCGTAAAGCAAGGAATTACCGTATCGCTCGCCAACCAGAACTCGCCCAAATGAGAACGGTGATGCAAGTAGACGCCGGGTGTTGTGTCCACGAGCTCGAATACCACACCGCTCGGAAGTGGTTTGCTCCAAAGATACCTGTGGTACCGGCGGAGCGTGGGACTCAGGGCGTCAGGGTCCCTTCCTTGCGGCGTGTCCGATCGGAAGTCGAAGGTAATGTCAATCGGTTGGCTGTGGTTCATCCAGCAGAAGTACTCCTAACCTATTGGTCTACCACCAAAACCTTAGGCGGATAAGTTGCCGAAGCGCGTGCTGGCTTAACGACCGCGTTGACCGGCACGCCGCTTGCGGCGCGTCCGTGTTGAGTGCGTCGCTAGGTTCGTTGAGTCAAGCTTGTTCCCAAGGAGAATGTCCAATTGGTAGAGGATTCTGTCGGCCATCTCGAACGGAAGCTTCTTCGAAGATATTCTGTGCAATTCATCCAGATACTGAAAGTACATTTCGATCGATGTGTTCACATATTCAACAGATGCGTTGACCGGCTTGCTGGGGTACTTAGGCTTCCCCGGAAACAGCACTCTGTATGCACGTTCGTCGATAATCTGGAACGTCCCCGGGTTTAAGAACCTCAGGATCGTGGAGGCCATCGGAAGAGCAATTCCAGGCGATCTTAGAAGACGGGAAATCAGATCCCGTGCCTTCATATGCCCCTTAGGCTCTAGCTTTGAGACAGTCTTCAAATCTTCAATAAGCGAATCCTCGACCTCAGGGAAGCGGCCCAGTTTCCAAAGAACGATCTCGTAGAGGGTCTCGCGATTTAGGGTACTCCCTTTGAGTCTGTCGAGTTTTCCCGTTAAACCTGGATAGACCGTGTAGCTCTGGAGCAAGGAGCTTGGATCATCGCCCCAGATCGAGCGGTGTTTCGCAATTAGATTGCCCACAAGTCCTCCGTACAAAACCTAACGACAATTGATTGACTTTGTAACTGCGTGTCATCCGAAACAGGTTAGTTGACAACGAAACACCCATCCACAAAACGGGCAGATGATACTGACGCCCGTCGCTTGAATGACGGCTTCGGAAGCGGTCAGTATTGCCGCAATGCAATAGGCCCGCTAACGCCCTAGCTCCGCCCGGTAATGAAGATCTTCACAGTCGACAAGTCCGGCTTCCCCGTCTCCACGACCTCGTAGTACCAGCCAGGCCCAAGGACTTTCGTTGCAATGGCGTGTGCCAGCTCGGCTCGCCACTCCTTTCCCGGCGGTAGAACCCGGAAGTTCAGCCCACCAAATCCCTCCGCAACTTCCTTGAGGTGGTCGGGGCTGAGCAACGCTCGATAGATATAGGCATTGACGAGCTTCTCTAGTGTCGCGGCAGTCTTGACTGTCATCGCAATTGGCCCAGCCCTCTTACCTTCGCAAGTTGCGCTCTTGACACGCTGCTAGCGAAACAACGTCCACCCTATTCAAGGCGGACTGCATGCTCAATCTTCCGTACACTTGTAGAAGGGTTTCGGCGCCCGACCGGCGCTCAGGATCACACCGTTCTCGACAAGTGCGGTACCGTCCGGCTGCGTTGAGCTAAAGGTTTGTCGCTTCCGGGAGCCGTCTGTATCGATCACTAGGGTGAGTGGATTCTGAGGGTTCCCGACAAGCGGTTCGGTTCGATATGAGAATCGATGCATCTCGCCCACTTGCCCGAGATAGCGCACACTAGCAAACAAGACGCGGCTGCTACTCGGTGTGTGATCTGCGGATTGGTAGTACTTGACCGTTATCCCATCTCCCTCTCGGGCAGCGACCATGAATGCACCTGTGGGATCCGAGCAGGAAACGGTTGACCATTTACCGATATGTGATCGTAAGAATAGATCCAACGGTGTATTGCTCAATGGTTGGGCCGATGCCGCCGTAACCTTTGCCACTCGCACTGATTCAAGCGAACGCAGGCGCGCGCGCGCAAGTGATGAGAACAGACCTTCGGGGTATTTCTCGAGATAGGCTCTTACTTCATCTGCATTCTTTGAATCCTTTACCGACTCCCAAAAGACTCGCTCGTTTGCAGATGAGTCGATGGTGCCTGATGCCGCAGCCGCTGGTATGCTGGCCGTAGTCGGAGGCGAAGAGCCATATTGAAAAGAAAAATCGCCGATCAGAGAGGACGATTCCCAAGGTACCTGTTTGTTGCCGGTCTCCTTTACCACCGCTTGGCGTACCCGCTTGAACACCCGCTCGATCTCGGTATCCGGTTGGCGTAAGCTGGCAAGGAGGTGCTTAGTATAGGTGCCATTCCGCCCCTCGCCGTCGAACGCGACTTCGCCCGGCGCTGTGGCATACGCCAAGAGTGTTCCTTTGGCAGCTTCGAGTTGCGCGAGACCGCGAGCGGCTGAGCGGAATTTCCGAGCAAACGGATTGTTTCGACAGGCATCTAGAATGACTACATTAATCCGAGTTCCTGCTTCTTCCATTTGTGACAGGATCCGATAGACGTCAGTGGACTCAAACTCGAGATCGGCCTCGGATTCAATGGTTGATCCCACTGGAACCAAGTAGTTGCGGCCCTTGCTCTGCACTCCGTGACCGGCAAAGTAAAACAAGGCAACGCCGCCCTTGCGAATGTCTTGTCCGAACTGACGGACAGCATCCGTCATCTGCTTGTGCGTGACGTTCGTGTGCAAAGTGACACGAAATCCGAGGCCACGAAGCGCCTGCGCCATATCAGTCGCATCATTGGCGGGGTTGCGGAGAGGGGACTCCTTGTAGGTCGAGTTTCCGATGACCAGGGCAAAACGCTGTTCAGAGGTGACGTTTTGAGACTGCCCTAGGGCCGATGCCAGTAATAGCAAGATAGTCAAGGCTGCTCGCACAAATTCCCCGTCAGTTCTCACGCTTCGCCCGTCGCAACCCTGCGGCGCGGTCGAAGAATCATCCGCCCACAAACCGCGTCTAGCAAGGCCGGCACGCGCCAATCATTCAGCTGCGTCACACCCCGCACCCCGCCCCCAATATCCGCAAGCGTAGACTGAAACGATCCTGGCGCGTTGGCAGAAGACATGGTGCTCTCCGAAACCGATCGAGTGGGTACAGGTGCGGCAACTCCGGGTGTCCTGGTGATGCCACGGGCTAAAGTAATCGTGTGGCTGGCCGCGTTCCTGGCCCTCTGGCTGGGGATTGCTCATGGGGAGGAACTCGGTGGGAAGGTGATCCGGGTTGCGGACGGCGACACGATCACGATTCTGGACGCCGCACAGGCTCACCACACGATCCGGTTGATGGGGATCGACGCGCCCGAGAAGGGGCAGCCTTTCGGAACTAAATCCCGAGAATCGCTCTCATCCATGGTCGCTGGCCGAAACGTCACCGTTCAATGGCACAAACGGGACCGGTACGGGCGGCTGGTGGGGCAGGTCTTCGCCGACAGCCACGACGTGGGGTTAGTCCAGATCGATCGGGGCTTGGCGTGGCACTACAAGGCTTACGAACGGGAGCAGAACGCGGCGGATGCCCGAGGGTATGCAGAGGCTGAGAATGAGGCTAGAGCGGCTCGTAGAGGCTTGTGGGCTGATCGGAAACCAGTGGCGCCGTGGGAGTACAGGCAGGCGCGGCGTGCCCCGTAGCATTCCTGTAGGTATTCCATGGCGCGCGAAATATCGGCTTCCGACTGAAACGCAAACAACCCGAGACCCATCTTGCCAGGCGCCGACTGCGGGCGGATGATGCTTTCAGTGTCTCATTGGAGTGGCCGCCCAAAGATCAGTGGGCCGGACCGCGACAAACGTCTACCTGGGATCATCGCCATCGTATTGGTTTTTCCTGTCCCAATGACCACAAGTACTGTAGCCTTTTCGTATAGTGCACTTGGGGCTTAGGGTTGGTTTAGGATTCTTTGACCGTTTGGGGGAGGGAGGTAGATGTCCGCGCTCGTCATTAAAGCTTGGAGGGCTGACACAAAGCCAATCGATCAAGAGAACAATTATGTAAAGATCCTCGGCAGAAAAGGAGGATTGTTAGCTTGGCTACTTTCAGTACTTGGTCTGGACTCGACTACTCAAATCTGACCTTGCCCCTGTTTTCCGCATCCCATAGCCGAGACCGTCATGCGGTCCGCTTTTCCTGATCGGCGAGCCAATGCTGCTCGAACTGCATCGGGCTAACGTAGGCCAGCGTCGAATGCAGCCTGCGGTGATTGTAAAAG
>SXGU01307247.1_pt1 | contig 15505 bp, 19 predicted proteins | sample 3174531 | NCBI WGS metagenome assembly SXGU01 (sample SAMN11356863, study PRJNA531348) | freshwater metagenome | isolation source: freshwater sample F1-140 | place: China: Fuxian Lake, Yuxi | collected 2017-12-25
TCGGGTAAGAAATACAAACAATGCCATGGCGTATTAAATTAACTCACAATGGAAAACTTACCCATGGTCGACCCCGCGCAAACTACCGTACAATCGCCTTGCATAGGCGTGTGCACGATGAACGACACAACAGGCTTATGTTTAGGTTGCTACCGCACGACGGATGAAATTAAAGCGTGGTGGGACATGACAGAAACGCAGCAAAAAGCCCTGTTAAATGCGCTGCAAGACCGGCAGCTTAGCCAGGCTAATTTCGACGATTAGCTTGCGGGTTTATCCCGATACACCCCCACGATCAGACCTTGTTGCGCTAGGCGCTGGAGTAGCTCGCCGCCGAATTGTTGCACGGCGTCTGCACTTAAGTGATTTAAGCGCTCAGCCATCAGCTTAATTGCTTCTTTCCCCGTCATGTTGTGGCTGGTCAGCATGGTCAGCAAGTCATGACTTAAGCCATTCAATTCAATAAATTGCACTTGCCCCGTGGCGTCGCGAAACACCGCCAGATAGCTGGCTTGGGGTGACTTGGGTTTGTGCCGCGCGGAAATTTTATGCACGGCATAGGGGTAGCTTAAGAGCTGCAAGCTGGCATTGAGCACCGGTTGATAATTTAATAGGTCGCTAGCCCGGCAGATTTTTTGCTGTGCAAACTGGCTGCCTGCTTCTAGGTCGGGCATGATGGCCACCTTTAATTCTATCCATTCGTAGTGACAAAGGCTGCTTAAATAGGGTGGTAGGTTGGCGTCGGCTAGCGTCGCGCTGGATAAATAGCTCAAAAATTCCAGCGGTATTTGATGGAATAGCGGGGTGTTGGCGCTGTGGTCGCGTAAGAAGCCGCGCAGCAATTTTAACCAAGCACGCTTGCCCATGACTTTTTGCGCCACCGGAAAGCAGGCCGAAATCACATTAAAGACATTGTTAAACACGATTTCTTGGTAAACCTGCATGCCTCTGGCTGAGGTATTTGCTGGCCTGGCTTGCTGGCTGGGATCGCGTAAATAAGCACTGAACGCTTGTTGGTATTGCGCTAAGCTGGCGAGGTCTGGCGTCATGGCTGTCATCTCAAGCGGCCTTAATGGCTTGCCGCTGCATGTCGGCTATTTTGTCGATTTCTTGCATTACTACGGCCAAGGGCGGAATGTTGGTATCGCGTTCTAAGCACGTCGGGACGGTGCCAAAGCGTTGGTAGGCGGCGGCCAATAAGGCCCAGACCGGATCAATCACAGCGCTGCCGTGGGTGTCTATCAATAAATCCGGCGCTTGTTGGTAGTGCCCGGCCATGTGCGCATAGACGATACGCTCAGTGGGTAGGTCGGCTAAAAAGGCGCTAGCGTCAAAGCCAAAATTAACGCTGTTGACGTATAGATTGTTGAGGTCCAAGTGCAACAAGCAATCGGCTTCATCTAACACGGCCTTGATGAAACTCAATTCGTCCATGTCAGAGATGGGGGCTTGCACATAGTAAGACACGTTTTCGACAGCGATGCGCTGGCCCAGTATGTCCTGAGTTTGCCGGATGCGCTGGGCCAGGTGCCGAACCGCTTGCTCGGTAAACGGGAGGGGTAACAGATCGTATAAATAACCTTGCCCAGCTTGGTAGCCATCGCTAGAATAACTCAAATGCTCGGTGTAGAGGCCGATGCGGTGCTGCAACAAAAAGGCTTTCACTTGCCGTAAAAAATCAGTATTAAGCGGCGTTAAGCCGCCTAGCGACAAACATAGACCATGGCCAACCAGCGGATAGCGTTCGCTTAGGCTGGCCAGTTGCTTGGTGGGCAGGCCGCCTACCCCTAGCCAGTTTTCTGGGGCGATTTCTAAAAAGCTAAGCTTGGCCAGCGACGGGTCGCCGTTAGCCGCCAGTAGGGGGGCGATAAGCGGACGTTTTAGAGCCAAGCCAACGCCGCTGATGCTGGCATGGGGGTGGGCGTTGGTGGGCATATTGGTTTTTTGTGCTTAAAGACTTATTTTTTGGTCTTTTTCAGGGATTGCATCATTTCTGCACTGCACGCGCCTTCTTGCATTTTTTCCGCGCTGCATGCGCCTTCTTTCATCTTGCTGCTATCGCTGCTGGTCGCTTTGTTTTTATCAGCGCTGCTGGCTTTAGTTTTTTCGCTGGCGCATTGCCCTTCTTTGGCTTTCGCCGCGCCACAAACACCGCCGTGTAATTTTTTTGTGGTAGCCGCGTTTTTGCTGCTGTTGTCCGCTACTTGATAGCCCTGGCTCAAGCTAGTGGCAGTAAATGGATTTTCAGCGGCCTGGCTGACGCCACCAGCCAAGCTTAAGGCTAAGGCGCTGCTTAGGTTTAAGGCTATTTTCGCTTGCATTTTTTTCATGATCTATCCTTTAAGATGGAAGTTTTTTATGGGGTGGTGGCGGATTATTTTGTTAGCTGGGCGAGATTTTTTGCTCCAGCAGCTTGAGGTAATGCGCCGAATCCAAGGCGCTGTTATGACGTTGTGCCTGCCAAATGGTTTCAGCCAGACAGTCGATTAAATCGTGGTAGGCCAAATGTGCGTCAGCGTATTTTTCACGTAATTTAACATGCATGGCCCTAATGCCTGGGGGTTGATCTATGCTGATTTGCTCTATCACCGATAAATGCAAGCTGATGTGTAGAAAAGGGTTGGTTTCGCCCATTTCTGGAAAGTAGGCTTGCTGCAGATAACGCTCAGGTGCGTTGAATATAGCATGGTATTCCGGGTGCATTTGCATGACTTCCACGGCGATTTTTTCTAAGTCGCTGAGCACGGCTGTTTGCTTAAATTTGGCCCAAGCATCGAATAGAAATTGCCGAGCTTGATTGCGACTGGGGTTGTATAAACTCATTTTTGTCAGTGGTACTCTTTGGCGTTAAACTCACACAAATCTTCTATACAGCAGTTGACACATTTGGGCTTGCGTGCTTGGCAAGTGTAGCGTCCGTGCAAGATCAGCAAGTGGTGCGCGTCTTGCATGAATTCGACTGGGATGCTTGCAAGGTATTTCTTTTCCACTTCCAATACGGTTTTACCGGTGGCCAGTTTAATGCGGTTGCCTAAGCGAAACAAATGCGTGTCAACGGCGATGGTAGGTAAGCCAAACGCGGTATTTAAAATGACGTTGGCGGTTTTACGCCCTACGCCGGCTAAACGTTCCAGCGCTGCTCGATTATTGGGCACTTGCGATTGGTGCTCGTTGATTAAGGTCTGGCAGGTGGCCAAGATGTGTTTAGCCTTGGATCGATACAAACCTATGCTGTTTATATAGGCTTCCAAGCCGTCTAGACCTAAGGCTAAAATACTGGCCGGTGTGTTGGCCACGGCATAGAGTTTTTCGGTGGCGAGGTTCACCCCGTTGTCGGTGGCTTGGGCCGATAAAATGACCGCGATGAGTAGTTCAAAGGTGCTGTTGTGTTTGAGCTCGGTAGCGGGGTTAGGGATGGCAACACTTAAGCGCCTAAATATTTCATGACGTTGTTCTGCATTCATGGTTAATGGCGCTGGGCGATTCCCCGTTGATTTAAGGGCGCGCTAGTGCTTCATGGCTGGCTGTGCGCTGAGCGCGCTAGCTTCGGTCGTCTGTGCTCTGCGCATTTCTATGCAATTGCGTAGGACGATTAAACTGCCTAAGCCTAGAAAAGCGCCGGGGGGCAATACCGCCAACAAAAAGCCATGGTAGTCGACACTGGTCCACATGAAAGCATGGGCCGACTGACCTAAGACCAAATCCAGCCCAGATAATACCGTGCCCTTACCGACCAATTCTCGAATCGCACCCAATAAGCCCAGTACCAGCATCAAGCCTGAGCCCATCATGAAACCGTCCAGCATGGATGGGATAGGGGGATTTTTTGCAGCAAACGATTCCACTCGGGCCAGTACGATGCAATTAACCACGATTAATGGAATGAAGATGCCCAGCACTTTATGCAGTTCATGGGCAAAAGCGTTGATGGACAAGTCGATCACGGTCACCAAGGCGGCAATCACCAAAATGAATACCGGCACGCGAATTTCGTTCGGTACATACTGACGCACCGGCGACACCGAGCCGTTAGCTGCCGCCATCACCAAAGCGGTCGCAAAACCTAAACTTAAGCCGTTTACCGCGCTGGTGGTAACGGCTAAGGTCGGGCACATGCCTAGCAATTGGACCACGCCAGAGTTTTGTTTCCACAAGCCATTGACGGTAATTTCTTTGTAGAGAGTGTTCATAAAAATTCCTAGCCTATTGAGCGCTTGCTGCAAACAGCATTTGTTGGTTCATTTCATAATACTGCAGCGCTTTTAGCACCGCTTTAACCACGGCACGCGGGGTAATGGTGGCGCCCACCATGTAGTCAAATTGGCCACCGTCTTTTTTTACCCGCCACTTTTCGACCGGCGTTTTGGCTATGGATTCATTGTCAAACCATTTAATCCAATTGTCGTGCGCGATGTCTATGTAATCGCCTAAGCCTGGGGTTTCTTTGTGGGCCAGCACACGCACACCGCTGATGGCGCCATCGGCGCGTATGGCGATGAGCAGTTTAATGTCGCCGCTGTAGCCGTCATGCGCAATCGCTTCAAGGATTACGCCGGCCGGTTTTTGTTGGAGTGTGGCAATGTTAGCCACGTTAGGCAAGCGGTTGCCCAATAAGTCATTCGGTTCTATGCGCACTTGGGCTGCCAGTAGATCGTTGTCGTAGTTCTCTGCCGGCAAAATTTGCTTAAACAGTGCCAACCGGGCTTCTTTTTCGCTGGCTTCTATGGCTGGACGCGTGGCAATAAACACATAGGCGAGCAATAGCGTGCCGATGAAAGCAAAAGCCAGCATGGCCACGGCTGTTTTTAGGGCATGTTTGATGATGGTTTTTGCCATGCTATTTCTCGTGCCCAAACACGCGTGGTTGGGTCAGCGCATCTATCAGTGGGACGCACATATTCATGATGAGCACGGCAAAAGCCACGCCATCTGGGTAGCCGCCATAGACGCGTATCAAATAGGTTAACACCGCCACGCCAGCGGCAAAATAGAGTTTGCCTTTGGGGGTGGTGGGTCCGCTGACCGGGTCGGTGATAATGAAAAAAGCGCACAACAGCGATGCGCCGCTCATTAGGTGGAATGCGGGGTGGGCAAAATGGCTGGGGTCAGCCAAATAGAAAGCGCCAGAAATGCCGGCCAGTGCCAGTAAAAATGCCGTGGGCAAATGCCAGCTAATGATGCGTTGTTGGAGTAAATACAGGCCACCTAGGAAATACGCTGCGGTCACGTATTCTTGGCCGCGACCACCAAAGCTACCGAATATGGGCGCCAAATTGATGCTGGCGACGTCTTTATTAAGCATGAGTTGCGTTTTTAAATAATCCAGCGGCGTGGCCGAACTAATGCCATCCACGGTGACCGTTGCTGGCAGGGTTTGCTGGAAAATAAAACGCCATTGCTCGGACCAGCTTAATGGGTGCTCGGCTAGGGACAAGGGCGCAGGCCATTTAGTCATCAGTAGCGGAAAAGAAATGAGCAATACGGCGTAGCCTACCATGGCTGGATTAAACGGGTTGTAGCCTAGGCCACCGTAGAGCTGTTTGGCGACGACGATGGCAAAAAAAGTGCCGACCACCACCAGCCACCAAGGGGCCAAAGCAGGCAAGGCCAAAGCCAATAGCCAGGCCGTCACGACCGCGCTCATGTCCATTAGATAGGGCTGTATCGGGCGTTGGCGTATTTTCAGTAAGGCGGCCTCGGTGATTAAAGCGGTGGCGGTGGCGATGCTGATGGATACTAAAATGCCGGCGCCATACACCCAAGTGTAAGCCGCGATGCCAGGCAGCAAGGCCAGCAACACTTTAAACATAATGGTGCTAACACTGGGGGCGTTACTGATGTAGGGTGAGCGGTTCAATTTTTATCCTCTAGCTAGTCTGGGGTCGCTTTAGTTAATTGTACTTGTTCACGCAGGGCATCGGTTTGATTAATTTCGGCTTGCACGCTGGCGCTGACATTTTCCGTGTTTTTTGGCGTAAGGCCGGCTTGTGCGGCGGCCAGTTTGGCGGCTTTGGCGCGCTCTATGGCCGCTGCAATCAGGGCTTGTTTGTCAGCCGGGCTCGCTTTGACCTCGGCCGCGGTGGGGGTAGGCTGGGCTGGCGCTGCGCCACCGGCTAGTTTTTGCGCCTTAGCACGAGCAATGGCGGCGGCGATGGCCGCTTGCTTGTCAGTCACAGCCGCATCACTAGGCGCGGCGGTCGGCGCATCGCTATTGCCGGCCCGGCTGATTTCGGGTTTGCTGGCGGCGGCGCGTTCCGCATGTTTTTGCGCACGTTCTAGTTTTTCCCGTTCTATGCGTGCTAACCTAAATTCATTGCGTTCACGGGCGAGATCAGCCGCTTCTTGGGCTTTGTCGGCAGCGATGATTTCACTTTTTGCATAGCGGTAATATTGCACCAATGGAATGGTGCTGGGGCAGACGTAGCTGCAACAACCGCATTCTATGCAGTCAAACAATTTGTAATCGCGGGCCTTTTCGAAGTTGTCGGATTTGGCAAACCAGTACAGCTCTTGTGGCTGCAAATTAACCGGGCAAGCATCGGCGCAACGCGTGCAGCGTATGCAAGGCATGGCAGGAGGGGCCGCCGGGAATAAATCTGCTGTGGCCGCGATAATGCAATTGGCCGCTTTGGTGATGGGCACTTGGCTGTTGGGTAAATCAAACCCCATCATGGGGCCGCCCATGATGTAATGGCTGGTGTTGGCGTGTGCGCCACCGGCGGCGCTCATTAAGTCTGGCAGTGGGGTGCCAAACAACACCTCAAAGTTTTGCGGGCGGGCGACATTGCCGGTGACCGTGACGATGCGACTGATGGAAGGTTCGCCAAAGGCAAAGTAGCGGTATATGGCCAGCACGGTGGCCACATTAAAGACCTGTACACCTAAATCGGTTGAGCGTTTGTCGCTGGGGATTTCTAGGTCTAACAAGAGCTGAATTAAGCGCCTGGCGTCACCACTGGGGTAAAGGGTAGGCACGGTTTGCACCAAAGCTTGGCCGGGCTGGCAGGCCGCCCTCATGGCTAGTCCGGCCAGCGGTTTATTGTCTTCTATGCCTATGATGCACTTTTGCGCACCCAGTAAATGTTTAACGATTTCTATGCCCGCCACGATTTCACTGGCACGCTCGCGCATCAGCAAGTCATCGCAAGTGATGTAGGGTTCACACTCAGCGGCATTGATGATGAGGGTGTGTATGGTTGACTGGCTGTTGCTGCGCAATTTAATGTGGCTAGGAAAAGTGGCGCCGCCTAAACCGACGATGCCAGAGCGACGTAAACTGTCGACCAAGGTTTTTTTATCGGTTTTTTGCCAAGTGACTGGCTGCAAGGCCGTCCAAGTGTCTAGCCCGTCGCTGCTGATGGTAATACAGGTGTCAGGCAGGCCAGACGGGTGTGGAATGATTTGTGCGTCTATGGCGGTCACGGTGCCGGAAGTCGGCGCGTGTATGGCGGCAGATACCGTGCCTTCTGCTTCAGCCAATAACTGCCCTTTTAACACCTGGTCACCGACCTTAACCAGCACTTTAGGCAGATAGCCTACGTGTTGCCGCAGTGGCAAGGTCAGGATTTTTGGCAGGGCCAGCTGGCCAATCGGCTGCGTGCTGGACTCAATTTTGTGCTCAGGCGGATGCACGCCACCGTTAAACGCGTGCACGCTTTTATTAAGGCCTAGGCCCTGCAGTATATGGCTGGCAAAGTTTACGACGGTATTCATACGGCCATTTTAGTTAAGGGTGTAATCGGGATGATGGGGTACTTCCATTTCCAGTTATCCGCTTGTTCGGCTATCGCTTGCATGCTGATGCAGTCGACCGGGCAAGGGGCTAGGCAGAGCTCGCAACCCGTGCATTCGGAACTGATAATGGTGTGCATGTGTTTGGCCGCGCCCAGTATGGCGTCGACCGGGCAGGCTTGTATGCAAAGTGTGCAGCCTATGCAGGTCAATTCGTCTATAAAAGCCACCGATTTTGGTTTGGGGGCGCCGTGTTCTGCATTGAGCGGCTTGTATTCGACGCCCATTAGATCGGCTAAAGCATGCGCGCCGGCATCGCCACCCGGTGGGCATTGGTTAATGTCGGCCTCGCCAGCAGCGATGGCCGTGGCATAGGGCTTGCAACCAGGGTAGCCACATTGTCCGCATTGCGTTTGCGGCAAAATGGCATCTATTCTGGCCACCAAAGGGTCGCCTTCTACTTTAAACCACAGGGCCGAGCAGCCCAATACCAGCCCTAGCAACAAGGCTAGGCCCAGCATAATGTACAGAGAAATTAACATAAGGCGAAGATTGTAGAGCTCAACTTAATATTTATCCAGACCAGCAAAGCCCATGAAGGCTAAGCTCATGAGTGAGGCTGTCACCAAGGCAATCGCTGATCCTTTAAGCGCTAAAGGGATGTCGGCCGCCTCTAAGCGCTCGCGCATGGAGGCGAATAAAATCAACACCATGGAAAAGCCGATGGCGCCACCCATGCCAAAAAACAGCGAGTCAAGAAAGCTGTGGCTGGACTGGGCGTTTAACAGAGGGATGCCTAACACGGCGCAATTGGTGGTAATAAGGGGTAAGAAAATACCCAGTGCTTGATAGAGCGGTGGAAAATTCTTTTCCATGGCCATTTCAGTGAATTGCACGACGCCAGCAATGACCACGATGAATGAGAGTGTGCGCAAGTATTCCAAGCCGTTGGGTTCGAGTAGGTAATGGGTGATGCCCCAGCTGGTCATCGAACCTATGCTAAGCACAAACGCGGTGGCGCCAGCCATGCCTATGGAGGCTTCTAATTTTTTAGAAACGCCCAGGAATGGGCATAGGCCTAGGATTTTAACCAGCACGATGTTATTAACCAGCACGGTGCCGATTAAGATCATGATGTAGTGGTGTAAATTGATCGTCATAGTCAGTTTCTGCGTTTGAGGCTAAATTATACTGTGTTTATGCTGGCCTGAATCGCTTGGCCCAGTAAAACAGAGTCAGAATGAGCGGGTGCACAATATAACCCAAAGTATAGTGCAGGCTAAAGCCTATTTAATTATACCTATATAACATTATCGAATACACCTAGCTTGGGCTGGGCATGCTCTTGCTTGTAACTTTGCATGGAGAAAGTGTATTTTCGTTAAGCTTTTCAGTTAAAATACAAAAATTACTAATACTTTAGGTTAGTCTATGTTGCAAGGAAGTGGAGTCGCTCAGGGGAGCTTGGTGGCCATCGTCACGCCGATGTTTGCAGACGGTCGCTTGGACATCCCTGCTTTAAACGCGTTAATCGAATTTCATATCAAGCAGGGTAGCGACGGTATCGTTATTGTCGGCACCACTGGCGAATCGCCTACGGTCGATTTTGATGAACATTGTTTATTGATAAAAACTGCAGTAGAGCAAGTGCATGGCCGCGTGTCGGTTATCGCCGGTACCGGCGCTAACTCGACAAAAGAAGCCATCGCACTCACCCAACAAGCTAAAGACTTAGGCGTAGATGCCTGTTTATTGGTGGCGCCTTATTACAACAAACCCACCCAAGAAGGCTTGTATCAGCATTTCAAAGCGATTGCTGATGCGGTGGCTATCCCACAAATTTTATACAATGTGCCAGGCCGTACCGGTTGCGACATCAGCAATGACACGGTTTTGCGTTTGGCAGCTCACGCTAACATCGTAGGCATCAAAGACGCCACCGGCGGCATAGAGCGTGGCACCGATTTGTTATTGCGCGCACCGCAAGATTTTGCCGTATTAAGCGGCGACGATGCCACGGCCATGAGTTTGATGTTACTAGGCGGCAAAGGGGTGATTTCGGTGACGGCGAATGTGGCGCCAAAATTGATGCACGACATGTGTGTGGCGGCGGTGGCAGGCGATGCCGTGACGGCGCGGCAAATCAATGCCAAATTATTTCCCTTGCACCAAAAACTTTTTGTGGAAGCTAACCCTATTCCAGTGAAATGGGTGTTGGCGCAAATGGGCTTAATTAAGACTGGTATACGCTTGCCCATGTTGCCTTTGTCCGACCAATACCATGAGGTGTTACGCAACGCTTGCAAGCCGGCACAATTGTTATAGCACTGACGCGATAAGCGAATTAAACGATTTATAAAGAGGTTAACGAAACAAATGAACATCAAACAAAGTGCTCTCTACCTGTTGATACTCGCCAGTTTGGCCGCGTGCGACTCTATCCCGTTTATCAATAACAGCTCGGATTACAAAGGTGCGGCGCGCTCGCGCCCATTGGAAGTGCCGCCGGATTTAACCGCTAGCCCAGTCAGCGATGCCTATTCCATTCCTGGTAGCACCAATTATTCTAGCTACAGCCAAGCACAAGAAGGGCAGGAAGTGGCGGTAGAGAAAGTGTTGGCCACGCCCGATGGCGTTAGGTTGGAAAGAGCCGGCGCGCAACGTTGGTTGGTGGTGCATGCCCCGGCTGAAAAAGTATGGCCGATTGTGCTGGAATTTTGGGCAGATCAAGGCTTTGCGGTACGTTCGGAAAATGCCCAATTGGGGGTCATGGAAACCGAGTGGTTGGATGCCGAAGCCATTACCAAAGACGAAAAAGCCGGTTTGGGCGACCGTTTCGACAAGATGCTGGATAAATTGTCCGGTTATGCCGACAAGAAAAAGTTTCGCACACGCTTAGACCGAGGCGAAGAGCCGAATACCACGGAAATATACATGACGCATCGCTCTGTTTCGGGTGCGCCAGATGACGGCAAAAATAGAATCAAAACGCAATTGGGTGAAATCGATACCGGTTATAAATTAGACAGCAAGACCGCGATTGCACCGGATGCCCGTGAAGCCGAATACGATGCCGAGTTGTTGCGTCGATTAATGGTGAAGTTAGGGGTTGAAGAGCAAAAATCTAAAACCATTATGGCGCAAGGCGTGACCATTAAGCGTGCGGACGTCAGAAAAGAGAGCGATGGTAGCGCCAGCTTAATTTTGAATGACAGCTTTGATCGCGCTTGGCGCCGAGTAGGCTTGGCATTGGATAGGGTGGGCTTTGTGATTGAAGATAAAGACCGTTCTAGCGGCTTGTTCTTTGTGCGCTATGCGGACGTGGACATAGACGATGCGCCTAAGAAAAAGAAAGGTTTGTTGGATACTTTAAAATTCTGGGGTAATGAGGATAAAAAAGAAAGCGCGGCCGCCAGCCCTAAAGACGACAAAAGCATGATAGAAAAATTGAAATTCTGGGGCACGGACGACAAGGCTAAAGTGAATCCAGAAAAACAATACCGCATTAAAGTGGCGGACGGCGATAAAGACAATAGCGTGGTGACCGTGGTCGATAAAGACGGCGCTCGTGTTGCCACCACCACGGCCAATCGCATCGTGGCCTTGATGTATGAGCAATTAAAATAAGCACAGCGTCACGCTAAATTGATGCGGTTTGCCTCATTAGGCAGTGGCAGTGCGGGCAATGCGATGGTGGTCAATGCTGGCCATACCACCTTGATGCTAGATTGTGGGTTTAGCATCAAAGAAATGCTCGCTAGGCTGGCACGTTTGCAGCTAGAGCCTAGCGCTTTGACCGGCATCGTCATCACCCATGAGCACGACGATCATGCCGGTGGGGCGTTTAAGTTTGCCGCTAAATACAATCTTCCCATTTGGCTTTCCTACGGCACCCTGAAAATGGTGGACCGCTATATGCCCACTCAGCACAATCTTGATCTGCGTGTGATCGACAGTCACAGCGCTTTTGCCATCCATGATATCGAGGTTCAACCTTACCCCGTGCCACACGATGCGCGCGAGCCCATACAATGCGTTTTTAGCGATGGCGATCGTCGCTTAGGGGTGCTCACTGACGTGGGGCGGACGACGCCACACATAGAGCAGACCTTAAGTGGCTGCCACGCTTTGGTTTTGGAATGCAACCACGATGCCAGTATGTTGCAAACAGGGCCTTACAGTCGTTCGCTGAAACAGCGTGTGGGAGGGGATTTAGGCCATTTAGAGAATTTAGCTACGGCCAATATATTGGCAAAATTAGACAATAGCCGATTACAGCATATCGTGGCCGCTCATTTGAGCGCAAAGAATAATACGCCACAACTGGCTAAACAAGCCTTGGCTGGGGCGTTAAATTGCCAGCCCAGTTGGGTGGGGATTGCCGATCAGTCCTTGGGCTTTGCTTGGCGCGAAATTGCTTAGCTGGAGGCAAGGGTGTTACTACGCTGTTGACCCAAAACTGGTGATTTAGACGAGGGCTGGAAGAAATTCCGGCCCTTTTCGTTTCCGGTTGTTGCTATGCTGGATCACTATGACCATTACTATCAAAAAAACGCCCTCGTACCTGAAAGGGTTAGCTGAGAATCGCGCTAGGATATCTGCGGACATTATTCGGTACCGGCAGCTTAAATGCACCATATCCGATGAATATGAGAAGACCAAAGAACTTTACGGCCAGTTGCTGACTAGATTGGAGTTACTGGACTTGAGATTGCAAAGTTTGGTAAAGGACCTTGATTCATGTGACAGGCTTATTCGCAGGTTTGATGAACGTCTGGACCCTGAAGGTATTGCGCCAATTAAAGCCTGGAAGGGAAAGTACGGAAAGCGTGGCAACCTTAATGCCGCTATTCTCCGTTTGCTGGAAGATCAATACCCGCTCCCAGTTTCAACTCTGGAATTGGCTTGGGACTTGCAACTCGAATTTAGTCTCAATTTCGATTTTGAAAATGAAAGAGAGGCTTGGATAGACAACTCCATTTCAAGAAAATTGCGGAAGTTCTGCGATTCCGGGCAAGTGGAGCGATTGCATAATCCCGTAGGCGGGCGAAAGGAGGTTGGTTGTTGGCGCATAGTTACCCACACTAAAACCATCGACAGCCTGCGAACGCTAGCTGACGGGGCTGGCGTCCAGATTCAGGAATGGACGCCCATGGACATTTTGCCTGATGGTCTTGCAGTTGATGCAGATATCAACCTACCTCGGTAGCCTGTTGAATAGATTTGCACCAGGCTTCCGTCCTTTCTTGGGCCCGCTGGACCTAGCCGGCATCGGCAATGGATGACTTAGCTCAAAATCGCGATGTGTGCCATGGGTAAACCCTCGCCAGAAAATCGAGTGGCCCACATTCATCGCCAGATGCATGGCCAAGTCCATCTGTTGCCCATTAGATATGCGGCGTGTGTCCGACCTAAACGCAGTTTCTACTGCGTAGTCCAGCAAATACTTTGGTTCGATATTGAGATACGTTCCTTTTTCCAAGCGATCGTATCGCCCGTTGAGTTCTTCTACCTGGTTGTTATTCTCCCCGTTGGGGCCAGACAGCATTTTGCTGTGTTCAACCGTTCGATGAGCCTTAAAATTTTTGCCGAGAGAGGTGTATGCGGGTGAAGAATCTGTATTCAGGTAACTCTCTGCCTTTGCGATAAAGCTTTTCGCTACGGCTTCGACAATAGGTGGCGTTTCCGCTATTCCCACAGCCACCCGAGTGTTACAAGCCCCTTTGCCTTTTAGTCCACTGCGTTTGCATACAGCAAGCAATAGCCTGCGATTCTTGGGGAGACGATTTCCGAACTCCGGGTTGACTGCTCCTCTTCCTTTCTTATTTGCAGTCGCATTTCCAGTCTGGGTCAATCTAGCAGCGGATTTAATATCGGTAACCGATGCGCCAGAGGCTATTCTTTGTGCCCCCTGGGGAACCCCACGTTTTTCGTTGGCTCGATAACCGGATTGGTGGGCGCCATCCATTTCCATGTCACCGCTCAGCAGTCCAACGTTAAAGCCTCGAACCAGCGCCTCTCGCATTTTTTGTGGCCAAACGTAGCAGGTGTTATAGGACATGTTGAAATGGCGCTTGAGCTCTAATGCAGGTTTGCCAGCGGCCCCGTTAATCCACATCAACACGGTGACTAGAATCAACTGAAGAGGCTTGCGGTGATTTGCATACACGGTGCCAGAGGTGACACTAAAGGTCTTGCCACAGCACTTGCATTTCCAGCGCTTCTCTAATGGCCGCCAGTAGTGATCACAAATGGTATTGCAGTGGGCGCAAGCAACCGTTTTTCTAGAGCCAAACCGTACCTTAATAATATACTCAATACAGTCATCTTCTGACCACTTCAAGACATCAGGCACAGCCCTATCCACCGCTCGCTTGGACATATGCCATTGCGCAGTACCAGAGCGATACCTAATCAGTTTAGGAGAACTCATAACGCCTTGTGCAGAAAAGAAACATAAAGAGATTCCAAGGCCAGACCCAGCGGGGCTTTGGCATGTTCAATCGGAGAAATGCCCATGCGCTGCAGCCATAATGGGAATCCGCTCTGTGCCGGTTCAACTAGGCGATGAATAGGCACATAATTTTCCCCATTCACTTCAATCGTAGATGGCACGCAAAGGCCCGGTCTTGGCGGCATTTCAGCCTTATTATTTAGGCGGTGAAGGCAAGCATGTAAAACCAATTCGGCAGGTCGCAGGTGGTCCACTTTGAAGTCGAACATGCCCGTTAAATAGACCGGCATAGTGTGTTCTTCGAACTTGGCTCGGTAAGTTCCCCGCTTGGTACCGTCCTGCTTAAGTGAGAGCGTCCCCAACGTTGATCGTTTGTTGCTATCGCCGCCTGGGAAATGTTCGATAAAGGCGCAAAGTTCGGTGGCAAATGCAGAGGATTTTCTTTTAAGCGTCAAGGTTGGAACTACTTCAGATGGCGAAATTGTGTTGAGTCCAAGGGCTATCGCACGGGCAACCAAGCCCCAGAGACTGGCAGACCATCTAGGGTACTTATTCAGCGCCAAGGGTGCGGTGGCACCCAGGCCAGACTGAAACAAAACAACTTTGTAATCAGCGACCGGCGCCAGCTTTTCGTAACCAATATCAAGCCAAGCCACCAGATTGAAACGTTGAGCTTTGGCCACAGGCCCTGCATGGATGCTGATCTTTAGCATTAGATGATTTTGATATCCCAGGTTTGGCTGTAATGCGTGCCTTCAACAACTTCCACGCCACGCAATCGAATCACCTTGGCATCCAACCACAGCAGGGATGCATCAGTAAGTTCAGGCATGACATCTGTTTCGAGACCATCGGAAGCACTCACCACGCGAGCACAGGTAGCCGCTCTTCCCAAATAATGGAGCCTGTTCTCGAATACACGAAGATCCCCTCGGCATGGGGATACGGCCTTCATTTCTGAATTTTTAAGGGGTTTGCCCTTAACGTTCATCGGGCGCACTTCAACGCGCATGGAAAGATCCCATCAAGTCAGTACCTAGCTTTTTAAATGGGATTATTTTACACGAAATTTTGCGGTTTGTGAATATATTATTCAATTAAATCAATGTGTTACGTGTTCTGTTGCTATAATTCGCATCCAAGCCAATGCCTAGTATTGGACATATCTTTAAAATTAAACTAAATACAGGCATCAAAGCTATGCGGTCCCTCACTAAAGTTGCGCAGAACAAGTTGTGCTATAGTCCCTTAACTTGTTATAAAACTTAAGAATAATATGAAAACTCCAAGTAAACTATTACAGCACAGCACAGCACAGCA
>SXGU01085715.1_pt1 | contig 15498 bp, 14 predicted proteins | sample 3174531 | NCBI WGS metagenome assembly SXGU01 (sample SAMN11356863, study PRJNA531348) | freshwater metagenome | isolation source: freshwater sample F1-140 | place: China: Fuxian Lake, Yuxi | collected 2017-12-25
AATGTGATGGGGGTGCTCCGGAAGCACCACTCTCGCTAATCTGGCCATAGCCAAAGCTTACCCCATGAAATTCGGGGACACAATACTTAATTCATGGAATTAAGTATTGTGTCCCCGAATTTCTTTTCTGGTGGTGCAGAGGCGACTGGTTTCGAACCAACTCTCTCAACACCTGGGTACTGCTGAGGGCCAGTGAGTACCGTTTCGAGTGATTGTCAACTTTTCAGCAGCCCCGCGCACGCGGACTTGGCTTCTTCCCCGAACAGCGCGTGAATGTGTCACTCCACCCCCCAGGACTGACCGCATGCCAAAAAATCTCCCACCCCAACACGAATTCACACGATCGTATGATAGATTGCGCCCTGGCTGCGCTACGCTTCCGTCCATGGACACTTTGATTCCCGCCTTCCTGCGCCGCCAGCGCAACCAGCGCCGTCTGACGCTGGAGATGTTGTCTGCCAAGGTGGGCATGTCGCCGCAGCATTTGTCGGAGATTGAAAGCGGCAAGCGCGATCCGCGTTTGTCGTCCATCGAGCGCATGGCGGAGGCGTTGGGGATGACAGTGTTGATCGTGCCTGAATCAATGGCACCCGATCTGCGCCGCTATGTGGCCAACAACGGCCGCATCTACACCACCCACGCCGGCCAGACCGCTGCCACGCCCAACAACACCGAAGCTCCAAATCCAGACCATGTCCAAGAAAAAACCTGACCCTGCCCCCACTCAGCCCTCAGTCCCAAGTCCTGAGTCCTCCGCCCTGTCCTTCACCATCGAAACCTTCGATGACCCGGAGACTGGCAAACCTACCCAGTACGGCCGTTTCAGCCGCCACTGGCAGGACGAAGAAGCCCTGGATGTGCTGATCGACAAGCTGGAGGCCGGCCAGCTCAGCCACAGGCAGGCGCTGATGCAAGCGCGCAAGCTGGAAGCCACCACGCCCTACAACCTGGAAATTCAGAACTTCATTGCCAACCGGCTGTGGGCACTGGGCCTGCAGGATGAAGCCACCGAGGTGTACGAACGGGCCTACAAGCAGGCACTGGCTCACATCCCTAAAGGCTTCAAAGGCCAAATCACCTGGGGTGAGGTGGACAACCGGCCCTTCCTGCGCCTGGCGCACGGCACCCTGCTGGGTTTGATGCGCGGGCGGGATAAAGCTAAAGGGGGCGAAGCCGCCATGGCGCTGGCCAAGCAGATGCTGGCCTGGTGCCCCATGGACAACATTGGCGTGCGCTTTTTGCTGGGTGATATCGCCTTGCTGCAGGGCGACCACCAAGCCGCCATGAAGGAATACCTGAAAGGTGCGCCCAATTCACCGGCGCACTGGTACCAGGCAGCGCTGATTGCGTTTCGGGAGGGGGACTATGTGGTGGCCTGCACCACCCTGCGGCGGGGCATTGCCGCGAACCCCTACATTGCGGAGGGGTTGACCGGGCGCACGGTGCTTTCAGAACACCTGTACCGGCACGCCAGCAATGTGCATGGCCCGGAATGGGCGGTGGACTATCTCGACTCCGCCGCCTGTGACTGGACGCCGGAGGAGATCGACTTTATCGACTGGGTGTTCAATGCATCGCCAGTGCTCAAGGAGCGCGCCGAGATGATGGCGCTGCATGAGGGGATGACTTACGAGCGAGACGCTGAAAAGCGTGCGCCCTACGCACAGCGATCATTGGATTTGATTGACCGCATCACAAACACGCTGTCCAAGAAGATGGTGCGAAAGGTCAAGAACAGGTGGGACGATGACATCTGGCCGTGGGAGCGTCCGTCAATCCGATAATCGCCGTCCTGCCAACGCCTACTTTTGGCGCCCCAAGATTTCCTGAATCGCATCAAGATACTTACTAATCACAATCTGTTCATCGAACTCGCGTTCCACCTTTTGTCGCCCACGCTGCCCCATCACCTCCAGTTCACCTGGGGACAAAGCGGTCATACGCTCCATCTTTTCCGCCAGATCAGCAGCATCTCGGGGGCGGCACAGGTAACCATTCATCCCGTCATCCACCACCTCGCGACAACCAACTGCATCGGTGGTAATGATCGGACGCCCCATTGCTGCCGCCTCGAGGAGAGTACGCGGCGTGCCTTCACGGTAAGACGGCAGAACCACGCAATTGGCTGCCGCGATTTCAGCGCGTACATCGTCGCTCACGCCTAGGTAACGGACAACCCCCTCTTCTACCCAGGCATCCATCTGCTTACGCGATATCGCCGCTGGGTTTTGCACATCCAGAAAGCCAAGCAGGCAAAAATCAGCGTTAGAACCACGGCACTTTAGTTGGCGGGCGGCCTCAACGTACTCACCCACGCCCTTGTCCCACAACATCCGCGCGATTAACAAAAAGCGTGTGGGCGATTGGTCGGGCAGGGACACCTGGGCAAACTTGGCAAGATCAACCCCAGAACCCGGCAGCAGGTCGGTCACCTTCTGGGCGGCCAAACCGAACGAGACAAACATTCGCCGATCATCTTCATTTTGAAAAAACACCTTGGTAGATCGCGACAAAGCCAACCGATACATGCCACGCACAAGGCGGGTCAGCCAACTATTTTTGATGAACACCGCCCCCAAACCGGAAATGTTATTGATCACCGGAATACCCAGGACATGTGCCGCAAGCGAACCATACACATTCGGCTTGACGGTATAGCCAAGATAGACCGTTGGGCGTTCTCGATTCAGCAAGCGATGGAAACGCCAAATCAACAGCAAATCCCGCCCCGGGTGCGTGCCCTTGTTGTCCATGGGCAAAGGCACAAAGCGACAACCTAGCGCAGACAGATGGGGCACGTATTCATCTGGCGGCGCAACAGCCACCACTTCATAGCCTGCATCTTGGAATGCGCGGATCAGACCAGATCGGAAATTGAGCAGATTCCACGCGGTGTTAAGCGCAATAACAATTTTTCGCTTCACCTGCGCGCATCCTGCTCTAACCAAGCTTGAAACATCAGCACATTCCACAAACTATCTTGCCAATTTCGTCTTCCACTTATGTGCTCAGCCCATTTGCGCCGGATCGGCAAAGGGTTTAAGTAACCCTCTTGTCTCAACCGCGCTTCATCCAGAAGATTTTCTGCCCAGTCACGTAATGGGCCGCGTAGCAAGGAGTCGATTGGCACCGCGAATCCAGCCTTGGGACGTTCAATTAAATTTGCAGGAACATATCGATCGAGTACGCGTCGCAATATCCACTTGCTCTGGCCGTCCCGGATCTTCAGTTGAAGCGGCAGGCTCCAGACGAATTCGGCCAATTCATGATCTAAGAATGGTAGCCGGGTTTCCAGGCTAACGCCCATTGATGCCCTGTCGACCTTGGTCAAGATATCCCCTGGCAGATAGCTCAGCGTGTCGAGTGCCATCATTAGCTGTTCGAAATCGTCGAGATCAGGCCAACCCTCTTGACGGGTTAGCGTGACAAGAGGTTCCGTACCTCCGATCACTATATCAGTGGGATTCTTCCAGTGTGAGACAACCTCTAAATACATCTGCATGGGATCGCGTGCGGCAAGAAGTCCGGCAAGCTTTTGCAACTTATCTCCAAAGTGAGTGACCCTGGACTGACGCGGCAGGATCGGCGTCAGCACTCTGCTGATGCGCGACCACGTGTGAGGTGAGGCCAGCATGAGTGTCCGCCCGAAAAACTCCCGGATCGCGGCTGGGAAGTGGCCGAAGCGCCGCCACAGGTGGGGTAGGACGATATGCCGGTTGTAGCCACCGAAGAGCTCATCGCCCCCATCGCCAGAAACGCCTACCGTCACTTTCTCTCGCGTGAGTTGGGAGACTAGGAAAGTAGGTATTTGCGAAGAATCTGCGAACGGCTCGTCATACAGAAAGGGTAGCCTCTCGATGACCGGCGCCACGGTATCCTGTGATACGTAAAATTCGGTGTGTTCGGTTCCTAGATGCTTGGCGATTGCGCGGGCGTGGTCAGCCTCATCGTATCCGGCAGCTTGAAAACCGATGGTGAATGTCTGAATGGGGCGCAGTGATTGCGCCTGCATGAGTGCGATTACCGTGGACGAGTCGACTCCTCCGGAGAGAAAGGCGCCTAGTGGAACGTCCGCGATCATCTGGCGGCGGACCGTGTTTCTGAGACGTATATCAAGTTCATTGATGGCATCCGTCTCAGTGCCAGCAAATAGCTTCGTCCGAGCTTGATGGATGGTCGTGGTAAGCGACCAGTAGGCCTCCGGACAGCTACCCCCTAAATCGCCGGTGGTAGGCTTGAATTGAACGAGATGACCAGGCTCAAGCTTGTAGATGTTTGCGTAGATCGAATACGGCGCAGGAATGTATCCATACCGCATGTACAGCGTAAGTGCATCTCGGTTGATCTCCGCTGCGAACGAGGGATGGGCACGCAAGGCCTTTAATTCGGAGCCAAAAAGTAAAAAACCTCGTTGATAGCCGTAATAAAGAGGCTTTTCACCGAAGCGATCACGTGCCAGAGTCAGGCATCTCTCATGAGTGTCCCAGACACCCAGGGCGAACATGCCGACGCATATGTTGAGTGTCCTTCTAATGCCCCAGGCATCGAAGCATGCAAGTATTGTTTCAGTGTCGGAATGGCCGCGCCAAGCAAGGCCTGGCAGGCGCTTACGAAGTTCGAGGTGATTATAAATCTCGCCGTTAAATACCAGAACATAACGCTGCATGGGGGACCACATGGGCTGGTGCCCCGCGGCTGACAGATCGGTGATCGCCAACCGTCGGTGGGCGAGCGCGATGTGTGCCTGCGCGTCAATCCAGCTACCCGACGAATCCGGTCCGCGGTAGTCGATGGCCGCTGACATGGCATTAAGGGCCTGCTGACTGAAGTAACCGGTGTTTTCAGTAGAAGGTGAAGCAAAGCCAACAATTCCGCACATTGATCGATCACCGAATGCTAAGGATAGTACGAAGGGGTATTTTGTCTAGCAGTAATGGCAATAATGTGTGCACCGTCGGAACAGTCCGCGAGCAGGCAGTATTTCGCATATACCTCCCAGATAAGCTTTGTCAATCGAGAGGGGTTGAGACTAAAGAAGCGATTAGTGAGCGCTATTTGACATGCGCGAGCGAGCACATTGTCCCGGTGGACACGGTACATCTTAATGGGTAAAAAACCGGCGGCGTTCAACTGCTCGGCTAGAAGAGTCTCGTCGTAATGCCTAAAGTGCTTGGGATGCACATTCCTAACGGTCGTTGGTACCGATACAATGAACACCCCGTCTGGATTGAGAACACTGCGGACATCCGCAAGGAATTCCGGAAGTGTCTCGTCCGGTATGTGTTCAAGGACTTCAACCGCAACGGCCACATCGAATCGGTCGTGTATCTCGCACGGCCGGGCGCAATAATACCGGCCGAACGGATTGAAGATGCTGGCGAAGGCTATGGCATCTGAAGAGATGTCAACCCCAACGTAACTCAGCTCCCTTTGGTCACTCAGAAAGGAACCCAGCCGTCCATCGCCACAACCGATGTCGATAACAGATTCACCCTGTACTTTTCTGATCTCTTCTGCCACGACGGTCACATAGCCACAGTACTCGAGCGCCCACTGCATCGAACGGCCGGCCACGACGCCTAAGTCGCTGATGTTGGGTAGCCAGTGATAGGGAAACTTGTATTGGCTTGTCTGCTTGGCGATGCGTTCTTCTGCAGAGGGTCGCAAGGTCATGGTAAGTCACTCTGAGTTATGGACGATGAGGGGTTGAGGTCCGCCGCAGGCGGAAATTTGGGGGCATGAATCTCTATGCCACAAGCTTCAATGATTTGTCTCGCACGCAAGTACCAAGTTCGCTCTCTTGCCAGGGACAATCCACGGAGTGCCTTAGCTCTCGCGCCATCTCGGTTTGAACTTATTTCTACGAGCGTCCGCGCAAAGTCTTGGAACGAATTTTGACAAAAGAAAACGCTTTCCTCGTCGACATCCTCACGAAGTACGGGTAGGTCAGAGACAAGTATCGGCCGACCGGCGGCCAAATATTCATACAGCTTCAGTGGAGAGGTATATTCACTGATGCTATCGTTCTTTTCCTGTGGTACTACCGTTAGTAGAAATGCATCCATCTCTAGCATCTTTTCGTATACCTCCATGGGTTTAAGATAGCAGTATGACTTAAGAGCCGGACTGGGGCGAAGAGCGGACGTCTCCTTCGAAAATATGTGAAACTCGAAATCCTGTACCGTATCTACGAGCGATTGCAGTATGTCTAAACCCTTTTGTCGGGTGAGGCTGCCAAAATAGCCGACACGCATGGGGGTCCGAAGAGAGGGGCCAACGTCTGTCTGTTCGACGATAGGAAAGTTATGTCCGTCGGGTGCAACGTGTACACGTGTATAGCCGTGCAGCGCAGCACGAAGTTCATGGGCTATCGATTCTGTGATGCAGACGAAATGAACGCCCTGGCGACATAGGAAGCGGAAAATCAATCGATCAGCCGAACTACGTATGCCCGTGTGCAACTCCAGGGCTAGCGGTTTCTGCCGCACCAGAGCGACAAGCAGGCAGAAAATGAGGCTGCGAGTGAACACAAGGTCAAAACGACAGGATGTGGATAGCTTTCTGTAAAGGTTGAACGCTCGCACCGAGTAGAGCCAGGTCGAAATACGCCAGTATCCCGTTGGCAAGATGTGTACTTCGCAATTGGTCAGTTGAGGTATGGGCGAGGTTTTTGGATCTCCTGCACGCATAACCATGCAGACACTGCCTACCCACTGGGCGAAGGCATTGCCCATGTGGCTTGTTTGAATGGCATTAGCGGCCGGAGATCCATGTCTCGCAAGGCTACAGTAGAACACCGAAAGGGTCTTATCCATACGCGTATCGTTTATTCACTGAGGCGCTTAAGCCAAGCACTGGCAATGGCTAATTCGGCTGCTGGCATGTGGCCCGCCTCCACAAGCGCAGCCAAACAATTGAGCATAGCCTGTGGAACGGTCTCCCAAGCAAGACTGCGGTCGGCTAGCGTCCGGCGCAACACCGTCCGGATTGCATCGTTGAAGCGATAACCAACGACTTCCAATTCGAAGTCATCCATCAAATCGTGTTCGTTTCTTATCTGCTCTACAGTGGGTGCAAGGAAGGCAAGCTTGCCGCCAGCCCGTTCGAGCACTGCGAGAGCAATGAACGAACGCCAGATGTCGGTCATGCGGAAACTGACATGGCAAGGAAGGTAGAGGAGCGGAAAGGCGGGGTTGAAGAAGACCGTATTCTGGGAGTTGAATGGGCACCATGTGTCCTTATCAAGGATGACGGGCACATTTCTGTCGAAGAATAATTCGTTACCAAAAACCAGCCGATGGATGGCGTCAATGTCGGGATCGCGGTCTGCGAGGAACTGCTGCACTACGCACTCAGCCTCATGATTATTCCGCGTCTCGACACCACTCTCATGGATCCGGTTCAGAGGAAGGCCCCGAGGCCATATGTTTTCAGTGGTGAAATGCCGATAGACATTCACCCAGTCAGCACCTCCAACCAGCTTGCCATTTAATTCAAGCTTTAGATCATTACCAAAACAATCGAGCGGAATATTATCGTCATCTGTGTCAAGGACAAGGTCCGCACCGTGTTCAATTGCATATAGATATCCCAGATTCTTTCGACAATAATGACGGTATGGAATCAATTCGGCAAGTTCCCCAAAAATTTCACGCTGCTTGTCAACAGAAAGAAAATGAATGTTATCGGCATGCCAGTCTCGCGGCGTTTTCGTATCACCAACCACAACAGCTGACCAGCCATTCGAACATAACTCTGAGACTTTCGATATCGCAGCTGTTGGCGCATTGATCGATGTAATCACTATCCATGGCGCATTATGAGACGGTTTAGGCATAAGATTGATCCTTTATAGAGAGAGGAATACAAAAAAGCACATTTTGTTGATTTTTAGCCGTTTTACATTGAAACTACGCCCTCAGGCGTGAGCCTGAACTACGCGCGCACTGACTAGTACGTAGTCGAGTTTGCCCGCCGGCGCATACGGCTGGATCAACCCTCCCACTTCCGACAACGGCACTACCAGGTTCATCTCATCGAGAAACTTACGCTTGCAAGTGCGCTTGGTGGGCAGTTCGAATGCGGCAGTGGGAAGGCTTTGTAGGTTCACGACCGTTTGCGTTTCAGACCAGGCTCGGCTGACTTGGGCAGACTTTCCCTAAATCTTGCATGCTCTACACTTTGAAAATGATATGCAGCGTATGCGAACGCCAAAAGAGCAAGAAAGTTTCTGCTGAACAATATATATTCTTTTAAGTTGTATGCCGCCATTCCAAGAGTCAAAGTGGCGAGAATCACCCAGATCGGGGTTTTCATGTCCGAAATTCGGCGAGGCATAATTATAGAAACTATCAAGGCCAGGAAAATAATAAGTCCTAAGATTCCCATCCCTGATAATACGAAGGCATATCCGTTGTCTGTGAATAAATACGAGACCTCCCCTCTCCCGAAAGCTCCACTGCCAAAAATTGTCTGCAAGAGACCTGCATCCCTATTCCAGTCGAAAAACTTTTTGGAATAATCAATCATTGAATCGGCGACAAGTCCTTCGCCTCGAACGTAATTAACCAGAAACTCAAGTGCAATCGATGTTGGCAAGTAAAAGGGGGTATCTTTTATTATATCAATATTGACAGCGATTCCTATTAGCGCTACGATTAAAATTAACATTCCAGCAAGAATTTTAGAGGCAAGTTTTCTTCGCATAATTGGTGTAATAAAGACAATGACGACTAGAGATCCGTAACCAATAATCCAACCCGCGCGCGCATTAAGGAAAGTCGCCATAAAAATAACGATTACAATGATGAGCAGATGGATACCCCTCATTGCGCCAATGCTGTATAAATACGCGGCAAATATTGTTGTTGCTGATAGAGGGTATGAGATAGTGAAAGTTCTGAAAATACCAGAAAATCGACTGCCAACAAATGAATCAGACGCCTCGGGCGACTGAAATACCGTAATCAATAAATTATTCAATGGCTCTGATATGATGGATGCAATAATTATCAAAGATGCAATAAAAGATGATGTTACAATATACCAAAATAGACGTCGCACTCCATGATTGGCGATAATCACTCGAGCGACAGTAATTCCAGCCAAAAAATGTAAAAATATTCTCGCAAACCTGAATAACCAATCTGACTCGAAATATAAGTTTCCAACGGAAGCTGCCAATATGTAGATTTGCAGGGAAAAAATTAGAATTAGCGGCGACAAATACATGCCCCCCATATTTCTCCTTACGAGGAGCAATGAGAAAAAGATTGCAATTAATAAAAGATCAATGCCCAAACTGTTTAAAATTGGGCCATACATCAGCATGAATACCAGAATTAAAAAATACAGGTCTTTTGCTTTTCGGTATATCGGCGGCATATTTGGTGTTCAAGATGCATGTGCTATTTTGTTGTGCGTGCTTGCTTATAATCGGCTAGGGATGGCCTGGATAAGTGGTGAAACATTGCTCCCGTGCAACGTAATTCATTGATTCCATATTGCCCTAGTACTGCCCCAGACACTTGTTCAGAGAATCCCTTGGCCTTTGTCTTTATTGTGCGGCCTGAGTTTTTGTAATTCGTCAATGAAATTAAAATTCAGCAGGGGATCGTCAATTTCATTGTTTCCTAACATTGTCGCCATTGACTTAAGAAAATTAATCTCAAATGCAGCATCTGAGTCACTAAGGTTGGATTTTTCCGAATGGCGCTCTATCCACTTATCGACTTCATTTGAGGTATCCACAAATTCAAGCATGCCTCGGCGGGTGAAAAAGCCTGTGAATTTTTCAAAGTGCTCAAGCTCATTTTGCAAACGGTCGCCGTTCGTCTGATCGAGGATGGCAAATCTACGCCCGTCTAATCGAGCCCGAATATTGAGATCGAATCCACCATTGAGCCAAAGGCGTAATCCACTGGCGGAAATACGTGTGGTTTTAAATTGAATATTAATTAGCCATCGATAGTAGTTTCTATAGATGGCCATTGTGTAATTATTTTCGCGGTAAAGTCGAGTGTTACCAAAGAGAAACCAGGTGCCGATCCGCAATTCAGAAAGAGGGGTTCCATCGAGAAATATTTTTTTATAGGTCTCCAAGGCTCGCTGGTCTAAATAACCCCCAAAATCAGCATGCTTGAGGGTGGTATTTACCAATTTAAATATATTCGGACTATATATCAGGCTGTCGTCATGTAGTGTAAGAAATGCTTCTCCGATTGTGCAGGATCGCAGAAGAAAATCATAGTTGAAGTCGCCGCCATAAGGCGGCACCCCCTTTTTACCGAACTGGGTGAAATTGTTCTCGTTGCGCGTACGTACCTGGTGTTTCTTCGCTAATTCCTCGCCGTACGCCATCAGTTTCTTATTATTCGGATCAACGATGTAGAAGGCGTGGTTAATGTTTTGTCCTGCCGCTGCCGCTGTCAACAACTTGACGTGCAGCTTTGCAAGGGAAAGTCGAGCACCAAGTTGCGAAAGGGTTGTGATATCAGTCATTTTTTAATTAGGTAATAGGCGAATACAAAGTTGGACATGAATACCACAGTTGGAATCGCGACCTGTGGATCAATGAATTCACTCAGTGGAACGAGCGACAAGGCGAGAAAAACGATCAATAGATTTTGAATGTTACCCGCCGTGAATTGACCAAGTGAGACCATTAGGAAGCGACCCCATCCAAACATTGATACAGCAAGCCACCACATCGAGAAACCCAGTACTGCTCCCACGGTAAGCTGATATGCAGATGCGTTTAGAATGTCGAGCTTGTCATGAAGCATGTAGATCGTGAAAATGAATGCGGGCAATGGGAGGGTGAAACGGAACGCGAACCAAAGGATAGTTTTAAAGCGCATGAGGCCGCTGCCTAGGGCGCGATCCCAATCAGCCAAAATCTTGGTGCGTTGCACAGTCCACATCGGCGCGAGGACTAAGGCAGGCAAGCCGCCGAGCGATTTAACAAAACGATAGCTACCGGCATCGGAGGCCGTCCAAAATGTGCTAATCAGATAGACATCCATAGTCGTCCATAAAGTCTTGAGGCTGAGATTCACTAGATGGTCTGGTCGTGTGGCTGTGAATATCCAGCGGAGATGCGTAATATATTTAATAGCTCGCTTTCTTGCATAGCGAACCGATATTTCTCCCTTGCGTATTATGAACACAGCATTCAGTATGTTGAGAAAGAGCCAGCGAGAAAAAGCAAGTAGGATGAATTGATCGGCGGGATCGTTTCTGAACCAGATGGTTAGCAGCGCAGCATGCAGCACTATTTCGCCCACGTTTGCTATTGCAATGTAAGTCCAGGCTTTGCTATCAATTAAGTGGTTAAAGGATATCTGCCCAAATGCGGTCCCAATTAGTATGCAAGAAAGCAGAAGATCGATGCGTGTATGCTGGAAGCAAGAATACTGTGCTAGAACATAGGCGAGACCCCCCACCAAATACAGCGTATCCATCAGAAGACTCGCCACGCGGTCTCGATACCCGAAAATCCTACGTCTACTGCCGCGAATGAAGCACTCGGCACTGAAAGCCGTAGCCAGCATTGAAACAAAGATGAACGGCGCCATTTTGGCAGCCAGCGTACCAGTTTCGGTCGGCCCCATTAGGTTCATCAGGTAAATACTGAGAATGCCCCGTCCAGCATTATTGAGGTACGTTGTGGTTATGTAACTTACTGCCATACGGGTCTTTTAGAAGTACCCTAGCCCTGGTAGGGATAGTCTGCGCGGTTGGGCTTCTCTTTGAGCAAGACTGCCATAACGTTCCATAATATCCTCGCAGCACGCTATCGTCATGAACCTAAACCAGGTCGAGAAGGCGCTGCTCTCGCTTACCTGTGCGCGGCACGCACGAACTGAATTAGCATGGATGAGGCGGTTGGGAGAAGTCCATGATTTCTGGATAAATCGGGCGTTCCAGACGGCCGACCAGAGGCAGCGATTGTGTAAAACATGAGTGATCCAGTGAACAATATCAGGCCAAGCCCCTCGACTCGGACCGGCTTCCGGGAAGCCACCATCATCGCGCTGCATGGAGAGAATGTGGCTCCGAAGTGTTGTTGCGATCGACAACAGTCTGCTGATTCTCTCCTCGCGCTGATGGTCTGAAAGTACCTGATCCGCCAGATATTGCAGGCTGCTGATCCCATCGTAGTCAAGGCAGGCATAACCGGCCGGAAGGTTAAAGTAACCGCCATTTACGGCAATCCGGGCTATGTTGTCGAAAATACGTTCAGCATGAGCAGGACTAGCATGAAGGTAGGAGTAGAGGGGCAGGTAGTGAAACGTGGCTGCCATTGCGTTGATCTTCGAGGCGCGCTTAGATCCGAACCACATTCCTGTTGCGGTGTCTTGGCTATCGTTAAGAAAGCCAATAATCGCAGGCAGACAGTCTAGATTATTCCCTCGGCGGGCATTGTGTGCGAACAGTACGGCGTAGGACATGACAATGTTGCTGGCATACCAAGCGCTCGAGTTATCAATACGTGAGAGTGCTAAGCCTAGCTTGGTCGCATCCCAGTCCTCGAAAGCCGCGATTAGCGGCAGCTCATCCAGATAGGCTGATGCAAGTTGGTAATATAGAGCCGATAGATGCAGTGTGACGTAATCATGTCCATGATTCTTGCCAATGAGCGTATCGTCCTCGCTGAGCAGTCCATTGCGTAAAACGCCCTTAAGTGTTCGCAGACCATCAGTAATCACTTGCTGATCATCACCAAGTACGTGCAACAGGCAGAGATGGTAGAGCTGGTTGTACCTGCACGTCGTGCCTCTGAAATCACCTATCGCTGTCTGCGAATAGCCTGTTCCGATGTTTTTGGTAAAGCGGCGAATCCCTTCAATGAGTGTCACGTTTATCTCCTGAAAGATGCAGACCGAATCGCAGCCAAGCCAAAAACTTGGCAGGTAACATTAACAGCAATAGATCGCGTAGCACCCCAATGAGAAACATCGGGGTGAATCGTTCCCTGGCTGTTGATAAGGTGACCCTGCTACGTAGACTTGAGGCTAAAGATGCTTTGTTTTTCTTTACTGTATTTGAGCCGTTCAAGTTAAAGGTATGCGTATAGAGCACATCTGGAAGGATATGTAATTCCCCTAGCATTCGCATGCGCATATACAGGTTAAAGTCTTGAGCAATAGCGTAGCGAGGATCGTAGCCACCGACGGCCAAAAAATCAGTGCGCCTGAACATGATTGAACCATGCACAAAAGGGTTGCGCCAGAGCAGATACTGGCCCAAATCCGGGATGTCGTCTGAGGATGAGCTGAATCCCATCTGCTGAACCCTTGAGCCGTTATGAACGAGAAATTTAGATCTGGCACCCACCAAAACACAGTTTGGGTTTCTTAATAGAAAGTCGCGCTGTCTTTCCAAGCGATCCGGATACATGCTGTCTCCGCAATCCATGCGAGCGACCCAGGGGGCGGTGAGCAACGGTTCGGCTGCCTTTAAAGCAAGTGTCAAACCTACATTAGCACCTATATCGAGAATACGTATGTTGATCGCCCCACAGGGCAGGTTCGTTGGCAGTGGGTTTGCCGAGTCGTTGACAAGCAGAACACGTATGTCCTTACAAGTGGATTCCTGTATAGACTGAAGTGATTGCAGTAAGCCAGCTGAGTCCCGGTTCGCTGTACACAGGATTACATCGATCGCTTGGAAATTCGGAGTCATTGAATAAACTGCGAGCAAAAAGAGACTTCTTTTGAAACGATCGAAGGCAAGCTGTACCGTTCTCGAAAGATCTCAAGTTTTTTTGGGTCAATTATGCAGTTTGCCAAATCTCCACTTAGTTGCTGGCCATCATCTAACAATAGTCCATAGCCCAACTCTTCAACAAGAAGGCGATGAGCGGGGATGTCTGACACTACGGGATAAAGTCCGCACAGTATTGCTTCGATAAGACATTTTGGACTTCCCTCCGTTGCCGACAGGGAAATAAAGATCCGCGCTCGGTTAAGCACATTTGGCAAATCCGGGTTGGGTACTACTCCGAGGTATGTTACGTTACTCTTGTTTTCAACTATTTCAGCGAGTGGGCCCGCACCTGCGACGATAAGAGTTTTCTCTAACCCTACATTTTCAAGCATACGCTCAATTCGCTTTAGCGGTATCAATCTACCGGTGTAGATGAAGTCGACATCTTTTGGGATTTCTGGTTTAGGCAAGAAGCTTTCTGTGTCGAATCCATTGGGAATGATAACTGATGGTCGATTACTAAATTGCCGGTAATAGTTAGCAATATCCAGGCTGCCGTAGATCAGGCCATCTGCACACTTTATAAACAGCCTTTCAAACAGTAGTACGATACGGCATACAAGCGGGTGTAAATTGGGATGTTCGTGAAAAACCGATCGGGACCAAATATATCCACAACGCAGAACAAATTTTTTTCGATTTACTCTTGACAAAATCCAAGCGGCCCATGACCCGAAAAACTGCTTTGATCTTACAACACCAAGCCCCCTGAAACGATTAGCTTGCAGCAGAGGATTAAAGATAGAGTTAATCCATTTGTTATTTGATATCGGTGATATTGTTTTATGATTAAGGCCGTTGATCGGATTTGAATATTCTAGCAACACGACATCAAACTGCTTGGACAATAAATCATAGTATTGCAGCTCGCGAGCAGCAGAGCCATATTTTGCCAAGTTCGCCAGGCTCGAACCCAGCAGCATGGTTTCAATTAGATATGGTTTGCAAAGGCATTTCATTTCGATTTAACCGAATTTAAATTACTCAGCATAATGTCCACTAATTGGATAGGTTTTAAGTCGTGACTCACTGATTTCGCAATCGTTCGCGGTTATAACCGCCAAGCTACGTGACCACTCTCACCAACAATTGTGGAGTGGTAGGCCGACTTAACGTCAACAAACACGCCTGAGGGTTTGAGTTTTGCGAGCAGATCGCCGAGCGGCTGCTCAAGATACTGTCGATGCGACACAGCGGCGACGATGGCATCAGCTTGGGGTAGCGCATCCCACGGAGTGAGGATGATGTCATACTCGTGCTGCGCCTCGGATGGATCGGCAATGGGGTCGTGCACGAAAACTTCGCATCCATAGTCTTGCAATTCGCGTACGACATCGGCGACTTTGCTGTTACGCAGGTCGGGACAGTTTTCTTTGAAGGTGAGGCCGAGTACGGTGACCTTGGCTCCCTTGATGCAACTGCCGGAATTGATCATCTGCTTGACGGTTTGCTGGGCGATGTAAGCAGCCATGCCGTCATTGATTCGCCGGCCGGCGAGGATCACCTCGGGGTGGTAGCCGAGCATCTCGGCCTTGTGAGTGAGGTAATAGGGATCTACCCCGATGCAGTGCCCGCCAACAAGGCCAGGGCGGAAGGGTAGGAAGTTCCATTTGGTACCGGCGGCTTTGAGGACTTCCATGGTGTCGATGCCAATTTTATTAAAGATGATGGCCAGTTCGTTCATGAGGGCGATATTCAGGTCGCGCTGGCTGTTCTCGATGACCTTGG
>SXGU01074951.1_pt1 | contig 15497 bp, 17 predicted proteins | sample 3174531 | NCBI WGS metagenome assembly SXGU01 (sample SAMN11356863, study PRJNA531348) | freshwater metagenome | isolation source: freshwater sample F1-140 | place: China: Fuxian Lake, Yuxi | collected 2017-12-25
CTCTACCGCTGAGCTATCGCGGAACAGGAAAACCACCAAGAATAAATTATGTGGTTTTATGATGAAAAATCATCAAGAGGCGTGTCTTATAGCAAATGTTTTTTTTGAATGCTAGAAGAAAATGCACAATTTTTACACAAGTTTTTTTGCCATATCAACCGCAGCATAAGTGAAGATTGCCCGTGCTCCAGCGCGTTTGCAAGCGGTTAGTTGCTCAAACATCACCGCGTCGCCGTCAATCCAGCCGTTTTTCGCGGCGGCTTTCACCATCGCGTATTCACCGCTGACTTGATATGCGAACACTGGAACTTGAAAACTGCTGGCGGCAAGGGAAATAATATCCAGATAGGAAATGGCGGGTTTTACCATCACCATATCCGCGCCCTCGGCAATATCCAGTGCGATTTCGCGCATAGCTTCATCGCTATTTCTAAAATCCATTTGATAACCGCGCTTATCCGCTGTTCCAAGCTGTGCTGCTGAACCCACCGCATCACGAAACGGAGCGTAAAGGCTGGAGGCATATTTCGCGCTGTAAGCAAGTATCATAGTGTCAGTAAATCCATGTTTTTCAAGCGTGCTGCGAATTGCACCAACGCGCCCATCCATCATATCAGAAGGGGCGACCACATCCGCACCAGCCTTCGCCAAAACCAAGGCTTGCTTGCAGAGCTGGGCAATTGTTTCATCGTTGAGAACCCTTCCATTTTCAACAATTCCGTCCTGTCCGTGGCTAGTGTATGGGTCAAGCGCGACATCCGCGATTATGCCAATATCAGGCACGGCACTCTTCACCGCATCAATAGCGCGGCACACCAAATTACGATCAAAAAAAGCCTCGTCACCAAGCGGGCTTTTTAGCGCAATATCAATCTGCGGAAACAGCGCAATGGCGGGAATGCCAAGGTCGTGAGCTTCTTTCGCCTGCTCAACCAATATATCAATACTAACCCGATATACATCGGGAAGGCTTGCAATTGGAGCTTTGCTATTGCTGCCCTCGTGAATAAATATGGGAAGCACCAAGTCCGCCGCGCTCAAGCGACACTGCGCCACTAGCTCTCGAGACCAAGCGTTAAGGCGAGTGCGACGCATACGGATTTTTGGAAATTCTGAATTAATCATAAGACAAACTTTCTAAAAAAAAGCCCAGACATTTTTCAATGGCTGGGCTTTACAATAAAAAACTACATAGCCTTTAAGCCATTTCATCCATTTGCATATCTTGAGCTATTTGTTCTGGGTCTTTCAGCACATAACCACGCCCCCAAACAGTCTCAATATAGTTTTCACCACCAGCGGCAGTAGCCAGTTTTTTGCGGAGTTTGCAAACGAACACATCGATAATCTTAAGTTCTGGCTCGTCAATTCCGCCATATAAATGGTTAAGGAACATTTCTTTGGTAAGAGTTGTGCCTTTACGAAGCGACAGCAACTCAAGAATGCTGTATTCCTTACTGGTAAGATGTAGCGGCTTGCCGTCCACCTCAATAGAGCGAGCGTCAAGATTAACTGACAGCTTGCCAGTGCGGATAATTGATTCTGAATGCCCTTTAGAGCGACGAACAATCGCTTGAATACGCGCAATAAGCTCACCTTTATTGAAAGGCTTGGTAAGATAATCATCCGCGCCATAGCCAAGACCTTTAATTTTTTGGTCTGGACCAGAAAGACCAGAAAGAATTAAAATCGGCGTGGTAACGCGAGCAGCGCGGAAACGGCGTAGAACCTCATAACCGTCAATATCTGGTAGCATTAAATCAAGGATTATAATGTCGTAATCGTATAATTTACCAATTTCTAAACCTTCTTCGCCAAGCTGGGTGGTATCACAGATAATACCCTCAGAAGCTAGCGATAATTCAATGGCTTTTGCGGTTGAGGAATCGTCTTCTACTAATAATACACGCATTGTTTATCCCCTTAATGATTTTGATTAATTAATGAATTAACAGCAAATAATAGATTAATTTTGAGTTAAGCACAAAAATAAAATTAGTACAATCTTTATGTTTAACTATTTCAACAAATAAATTCTATAGTTGTTTATATGCAACTATACGGCGGTGTCAATCAGTAAAGATTGCAAAAATAACAATAATAAACAAGCCCTAATACCCTCTCTCTTCTGGCGGGAAACTGGTTTCTGGCGAGCCGCCATTCAGGCTTACTTGGCAGGTGGAGAGGGTTATTTTCCCGCTTTCATCCATGCTCGCAAGGCTATGTGCCAACCAGTTTTCATCGTCGCGCACGGGGTAATCAGCGCGGAAATGCGCCCCACGGCTTTCGCTGCGGGCAAGGGCGGAAGCCAAAGTCACCATGCCCAGCCGCAATAAATTATCGGTTTCCAGCGCGTCCAGCAAATCATTGTTCCAAATCAGGGATTTATCGGCAATTTGCAGGTCATTTGCCGCCAATTCCCATAATTCATCAAGTTTTTCAATGCCTTCTGCCAGTAATTCATGATTGCGGAAAATACCGCCATGATTTTGCATAACTTGCTGTAATCCCTTACGGATTTTGTTCGGGCGCGTTTCACCGCCAGAATTTTGCAAATTACTAAAGCGGGAAAGCGCGGTTTCCAACATGCTAGCGATGATTTTTTTATGCGCGGAAAATTTTTTCGCCACCGCCGCCGCCTGTTCGCCCGCCGCTTTGCCAAACACCACCAGCTCCAGAAGGGCGTTGCAACCAAGGCGGTTTGCGCCATGAACGGAGGTGCAGGCAGCCTCGCCGATTGCCAGCAAACCAGCGCAAACCTCGCTATACATATTCGTTGGAATGCCGCCCATGGTATAATGCACTGCGGGCAGAATGGGGATTGGCTCGCGGGAAATATCAATTCGCGCAAAGGTTTTGCAAATTTCCTTGATACTGGGCAGTTTGCTGTCAATCAGCGTTGGCGAAAGATGATCCAGCCGTAGATGTAGATGATCTTTTTTCGCACCACAGCCGCGCCCAGCAAGGATTTCCTGCGCCATGCCGCGGGAAATAACATCGCGTGATGCCAGCTCCATAGAATTCGGCGCATACCGCCCCATAAATCGTTCGCCGCTAGCATTGGTTAGATACGCCCCTTCGCCGCGTGCGCCCTCGGTTATCAGGATGCTTGCGCCATATAACGCGGTGGGGTGAAACTGCACGAACTCCATATCCTGCAAGGCAATTCCCGCCCGCAGAGCCATGGCGTTGCCGTCACCCGTGCAAATAGTGCTGGCGGTGGTTGCCGCGTATATTTGCCCAAATCCACCAGTGGCAATGATGGTTGTATGTGCCTGAAATACATGCAGGCTGCCACTTTCCATCTCCCATGCCAGCAGCCCTAGGCACACTCCTGCCTCATCAAAAATTAAGTCCAGCGCGGTATATTCAACGAAAAACTCAACGCCACCACGCAACGCCGCCGCATATAGCGTGTGCAACATTGAATGCCCCGTCCTGTCAGCGACCGCGCAGGCGCGATATGCCGCGCCACCCTTGCCAAATTCGGTTTTCTGCCCGCCATATGCCCGCTGGTAAATCAACCCGTCATCATCACGAGTAAAAGGCATCCCCATCTGCTCCAGCTCCACAATGGCTTCGGCGGCGTTTTCGCACATAAAAGCGATTGCGTCCTGATCCCCCAGCCAATCCGAACCGCGAACCGTGTCATAAGCGTGCCACCGCCAATCATCCGCCACGCGGTTGCCTAGTGCTGCGTTGATGCCGCCTTGCGCCGCAACAGTGTGGCTGCGCGTGGGTGGAACTTTGGAGATGCAAGCAACGCTCGCGCCGCCAGCCGACGCACTCGCCGCCGCCCGCAAACCCGCGCCACCCGCGCCGATAACCAGTGCGTCATGCGTGTGATAAACAATGTTATATGCCCTGCTCATCGCGCCATACCCTTCCCATTTCAAGCTGCGGCGTTGTTATCCGTCGTCTCGTGTACAAAAGCGTACACTTCGCCTAGACTGCCTAGCCGCAACTTGAACTGCTTTGGGTATATGATAGGCGGTTGCAAACCAGATTGCAAAACTAAATAGACATTACGACAAATTACCGACCGCAATTTTAATGCGTTCCATAGCCTTGGTGAGGATAGCTTCGCTGGTGGCATAGGATATGCGGAAATAGCCCTCTAGCCCGAACGCGCTGCCCGCAACCGTCGCAACTAGTGCCTCCTCCAGCAAATAATCGCAAAGCTCCGCGCTATTATTTATGGTTTTTCCTGACGGAGTTTTTTTGCCAATCAGTTTTTGCATATTCGGGAATACATAAAACGCGCCCTCTGGCACTAGGCAGCTTAAACCGCTGATTTCATTGAGAGCCTTCGCCACCAGATTGCGCCGCGCCGCAAATGAACCGCGCCAATCAGCAAGGAAATCCTGCTTGCCGTTAAGTGCCGCAACTGACGCTGCTTGGCTGATTGAGCAAGCGTTTGAGGTGCTGTGAGACTGAATATCAGCAATGGCGGCAATAAGCGACTTCGCACCAGCGGCGTAGCCAATACGCCAACCTGTCATTGCGTAAGCTTTGGAAACGCCGTTGACCGTCAACACGCGCTCATATAATTTTGGTTCAACCTGCGCGATGGTGTAGAATTTTAGCCCATCATAAATCAGATGCTCATAAATATCATCAGCAAGCACAAAAACCTGCGGGTGTTTCAGCAAAACCGCGGCAATCGCCTTCAGTTCCGCCTCGCTATAAGCCGCGCCAGTTGGGTTGGACGGCGAATTGAGGATTATCCATTTGCTTTTCGGCGTAATCGCTTTTTCCAGAGCTTCTGGCGTGAGCTTAAAGCCGTTTTCCTCAAGGCAGGGAACGATTACAGGTGTGCCTTCGGCGAACAAGACCATATCAGGATAGGAAACCCAATATGGCGCGGGGATAATCACCTCATCGCCAGCGTTAAGAGTGGCAAGCAAGGCATTGAAAATAACCTGTTTTGCACCAACGCCAGCAACGATTTGGTTTGGCGCATAGTCCAAACCATTTTCGCGCTTGAATTTATCAGAAATTGCTTTTTTAAGCGCGGCAGTGCCGCCAACTGGCGTATATTTAGTTTCGCCCTTGTTAATCGCTTCAATCGCCGCTGCTTTGATGTGGTCTGGCGTGTCAAAATCAGGCTCGCCCGCGCCCAGCCCAATAACATCCTTGCCCGCAGCTTTAAGCTCCGCCGCTTTGGCAGTCACCGCAAGGGTTGGTGATGGTTTTACGAGATTTAAGCGATTGGCGATAAATGACATAATAATACTACTTTTTGATGTGATTAAACAAGGAATGACGAATATATTATTCAAAACTTGGATGCAAGTGCAACTTAAAAACCGCAGAAATTAATAAATTGTTGCATTGTAATGATAAAATATGTAGTCGTAGCTCTCACCTCATGAACTATATTTTTTCTGCAATTTTATGAGCAGAACCTATCACGATGGAATGAAAAAATGACCAATATCCTAATTGTAACTGGTAATTTTTACCAAGAAGTATCGGATGAGCTAATGCGCGGGGCGCGGGCAGAATTACAGCGCGTTGGTGCGAGTTTTGAAGAAATCACCGTGGCTGGCGCGTTTGAAATCCCTACTGCCATCCGCCTTGCGCTTGACAGCGGGAAATTTGATGCCAAGAAATTTGATGGATTTGTCGCTCTTGGCTGTGTTATTCGCGGCGAAACCAGCCATTATGATTTCGTTTGCGGCGAATCCGCCCGCGGAATTATGGATTTGAATTTGCAACATAAAGCCTGCATAGGCTACGGGATTTTAACCGTGGAAACAATGGAGCAAGCCATGGTGCGGGCGCGAGTTTCCGAGGGAAATAAAGGGCGCGATGCGGTGGAGGCCTGCTTGCAGCTGGTTAAATTGAAAGAAAAATATGGAAAATAAACCAGAAAAACAAACAATAAACCCATCGCTACAAAAGAAAACAGCGGCGCGGGTGGCGGCGGCGCAGTGCGTTTATGCGCGGCTGATGAGTGATGCTCCACTTTCGCCAGCGCGGCAAATTGCCGAACTAAAAGCGCGGCTAAAAGACAACAAAGCCGAGCAAAAACTAACTCTTGGTTTGCCGCTAGAGCCAAACTATGCGCTCGCCCAAGCCATCATAGAAGGGACAAAAGAATTCGCCGTGGATATTGACGGTCGTATCAATTCAAGCTTGAGCGCAGATTGGAAGCGCGAGCGCATGAGCGGGCTGCTCATCGCCATTTTGCAATGCGCGGTTTTTGAGCTGTTTTTTTATAAGGATACGGCAAAACATAAGGTTATAATTGACGAATATACCCGCCTTGCCGCCCGCTTTTTTGACGATGCCGAAGTGAATTTTGTGCATGGCGTATTGCAGAGATTGCATGCTGAGTTTCATGGGTAGAGCTTGTGAGTAAGGCTGGTGAATGAATTTTCCCTCATAAAAAAATATTTTGCACCTCTTGCGGCTGGGTTTGCTGGTGGTTTAGGGCTTACTGATGACGCGGCGGTGTTTTCGCCGCCATCTGGGCATGAATTGGTTATTACCAAAGACGCTATCTGCGAAGGCGTGCATTTTATTGGCAATGAGCCGCCAGAAATGATTGCCGCCAAGGCTCTGCGCGTCAATCTTTCCGACCTTGCGGCAATGGGTGCAACGCCGATTTGTTATTTCCTTGCCCTTTCCATGCCAAAAGACACAAGCGAAGAATGGGTGGCAAAATTCGCTGTGGGCTTACAAAAAACGCAAAGTGAATTCGCAATTTCCCTCGCAGGGGGCGACACTACGGCAACACTTGGCGCACTCACTATATCCATCACCGCGATAGGCAGCTTGCCAACTGGCAGCGCACTTCGGCGAAACGGGGCGCAGGTTGGTGATGATATTTTCGTATCGGGAACGCTGGGCGATGCTGCCTTGGGGCTAAAAATACTTGCTGCCGATAACCGACAACTGACAACTAACAACCACCTTATCAACCGCTATCTAACACCAATTCCTCGGCTCGCGCTTGGACAATCTTTGCGTGGTATTGCGAGTAGCTGCATGGATATTTCGGACGGGTTATTGCAAGATTTGGGGCATATTTGCGCGGCTTCCCATGTGGGTGCAGTGATTTATTCCGAGAAGCTTCCAATTTCAGAGGCAGCAAGAAATACGGGCGGAGCATTGGAATCGGCAATAAGCGGCGGGGATGATTATGAATTACTATTTAGCGTGCCGCCTGAAAAAGCTCATTTAGTGCCGAAAGGATGCACAAAAATCGGAGAAATAATTGCTGGCGAAACGGTAAAATTACTAAACGAAAATGGCGAAGACATAACCCCCATAAACAAAGGATTTTCGCATTTTTAAGCGGCTAAAGAAAATTCTTCTACGCTGACAATGGAATGAAAAAAGGTTAGTGCCACCTGTTTATAATCAAGGTGGAGTGCCTGCGCTACGGATAGTTGGGCGGCGGCATTTTGCCATTTCTGCGCCCAGATTTCCGCGCTATGCAACGCTGCCAACTGCTGCAAATTCTGCAACTCATCATCACTTATGGCATTTATTTTTGCGCCAAGTGAAATTTTGGCGGTGCGCTCCAGAATGGCGAGCATCACGCGCATAAATAATTGCCAGTTTGCATGAGCCTTTTTGCCGCTGCCAATTTGCTCGCAGTAACGCAGCAGCAATGCGCCGTCAAACTCTGGTGCGCTAGCTAGCAATTCCAGCGTTTCAGCATATAGTTTTACTGCCCCCTGATTTCGTAGTTCCAGCGCAACACCAACACTGCCAACTGCCAGCGCAGCGAGTGCCGATAGCTCATCGCCGTAAATTTCTGGCGCGATAAGGCGCATCGCCGACTTAAAATCGTCATTCGCAAGAGGCGCGAAGGAAACAAGGCGACAGCGCGAGCGAATGGTGGGCAATAAGCGGTTCACATTGTGGGAAATCAGGATTAGAATAGTGCGCGGTGGCGGCTCTTCAAGAATTTTAAGAATAGCATTCGCCGCATTATTGTTAAGCGCGTCAGCACTATCAATAATCACCATACGCCACGCCCCCTCCCCCGCCGTAAGAGATAGAAATTGCGGGATTTCGCGGGCTTGGTCAACGCTGATTTCGCTAGCTAATTCATCTTTTTTTTCGTCGTATAATGGCTCAATCACCAGCAAATCAGAGTGTGAATTAGCGGCAATCCGCGCCGCACCAGAAAGAAGAGTACGGGCAATACGATATGCCATTGTGACTTTGCCAATGCCTCGTGTGCCAGAGAAAATCAAGCCATGCGCCAGTTTCCCCGCCGCAATATCACGCATCAGTGCAGCTTCCGTCTCGCTATGCCCAAAAAGCTCGGTGTTTGTGCGTGGTGTTAGTTGATTTTCCATGAAAATCACTTAAGCGCAGATTGACAGTTTTTACAATGCGTTTTTTGGCGATCCCGGAGGGATTCGAACCCCCGACATTCAGCTTAGAAGGCTGACGCTCTATCCAACTGAGCTACGGGATCGCATGGGAAAACGAAGCATTTATAGACTAGTTTCGTTTTATTACAACAAAATCCTTATTGGATTGCTATTAAAGCAACATTTCCCGCGGGTCAAAATGCAGCTCCATCGCCTTCCACACTTCATATTTCTCTGGAGGCAGATTTTTCAGCGGGCTGCACTGACGAACGGCACGAAGTGCGGACTCGGCGGCGGTGCGGAAAAATGGGTCAGAGTTATATCTGCTGCGGCTTTCATCGGCGATTTCTGCTTTTATATAGCCGCCGTCAAGACCGAACTCAGCGTTGATTACCACCACCAAATTCTGCGCGTCTTTTGCTCCCGCTGGAGGACTCCAACATTTAGCAAGCTGGCTCATAATAGCGTCAGTCTCGCTCATCGACATCATCTGGCTGGGGTCATATTTGCTAGAAATAGCTTTGTTTTGCGAGGAATTTTCCTCGGTTTTTTCCTTTTTATCAGTTTTCTTTTCTTTTTGTGCCGTGTCTTTTACCGCTTTTAATATAGCGTCCAGATCTTCCTCTTTTGCCTTTTTAGGCTTTTCTTTTACCTCTTCTTTTTTCGGCTCTGGCTTTGGTTCTTCTGGTTTTTTCTCAGTTTTTTTAGGGTCGGGCTTTTTTACCACTTCTGGCTTTTCTTCTGGTTTTGGCTCTTCCTTTGGTGGCGGCGGTGGTGTTTCCTGCGCGGTTTTAACAGGTGGCGCAGGTTTTTTCTGTTCCTTCTCTTTTGGCTCTTCCTTTGGCTTTTCGGTTGGTGTGCCGTCGCTCGGTTTCACATTGGTAATGCCCGTAATTGGCAATAGCTCAACGGTTATCGCGGCAGGCTCAATCGGTGGCTCATTTTTCAGCAAAGAAGGCAGACCAAATATAACCAGTGCAAGCAACGCCAAGTGCAAGACCACCGAGTATATCAGCCCTTCCTTCCGTTCTTGATGCACAGTTTTTTACCTCGCACCAGAGGAGGAATCGCCGCCAGCATCGGTAATGAGGGCTACTTTGCTGAAACCCGCGGCGTTTATTTCACCCACCACCTGCATCATTTTTCCGTAATCAATATTTTTATCCCCACGAACAAAAATTCGCGTATCGCGCTTTTGTCCAGTAATTGCCTTTAGTTTTTCCTGTAATTTATTCAGTGTAACCTGTGTTTTTTGAATATAGATTTTTCCGTCGGAAGTGACCGATACCGCGAGTGGCTCGTCTTGTCCAGACACAGGTGCTGCCGTGGTTTTTGGCAAATCAACGGTAACTCCGCTGGTCATCATCGGGGCTGCTACCATAAAAATAATCAGCAACACCAACATAACATCCACCATAGGTGTAATGTTTATTTCGGAAAAAGAATCAGCTCGCTGTTTCCTGCGCCCGCGATTTCCGCCACCACCGCCCAAACTTGCACCCATAAATTAGCCCTCTAGCTGACGAGAAAGAATAGTGTCAAACTCGGTGCTGAAATCCTCAAGTTTGTTGGAGAAGCGCACTAGCTCATTGGAGAATTTATTATAGGCAATAACCGCAGGAATAGCGGCAAAAAGCCCGATAGCGGTCGCCAGCAACGCCTCCGCAATCCCCGGAGCGACCGAGGCAAGCGAAGTATTTTTGGAAATCGCAATGGCTTGAAAGCTGTTCATAATCCCCCAAACCGTACCAAATAGACCGATGAAAGGGGCGGATGAGCCAACGGTAGCAAGGAAGCCAAGCCCGCTTTCCAGATGTTCAATTTCGCGGTTGCGGGCGACCTGCATCACTTGCACAACGCGCTCGCGTAGGCTGAGCTTTAGACCTTGAAGCGGCGTATTCACCGTGGTTTTAGAGCGCAACCATTCTTCCATCGCTGCAACAAAAATAATCGCCATGGAGTGATTAGCGCGTTTTTTTACCTTGTCATAGAATTTATCCAGAGCGTCGCTCGCCCAGAACTCGCTTTCGAAACGCGACGCCTTGCTTTTTACATTGCGAAATAAAACATATTTTTCAAAAATAATCGCCCAGCACCAAAATGAAGCCATGAGCAGTAAAATCATCACGCCCTTGACGACGAAATCCGCCTGCATAAACATTCCTATGATGGAAAAGCTATGACCAACGGCATTGCTGCCCGCAAGAGTGGTGGCATCAACGCCCTGAACGGCGGTGGAAACAGCGTTATTTATTTGGGCAGCTGTGGCTTCTTGCATTTTTTATTCCTCTAATTCTCGCATTATAGCTTTTTTTATAGCATCAGGCATCTTCGCAAGCTTCATATCGTTGCCGACCACCGCTATTTTAACCTCTAGCGAAACCAGCTTTTCATCACCCTTGCAAATCATCTGCTGCATACTCATACTAACTTTGTTTATATCGTGCAATCTTGTGTGTATTGTCAAGAGGTCATCCAGCCTTGCAGGCTTAAAAAAATCGACTACGCAGCGGCGCATAGCAAAACCGATTTTTTCGCTACCACTAAGCAACTCTGATTGGTTAAAGCCAGCGTTACGGAGTGCCTCGGTTCGCGCCCTCTCAGCAAATTTCAAATAGTTTGAATGATACACTACGCCAGCCGCGTCCGTATCCTCATAATACACGCGAACAGGGAAAATATGCGGGAAAGATTTTTCGATTTTTGTCATATTCGCTTACTTAAATCATAGTGCATATAGTGCCTAAAACACTAACCACGCAGTTGTCCTGTGCCATGCACCACATATTTATAGGTGGTGAGTTGCTGTGCGCCGACTGGCCCGCGAGCGTGAAGGCGACCTGTGGAGATGCCAATTTCCGCACCAAAGCCAACCTCGCCGCCATCGGCGAATTGCGTGCTGGTGTTGTGCATAACAATCGCGCTGTCCACTTCGCGCAGGAATTTCCTCGCCGCCGCTATATCCGAGGTAATTATAGCATCAGTATGATGTGAACCGTAAGTGTTTATATGAGCAATCGCGTCGTCAATTCCCGAAACTATTTTTATAGAGATAATTGCAGCCAGATATTCCGTGCTAAAATCGTCATCGCTCGCAGGTTTTATCCGCGAATCAAGCTTCTGCGCGAGCGCATCGCCCCGCATTTCGCAGCCAGCCTCCGCCAAAGCATCCGCAAGAATAGGCAGAGCCGCACCAGCAATCGCCTCGTCAATCAGCAATGATTCCGTTGCCCCGCAAATCCCTACACGGCGCATTTTAGCGTTGAGCAGAACAGATTTTGCCATCTGCAAATCCGCCGCTTGGTGGATATAGCTGTGGCAATTTCCGTCCAGATGCAAAATGGTAGGAACGCGGCTCTCTTCCATAATCCGCTTGGTTAGCGACTTGCCACCGCGAGGAATTATCACATCAATAACCCCATTCATCGTCAGCATTTCACCAACAGCCGCGCGGTCACGGGTCGGCACAAGCTGCACTGCGTCCACAGGCAAACCAGCCTCTGCCAAGCCATAATGCAGGCACTGCGCTATCGCCTGCGCGGAATGCAAACTTTCTGAGCCAGCCCGCAAAATAACCGCATTGCCCGACTTGATGCACAAAGCCGCCGCATCCGCCGTCACATTCGGGCGGGATTCATAAATCATCCCCACCACACCAAGCGGTACGCTAACTCGCTGCAACACCAAACCGTTCGGGCGTTCCCAACTTTCCAAAATTTTGTTCACAGGGTCAGGAATAGTGCAAATAGTTTCCAAGCCCGCCGCCATAGATTCTATGCGTTTTTCATCCAGCCTCAGGCGATCAAGCATCGCCGCGTCCAGCCCCTTTTCGCGCCCATATTCCAAATCTTTGGCATTTTCGGCGATAATATCCTGCGTTCGCCCGCGCAGAGCAATCGCCGCCTTGGCTAGTGCCAAGTCCTTTGCGTCGTTCTTTGCCTCTGCCATCAAACCATAGGCAACCCGCGCCCTACGCCCGATGTCTTGCATAATTTCATGAATGTTTTGTGTCATTTGTATTTTCTTTTTTTAATCCCATTGGTATTGATAATGCACAAAAATATACAAAAGTCTAGTTTAACCATTTGCAAAAGCCATAAATAATAATTATGCTGCCTGAGTATGACTTCAAACAAAAAAAACACTACCTATTCGTTCAAACACCAGCATTTGCTGGGTGTGGGAGATCTTTCCCGCGAGGATGTCTATGCGGTTATGGGCTTGGCGCGGGAATATATCGTTAAAAACCGCGCAGTTGATAAAAAGCACGCAACCCTGCGCGGGCGCACGCTGATCAACCTGTTTTTTGAAAACTCCACCCGCACCAGAACATCCTTTGAGCTGGCGGGAAAACGCCTCGGCGCGGATGTTATCAATATGTCAGTATCCACCTCGTCCGCCAAAAAGGGCGAAACGCTGATTGACACCGCCATGACGCTGAACGCTATGCACCCTGATTTTATCGCCATGCGCCACCCTGAAAGTGGCGCGGCGCACTTGCTGGCGCAGAAGGTCAATTGCTCGGTGATTAACGCTGGCGATGGTTGCCATGAACACCCAACGCAAGCCTTGCTGGATACGCTGACTATACTTGAGAAAAAAGGCGGAGTTGAAGGGCTGACAGTCGCCATTTGCGGGGATATTTTGCATAGCCGCGTGGCGCGGTCGAACATCAAACTTCTGAATTTGCTGGGCGCGAAAGTGCGGATTATCGCGCCGCCAACGCTGATGCCCGCCGAGCCAGAATCCTTCGGCGCGGAAGTGTTTTTTGACATGCGAAAAGGGCTGGTGGGCGTTGATGTGATTATGATGCTGCGCCTGCAAATGGAACGGATGAGCGGTAATTTTATCCCTAGCGTGCGCGAATATTTCCATTTTTACGGGCTGGACGAGGAAAAACTGGCTTACGCCAAGCCTGACGCGGTGATTATGCACCCTGGCCCAATTAATCGCGGGGTGGAAATTGACACCCGCCTTGCCGACGACCTAAGCCGTAGCGTTATCCTCGACCAAGTGGAGATGGGGCTAGCGGTGCGCCAAGCGGTGCTGGAACTGCTGGCGGGAAATCTTGGTGGGTAACATGCAGTTTTGGCAAATAATTCGCGCTGATTTACAGGCGATGGGCGTTGAAAAACCATCATTTCTTGGCGGCGTTTCAATGTTTTTTTTGTCTCCGCGCTTCCTCGCCGTTTTTCTGTTTCGCTGTTCAAGTTATTTTTCTGGCAAAAATATATTCAGCAAGTTTTTACGAAGATTTTTCTGGCGGCTGAATTGTTTTTTAACTAGCTGCGATATTCATATTGAAGCCAGAATTGGCGAAGGGCTTAACTTACCGCACCCCTGCGGCGTGGTTATCGGGCGGGCGACCATTGGCAAAAATGTCACCATTTTACAGCATGTCACACTTGGCTCGGCGGATTTTTCCAAGCTAGGGAAGGATTATGACGAGATGCCGAAAATCGGCGATAAGGTGACGATTTACGCGGGCGCGGTGGTCATCGGCGGTGTTAATATCGGAAACGGCGCACAGATTGGAGCAAATGCCGTGGTGAATATTTCCGTACCCGACGGCGGCATAGCAGTTGGCATTCCCGCAAAAATTATTCAGAGGAAATAGCTGATAAACATGTCCCTCGCTCAATATTCCAAGCCGTTATCACTCCTCGCAAAAGTCATGCTTCTGGTGGTTATTTTTTGGTTTTTGCTGCGCGGGGTGGATAGGGCTGAGCTAGAAAATATGTTGCTAGCGCAGGAGCATAGCTTGCTTGTAGAGGCTGGGATTTTGCTCTTGGTGCAAGTTTTTGCTGGCGCAGTGCGCTGGCAATTTGTGCTTCGCGCCCTCGGAGCGCATCTTTCCAACTTTCGTATCCTTATTCTATACTATATCAGCGTGTTTTTTAATTGCTGCTTACCCGGAACTGTGGGCGGTGATGTAGTTCGTGTGTGGCAACTAAAAGCCGAGCATATCGCGCTGCCACTGGCGATTAGCTCGGTGGTCATCGATCGCATGATCGCCCTGCTCGCCCTTGGCGTTATGGGGTTTGTTACGATGCCGATTCTTGCAGGATATATCGGCGTTAGCGCGTGGGTTATTATGCCAATTTGCGGGGCGTTTGGCGGGTTGATTTTATGGTGTTTATTCCATCTGGAAAAACTGCCGATATTGCAGAAAATCCACCTATTGGAACATCTGGCACAAAGTTTTCGCCTTATGTTTTCGCGCCCCAAACAGGCATTTATCGGGCTGATTATGGCAATTATGGGGCATAGTTGCTTTTGTTTGTGCGCCTATATTCTTGCCACCAGCCTTGATACACCAATCACCGCCGCCGAAACATTCACACTAATTCCTTGGGTGCTGCTGATTTCGATTATACCGCTTTCCATTGGTGGCTGGGGGCTGCGCGAAGGGGCGATGGTTGCCATGCTGGCACTGGCGGGCATTCCGAAGATAGCCGCCATCACCATTTCCGTGCAAATTGGCTTGCTGCTTATTATAATATCGCTGCCCGCTGGCGTTTTGTGGCTGTTTAATAGAGGTAAAAAATGACGAAGATTATAATTTTCTGCGTGTTATTACTCCCCATTACTGGCTGCTACGCCTATCCGCGTCTATTCCCCACCACTTATGAAGAGGAAGCACCGCCAAAACCGAAAGAAGAACCAACCAAATAAGGTTCTGCCCATAAATTCTACTATAGCTTGCTGCAAATGGTGGTTTCCTGCGCTTCCGTTGCTCATGTATAAAACATACACTCCGCTACGGTTCTCGGAAACCACCATTCTCGCTACGCTCTAGCGAATTTCTGCGCAGAACCTAAACTGTTTATTTGTTGGCTCATCTCCAAATTATATAGCGATAAAAATTGGTCAGGAAGTGGGAAAAACAAAAAATAACAAAAATAAAAAAGATAGTGTTTTTTATGCGATTTTACACAGGTGAATTTAGAAATATCAAAAGTTTATTTCAATAACTTAAAGTAAAAAACGGTACTTTTAGGGACACAAATCACCCCAAAAAACGCTTTATGTGGTTTGTCATCACCTCCTTGCGCGGGGATCTTTGGATAAAACCAATTACAGAATTTGTCGCCATAGATCCCGTGTCAAGCACGGGATGACGAGCAATTTAGTATGAGAATGGAGCGGGTGACGGGA
>SXGU01296751.1_pt1 | contig 15496 bp, 12 predicted proteins | sample 3174531 | NCBI WGS metagenome assembly SXGU01 (sample SAMN11356863, study PRJNA531348) | freshwater metagenome | isolation source: freshwater sample F1-140 | place: China: Fuxian Lake, Yuxi | collected 2017-12-25
TCGGCGATCTCGGTTGCCTTTAGTTTGGTACCGTCCTTCACCAACAGGTCGGCAATGGAGCTGATCTCATCCTGGCGGAAAGGGCCGGCGTTCCAACGGGCAAAAAAATCACCCCGTTTTTCAAGGGAGAGCAGGATCGGCAATGAGTTCTTGCGTTCCATCAGGTCACTGGCGGCGCTTTTGCCGGTTTTGTCTTCCTGGCCCCAAATGCCCAAAATATCATCCAATACCTGAAAAGCAAGCCCCAGGTACTGGCCGTAATTGCGGAAGGCTTCGATACGCTCTTCAGTTGCGCCGGCAAGGATGGCCCCTGCGGCGGTACAGCAGGAGATGAGGGCGGCGGTTTTGCCACTGATCATGGGCCAGTAATGTTCTACCTTGAGGTCGCTGCGGCTTTCGTAGCTAATATCCATAAATTGGCCACGGGTCAGGTCCAAACAGGTGTTTTGGATCAGTTCGCTGACGCGGTTGATCCGTTCGGCGGGATAATTGGCGTTCATTTTGAATATCGACAAGTTGGCAAGGACGAACAGGCCGTCGCCGGCGTTGATGCCTTGCGGTACACCCCATTTGGTCCAAACGGTTGGCCGGCCGCGCCGCTTTTCGGAACGGTCCTGGATATCGTCGTGCACCAACGAAAAATTGTGGATCAACTCGATGGCACTGGCGGCCGGAACGGCGCTGCGCCACTCGCCGAGCTGTAATTGCGGATCTTGCAGAACGGATGCGTGGGTTAGCAACAGCAGCAGCGGTCGCAAACGCTTGCCGGTGGCGGCCGAACCGGCACCTTCGCCGGTCCAACCCATATGATATGTGAGCATATTGTGGTAATCGGCGGTGTTCTTTTGTTGCAAGCGGTCTACTTGTGCTTGCAGGTCTTGCTCTACTGCGAGGAACATTTCTTGGGTCAGGTCAGCCATGGGGGTGGGTTATCCTTGTTGTGTGGGGTATAGTGGCGTGCGGGCCAGGGCTGCCAGGTCTGTAGCCCCGGCGGCAAACATGGTGATGGACATTTGCCTGCGGGTCGTCTCGATCACTTTTATCACCTCCTCGGGTGAGGTGGCGGCTGCCCGCAAGAAGGGGCCGGCCATGCCGGCAAGGAAGGCTCCAAGCGCGATCGACTTGGCGACATCGATGCCGCTGCGGACGCCGCCACTGGCGATGATGGGCAGCGTGGGATGGACATCGCGAACATTGCGGATGGAGCGGACGGTGGGGACACCCCATACAACAAAACCGCGGGCGATGGCAGCAAGTTCTTCATCCAAAGCCCGGAAACTTTCCACCTGGCTCCAGCTGGTTCCGCCAGCGCCGGCCACATCGATGCCGGCAACGCCGCACTCCACCAATATGCGGGCCGCCTGCTTGCTGATGCCATGGCCAACTTCTTTGGCAAAGACCGGCACGCCAACCTGCTTGCAGACCTGTTCGATCTTCCAGCGAAGCCCTTTCCAGTTGGTGTCGCCGCCTTCCTGCACTGCTTCTTGCAGCGGGTTCAGGTGCAGGTACAGCGCGTCGGCTTCGATCATTTCCACCGCTTTCTTGCAGTCATCTACCCCCAGGCCATTGTTGAGCTGGATGGCGCCAATATTGGCGAATAAGGGGATATTTGGGGCAAACGGGCGTACTTTGAAGGTTTTCGCAGCTGTCGCGTCTCGCAAGGCCGGCCGTTGGCTGCCCACCGCCAGCGCGATGTTGGCATGGTTGGCGGCCAGGGCAAGGTTTTGGTTGATCTGACCCGCCCATTCCGTGCCGCCTGTCATGGATGAGATCAGGATCGGCGCGCTGATGGTTTTACCAAGAACTTGCTGCCTTGTATCAACATCCTTCAGGTCGATCTCGGGCAGGGCCTGGTGTTCAAAGGCAAGATCATCGAAACCGCTGGTGATTCCCGACCGAACATCCTGGTCGAGATTGATGCGGATGTGATCATCTTTTCGCTGGGAGATTGGCGAAACTATTGACATGGGTATGTGTTCCTGTATTTGTGAAATTATCTTAATGATAAAATTAAACTCAGCAATTTCAAGAAACCAATTTTGGAGGATTATTTATGTCAGACACTTACAACGAAATCAAGGCAATTGTGATCGATCTGATCGGTGCCGATGAGAGCAAAATCACCATGGATGCCAAGTTCCGCGATGACCTTGGTGCCGATTCGCTTGATCTGGTCGAATTGATCATGGCTTTCGAAGACAAATTTGGCGCCGAGATCTCTGATGAGGCCGCCCAGAAGATCACCACCGTCGGTGAAGCGGTAGCCTACATCGATAGCCACAAATAATTCGTTCAAAAAGCATACAGAAAGGGCATAGTTCATCACTATGCCCTTTTTTTGTTACTTCAGCAAGGAGGGGATCTCCTCCGGGTGGCGTGCCACCTTTACGCCTGCGTTCTGCAGCGCTTTGATCTTGTCTGCCGCGCTGCCGGATCCGCCTTCAATAATGGCGCCAGCATGTCCCATTCTTTTGCCGGGAGGGGCGGTTTGGCCGGCGATAAACCCGACCACCGGTTTGGTCATTTTGGTGGCAATGAACTCGGCCGCGCGTTCTTCGTCAGAACCGCCGATCTCGCCGATCATCACAACCTTGTCTGTTTTGGGGTCGTCCTCAAACATTTGCAGAACATCAATATGGTTGGTACCGTTTACGGGGTCGCCGCCGATGCCAACGGTTGTTGAAGAGCCCATGCCGACTTGCTTGAGTGCGTACAGAACTTCGTAGGTCAACGTTCCAGAGCGGGATACGATGCCGATGTTGCCAGGGATGGCGATATCGCCTGGGATGATGCCAACCTTGGCTTCGCCGGGGGTAAGCAGGCCGGGGCAATTGGGGCCCAGCAAACGGACGCCCTTTTGGTCAATATAGTTGCGAACGCGCATCATATCTGAAACCGGGATGCCCTCGGTGATGCAAACGATGAATGGGATGCCGGCATCGGCAGCCTCAAAGATCGAATCTGCGGCGAACCGGGCAGGCACAAAAATGATGCTGGTATTGGCGCCGGTGGTATCTACCGCCATCTTCACACTGTCGAAGATCGGGATGTTCTCATTGGCCCACTGGCCACCTTTGCCGGGGGTTACACCGCCGACAACCTTGGTTCCGTACGCCACCATTTGCCTGGTATGGAACAAACCCTCGCTGCCAGTAATGCCCTGCACCAAAAGGCGGGTATCTTTGTTGGCTAAAATGCTCATTTCAATTCTCCTTTGGCGGCAGCAACGGCTTTTTGGGCAGCTTCTGCCAGGGTTTCGGCAGTGATCATATTGGCGTTGGCAAGCAGGGCTCGCCCTTCTGCGGCGTTGGTGCCCACCAGGCGCACCACCATTGGCACGGTCGGCTTTACCTCCGCCATGGCGGCCAAAATACCACGGGCAACTTCATCGCCACGGGTTATGCCGCCAAAGATGTTAAACAAAATGGCCTTTACAGATGGATCGGTAAGAATGATGCGCATGGCCGCGGCAACTTTTTCGGCGCTTGCGCCGCCGCCGATATCCAAAAAGTTGGCAGGTTCCCCGCCAAAGAACTTGAGGATATCCATGGAGGCCATGGCAAGGCCGGCACCGTTGACCATGCAACCGATGTTGCCATCCAACTTGATGAATGTCAGGCCGAATTTGCGGGCTTCGATCTCGGAGGGGGCGTCCTCATCGGTATCCCGCATTTCCGCAAGGTCGGTGTGGCGGAAGAGGGCATTGTCGTCGATCAGCATTTTGCCATCCAAGGCAACCAGCCGATTGTCTGCGGTGATGACCAGCGGATTGATCTCAGCCAGCTCCGCGTCGTATTCTGAATATACTTTCCATAGCGCTTTTAGGATGTCTGAAAAGGCTGCCCAGTGCTCTCGGGGCAGGTTGATGCCGCCGGCGATATCGCGGGCCTGGTAATCTTTAATGCCGATCAGCGGATTGATGTGTAATTTATAGATCAGTTCGGGGTTGGTTTTGGCAACTTCTTCGATCTCCACACCGCCGGCGGATGAGGCCATGATGACCGGTTTCTTCGCGGTGCGGTCATTGGTGATGCCGAGGTAGATCTCCTGGGCGATCGCGGCTGCTTCATCGACCAATACCTTGCGGACCGGCAAACCCTTGATCTCCATCGCGAGGATCTGGGTAGCCAGGGTTTCGGCTTCGTCAGGGTTCTTTGCCACTTTAATGCCACCGGCTTTGCCGCGGCCGCCAACCAACACCTGAGACTTGATCACAACCGCGCCACCGAGATCCTGGGCAACCTGTTTTGCTTCGGCAGGGGTTGAGGCTACCCGTCCTTTGGGGATGGCGATACCATATTTTGAAAAGATCGTTTTTGATTGGTATTCGTGGAGTTTCATCCGCGTTTCTCCATTCTGAAATAATGGGCAACCTTTTCGGTTGCCAAGGGTTATTATACCATTTGCAATGAAACGCCCCCCGTTTTTTATTAAAACGAGGGGCGGGTTGGCTTGGAAATATTGGCTGGTTTTAGCGGCCAACCTCAAATTTCAAAATCCGGTTGTTGGCCGCGTCGGCGATCCAAATCACGCCATCGGCGCTGGCTGCAATGCCGTTTGGCAGGCCAAATTGGTTTGGCCCGGTGCCGTATTCTCCCCATAACTGTACAAAGGTGCCATCCGTTTTAAACTCCAATACACGGTAGCCTTCCGGGTCGGTTACAAATACACGGCTGCCAGCGATGGTCAGGTAAGGCTTGTTATCCAAGGTTTGGCTGCCCCATCCATCGATCTCCCAGAATTTGATCGGCGTAAAGGAGTTCTCGCTCACTTCGGCAAATACCTGTACACGTTGGTTCCAGGCGTCGGTAACATACACATTGCCCGCGGAATCCAATTTTACATCGGTGGGCTCGTTGAATTTGCCCAGATCATAACCATCGCCACCGAATTGGGCGAGAATGGCACCATTTTGATCGAAGACCATAATGCGTTTGTTCCCGGTATCCGCGACAAACACCCGGCCATCCTCAGAGACAGCAATGCCACGCGGGCCGTACAAACCGTTGGGGGTTTCAGCGGTGCCGAATACCCCCCACATCTTCAAGGGTTTGCCATCCTTGTTGAATCGCTGGATGCGATGGTTCCAGGTATCGCTTACGAACACATCTCCGTTGCTGGCTACGGCAACACCCCAAGGTTCGTTAAAAGTGCCGGCGGGGGCTTCTCCCAAAGAGGCATCCCCATTGATGCCAAAGCTGCCGATCAATTCGCCAGACTCGCCAAAGTGCTGAATGCGGTGGTTGCGTGAATCGGTTACGTAGATCGAGCCATCGGGCGCGAGGGCTACCCCGCGAGGGGCGTTGAACATTCCTTCTTGCTCGCCGCCAATGCCAAATACCAGGGCTGCGTCGTACGTTTTGATGCCAAGAGCGTAGGGATCCACTTTTGGTTTGGGTTGGACCTTAACCCCATATTGCCAAATTTTGTCGGCAATGTCTTTGTTTACATACAGCCGCATTCGGTCGGCGGGGTCCCAGGTTTGTTCATTGATGGCGGTTGTGTTGTTGACCTGGCCATATTTGGTGTAATCGCGGTTTAGCCAAATATCGAAAATGGCGGCACGCTGATCGGCGCTGAGCAAAGCGTTGCACAATCGGCCATAGTCCTGGTTTTTAAACAAACGGACAAAGCTTAAAACGCCATTGCAAGCGTAGCTTTCTTCAAAGGGGGCGTTGGGGTCGGGGCGGGTACTTACCAAATTAAAGTAATCCTGGTTTGGCCAAACCATGCGAATGAAGTCGAATTGGTAAAAATCATCGCCCAGGATAGGCTCGATCTTGGCGTAGTTGCTATCGCCAACGATGATCGCGGGCAGGTCTTTTAGCGAACGGTCGGGTGCCCCGCCATAGAAGCGGTTGTTGGGGTACTCGCGCATATACCAGGAAAGCGGCCACGATGTATCGTCATCATACGCAACCGCGATATTTTTGCCGCCAACGGTCATTTCGGAGATCTGGTCTACCTGGCGCAGCAATTCTTTCACTCCGCTGTAGCTGTGGGCATAAACCAGGTATTCTTTGGGGCTGTCGTATAAAACATAATTCGCGCGGATCATGGTGCGGGCCGTTAGGAAGCCGAGTGCGGCAAATGCCAGCACCAGATTGAATAGCCATGTGGTACGACCAAGCACCTGGCCATTGAGCCTGTATATTCCGAACAAGGATGCGCCGGCGACGACGATGGCGGCGAGGAAGGTTGTGGTTGCTTGTAATTGGGCTAATTCCTTGCCATCAAACGGCAACGGGCTTTGGAACAACGACGCAACCAAACCAAAAGCTGAAAGCACAAAGAGCACATAAAACACCGCCCGCAGCGCAAAACGCTCGCCAAGGATGGCATTCCAATCCACTTTTTCAATCAGCCTGGCAATTCCCCAGCCCCCTAACAAGGTCATGGGCAAGGCCATGTGGAACGTTAGCCAGGGCATTTTTTCGCCGGCGATAGAAAACGCGGCAATGGACATGACAGCCCAGTAGGAGAGAAGCAAAAATTGCATGGTGCGTTGCGGCAGTTCGATAAAATCTTGGCCTTCTTCCTGCTTTGGAATAAGGTTTAGATAGCGCTTATGGTTCCTGACGCCGAACCAGATCGCCATCGCTGAAGCGATCGCGGGCAAGTATTCGTACATTGGGATCATCAGCAGCCAATAGTAATACTCTGGCTGAGAGCCGCGTTGCACCCCTTGTTGGGCGATCCAATATCCCAGCGAACCAACGATGCCGGTGAAAAAACCGCCGCCATTGGTGAACACGGTGGTGTATAAAACGACATACGGCGCCCAAAAGACCAGCGCCATCTTCAGCCAGATCTCCCGTTTCCACCAAACACCGATCAGGATGGTAATGATCACGATCGGCACCAGGAAGGCGGCTGTCCTGATGAGGCCATCGGTGGAGTAATCTACCGGGTCCCAGCCTGCGAAAGCGACCGGGAAGGCTGATAATTGCGGCAACACCAACGTGCCGAATACGATCAACAGGTCAAAACTGCGCAGACCGCGCAACTTTGCCAGCCCAAACCCCTTAACCACATTGGCAGCAGCGAGGATGAAAGTGACCAGGAAAATGGCGCCGAAGATCGCCAAAAAGAGGGTGAAGTTGGTGGCTGGGCCGGCCAATACCTGGGCATCTGCCAGCTTTGCGGCGGCATCGGCGTTGTGTTTTTGGAAAAATGTGACCAATAGGGCCAGCAGAGACACGGCACTGAACCCAAATGTGATCAGGAAATTTCGGTAGGTTGCCCGGTCCTGCCAGGCGCTACGGGCCAGTGTCCATAAGAACACCAGTGCCAAAAAGATCAGCATCTCGGCATTGTAAATAAACGATGTTTCTTTGGTCAGGTAATGGATCACAAACGCGCCGGAGATGAGATAGAGGAATCGGTGCTGCCCGGTCTCAAAATATCGCAAAACAGCGTAGATCATCAGGAAAAATGACAGGGCGATGTAACTATCTTCGCGGGTGTAGCGTGAGTAGTAAGACAGGAAAGGTGATAACAGCACAAGCGTAGCGGCGGCCAGGCTTCCCAGCTTTCCCAGATACCTGCGCCATAGCCAAAGCGAGGCGATCGAGAAAATGCCAAAAAGGGCGGCTGGAACGCGGGCGGTAAAATCGCTTGAGCCAAATAAAAAGTAAGCCAAGGCGATGAGGTGGAACTGAAGCGGCCCGTGCATCATTGGATTGTGCTGGTAGCCTTGCCCTTGTGATAACAAATATGAAAAATAAGTGTGCAGGCTCTCATCATGGCTTTGGGCACGCGCGCCAAGATTGTAAAACCGGGTGATAACTGCCAACAGTAGCACCAGCGAAAAGAGCAGCACCTCATAGGTGAGCCAAGGTAATCCGGGTAATGGTGATTTCTCCAACCAGTTATTCGGGTTTTTCTTCATTGTTTACATTCCTGTCTTCGTTATTTTCAGCAGATCTTCGTTCAGAGGCTAATTGGCCGCAACCAGCCTGGATATCGATGCCGCGGCGGAGGCGGATGGTGCACGGGATGCCGTTGGTTTCCAAAATTTCTTTGAACCTTTTTGCCCGCTCCGGGCTGGTGGCTTTGCCGTTGTAACCAAATGTTGGGTTTAGGGGAATGGTGTTGACATGGCACACCATCCCTTTTAGCAAGGAGGCGAGTTTGTGGGCTTCCTCTTCGGTGTCATTCTCGTCATAGATCAACGCCCACTCGAAGGTGATGCGGCGGGAGGTTTTTTCCAAATAATACCGGCATGCTTCCATCAACTCGTTGATGGGGTAGCGCTTGTTGACCGGCATCATGCGCGAACGTTTTTCGTCACTGGTGGCGTGCAGGGAGATGGCCAGATTTACCTGCCGGGTTTCATCGGCGAAATGGCGGATCTTGGGTACCAACCCGCTGGTGGATATGGTAAAGCGCCGGGCGCCAAACCGCAGGCCATCGGCGGTGTTGAGGGTGTCGATCGCCTTGATCACATTGTCATAATTGTGGAATGGCTCGCCCATGCCCATAAAGACAACATTGGTTACGTGCTGGCCTTCCAAAGCCAATTGTTTCTCGTAATGCAAAATTTGGGCAATGATCTCTCCGCTGGAGAGGTTGCGGGTAAAACCCATTTGGCCGGTGGCGCAAAATGTGCAGCCCATGGCGCAACCTACCTGGGTAGAAATGCACAAGGTGCGTCGGCGGTCATAGTTCATTAGCACCGTTTCCACCGCTCCGCCTTCCGCAAGGCGAAAGAGCATTTTTTCGGTTTCACCATCGCTGCTATGCAGTCGCACATCAGGGGTGATCGGCGAGAGGGTGAAAGCCGCTTCAATTTTGGAGCGCAAGTCTTTTGGCAGGGTAGAGAAATCGGAAGGCTGGGTCCACAAGGTTTTGTACAAACCATTCCATGTTTGGTCTGCCCTAAAGCGAGGTTCAGACCAACCTGAGAAGAGTTGCTCAAATTCCGAATGGGAGAGATCGTACAAATTCATAATGTCAGGAGATCAGGTCGGCAAGGTCTGCGGCAATGTAATCGATGGCGGGTGACCAGGCGGCAGCCTGTGCCGGGGTGCCAATGCCCGAGAGGACCAAGGCGGTCTTGGCGCCCATAGCCTGGCCGCCGGCGATGTCAGTCTCCAGACGGTCGCCAACCACCACGGTTTCGGAAAGGCGGGTGCCCAGCCGGGCCAGCGCGACCTCCAAAATAAAGGTGCCGGGTTTTCCTGCTACGATCGGTTTGACCCCTGACGCAGTCTCGACGACGCTGCTCCAGGCGCCGTTGCCAGGGATCTGCCCGCGCGGGGTTGGGAAGGTCATATCGGGGTTGGTAATGTAAAAGGGCCGACCAGCGCGCACCAATAAGGTCGCTTCGACAACTTTTTCAAAATTGATCGAACGGTCGATGCCCATTACAACCGCGGCGGCGCGGTTGGCGGTTTCGGTATCCAAAACCTCGAACCCGGCTGTGGCCAGGCATTCGAGCAGGCCAGGCTCGCCGATAGCAAACACCGGTGACGCCGCCGGCAGGTCGCGGCGAAGCAACTCAGTAACGGCATCTGTTGAGGTGACCACTTGCCAGGGCTCGAGCCGCACGCCGAATTTCGCGAACCTCTCCAGATGCATTTGCACGGTTCGGGTGGAATTATTGGTTGCCATGACGGCTTTCATACCAAGCTCTTCGATCTTGCCAAAAATGCGCGGCAAATCTCCAATGGGTGTATTTTCGGTATAAAGTACGCCGTCCATATCCAGGATCAAGCCGCGAATGGAATCATTCAGGTATTTCATTTCAAGTATCTCCGTACCAAATAATCCAAAACGGGCTCATCGATGGTCATCAGGTTGGTATCACATCGGTCCTCAAAGTTTTCCCGGCCAATGAAGTGGTTGAGGGCGGTGGTGAAGTTGGCACTGTCCGGGGAATCCAAGTGTCCAGCCGCTACCAGCACCCGGGCCAATTGTTCGCGCACCTCGCCGCGGATGGGCAATTTCTTGTCGTCGGTGCTGTGTGAAAACAGCAGGTCGTGGATCTCGAGTAGCGACCATAATTTGGAGATGGGTTGGGGGTCATCGTCTACCCGGTAATCGAGGGCACGATCGTTGAATCCGGCGTAGCCGCCTTTTTCGCGCACCACCAAGATCGCGGCGCTTTGTTTGCCGCGCTTGTCGCCGCCGGCGTCGTCGCCTGCTTGCAGGGCCGCCAACAGTCGGGCCTGAAATTCGCCATTGTGACTTTGGAAGGTGTGCGCCATTGCTTGCACAACAGCAGCGCCGGCCAGAATATTACCCTGCACCGCAAAACCGTGTCCTGCGATTCCACCTGCCCAATCGAAGCAGCCTGAACCGGTGAACGTGGCGCTGCCACCCTTTTTATCCACCAATCCAAATTGGCGGGATTCAATATCGGGGTCGCCAGCCTTGAGAGCCTCAAGGGTTTGGTCGGCGGTTGCCCCGCCAGCCATGAGTGCCAAACCTTTTGGGCCAAAAGAGGTATTGGCAAAAGACTGGGTAGCCACGGCGCCTTGGCCGGCGGCTGCCCACGGCACAACTGCGCCCACGGCAGGAAATTTGGACGCGACCGCGACGCCCCAGCTTTGGGTGATGCGGTCGTAAGCAACGATCGAGAAAGTAGATGGTTTGATCATATATGAACAATTATTATAAACAATAAATTTGCTGAAATTGGCAGTTTGGCCGGTTCGCTTGCCAACGGAGGCACGATCTTGAAGACCGCCAGCCATGTAAACAACAAAGGCGCAGGTTATAAAGCTGCGCCTTTGATTCTGACATGGTTGTTGGGTTACTTTTGCGGGATCTGCAGGACCTGGTCTACCAGGCCGTAAGCAACCGCCTGTTGGGCATCCAGATAGTAATCGCGGTCCAGGTCGCGTTCGATCACCTCAAGCGGTTGGCCGGTGTGCCTGGACATGACACCGTTGAGCAATGCCTTGAGGCGCAAGATCTGCTTGGCCTGGATCTCGATATCGGTAGCCTGGCCCTGGGCGCCACCCAAAGGCTGGTGCATGTGGATGGTCGCGTTCGGCAGCGCGAAACGGCGCCCTTTGGTGCCGGCGGTCAGCAAAACTGTTCCAAAACTGGCGGTTACGCCCACCGCGACGGTACTGATGGGGTTGGAGATCATTTGCATGGTGTCGTAAATGGCCAGCCCCGCGTAAATGACCCCGCCGGGCGAATTGATGTACATTTGGATCTCTTTTTCGGGATCTTCATGGTTGAGGAACAGCAATTGGGCTACGATCGAATTGGCGACCTGATCATCGATCCCCGTTCCCAGGAAAATGATGCGTTCCTTGAGCAACAAGGAATAAATGTCGTAAGCACGTTCACCGCGCCCAGAGGATTCCACGACCATTGGGACTATGTTTGTAAAAGGCAGGTTCATCTTTTTCTCCTATCTGCAGGTGAGTTTACTGTGTAAGTGTATGAATTTTATATAATTTTCCGTTAGTACTATTGGATAGTTGATTTTTACAAAAAACCATTCTATAATGGCTTTAATATTTTAGGAAAGGAGGATACAAACCATGTTACAACTTAAAGAACGCGGTCAAGGTTTAGTTGAGTATGCATTAATTCTTGTTTTAGTTGCTGTAGTAGTGATCGCCGCCCTGACCCTCTTGGGCCCGACAATCAGTGACATCTTCACCACCATCAATAACAGCTTATAGTAAGGTTATACAATGAAAACCCCATTTTGAAAAAAGTGGGGTTTTTTGTTTTTAAAAATCTGGATCTATAATAACCTTTGGGCTGCCTGAACAAGCGGCCCTTTTTGTTCGTAACCTGTCTCGTTGTACTGGGATGAACAGATATAAACGTGGCCAGTACAGCGCAGCAATAAGCCCTGGACGAGGTCGTTCATCGCCTTCATGTTGGCCTCATATTCGTGGGTATCGGTCCATTTTTGGCCAAAACGCCAATTGCGGTTGAGTACATAGGGATGTGTCAGGGGTTGGTCAATGCGTTCAAACCAGCCGGCTGAACCCGCGTCCAACCAAAATTGGGCGGCGCTGGAGCGGCCTTCCAGCAGATAGGCGATCGCCGGCAATATTCGCACCCGGTCGGTCTCGTCTTCGTCTGGCCCATCCTGGTAATACGCGGCGATCACGCCACTTTCCAGCAGGCGTATGAAGTCACTTCCGGCCGATGATGCAGGCGGGTTATTGGATTCAGGCAAGCTTTGCCTGAATTTTTGGGCGCTTTCAACCAACCTTTGCAAACCCCACACAGCCTGAGACGGTTGCCTGAGTTGGAAACCTGGTTGGCTGAGGACCTCGCCAAACAATTTCCTAAAAAAGGCATCCAATTCCAAGGGCGGTTGGGCGCGATAACGGTTCACCCAGGCGCGGATATGCTCGTACGCCTGGCCATTTTCCGGCCGAATCCGGGCGATCATCTCAGGCCGAATTTGGCTGAAAGGACTCAGCTGGCCGTTTGCGCGATAGGCGATCTCTGCCAGCAATTTTGCCCGCACCAAATCTATGCCTTGGATGGATTGGAACAGGGCGTGAACAAATTGGGTGGTGGTGGGTTGGTAGCCCCATGCTGGGTGGCAAATTTGGGCATAGGTGATGGCGCATTGGATGATCGGCTCGTCGGCCAGGCTGCGTGATGGACGGCGGACTGAACTGGGAATACCCATACCCTGCAATTGGGTTTGGACGGAGAACCACAATGGGTCGTTGAGGTACGGGGCGAGCACCGCGATCTCGCCGCAAGGCGTGCCTCCTTTTACCAGGACCTCGATCTGGCGGGCAACTTTTTGCAGCATTTCAGGGTGGTATTGGGAAGTAATGAAGCTGGCTGTTTGGCGAACAGATGCCTGTTGGTCGGGGGTCAGATCGGGTGGTTGTTTTTCAGCCAACATGCGCTGCAAACCGGTAGAAAGCGATGCGAACGGAGCAGGAATGGAATGTAGCGCCTGGGAAGTTACGGAGGCCGTACAAGCATCCCGCAGGCGCAAGGCGGAGATGGGATCTGCGCCGAGAAACCTGCGGAAGCCGGCGTTGTCATCATGGATCACCAACGCCTGTTGGCAACAGGCAAGCCAATCTGCCAACAGGTCATGAGCGGCCGGGGTATCCTCCTCGCAATTGTCGTAGATGATATGCGTGTAGCCATTAATCAGGTGGTCTCGCACCATTTTTTCGGGCCACAAATAGCGCGTAAACAACTCAATCTGCAAGCTGGTATCTACCAGGTTGTTCTGCAGGCATTTTTGCCTGAACAGCTCAATGCAATTTTGGGCGTCGCCATACACCGAAAGATGTGCCGGGTCGCCGGCCCATGCGCTGGCCAGGTGGTCTCCTATGGCGTGCAAGTCAATGCCAACCAGGGCAGCCTTGTTCAAGTTATCCAGGATCTGGCTTGATAGGCGGTTCTTGTCGACGATCAGCGATGAGAATCGGCCTAAATCCAGGTATGGCTGCAAGATCGACATCATTTGGTATTGGGCGGTTTCAAGCGTTAAAAAGGTTGGCGGAAGGCCAGGTTGCCCAAAACCGGCCTTGCCAGAGATCAGCGGCCAGAACAGGTCCACCATCCTGCGGGATAAACCCGCAAGGGTGCTGGTTTGCAAATTGCCAAGCACCAGGGGATCGCTTTCAAGCGCTTTCCGGTAAGGGGCCTGGTATTCCCTTTGGGGAGTAAACAGCAAGATATTTTCAGCAGGGACGCCCCTGGCAAGCAGCTCTTTGTAGGCCATTATTGCCAAGCTGGTTTTACCACTGCCGGCATTGCCTTGCACAAATATTTTTTTGGATGTGTTGAAGGAAGTGAGCGCTTGTTGTTGCCAGGGGTAAGGTTGCATGGGTGGGGGCTTGTGTTATGATTTGGCGAAACCGTTCGATCGTTTTCTGAGATTATATATGCAAAAATCCACCTCCCTGCGTGTCCTTGCCATCGAATCCTCTTGTGATGAAACAGCCGCCGCCGTGATCTTGAACGGTATCGACTTGCTTTCGCACGTTGTCTCCTCCCAAATGGAGATCCATGCCCGTTATGGCGGGGTCTACCCGGAAGTGGCATCGCGCCAGCATGTCCTCAGCATTTTGCCGGTGGTGCAGCAGTGCCTGGCCGATGCCCATTTGGCCTTGAATGATGTGGATGCCATCGCGGTGACCAGCGGACCCGGGCTGGCAGGATCGTTGGTGGTTGGGCTAAATGCCGCCAAAGGAATGGCGCTCGGCACCGGCAAACCCTTGGTGGCGGTGAACCATTTGGAAGGGCACATTTATTCCGCCTGGGTTAAAAAACCCGGGGCAGAAGGGCTGGCGATCAGCCAGCTGCCATTTCCCCACATCGCATTGTTGGTATCTGGCGGCCATACTGAAATTATTTTGATGCGGGGCCACCTTGATTTTGAAAAACTGGGTAGCACGCGAGATGACGCGGCTGGGGAGGCTTTTGACAAAACCGCCCGCCTGGCTGGCCTGCCGTACCCGGGTGGTCCTTCCATCCAGCAGGCAGCGACGGAGGGAGATCCGAATCGATTTCAATTCCCGCGCGCCAAAACCGATAATCCGTACGATTTTTCCTTCAGCGGAATAAAGACGGCAGTGCTGCGAGAGGTAAAAGCGTTTGAGCGCGCTGGTGAGCCGATACCGCAAGCCGATATTGCCGCCAGCTTCCAAAAGGCTGTCGTCGAAACTCTGGCCGTAAAAACCCTGGCTGCCGCCCAGGAATACGGGGTCAGGTCGATCCTGGTAGCCGGGGGAGTCTCGGCAAATGTGGCGCTTCGAAAGGCCTTTGCCGAACAGGACCGGTTTATGGTCTTTTTTCCCGATTTTGAATTTTGCACCGATAACGCGGCGATGATCGGCGCGGCTGGCACCCAGCGCTACCTGCAGGGCAAGCTGGCACCTATGGATGTAGATGTAGAACCGACCTGGTCTGTAGCGCTAAAAGCTATATAGCAGATCGGATTTCCAGAACACGGTCGTGGCCGGCAAGATCTTGGTGAACCTTTGCGGTAGCTCGGGGAAACAGGGACCTGGCAATGTTCAACAAAGCGGGCCCTTGCCTGGCTTCCATTTCCAGCAAGATCAATGGGGGTGTTTTACGCAAGGCGTGGATTTGTTTCAGCAAGGCTTTTATCAGGTCCAGGCCATCCTCGCCACCATCCAGGGCGATCGTTGGCTCCTTGCCATTCACTTCCAATCCTTTTAGGGTAGCAGTGGGAATGTACGGCAAATTGGCCGTCAGGATGGTCGCTTCTTCAGCGATGAGCGCGCAATGGGCGAGCAGGTTAGATCGGATGAATTGCATTCTGGTTTCGCAGCCAAGCCTGTGGGCATTTTGGCTGGCCACCTTCAAGGCGCTTTCCGAGATATCCACCGCTACACAGCGGGCGCTGGCAACTTCCAGCGAAAGGGTGATCGGGATGATGCCTGTACCGCAACCGACATCCAGAATGGAAGGTTGGCGGGTCGGATGTTCCTGCAGCCATTGCTGGGCAAGGTCAATGATCATTTCAGTTTCCGGCCGGGGGATCAAAACATCCGGGGTTACCGTGAAA
>SXGU01568923.1_pt1 | contig 15491 bp, 13 predicted proteins | sample 3174531 | NCBI WGS metagenome assembly SXGU01 (sample SAMN11356863, study PRJNA531348) | freshwater metagenome | isolation source: freshwater sample F1-140 | place: China: Fuxian Lake, Yuxi | collected 2017-12-25
AATTGATGTAAGTTTGGGTGTGGAAGAAATCGTGGATGCTATTACTACCGGGGCCATTCAGGACCCCGAATCGATTTTTTATCGCAATGCGAAATGGATGAAAGAACTTACCCAATTTGGCGACACAAACCATAAAGAATTTGTTGAATTGATGGAATCCATGGCTCGTTTCATTATCTCAAGCTGAATTGTTTTGAAAAGTGCTCGATAATTCAATGGATTTTTGATTGCAAACCGTTACAATTTTTATTCAGGCATTTAATTTAGATAATTATATTGGGGAATGTGTTCAATCCGTTCTCAATCTTAGGGGTCCTTATGATTTAGAAGTTTTGGTAGTAGATGATGCCTCTACGGATAAGACTCTGGAAATTATTAAGGATTTTTCCGACTCCCGTATCAACCTGATTGTTAATGAAAAAAATCTCGGTTGTATTGAAACTGCTAACATTGGGTATCGGGAAGCCCGGGGGGAGTTTTGTGCTCGACTTGATGGCGATGATAGGTATCGACCAGATTTTTTGGAAAAAACTATCCCCATTTTTGAGAGTAATCCTAATGTTGGTGTGGTTTATGGCGATATTGCAATGATAGATCCTTCAGGAAATATCTCATCGCCCAGCGGGTGTGTTGCACGACAGAGGGAAAACAGACCTGGGATTTCCAATGAACTGATTCCTTTGATGAAATCCAATTTTTTACCGGCTCCAACCACCATCGGCCGAACCAAAATCTGGCAATCAATACTCCCGATTCCATCCAGTCTCTATTTTCTGGATTACTATATGACAACTCAAGCAGCACATGTTTGTGATTTTGGATTTGTGGACAAGGTTTTAGCGGATTATCGAATTCACCCTGGAAACCAACATAGCCGGATGATTTTAGATAAATCTGGGGAAAAATCAACTTTTGAAATGCTGAAACGGGCCTATAACCGAGCTGAATTTAAAAGTGAAAAGGAAAAATACCGAACCGTTATTGATGCTTCCCATTTTCTAAATTACGCCGAAAATTATTTCGGAGCCGGAATGACCAATGATGCCCGGAGATGTTATTGGCAAGCCTTCATTCGATCCCCATCTTTTTTGATCAATCTCGGTATTTTGAGGAGGTATCTTGGCACCATTATTGGCAAGCCTCAATATGAATACCTAAAAAAATACTTTGTTGGATCTAATACGAAGCGTGCCTGTTAGAACAAATGGCAAGGTAAAAGTAATTCAAATACCTTTATAGCTATTAGCCTTAATCTATATGTCATAAGTCCCCATCCGGTAAGGTATTACCTCTTTTTCCGTGAATCTTCAGAATTTGGTTGGCAGGGCAGTTTTAAGTTGGTTTAGTTCCCCATTTGGAAGCCAAAGCTACGCCTGAACTTGTCACGGTTTCACGCCAGGAGTGCGACCCGGTTCAGGCTGAATTCATTCGACCTCGCCGCGATTTCCAGGACCTTCTCGCCCGTTTTGATCTCGTTTTCAAAGAGAATGGCCGTCTACGCCGGATTGAAGGCGGTCTTCGACAAGAGAATGGGGACCTCCGCCAAAGGCTTCAGAATCAAGACCGGGATAAACAGCGCCAGGCGGGCCCTATTTCCCGAAACAAACCCAAGTTGGAACCCAAACCGCCAAGTCGGAAATCGGGTGATGATTATGGAAAACACCACTTTGGTGTTGTACCTGAACGCATTGAAAAAATACATACCGACCCCTTACCCAAGTGCTTCATCATGATGAGACGGGGTGGCGGATGAATGGTCGCTCTGCCTAGGTTCATGTTTTTGTGAGTCCCAATGCAGTTGTGTACAAGGTAGCCCACCAAAGAGGTCATCAGGTGCCTCGGGACCTTGTGGGAATAGGGTATAGCGGGGTAATGGTTCATGATGGGTTCAAAAGTTACGAATGTTTCTGGAAGGCGACCCATCAACATGGCCTATTTCATTTGATTCGCCGAACCCGTGATCTTTGCGAAGAGGCGTGTGGGGGAGCGGTGACCTTCCCCCCGGTAGGTGATGCGGATCCTGAAGGAAAGTTTGAGTGCGTTGAATCGTTACAAGGAAGGGAAACTAACCTTGCGGGGGTTGCGTTGGTTTGGAGCCTGTCTGAAAAACCGGATCCATGGCATGGCCCGACTTCACAAGATCCACACGGGCAATGAATGGCTGGCGAAATTCCTGTTCAATCACCTGGAAGTGTGGTTTTTGTTCCTGAGGTTGGCTGATCTCGTGGAGGCCACCAACAATGTGGCGGAGAAGGCATTGGGGTTCAACATTGCAGCAAGAAAGCTGTGAGGTTGCAATCGCAAGGAGATTGGCGCAAGGGCCTAGGAAATCCTTACATCGGAAACACAAACCTGCCTGCGTATCGGCAAAGATCCCATCGACTTTTTGATGAAACTCATCAAAAGGCAAACACAAGTCTCCCTCGATGACATTTCGCCAACTTCACCTCGCATCGCCTAGGCACGGTAAACAGGTACCAGATCAGTATGTTAAATTAATATGCAATAAAATAATATGAAACAAAAAAAAATAGTTTATATTCAATATACTAATCCAGCTTGTTACCCACCTTTGCAGCATAGTTCTTGGATTTTTGCCAAGGCAGGCTGGAAAGTTTTGTTTTTAGGGAACGGTTCAATGAGTGAATCCAACGCATTTGAATTCCCTTTTCATGAAAATATTCAAGTCATTCGTTGGATGTATAAAAAGCCAGGAATAGTTCAAAAATTCCATTTCCTATTTTTTTGTATTTGGTCCGCTCTTTATGCTTGTTGGTGGGGAGGAAAATGGGCCTATTGTTCCGATCCCTACTCGTGCTTACCTGCGATTATTTGTCAGAAAATATTTGGATTAAAAATTGTTTATCATGAGCATGATTCCCCAACGCTTAATTCCAAAAGTACTGCGCTTTTTAATCGGATATTATTAAAATGCCGTGCTATCATTGGCAGACAAGCGGAAATTGTCGTTTTTCCCAATCGAGAACGAGCCAATATCTTTCAAACTGAAACGGGAAGGAGACGACCCATAGAAATTGTTAGGAATGTTCCTGCATTAAGTGAGGTGGCCTTAATTCCATCTACTAAGTCCGAAAATGAAATTCTTTTTTACCATGGATCATTAAACAAGTACCGGTTACCAACAACAATATTGGATGCACTGGTTCATCTCGATCCAGCTATTACCTTGCGGTTTGCTGGATACGACACCACAAGCAATAAATATTTAGAATGGTTTATGAAAGAAGCTAAAGTTCGTGGATTAGAAAACCGGGTACGATATGTAGGAGGGTTTTTTTCAAGGCAAAATTTACTAATAGAATGTTCAAAAGCTACAATTGGTTTAGCATTAATGCCAATTGACTTGGATGATATTAATATGCGTTATATGACTGGAGCATCTAATAAACCATTTGACTATCTGGCATGTGGCTTGACCCTTATTGTATCCAATTTGCCTGACTGGGAAATATTTTTTGTTGATCGCGGTATAGCTTTAAGTTGTAATCCCGATTGTGGGAAATCAATTGCGGAAGCAGTAAACAAAGCTATTGTTTTACGAGCTAAAAGTAATATATATAGTGAAAATGGGGAAAAATTATTATGTTCGGAATGGAATTATGAATATCAATTCCGAAATGTTTATGATATCGTGACAAAATCGTGTTGCTAGTAATTGAAACACATCCTATTCAAAATCATGCTCCTGTATGGAGGTATTCAAACCAGGTCCTTGGTATTCCTGTTACCGTGATATATGGTTCAGATTTTAGTATTATTGGTTATAAGGACAAAGAATTTGGAACTTCGTTTTCGTGGGATGTTGATTTGCTTGACGGTTATTCCTCCATTTTTTTGTCCAAATCCGATGAGGGTGGAGCTGGGTCGGATGCAGAGGTTACCATCAATGGATTAGAGAAAGTGATTAACCAGGTAAACCCGAGTGTGATTTTGTCAGTAGGGTACAGTCCCAAATTTCATTACGATGCCGTAATGGTGGCTCGAAAGTTCGGGAAACCGCTAATGTTTCGTGCTGAAACCAACGATCAGGCTCGGGTTAGAGGACCTATCAAACGATTTTTCAGAGATATAGTTTTAAAACGATTCTATCGAAATTTTAGAGCTTTGTTACATGTAGGAAACCGATCGGTTGAACATTACAACCGGTTGGGATTTTCAACCGATGCCAAATGGTTTTCCCCTTATTGTGTAGAAACCAAATCGTTTCAAACCGAAGAGTGCTCCCGTAGGTTGTTTCGGGATGATGCACGAAGGGAAATTGGTGCTGATAAAGATCAAATCGTCCTATTGTTTTGTGGGAAATTAAGCCCAAGGAAAGCACCCAATTTAATCCTGGAAGCGATCACAAAATTGGATTGCTCCCATCAAGGAAAATTTTTTGTCTTGCTGGTTGGCGATGGGGAAATGCGCCAAGGATTGGAAAAGGACGCCATAAGGTTGAATATACCTTTTAAAAATGTTGGATTTAAGAAACAGCATGAACTTAGCCGTTATTATCATGCCTCAGATCTACTGGTGCTTCCAAGCATTTGGGGAGAAACTTGGGGGCTTGTGGTTAATGAAGCGTTGCACCATGGCGTCCCTGCGGTGGTTTCCAATACCGTCGGCTGTGCAATTGACTTGATTGAGCCCAAACAAACTGGAATGATTTTTAAAAACAAAGATTCCCAATCCCTAGCCGCATGTCTTAATTATGCTGTTCAATTGGTCGGTGATCCAGCAATTCGTATTAAATGCAAAAATAAAGTCGCCAAATATTCAGTTGAAATTGCTGCTATTGGAATTCAAACAGCATATAAGGTTGTTAGTAAAAAAAATAGTTTAAATTGAATTTAAATAGTCTTATGGTTATAGGTAATCCAGAATCCTTTCATGTTGGTGCTCATTTTTTTAAGGCAGCTAATGAAATTGGTTTAAAGGCTGTAATAAAGGATATTAAAGGAGCTTTTTCAGAATCATTATTGATTCAATGGGCCTTGTGGAAATATGGAGGGCATAAACCAAAAAATCTTGGATCCTTTGGTAACGAAGTGGTAGCGCATTGTAAAGAGGGGTGCTATTCAACGGTTCTGGCTACGGGAATTGCACCCTTGGATCGAAATTGCCTTCGGCATTTAAGAAGTGCTGGTATCCAATCCATAAATTATCTCACCGATGACCCTTGGAACAGAGCTCATCATGCTCCATGGTTTTTGAATGCGCTAAGTCTTTATGATAATGTATTTACAACCAAAAGCAGTATCATACAAGATTTAACAAATGCTGGATGTAGGAAAATTCATTTTTGTCCTTTTGGCTATGACAGGGAAGTACATAACTATCCCCCACATAAGGACTCTGCGGTGGAGGGATTGGACATCTTGTTTGTTGGGGGGATGGATTCTGATCGCAAAAAAATAATGGAACCATTGATTGGGAACAATTTTTGCTTAGCCCTTTATGGGAGGTATTGGGATCAATCCGATAGGTTTGCTAAAAGTAGTTGTGGGCATGGAGACCTTTTTACTTTGGCAAAGCGTGGAAAAGAGGCGAAAATCACCTTATGCCTAGTTCGCCGGGCCAATCGGGATGGGCATGTTATGCGGAGTTTTGAAGCGGCTGCGGCGGGTGGTTGTATGTTGGTGGAAGATACAGAGGAACATCGGGAAATTTTTGGTCTGGATGGGGATTGTGTTGTCTTTTTTAATAGTAATGAACAAATGGTACAGCGGGCGAGGTGGCTTCTCGATCATCCGGAAGAAAGATTACGACTCCGTCATGCGGTTTACCGTCGGATTGTAACGGAAGGAAAAAATACATATACGGATCGACTTAAGACGATTCTTGAAAAGATTGGTTTGTCCCATTAAGTAAATGGAGGAGATGTTTTTTAGCCATGAAGCAACATCCACTTTGTGGCTGGTTTTGTTTGGTCTTTTGATATGGAGGACTTTGTTTTTTTCCAAATTTATTGGTGGAATTGGTCTTTGCCATTGGTTTCAAATTGCAATCAATCATATTATCAGCGAAGTTATGTCAAGTCAAGCTATTGGATATGCCAATCCAGATCGATTAGCCGCAACCAATGGTTATCGTCTAACCGCATGGGCGGCTTTGGGTTTAATTTTTGCTTTTTTTACTATATTAATATTCGAGCGGAAAGAAACTTTAGGGGGAAAAATTTCGAAAATTGGTTTTGAATTAGAATATGGAATTGGCATTTTTATTTATGGATTAATTTGTTATTTTATACTTTCTGGATTGTTAGGATTTATTTCAAGTATAACTTCGATATTATCTGCGGGCTTGGGTGTTGCATGCGGGGGTTTTGCCTGGTGTTATTTGATAATTTATAAAGCGAAAGGCCCTTTAGTTTCCTTAATTTTCGCTAGTGGCATGTTTTTGTTTCCTGTATTAACATTGATTTTAGGTGGATTTATGGGATTTGGAATATCTGCTATTTTTGGAATTGCAGGTATTGTATTCGTAAATTTTCGACCTCGATGGGTAATAGGTATAATTATTCCGATTTTATTATTTTTTGGCCTGTCTCTTTATCCGTCCTATATGTCCACTAGGGATGATATTCGTTCAAGCGTTTGGGGTGGTGGGAGGATAGAGGAGCGGATTGAAGCGACCTTTGGTGGTATCTTTGAGAAATGGCAATGGTTTGATCCTAGTGATGAGAAACAATTGGATGTATTTAATGGTCGTTTAAATCAAAATGTGTTACTTGGGTATTCCCAAACCTATCTAGCAGCGGGTCAGGTGGAGTATGCTGGTGGGCAAACATTATGGGATGGAGTCTTATCTTTAATTCCTAGAATTATCTGGACGAATAAGCCTTTCCAGGCGGGAAGTTATGGTTTGGTTACCCAATATACTGGCATTAAAGTGTCGGAAGGTACTTCCGTTGGAATTGGGTTCATCATGGAATTTTATGTTAATTTCGGATATATTGGAATTTTAGTTGGTTTTTATTTGTTAGGATTATGCGTCTATTTATTTGATTATAAAGTTGGTCAAGGTATACAAGCGATGAATTTTCCCGTTTTCATTTATTATTTTATTGCAGGCCAATGTTTCATGAATATACTAGGGTCCTTTGTAGTGGTGGGACCTGCGTTGGTAGGTGGACTCATATTGACATGGATTTACCTTCGTATTTTTCAGAATAGGTTACAAGTTAAAAAGTGGGTTGATTCTTCAAATATATCCGCTAATGGTTTCGTAGTTTCTAAAAAGCAAAGTTTATTTAGCTAATAAAATCTATAATTGGCCTGCAAGCTTTTAATAGGAAAAATATTATATAGTATTTTTGAAGTCAATTCAACCATGATTCTGATTGATAAATTAATATGGTTCTATTATTGAAAAACTATTATGAAAATTAGCCTTACCGGGGCAGGTGGATTAATTGGGTCAAAATTATTGCAAGTTATTATTGATTCTTCATTATTTGATGTTATTGGGATTGATAATTTTTCCATGTACTATAGTGTTAAACTTAAAGAAGATCGAACGGAAGCTCTTCTAGGTAAATATAAAAGAGTAATTCATAGGATAGATCTTTGCGACGGTGTTCCTGAGGTTGGTTTTCCCCCCGATGTATTTATTCACCTTGCGGCGCAACCAGGCGTTAGGGAAAGCCTACGGGATCCCCTTGCCTATGAACAAAATAATCTCCGGGCCTTTGTAAATGTTCTGGAGTATTGTCGTAAAAACAAGGTTAACCATCTGATTTATGCTTCCTCTTCATCGGTTTACGGGCAGTCTTTGCAATTGCCTTTTTCTGAAAGTGATCCCTCTGACCGGCCGGCCAGTTTTTATGGAGCTACTAAAAAAGCCAATGAACTCATGGCCCATAGCTATTCTTCCTGTTTTGGATTACCCTGCACGGGATTACGGTTTTTTACGGTTTATGGCCCTTGGGGAAGGCCGGATATGGCATATTTCAGTTTTGCTAAGGCGATTATGGAGGGTAAACCCATTACCCTCCATGGGAAAGGGGAGTTCTCGCGGGATTTTACTTACATTGACGATATTGTTGCGGGAATTATTTCCGTTATGAAAAGTGGCCCTCCCCAAACTGATTCGCTGGGGGTTCCTCACAGAATATATAACCTAGGTAACGATCACCCTGAGAAGGTGTTGACCCTTGTTTCCTGTTTGGAGAAAAGCTTGGGGAAGAAGGCAATGGTAGAAACTTCTAATTTACCATTGGGTGATGTACCGCATACTTGGGCGAACATTGGTCTAATGCAAAAAGATTTTGGTTGGAGACCAAAAGTGGACTTGCATGAAGGAATTGATCGCTTCGCCAAGTGGTTTTTAGAATATCACGGATATAAAAAAGAGGGAATTTAGTGAGGTTTTACAACAAAGGCGAATGAAAATTGGCATAGGAGTCCATGGTCGGTTTCATGGGTTTGAATTAGCAAAAGCGCTTCTTTGCCTTGGACATGATGTCCGGATTTATACTAATTATCCTGGATTCATTGTCAAACGATTTGGGTTGCCACCTGAAATCGTTACTACCTATTATTGGAATGGTTTGATTTCAAAGATTTCCCAAAAAATTGGGCGGGTTGGCAATGCATGTTTTATGAATCGGTACCTTTGCAACAATTTTGAAGTTTGGCTGGCTAAACGCTTGGCTAGGGAACAGTGGGATATAACCTACACATGGAGCAGTATTTCGGAGTGTTTTTTGCGCGGGTCAAGGACATCAAAAGCAAGGTTGATTGCCAGGGGCAGTTCTCACATAAGTACCCAAAACCGCCTTTTGGAAGAGGAAGAAATCAGATGTGGGATTCCCCAGGAGAAACCATTTGCTCACACCGTGACTAAAGAGTTGACTGAATACGATCTTGCGGACGGAGTCGTTGTTTTATCAAGTTTTTGTAAATCCACATTCCTTGAAAATGGTTATGATCCCCGAAAACTGGGCCTAATGGTTTCCGGAAGTCCTTCCGATAATTTTCGCCTCAATGAAAAGGATTTGGGAGCTAAAATTCGGTCCCTAACTGAAGGATTGCCCTTAAATATTTTAACGGTTGGGACTTTTTCTTTCAGGAAAGGAATTTTCGATTACGAAAAAATTGTTAATGAACTGGCCGGGGAAAGGTATCGATTTCGTTTTGTGGGTGCGGTTGCTGAGGAATGCGCCAAGATTCGCAAGCGCCTGGCTTCAAAAGTAGAATTTGTCCCAAGAGTGGCTCAATCGGATCTGAAAGAGCATTATCGGTGGGGCCATGTTTTTTTATTTCCAACGATTGAGGACGGTTTTCCGACTGTGATGGCACAAGCCAGGGCGGCTTGCTTACCTCAAATTACTACGACAAATGGAGCAGGTTTGGATGTTGTCGAGGAAGGCAAAAGCGGGTGGATTTTTCCCATAAGGAAACCGGATTTAATGATAGCCAAGCTTCGAGAAATCCAATCGAATCGACCTTTCTTGGCACAAATGATTCAAAATATGCATCAAAAAAATATTTCCCGGACTTGGATTGATTCGGCAAAGGATTTTCTCGCCATTGCGGAAACGGTATTGTCAGAGCCAAATCGGACGATGGTTTAACCGAATGTGTGGCATTGCCGGATATTTTGGACTAACCCAATGCGGTATGCAAGAGGTTATGCATGCCACGGCTATGCAGCACCATCGTGGACCGGATGATGGAGGTGTGGAGGATATAGCTCCTGGGGTTGTTTTTGGCCATCGGCGCCTTTCCATTTTGGATCTTTCTCCCTTGGGGCACCAACCCATGAAGGATGCGGAGACGGGATCCTGGCTGGTTTTCAACGGTGAGATTTACAATTTCCAAACGCTAAAGGGTGACTTGATAAACGCGGGAGCATCGTTTCGGGGACACTCCGATACGGAGGTAATATTGGCAGGTTTGGTTAGGCAGGGAAATGCTTTTCTTAAGAAGCTGGAGGGAATGTTTGCGTTTGCGTTTTGGAATGCACAGGAAAACACGCTTTTGGTAGCAAGGGATCCGATGGGGATCAAACCCCTGTATTATTTTCTGAAAGACAATGAATTCGGTTTTGCCAGTGAAACCAAAGCACTTTTATCCATGGGAAGAATTGAAAAAGAAATGGATGAAAAAGGCTTGGTCGGTTTTTTAAAATTTGGGGCGGTTCAGCAACCCAGCACTCTTTGGAAGGGTGTCCAATCCCTTGGCCCAGGGGAATGGATGCGTCTTAAACGGAATCCTGATGGAATCCTTGAAATCCACCGCCAGAAGTTTTGGACATTCCCCCAAGAAAAGGCGTGGACAGAGGAGGGGGCGATAGAGTTTCTCCAAAGGGAACTTCCCAGGGCGGTCCGGGATCATTTGGTCGCCGATGTACCGGTTGGGATTTTTCTTTCTTCGGGAATTGATAGCACCATTTTGGCGGGATTGGCATCTGAGGTGCATCCGGGGTTGCGAGCCTTTACAGTTTGTTTTGGTGACCACAAGGAATTTGATGAGGACCGATTGGCGGTTGAAACGGCTAAAAGATTTGGTTTAAAACACGAACGCATTGTGATTTCCGAAAAGGAAGCCTTGGATTCCTTTGAGGGGTGGTTAGCTGCCATGGATCAACCTTCGATAGATGGTTTAAATACTTTTATAATCAGCAAGGCAGTTCGGGAACGAGGAATCAAGGTTGCCCTTTCCGGGTTGGGGGCCGATGAATTGTTTGGGGGATACCCGAGTTTTCACGAGATTCCAAAATGGAGCCGAAGAATCCAAAAGATCCAATGGGTCCCCAAAAGTATCAGAAAATTGACTTCAAGTGTATTAGGAATTGGACAGGGCCGGGTGGCTAAAGGCAAAATGCGGGATGCCATTTCTTCAAATGGCTTTCCTCAAGCATTGTTTCAAACAAGGCGGGGACTTTTTGATAGCCAATGGATTGAAAAATTGCTTTGGAAAAAGCAAATAACCAACATTGAACCGGCCTTTCATGTTAATGGTGAAGAAACCGTTCGAAAAGTTCAGCAACTTGAAACAAAGATATATATGGGAAACATGTTGCTTTGCGACACGGATGTCTGTTCCATGGCTCATGGTCTTGAGGTAAGGGTCCCTTTTTTGGATCAAGTAATATTGAATTTCGCTTTTTCACTTCCCGGGCACCTGATTTCACAATCTGGGAAACCGGGGAAATACCTTTTGAAAAAGGCTTTTGCCAAATATTTAAGTGTATCCCTTTTAGGTCAGGCCAAGCGTGGGTTTGTTCTTCCCTTTGCGAAGTGGTACAAGGGGCCATTGCGGTCAATTTGTAAGGGGCGCCTGGATAAACTTGATTTTCTTGACCAGTCCGAAGTCAAATCCTGTTTTAAAGCCTTGGTTGATTGGGATGAGACTTCCATGGCAAGCCGGATTACAGCCTTGTTATCGTTGACTGCGTAACGAAAGTTGCGCATCCTCCACATTATTCCAGCTCTTTCTTCCCGATATGGTGGGCCAACAACCAATTTGTTTCCCCTTTGCCGCAGCTTGGCAAGAGAAGGGTGTCAGGTGGAAATAGCCTCCACCGATGCGGATGGTCCAGGGGGCAGGGTGGAGATATCCGACCTACCTTCGGATTTGTTTATTAGGCTTTTCCCTAGATCATGGTCCGAATCCTGGAAATATTCCAGACTTTTTGCCAAATGGATTGGAGTGCATGTTGCCGAATATGATTTGATCCACACCCATGCCGTATGGTCGCATTTGCCTGGTTGTGGTGCTTTAGCTGCGATTCGCCAAAAGATTCCCTATGTTGTGCGACCGGCAGGTATGCTTTCCTCCTATTCGATGGCTAGAAAATCGGTTGCCAAGCAAGTCCTTTGGTGGCTAAGGGAAGGAAAAATGATTCAGGGTGCGTCTGCCTTTCACGCCACCAGCCAGGGCGAGGCACAAGAGATCAGGCGGTTGCGGCCAGATGCGGATATTTGGACCATTCCCCATGGATTACCCGAGGAGTCTTTATCCATTCCACCTGAACCCGGATGGTTGAGGCAACAGTGTCAGGGTGCGGGAGACAAGCCGATCATTCTCTTTTTTTCCCGTATTCACCCTAAAAAGGGATTATCCGATATTTTGATTCCTGCCTTTGCCCAAATGCACCTAGATGCTCACCTGGCTATCGCCGGAGGCGAGGATTCCCATGTTCCAGGGTACGAAAATGAAGTGAGGCGGCAGGTCCGACTCCTTGGTTTGGAAAACCGGGTCACTTTCCTTGGGCCTATCCCTCCGGTTGATCGTTGGCGGCTCTTGGATGGTGCGGATGTTTTTGCCCTTCCCAGCCAGGCAGAAAATTTTGGAGTGGTCGTTACCGAGGCAATGGCCAGGGGGACCCCGGTGGTCATATCCGATCAGGTTCAGATTGGAGACATTGTGGAAAATAATTGTGGGGGCAGGGTGATTTCCCGGGATGTGAATCTCTGGGCCAAAACCCTAACCGAAGTGATTCAAACACCTTGGGATAGGTATCCCCGTTTTCGGGGAACCTGGGACACAGCTGCAAAGGCAGTGATACAGGGGTATGAAAAGATATTAAAAGCTAAGTAGTTTTTGAATTGGATGATTGGTTAGGTTAAGCCCGGGAAGCATCTCGGGTTTTTTTTATTTTATCCAAATTTTTCTCCGCGGGAAATAGGCGCAAATCTTTCGATTTGTTCATTCCTGGGCAAATTGGATTTGAAGAATACTTGGTGCTGTGCTATACTTTGGGCTTCCAGTCCATTTGCCTTTAGGCCGTTGGATGTTTGGCCAGGGCCACCTGTTTTCATTGGGCACATTGCGTGCCCTAACGCATTCGGTCCTGAGATTTGGTTCCCTTTTGGGAACATGAAAAGGACCGATTGATGAAGTTCTCCGAAATGGGGCTCGCTGAGCCCGTCCTTTGTGCTATTGAATCCGAAGGTTACCACACCCCCAGCCCCATTCAGGCTCAGGCTATTCCTGCAGTTATTGCGGGGAGAGATGTGCTGGGTTGTGCTCAAACAGGCACGGGAAAGACCGCTGCGTTTGCGCTTCCGACCATTCATCGGCTCGTACAATCGGGAAATCCCGCCAAAGGGCAGGGCAGGCGGATACGGGTTTTGGCGATTGCCCCTACCCGGGAATTGGCGGCCCAAATTTGTGATAGTTTTTTGGCCTATGGTCGCAAAACCGCCCTCAGGGCGATTGCCGTTTATGGGGGTGTGGGTCAAGGTCTCCAGGTTCGTGCCCTTCGTCATGGTGTGGATGTGCTGGTTGCCACGCCTGGTCGCTTGGTCGATTTGATGGGTCAGGGCTTTATTGAATTGGGTTCGGTGGAAACGCTCATTCTGGACGAAGCAGACCGCATGTTTGACATGGGGTTTGCGCCTGATTTAAAGCGGGTTATTGCCAAACTGCCCCAGTCGAGGCAAAACCTTTTGTTTTCTGCGACCATTCCACGGGCAATCCAGGAATTGGCGAATGCCATTCTAAAGGATCCTGTTCGGATCGATATTGTCCCTGAGAAAACGCCTCTGGAGATTATTGAGCAATCCCTGCTCAAGGTACCCACCAAATCCGCCAAAGCACGGGCTTTGGCCGGTTACCTCAAGTCGGTGGATTTGGTTCGCGGGATCGTTTTCACGCGGACCAAACATGGAGCGGATCGGGTTACCCGAAGCTTGGTTCGGTATGGTTTTTCGGCCGATTCGATTCATGGCGACAAGCGTCAAAATGTGCGCCAAAGGACCTTGGATGCCTTCAAAACGAACCGGATCAAAGTGCTTGTGGCTACGGATATTGCCGCAAGGGGTATTGATGTGGATGGGGTGAGCCATGTTGTCAATTATGATATGCCCCTTGACCCTGAAACCTATGTCCATCGCATTGGTCGGACAGGTCGGGCTGGGGCCGGGGGAACCGCCCTTTCCCTTTGCATTCCCGAGGAAAAAAACCTTTTGTTTGCGATTGAAAGGCTAACCGGAAAGCGCATGGAAATCGCTTCCTTTGACATGAAAAACCTGCCCCCTCATCTGGAGGAGGAACAGGGTGATGAAATGGCGGACGAACGGGATGCCTTCGGGCCCAGGGGAGACCGTCGGGGTGGAAAGCGGGGGGGGCCGGGTCAAGGTTTCAATCCCGAGGATGAAATGCGAAGGGGGTTGAGTCGGATTCGTGCCTCAAGGCAAGGGGAGGGCAAACCCTTTCGACCTCGGGTTGATCGAAAAAGAGAGCCCGAACAGGGCGGATTTCGGGGTTCGGCCGAAATACCCCCCGTGGCGGAAGGTACCCAAAACAGGGGAGTTCCAGTGGAGGTTAGGCAACCCAATTGTTTTGGCCCCAATCAAGGCCAACCTTCCCAAGGTGGTGAATACCGGGGTGGGGACTTTGTCCCGGATCATGGCGGTCCTCGTCCAGGGGTTCGGTTGGGACCGATTGGGCCACGAGCCGAAAGTCCGCATGGGGAGGCTCGACGCCCCTTTCGGGAAAGCCGACTTCCAGGAAAAGGGGGTGCGGTGAAATTCAAACGCAAGAAAAAAAGTCCGGGTGGGCCAGGAAGACAGGGTTAAATCCCACAAGGAAGAAGGGTTCACAGCCTAAACCGTAACGGGAGCAAAAACGCTTCCATTACGGTTTTTTTCTTGCATTTGCATTTTGATATAGTTTGAAATCTTTTGGATTGCAAAGCACCTGAAGGGATTGTAGCGTTATTCCATTTTCGGCTTGTTGCCATTTATTTTGGAATTCAGGTGTTTGTTTGCAAAGGTATACTAGTACTTTGGCACTCATTAAATTTCGGATTACATGGCATCAACCCTCCCTGATTCTCACTACTTTCTCATATCCAACAGCTGCTGGCCACCCTAAATCTTAGTCAAGACCCGGCACTAGAATCAATTTAAGTGAAGAATGGGATGGTTTGGCTAGCGAGTTTCTGACCACAAGGGTTTCATTGGGAAGTGCTTCCCTCCTCAACCCCAATTCTCAAGGAAACGATTGATTTTCAAACCCCGGGACGAACAGTTTCCAGCATTTCTATTCCCCAAGAAAAAATAAAGGTTCCTTATTCCAACGGCCCAAACTTTATTTTAACACGGATCGGAGAATAGCGCCCCCATGTGCGGTTTCCTGGGCAGAAATGGAAATTTGGACCAGCTTCCGCCTCTTGAAAAGGGTTTGCCCCTATTAATTAATGCGACGGGGCTCGGACTCCCAACACTATTGGCGGTCTGTTTCGGGTGCCGTGGAATTGATTCAGGCACGGTTAGCAATTGTGGATCCATTTGCCCGATCGGATCAACCTTTTAAACTGCCCGAATACGGTCTTACTGTAGCCTTCAATGGAGAGGTCTACAACTATGAGGAAATTCGGCTTTCGTTACAAACCAAACATTCGTTTCAAACGCAATCGGATACCGAAGTTTTGCTTGCTTCCTATGCCCAAGGTGGTATTGAGGGAATAAAAGATCTTCGTGGAATGTTTTCCTTTGCGATTGTGGACGAACGCAATCAGGAAACTGTTTTGGT
>SXGU01331804.1_pt1 | contig 15487 bp, 12 predicted proteins | sample 3174531 | NCBI WGS metagenome assembly SXGU01 (sample SAMN11356863, study PRJNA531348) | freshwater metagenome | isolation source: freshwater sample F1-140 | place: China: Fuxian Lake, Yuxi | collected 2017-12-25
CCGTCCTGGGCCCCACCGGCGCCGGCAAGACGACCACCCTGGAGACCTGCGAGGGATACCGGAAGCCGCAGTCCGGGTCGGTCCGGGTCCTGGGCCTGGACCCGGTCCGCGATGCCCGCGCCCTGCTCCCCCGGATCGGTGTGATGCTGCAGGAGGGCGGCGCCTGGAGCGGCAGCCGCGCCGACGAGATGCTGCGGCACATCGCCGCGCTGCACGCCCACCCCCTCGACGTCGCGATGCTCGAGGAGCGTCTCGGTCTCGCGGAGTGCGGCCGGACGCCGTACCGCCGGCTCTCCGGCGGCCTGAAGCAGCGTCTCGGGCTGGCCATGGCGCTGGTGGGCCGTCCTGAGGTCGTGTTCGTCGACGAGCCGACCGCCGGTCTCGACCCGGCGGTGCGGCGCGACGTCTGGGAGGTCATGGAGGAGCTCCGCGAGGACGGCGCGACGGTGGTGCTCACGACCCACTACATGGACGAGGCGGAGCGGCTGGCCGACCGGATCCACATCATCGACCGGGGCCGGTTGGTCGCCAGCGGCTCGCCCATCGAGCTGACCCGCGGCGGCCCGACCTCGACCATCCGGCTCGTGGTCACCAAGCCCTTCCCGCCGGGGGCGCCGGAGTCGCTCAAGGCCGCGCTCGGCGACCAGGTCGAGGTCGTCGTCCTTGACGAGCTGAGCCTGCTCCTGACCGGGAGCGCCGACGCCTCCACCCTGGCCCGGGTCTCCCGCTGGTGCGAGGAGAACGACGTGCTGCCGGAGTCCCTGACCCTGGGCACCCGCAACCTCGAGGACGTCTTCCTCGAGCTCACCGGCCGGACGCTGGCCCGCGGAGTGACCGAGTGACCGGCACCTTCACCCCGATGCCGGGTGCGGCGACGCTGCCGCGGATGGTGCTGACCCAGGCCCGCATGGAGTCGCGGCTGATGCTCCGCAACGGGGAGCAGCTGCTGATCGCCGTCGTGATCCCGGTGATCGTGCTGGTGGGGCTGGTCGGTGCCGCGGACTCGCTGGGCCTCGACTACGACGACCCGGTCGTCGACGTCGTCACCCCGGGCGTCCTCGCGCTCGCGGTCCTGTCGACGTCCTTCACCTCGCTGGCCATCGCGACCGGGTTCGAGCGCCGCTACGGAGTTCTCAAGCGGCTGGGTACGTCGCCGCTCCCGCGGTCCGGGCTCCTGGCGGGCAAGATCCTCGCCCTCCTGCTGGTGGAGCTGCTCCAGGTCGCGGTCATCGCGGTGGTGGGTGTGCTCCTCGGTTGGGACCCCTCCCCCGGACCCGCCGGCCTCGTCGGGGCGGTCCTGGCGGCGTCGCTGGGCACCGCGGCGTTCGCCTCGCTGGGCCTGCTCGTTGCGGGCAGCCTGCGCGCGGAGGCGACGCTGGCCGTCGCCAACCTCGTCTACCTGCTCCTGCTCGCCGGAGGTGCCGTCGTCCTCCCGGCCGCGGCGTACGGCGGGTTCGGCGACGTGGCGACGTGGCTGCCCTCCGGAGCCCTCGGCGAGGCGATGCGCGACGCCCTGCTGCACGGGGACATCGCCTGGCGGGACCTCGCCGTGCTGCTCGGCTGGGGGGCCGTCGGTTCGGTCCTCGCGGCGAGGACGTTCTCATGGGAGTGACGCCGGGCGGGGTGAGGCCGATGGCGAGGTTCCTGCGACCCCTGGCCTGGGCGACACTCGTCGCCAATATCGGGATCGTGCTCACCGGCGGCGCCGTCCGGCTCACCGGTTCCGGTCTCGGCTGCCCGACCTGGCCGCGCTGCACCGAGGACTCCTACACGCCGCACGGCGAGCTCGACTACCACTCCGCGATCGAGTTCGGGAACCGGACGCTCACCTTCGTCCTGGTCGCGGTCGCGGTCGCCACGCTGGTCGCGGGTCTCGCCAGCGCCCGCCGCGACGTGAGGTGGATGGTCGTCGTCCTGTTCCTGGGCATCCCTGCCCAGGCGGTCATCGGCGGGATCACCGTGCGGACCGACCTCAACCCGTGGGTGGTCGCGTTCCACCTCCTGGTCTCGCTGGCGATCATCGGGCTCGCGGTGCGGCTGCTGCTGTCCCTCGACGGCCCGCTCCCGGACCCGGACCGGGGATGGGTCACGCGGCTGGCGTGGGCCACCTTCGCGGCCGGCTGGGCCGTCCTCTACCTCGGCACCGTGGTCACGGGGTCCGGCCCGCACGCCGGCGACGAGGACGCGGTGCGCAACGGGCTGGACCCGCGCAGCACGAGCCAGCTGCACACCGACCTGGTGTTCCTCTTCGTCGGGTTGACGGCCGGGCTGCTGTTCGCGCTCCTGGCCACCGGTGGCCGGTCCCGGGCCACCCGCGCGGTGGAGGTGCTGCTCGGCGTCGAGGTCGCCCAGGGCGCCATCGGGTTCGTGCAGTACGCCACCGACCTGCCTGTCGTGCTGGTCGGCCTCCACCTGCTCGGCGCCGCGCTCATCTCGGCGGTCATGACCTGGGCGCTGCTCGAGGTGCGACATCCCCGGACCGGGCGACTGCCTGACGTGGAGACCGCCGGCCGCGCGCATAGCCCCAGCCGGCCCACGTGAGCGCCACCAACACGCCTGCCGCCCCGCGGAGCCGGCCGTGCCGCAGCTCCCGGGCGAACGCGAGCGGCAGCACCCGCCGGACGTAGGCCTTCTCGTCCGAGATCGCGTCCTGCGCGCCGACCAGCGCCGCCACGACGGCCTTGGACCTGCCCTCGGAGTACGCCCGCTGACGGAGGTAGCGCCACGAGCCCCGTTGCGACGGGACCCGGTGGTGGACCACCGCCGCCGGCTCCGTGACGATCCGGCTGTGCGGGACGCGCTGCGTCACCCGGATGCAGAACTCGGTGTCGTCGCAGCCGACGGGCACGTGGTCCTTGCGACTGACCGCCTCCTCGAACCCGCCGACCTGGTCGAGGAGCCCCCGGCGCAGGGACATGCTCGCCCCCGTCACGTTCCGCACGTCGGCCCGCCGGGTGGGGCGGCCGCGGTGGCTGCAGCCGATGACCCAGTCCAGCTCCGGCGGGAGGTGCGCGGGCCGCTCGTCGTCGAACCGGGGCTCCACCCAGCCGCCGACGAGCTGGACGTCCGGGTCGGCGTACGGCGCCGCCAGGTGCTCCAACCAGTCCGGGGCAGGCTCGGCGTCGTCGTCGAGGAAGGCGACGACGTCGCCCGTGGCGGTCGCGAGCGCCGTGTTGCGAGCCCCGGCGAGCCCACCGTGGTCGGTGTTCGCGACCGCCCGCACCCAGGGCCACCGCGACGCGACGAGCTCGAGCAGCTCGGGGTTGCGGTCGACGACCACGATCACCTCGGTGGGAGGCCGGCTCTGCGCCGCGATGCCTGCCAGTCCGGACGCGAGGTCCTCGAGCCGATCGGTGGCATGTGTGCAGATCGCCGCACTGATCGTCGGTGTCTGCCCCATGCTGGGTATCTCACCACCAACACCAGCGGGGACGTGAACGGGGACATGAACGGGGACACGCACGACTACTCGAGGATCTACGTGGCCGGTGCCGCCGGCATGCTGGGTGAGGCGGTCCTGGCCGCGTGCTCGCAGCACTACGAGGTGGAGGCCAGCGACATCGCCCCCCGCACGGACGCGATGTCGTTCCTGGACGTCGCCGACGCGGAGCTGTTCGCGAAGGCGGTCGACGCCTTCGAGCCCGACCTGATCGTCAACCTGGCCGCCGAGACGGACCTCGAGCTGTGCGAGCACGACCCCGAGCGGGCATGGGCGTCCAACGCGGTCGGGGCCGAGAACGGCGCCCGGATCGCCGAGCGGCTCGGCGTCCCCTACGTCTACATCTCGACCGCGGGCATCTTCGGCGGCGACCAGGAGTGGTACTCCGACGACGACGTTCCCGACCCGCTCACCGTCTACGCCAGGTCGAAGCTCCACGGCGAGCGGTTCGTCCAGCAGCACGTGCGCCGCCACTTCGTCCTGCGGCCCGGGTGGATGATGGGCGGCGGGCCGGACCTGGACAAGAAGTTCGTCAACAAGGTCTACCGCCAGATCCGCGACGGCGCGACGACGGTCCGGGCGGTCACCGACCTCCTCGGCAGCCCGACCTACACCCACGACTTCGCCCGCGGCCTGTTGCTGGTCGCCCGGAGCGGGCACTACGGCACCTACAACCAGGTCGGTGGCGGCACCGCCAGCCGCTACGACGTCGCGCTCGCCCTGGTGGACAACCTGGGCCTGTCCGGCCAGGTCGAGGTCGTCCCGGTCACCTCGGAGTACTTCGCGGAGGCGTACTTCGCCCCTCGTCCGGCGTCCGAGCAGCTGGTCAACGCCCGCCTGCGCGAGCGCGGGCTCGACGTGATGCGGGACTGGCGGGTCGCGCTCGAGGAGTACAGCGAGGTGTTCAGGCGCGACCTGGAGCGGCACCGCCGACCCCGCTGACCAGCCGGCCGTAGATCTCCTCGAGCTGCCTCGCGACCGTGCTCTGCAGGTAGCGCCGCACCTCCACCGAGGCCTGTGCCGAGAGCTCCTCGCGCAGCGACGGGTCACCGACGACCCGGGTCAGCGCCGCCCCGGTGGCGGCCACGTCGCCGGGCGGCACGACCAGTGCCGACCGGCCGTCGGTCACCATGTCGGCGATCCCGCCCATCCGGGTGGTCACCAGAGGTGCCCCGACCGCCATCGCCTCGAGGACCGTCGTCGGGCACGGGTCCGGCCACCGGCTCGGCAGGACGGCAGCCAGCGCGTGACCGAAGCCCGAGAGCACCCGCTCGTGGTCCCACTTCTCGTGGGCCACGGCGCCGTCGGGCAGCGCCGACAGGTCCATCGCGGACCGGCCGACCAGGACGAGGGCGGGCCGGGTGGCCGGGTCCAGGGTCGCGTACGCCGCCAGGACGGTGTCGACGCCCTTCTGCTCGGAGAGGTCCCCGGCGAAGAAGAGGTAGTTGTCCTTCGGCAGCGCCGGGTCCCGCGGCAGGTCGCGGGCGGACAGCAGTGAGTCCGGCACGAAGTTCGGGACGACCTGCCACGGCACGCCCTGCTGGTCGAGCTGGTTGGCCTGCCCGACGAAGCGGCTGACCGGGGTGAACAGGTCGACCACCCGGTTGCGAACCGGCCGCCCGGCCCGGACCAGCGACCAGATGGCGGGTCCTCGCCCGGCGCCGTACCAGTCGGTGGAGCACTCCAGGCACTTCCGCGGGGCCGGGCCCGAGCAGAGCTCCTCGTCGCGGAACATCAGCCGCTTGGTCGCGCACACGTGGCTGTAGTCGTGGAGCGAGTAGACCAACGGCAGGCGTCGGGCCGCGGTCAGCGGCAGGTAGGAGTTGATGATCCAGTTGTGGGCGTGCACGACGTCGGGGCGGACCTCGTCGACCAGGCGGGAGAGCGCCCGGGTGACGAGCGGGTCGGGCAACGGCAGCGCGAGGGGGCGGTCGGCGGTCGGATAGAGCGCCGGCACCTTCACACCGACGTTGGTGAGCGCGTGCACGTGCACACCGGCGTCCTGCTGCGGAGGGGCACCACCCACCTCCAGGCAGGCCACGTGGACGTCGTGGCCCAGGGCCGCGAGCTCGACCGAGAGGTTGCGCACGTGGCGCTCCTCGCCCCCGATGACCGGGGGGTAGAACTGCGCCAGCTGGAGGATCCTCACGCGGCGCGTCCGCGGCGCTCCAGGGCGACGGCGTCGACCTCCGCGCGGTGGCCCAGCCGCCCACGCGCGTACCAGTAGGCGGTGGTGCCCAGGCAGGTGATGATGCCCCGGGCGCCCCGCCAGCCGGCTCGGTCGCCGAGCAGTGCCTTGCCCAGCTCGCGGCGCAGCCCCGCCGTGAGCACCGTGCGGACGTACCGGCTCTCCTCGGAGGTCGCGTCCTGGGCACCCACCAGCCGGGCCATCGCCGCCTTCGACACGCCCTCCGCCTGGGAGCGGGACCTCAGGTAGGCGAACTCGGTCCTGGCCACGGTCACCCGGTGGTGGACCACCGCGGCCGGCTCGAAGACGATGCGGCTCCCGGGCTTGCGCTGGGCGATCCGGATGCAGAGCTCGGTCTCCTCCGTGCCCAGCGGGATCAGCCCGATCCGGCCGACGTCCTCGTGGAAGCCGCCGATCTCGTCGAAGACCCGGCGGCGTACGGACATGTTGCAGCCCCACAGGTTGCGGACGTCGGCGCGCTCGGTGGGCTGACCGAGGTAGGTGCAGCCGACCAGCCAGTCGAGCTCGGGAGGCATGTGGTCGGGCCGCCGGTCCGGCCAGACCGGGCGGGCGACGCCACCGACCGCCATCACGGCCGGGTCGTCGTAGCCGCCGATCAGCTGTTCGAGCCAGTCCGGCTCGGGTCTGGCGTCGTCGTCCAGGAACGCGACGACGTCGCCGGTGGCCGCACCGATGCCCGTGTTGCGCGCGCCCGACGCCCCACCCCGGCCGGCGTTCTCGAGCACCCGTACTCCCGGGAAGGCCTCGCTGGCCCGGGCGAGCAGCTCCGGGTTGTGGTCGATGACCAGGATCCGTTCGAGCGCCGGGAAGGTCTGTGCGGCCAGGGCTGCCTGTCCGGCCGCGATGTCGTCCCAGCGGTCCGTCGTGTGCGCGCACACGACGACGCTGACCGTGTCAGGACGCGACTCGGTGGGGTCGAGGCTCCTGGGGCTGCTGCTCGGGCTGCTGCTCGGCCGGCTGCTCGGCCGGCTGCTTGGCTGGCTGTTGCGGGTGGAGCTCCGGCTGCTGCTGGGTCGCCGGCGGGCTCTCGACAGAAGCGTCACGACGGCCTCCACGACGGCGGAGAAGACGCGCCAGCGGGGAGCCCTCGGAACTCCGGAATCGGGAGCACTCGCACAGGGAGCAGTCCGAGCCGCGGCGGTAGTGCTCGTGCGCGTGCGGACCGTGTCCGCAGCGACACTCCTCCACCGCGGAATCCGAGATGCCTCCAGCCACGTCCCCAGTCAAGCACCGGGGGGTGGCTCCCGTGGGAAAACGCGCAAATCACTCGCGAAGTCATTCCGGCGCGCTGTCAGCCCACTCCTGGAGCGCGGCGTAGGTGAGGTTGGGCTTGCTCCGGGCGTCCAGCAGGGTCCAGGCCGGCGGGTCCCACGGCGTCGGGTGGAACGCGTACCACGACACGCCGGCGACGTAGTCGGCGCACGTGGCGATGTCCAGGGCCTCACCGAGGTAGCGGGCCCGCGTGGCGTCGTCGACCGGTGGCGTGGTCCTGGAGCCCTGGGTGGAGTAGCCGAAGGCGGTCAGGTAGAGGGGCAGGCCCTCGTCACCGTTGTCGGCCATCACGTCGTGGAGCGTCTCGAACCCGGTGAAGTTGGCGTCGAACAGGCCGTAGGGGTCGCGCTCGTAGATCTCGCCCGGGTCGATCTCCTCAGGAGCCGCCGCGCCTGCGAACGGGTGAACGCCCAGCTGGTCGAACGGCGTCGTCTCCAGCCCGATGGTCTCCATCGCCTCGTAGGTCTTCTCCAGGAAGCCGATGTCGTTGCCGTTGAGCCCCCCACTGATCACCGTGGCCTCAGGGGCCGCCTCCTTGACGACGTCGTAGGTGGTGTCCAGCAGCCGGGCGAACTCCACGGGGTCCGGACCCGTGGTCCAGTACTTCTGGGCATTCGGCTCGTTCCACACCTCGACGAATGCGACCTCACCGTCGACGTGACGCATGACGTCGCCGACGAACTGCGCCCAGTGGGCGAGCTCGGCGTCGGATCGCGGCGGCTGCCGCAGCGTGCCGTTCGGCTCGTCGAGAGCCCAGCGGGGCATCAGCATCAACCGGAGCCGCACCTCGAGGCCGGCGTCCCGGGCCGCGGAGATGACCCGGTCCATCCCCTCGAACCGGTAGCTGCCGCCCTCACGGGGCTGGAGTGCCCGGAACGACGCCGTCGTCGAGATCACGTCGGCACCCGCGGCCTTCGCCAGCGTGACGAGGGCCCCGACCTCCTCATAGGTCAGCTGCGGCTTCGTGTCGTCGCCGGTCGCGGCCTGGACGCCGAGGTCGATCAACGGGACCCGACCGGTGTCGACGCAGTCCTCGACGGCAGGCGTGCTGGCGCTCGGCTGACCCGACTGGGTGGGAGACGTCCCCGGCGTCGCCGTGTCGTCACCGGCGCGGGTCGAGGTCCACACACCGACGCCGACGATGAGCACGACGAGCGCGATGGCGCCCACCACGTGCGGCGCCACCTTGCCGGCCTCGGGATGGCCACGCCGGCCCGGGACCGGTCTCGACAGGGTGCGCCGCGGCACTGCGGACGGGGTCATGTCCATGGTCGTGCGTTGCTCCTCGATCTCGGCGCGGGCGCCGGTGACGCAGCTGGGGGCTGCCACAGAGTGGGGCGAAACGGCCATGATCCCAGGTCTCGCTGGTGGCCGGGGGTCCAACGAGCGGATCCGGCCGCCGTCACGTGTCCCGGTCGTCCGGCGGAGGCCGGTCACCGTCACTCCCCCCGGCCGTCGAGCGGTGGCGGCAGGGCGGAGAAGTCGAGCAGCCCGTGCCAGGTGGACCAGAGCGCCAGCGCGCTCGACGCGGCCGCGAGCACCACGGTGAGACCGAGCCAGAGACGGGACTCCCAGGTACGGCCTCGGCGTGGCAACGCGGGCGGGTTCGTGCTCAGCCGGACCAGCACGTAGAGCAGGACGGCGCCGGCCACCGCTCCGGCCACCGGCGCGAAGGCCAGGACCACGCCGATCGCGCCCAGCGCCATCGCCACCGGGACCACCAGGGCGAACCGCCAGGCGTCGCCGGCCTGGAACCGGCGCAGGTCGAACAGCCGGCGACGCAGCACCACCGCCACCAGCACCAGGGCAGCGGTCAGCGCGACCTGCCAGGGTGTCCACTCCCCGGGCAGTCCCGGGCTGGCCCGGTCCTCGAACGGGGCGGCGACGCCCCGCAGGGAGCGCACGTCGTAGATCTTCACCGGCCCGTCGAGGACCAGCTCGAACCCGGGTTCGGTCTCGAACTTCTCGACCATCTGGGGCTGAACCGTGGCGGCGGCCTCCCCGTACCCGGCCCCACCTTCGTAGAACGACCCCGACCGGACGGTCTCGCCGACCAGCCGGGTGTCCACCACGACGAAGTCGACCTCGTTGCGCAGGATCAGCTCCAGGGACGTCTGGTCGAACGACTCCGAGATGAACATCGGGGTCACGCTGTCGAAGCCCGCGGGCTGGGTCACGGACGTGACGTCGGCGAAGTTCGGGATGACCCGGCTGAACGTGAAGTCAGCGGCGACGTTGGAGCCCTCGGGCAGGTAGCGCCCCGCCCACTCCGCGACCGCCACCGTCGTGGAGTCCACGGACCGCTGCTCGGCACCCGCCAGGAAGGGACCGGGCACGCGCTGCCAGTCGGGGCCGCTGCCCAGGATGGTCCCGCCGAGCACCAGGAGCAGCGCACCCGGCACCACGAGGGTCCGGAGCACGTGCAGGCGGCTGGCCACCCAGGCCCCCACGACCAGGACCATGGCCATGAACACGAACGTGGACGCACGGTCGGCGACCTCGCTCGCCGCGCTGGAGAACCTGGCCAGCTGGAGGGTCGGGAACGCCACGGCGATCAGGAGCGGCACGTATCGGGCGCGGGTCGCCCCGATGCTCTTCCGGCGCCATGCTGCCCACCCGGCCGGGAGCAGCATGAGGCACCACAGGAGCAACGAGCCGAACATCACCATGACCTCCCACGTCGGCGTGGGAGTGCCCGCTGTACCGCCACCGATCTCGCGCTGCGCTCCGCCCTGGAGCAGACCGGCCAGCTGAGAGGTCGCCGCGTCGAAGATGGGTGTCAGGTAGTCGATGAGCAGCGGCGCGATGACGGCGGTCCAGGCCGCCACCACGGCGGTCGCGACCTCCGCGGTGATCAGCGTGATCTCGAACCGGCGGCGCTCCTTGCCCGCCCAGAAGAAGGCGGCGAGCACCCACAGCGTCCCCAGCATGATCCAGCTCGTGAGGTGGTGGGTGATGGCCAGCGCGGCCAGGCAGACCTGCGCGGTGACCAACAGCGACCACGGACGCTCGACGGGGCTGTCGAAGGCTCGGACCAGGAGGTAGAACGTCGCCATGACCATGGCGATGGCGACCGTCTGGTAGGAGAACTGCGCGTTGAAGAAGTAGAACTGGTTGCTCGCCGCGTACAGCAGGATCGCGACCGCGCCCACGGTGGTCGACCGGCCGATGCGGCTGGCCAGCAGGAACAGCGCCGCCGCGAACGTCACCCGCGACGCACCGACGACGAGGACCTGGCACACGAACAGCGGCAGGCCCGTCAGCCAGTGGACCCCCGCGGTCGCGAGCTCGAGCCCCGGGAAGTGCGGTGAGACCGGCAGCATGCTGTTGAGCCGGAAGAACTCGGCGTGCTCGACCAGGTCGACCAAGGTGGTCACGTGCAGGTTCTCGTCGAACCGGGTGGACATCAGCGGGTTGGACAACAGCCACGACGCGTAGACGACCAGGGTCAGGGCGAGCGAGGCACCGAGTCGCTGGTGACCGGTACGGCCCGGCACCAGGAGCAGTGCCGCGAAGGGGGCGATGACGACGACGAAGCCGACGTACCACAGGACGATGGGGAGGCCCTCGTCGCCGGCCCAGCCACGGCTGTAGCCGACGACCTGCACGAAGAGCCCCACGAGCGACACCAGGATCGCGACCGTCTCCGGCCGTCGTGCGACCCAGCCCGGGACCCACTCGGGCGGGTCCGCGGCCGTCTCGGGCGCGGGCGGGGACGCGGGAGGCCCGGGGGACGCGGAGCCACCGGAGCGCGACCTCGCGGGCAGCTCCGGCTCGCGCAGTGCCTTCGGCATGCCGGCTCCTCCTGAACCCGGCGTCAACCGGCCTTCATGATCGAGTCATAAGTATCGGCCACACCAGCAACACACGTCTCCCAAGTGGGCAACACGGACGGATCCGGCAGCACCGGGTCGTCGAGCTGGCGGGCGATCGCTGCGGCCGTCTCCTCCGGTGAGGCCTCCCGATCGATGCCGACCACCCAGCCCATGTCGGCGAGCTCGGTCAGGCCAGACGTCCGGCTGACCACGGCCGGAGTCCCCGCGGTGAGCGCCTCCATCACGGCCACCGGGTGCGCCTCGTAGTCGCTGAGCAGGGTCATCACGCTCGCCGAGGCCATCCGCTCCCCCATCAGCGCCCGGTCCACCGGTGGGATGAACTCGACGCTGACCCGGTCCCGCACCCCCAGGGACTCCGCGAGGGCGAGCAGGTCGGGTTCGTAGGGCCCCGCGCCGAGCACCTGGAGGTGGGCGTCGGGATGCGACGGGATGAGGTGCGGGAGCGCCTCGATGGCCCGGTGGTGGCCCTTGTAGCGCTCGACCCGCCCCACGCTGACGATCCGCCCGGGGACCCGGGCCACCGAGTCTCCCACGGGCGGGAGCGAGCCGCCGTTGCGGATCACCGTGATCGTCCCGGGTGGCCACCCGAGCACCTCGTCGAACCGGTGGCCCTCGAAGACCGACACGCCGATCAGCCGGTCCGCCCGGCGCAGGAGCGGCGCCAGGATCCTCCACTGCGTGCCGCGGGCCTTCTCCCGGAAGGCGCTGGAGTTGCCCCCGGTGTGGAACGTGAGCAGGTAGGGCCGTCGGCGCAGCAGAGCCGCGAGCATCGCCATCGGCGGCACCAGCGTGTGCACGCCCTGGACGTGCACCAGGTCGTAGCGCGCTCGCAGCGCGGCGAGGAACAGCCCGGGACTGAAGTACCAGTCCCGCGAGGCCGGGTAGGCACGGAAGCGCCGGATGACGTACCCGCCGTCGGCCCGCTCGACGGCGGGCAGGTCGCCGCTGCGGTCGGTCGTCAGGATCTCCAGCTCGTAGCCGTGCGCGACCAGACGGCCGGCGACCTCGGCGACGTGGGACTCGATGCCGCCGATCTCGGGTTGGCACCGCGTCGCGATCATTCCTACGCGGGTGGGCACCGGCTCAGGATGCCAGAGGGGGCATCGCGTCAGGATGCCAGCGGTGTCGTGCTGTGCGAGAGACGCTCGGCGACCGGGCCCCGCGCCCGGGCGTACTCGGTGCGCAGCGTGCGCAGCACCCGCAGACCGTCGGAGACCGCCCGCAGGTTGCTCCGGCCGAAGATGCGGTCGCGCTCGACACTGGGAACCTCGGCGATGGCCACCCCCGCCGCGGCGAAGCGGCAGTTGATCAGCGTCTCGATCTCGAACCCGTCTCCCCACAGCATGCCGACCTCACGGGGCACGACCAGCTCGTGGTCGGGCAGGTCCAGCAACGGGATCATGTCGGCCCAGAAGGCGTTGTAGCCGTAGCAGAGGTCGGTGAAGCGGGTCCGGAACGACACGTTCATGACGGTGTTGAGGAACTTGTTGCCGACGTGCCGGATCGGGGTGATGTCGGAGCTGCCACCGCCGGGGCAGAACCGTGAGCCCTTCGCGAAGTCCGCCCCGCTCACCAGGGCGTCGACGAACACCGGGATCTCGGCCGGGTCGGCGGACCCGTCGGCGTCGAACATCACGACGACATCACCGGTGACCTGCGCGAAGCCGGCCGCCAGCGCGTTGCCCTTGCCGCGCCGCAGCTGGCGCACCACCCGGATGCCAGGGAGCGTGGCCTGGGCCGCCTCGACGGTGCCGTCGACCGAGCCACCGTCCACGAGGATCACCTCGTGCGCCGGCGGCAGCGTGGGCAGGACCTCGACCAGGTTGCGGGCCTCGTTGAGGGCCGGCACCACGATGCTGATCCGGGGCTGTCGCGTGCGTCGCTCGCGAACGCGGCCACTGGAGTCCTGCGAAGTCCCCGCAGTCATGCTGTTCTACCCCCCATAGGTAGGGAGGCCCGCCGTTGCCGACCCCCCAGTCAGCGTCGCCGCGTGTCGGAGGAGCACCCGACCAGCATCGACTCGTCCGTCAGGTTAGCGACGATGGCCCGTCTGGGCTACTCGCAGCTGACCGAACGGATGATCATGTCGGCTCACGGCCGGTTCGTTACACCCGCCGCGAACCGGGCCGCGGTGCGGACGCGCGGGCTCACCAGCGGGCTGGCCGGCGGGCTGACTAGCGGGTCAGCAGGGGGTCCAGCGCGACCGCGACGAAGAGCAGCGACAGGTAGAGGTTGGAGGAGTGGAACAGCCGCATCGGCGCGATGACACTCAGGTCCTCCGTCCCACGGGTCCGCGCCCACATCCGGTGCGCCTCGAGCAGGAACGCCGCGCCCAGGACCACAGCCGCCAACGGGTAGACCAGGCCGGTGTCCGCCACCGGCCACAGCAGCAGCGACACCGCCACCATGGCCCAGCTGTAGAGGACGACCTGGCGCCCGACCTCCCGGGCCGGCACGACGACGGGCAGCATCGGCACGTCGACGTTGGCGTAGTCCTCGCGGTAGCGCAGGGCCAGCGCCCACGTGTGCGGCGGCGTCCAGAAGAACACCACCGCGAAGAGCACGACCGGGGTCCAGGCCAGCTCTCCCGTGACCGCGGTCCAGCCGATGAGTGCCGGGAAGCAGCCGGCCAGGCCGCCCCACACGATGTTCTGGGTCGTGCGGCGCTTGAGCAGCATCGTGTAGCCGAACACGTAGAACGCGTTGGCCAGCAGGGCGAGCACCGCGGACAGCGTGTTGACCCACACCATCAGGACCAGCGTGGACAGCACGGCGAGGGTGACCCCGAAGGTCAGGGCGGCCCGCGGGGAGACGAGGTGACGCGGCAGGGCCCGGCGCCGGGTGCGTCGCATCTGCTCGTCGATGTCACGGTCGTAGACGCAGTTGAACACCGAGGCGGACCCGGCGGAGAAGGCCCCGCCGACCACCGTGGCCACGACGAGGCCCAGCTCAGGCACACCCTTCGCAGCGAAGAACATGACCGGGACGGTCGTCAGCAGCAGGAGCTCGATGACCCGGGGCTTGGTGAGGCCGACGTAGGCGGCGACCACGTCACGCCACGTCGCTCGGGCCGCCTCGGACCCGCCACCCTCGGTCTGCGCGAGGCCCGGCACGGACTGGCCGACGTAGGTCACGTATTTCCTCGCGAGATCGGGCACTGGGACGAGGAGAGTCTACGGCGGTGCATGAGTAGGCTCGGAAGCACCCGAAGTCCCCTGGAAGGACACTTGTGAGCGCTGCCCCCACTCTCGACTGGAACGAGCTCGACGACAAGGCCGTGGACACCGCTCGGGTGCTCGCGATGGATGCCGTCCAGAAGGTCGGCAACGGCCATCCCGGCACGGCCATGAGCCTGGCTCCGGCGGCGTACCTGCTGTTCCAGAAGGTCATGCGCCACGACCCCGCGGACCCCGAGTGGATCGCGCGGGACCGCTTCGTGCTCTCGTGCGGGCACTCGAGCATCACCCTCTACACGCAGCTCTTCCTCGGCGGCTTCGGCCTCGAGCTGGAGGACCTGCAAGCGCTCCGCACCTGGGGATCGAAGACCCCGGGCCACCCCTAGCTGCACCACACGCCGGGCGTGGAGGTGACGACCGGTCCGCTCGGCCAGGGCGTCGCCAACGCCGTGGGCCTGGCCATGTCCGGTCGCCGCCTGCACGGGCTGCTCGACCCCGAGGCCGCTCCCGGCGAGAGCCTGTTCGACCACCACGTCTACGTCCTCTGCTCCGACGGCGACCTCGAGGAGGGGGTCAGCGGCGAGGCCAGCTCCATCGCCGGCACCCAGGAGCTCGGCAACATCACGATGATCTACGACCGCAACCGGATCTCGATCGAGGGCGACACCGACGTGGCCTTCACCGAGGACGTCGCCGGCCGCTACGAGGCCTACGGCTGGCACGTGCAGGTGGTCGACTGGACCAACGGGGGCACCGACTACCGGGAGGACGTCCCGGCCCTGTTCGACGCCGTCACCGCCGCCCGCGAGGTGACCGACAAGCCCTCGCTGATCGTCCTCGACACGATCATCGCCTGGCCCGCCCCCAACGCGCAGGGCACCGAGCAGGCGCACGGGAGCGCCCTCGGCGACGAGGAGGTCGCCGCGACCAAGAAGATCCTCGGCTGGGACCCCGACAAGACCTTCGAGGTCCCTGCGGACGTCATCGCGCACACGCGCCGCCTGCGCGAGCGCGGCTCCGAGTGGGGCGCGGCGTGGGACGAGCAGTACGACACCTGGTCACAGGCCAACCCCGAGTCCGCGGCTCTGCTGCACCGGCTCAAGGCCCGCACCCTGCCGGAGGGCTTCGCCGCCGCACTGCCGACGTTCGAGCCCAGTGACAAGGGCGTCGCCACCAGGTCGGCCTCGGGTGAGGTGATCAACGCGATCGCGGAGGTCATGCCGGAGCTGTGGGGCGGCTCGGCCGACCTCGACGGGTCCAACAACACCACGATCAAGTCGGCACCCTCGTTCATCCCGGAGAGCCGGTCGACCAAGGAGTGGCAGGGCGACCCCTACCAGGGCCGGGTGCTGCACTTCGGCATCCGTGAGCACGGCATGGGCGCGATCATGAACGGCATCGCCGCCGACGGCCTGACCCGGGTCTTCGGGGGCACCTTCCTGACGTTCTCCGACTACATGCGCGGCGCGGTCCGGGTGGCCGCGCTCAGCCAGCTGCCGGTGACCTACGTCTGGACCCACGACTCGATCGGACTCGGCGAAGACGGTCCGACGCA
>SXGU01342317.1_pt1 | contig 15472 bp, 15 predicted proteins | sample 3174531 | NCBI WGS metagenome assembly SXGU01 (sample SAMN11356863, study PRJNA531348) | freshwater metagenome | isolation source: freshwater sample F1-140 | place: China: Fuxian Lake, Yuxi | collected 2017-12-25
CCGCCCTGGATCATGAAGCCCGCGATGACCCGGTGGAAGCCGAGGCCGTCGTAGAACGGGCCGCTGCGGCCGTTGCCGGCGTCGTAGGACTTCTCGCCGGTCGCGAGACCGGTGAAGTTGGCCACCGTCTCGGGGGCGTGGTCGGGGAACAGGTTGACGGTGATGTCGCCCTTGTTGGTCTTGAAGATGGCCTGCTGCGCCATGCGAGTGCCCTTTGCGATCGGAGGAGTTCGTGGTTCCTGGGACGGAGCGATGGGTACCGCTCCCGGGACGAACGCTCGTCGCCGCCCGGTCGATCCTCGCACGGGCATCAAGAACCGCCCTGGTGGGTGGCTTGCGCGACGTGATGAGATGGTCGTACACCCTTTGGAAGGATCCGCAGCCATGGCTCTCCGCAAGAAGAAGACCCTGCTCGACCAGGCGCAGGAGTACGTCGAGGCGGTCCGTCCGCACGTCGAGTCCGCGGTCGTGACGACCCGTGAGGCGGTCGAGGACTTCGTGGAGAACACGGCCCGCCCGGCGCTCAGCGACGCTCGCGACAAGGCCGGCCCCGCGCTGGCCGACGCCCGCGCCAAGGCCGCACCGGTGATCGCCGACGCCCGCGCCAAGGCCGCGCCCGTGATGGCCGACGTCGCCACCCGGGCCCAGGAGGCCGCCGCCCAGGCCAAGGAGGCCGCGGACGCCCGGGTCGCCACCCTGCGCGGCGAGGAGCCGAAGAAGAAGGGCGGCAAGCTCAGGAAGGTCGCGCTCTTCGCGGCGATCGCGGCTGCCGTCGGCTTCGTCGCCAAGAAGCTCCAGGGCGACAAGCAGACCGACAACTGGCAGTCCTCCTACGTCCCCAAGCCCGCGCCGGCACCCACGCAGGCACCGGTCCAGGACGCCGGTGGCTCGGCTCCCGACGAGGCGATCGCCGACGCTGCCGAGGACCCGCACCCGGTGACCACCCCGGACGAGCCGGCCGACGTGGTCGACATCGCCGACGCGGACACCCCCACAAAGACCGCCAAGAAGTCCTAGCGCCACTCGTTGGTCGAGGAGGGCCGCTAGGCCCGTCTCGAGACCTTCGCAGCGACGGCACCCGACCCACCCCGGGTCGATCGAGTCCCTCAGGTCCCAGCTACGGCTCGCGACGTCTCGAGACGGTCGCTGGCGCGACCTCCTCGGCGGACGAGCTCACTCGCTCGCCGGCGCTCGCTTCGCCTGGTCGTCGATCCACACGTCGATCCGTTCCCACCAGCCGAACAGCCACTCGATCCGCTCGTCGCGGTCCTCGGGGATCTCGGCGCGGGCGACCTTCCACCAGCGCATGGTGATCCGCTTGTCCATCGGGAGCTCCCGCCAGATGTCACCGACGGTGAGCACGTGGTCGAGGCCGGTGTGCGCGACCAGCACGACGTCGGCCTCGGGGGCGGCGTCCAGGGCGGCGATGAACCCTCCGGGCCTGGGCGCGAGGACGTTGGTCATCGCCTCGGCCCGCTCGGCCATCCGGTCCAGGCCGAGCTTGCGGAGCCGCTCGATGCCCCGGGTGCGCCGGGTCTCGGTGAAGTTGCCGCCCTCGGGGAAGATCACGAACGCGTCGTTCTCGTCGAGGCCGGTCGCCAGGTCGGCGATCTGCTCCTCGAGCCCCGCCCCGCCGGCCGGGGTGATGAACCGCGCCGGGATCCGGTGCAGCAGCACGTCGATGGCCGGGTCCCAGGCCAGGGTGTTCTTGAGGACGACGCGCGGCTCGCGGCCGTACCAGTGCATCAGCGCATGGATCAGGACGAACGAGTCGCCGGGCCCGGCGTGCCGGCAGCAGACCAGGATCGGCACCCCCGGGTGCGCCTCCGGGCTCGGGCCGTCGGTGACGATCTCGAGGTTGAGCACCCGCTTCGCCTCGCGGAAGAACACCCACATCACGCCCTCGACCAGGTCGTAGTGGATGCCCTGCCAGTACGCCGAGCGGACCGTGCGTCCGAAGCCGGTCGCGAACCAGAACCCGCACAGGACGACCAGCAGCAGCGCCTCGATGGCGGCGTACATCACCACGATCCAGAGCAGTCGCAGCGCCCGCCAGCGGCCGGGGAGCAGCGGCGACAGTGCCGCCGCGGCCAGGAGCCACAGCGGCAGGAACACGAACAGCATCGCCACCAGCCCGACCAGCGCCGGCGCCAGCACCAGCCGGCGCAGCAGGCTGGCGCGCCCGGTCACAGGTGCTCGTCGAGGTAGGCCCGCGAGGCGTCGTACGTCGCGTCGATCCGCTCCTGGACGCCGCCGAAGTCCCGGGTGCCGAGCCAGGTGTCGTCGCGGCTCGAGGTCCCGCGGGCGGGCAGCACGTGGCACTCGACCGAGTCCGGCAGCTCGTCGAGCTCGCGCTGGAAGCGGTGCCGGCGGGCGATCTCGAAGGAGACCCGGGCGACGTCCCACGGCCGCTTGGGCACCGTGAGCGGGCGGTCGATCCGGCCGACCTGGAGCACGAAGACCCGGTCGGCGCCCCGGGAGACCGCCCGGCCGAGAGGGATCGAGTTGACGATGCCGCCGTCGAGGAAGTGCTCGTCGCCGACCTTGGCGGGCGGGAGGAGCCCGGGGACGGCCGCGCTGGCGACCACGGCGTCGACCACCCGGCCGGTGGTGAACCAGTGCTCGGCGGCCCGCTCGATGCTCGCCGCGCACACCTCGAACGGGACCGCGAGCTCCTCGAAGGTGACGTCTCCCAGCTCGTCCTCGAGCCGCTGGCGCAGTGGCTTCGCCGAGTAGATGTGGGTGCCGGAGGAGACGGCCCGGCGCACGGTGCGCAGGGGCTTGTCGCCGTAGACCTCCTTGCCGCTCCCGCCCGCCATGGACCAGAGCTCGGTCAGCCGGTCGACCACGCCGAGGTCGGGCTGCCGCGCGACCAGCGCGCCGTTGAGCGCCCCGACGCTGGTGCCCAGGACCAGGTCCGGGATGACGTCCCGCTCCAGGAGCGCGCGCAGCATGCCGACCTCGACGGCCCCCAGGACGCCGCCACCGCCGAGGACGAAGGCCGTCTTCACGCCGTCCTGGGCTCGAGCTCGTCGGCGTGCTCGGCCCGGACCCGCGTCGTCGCCCGGTGCTCGGCCCAGAAGCTGAGCAGCGGGATGGTGCCGCAGATCAGGGTCACCGCGGTGAAACCGAGGTCCCAGTCGGCCTGCCGGGAAAGCCAGAAGGCCGTGACCAGGAAGATCATGTAGAGCCAGCCGTGCGCGGTGCCGAGGTAGAGGGTGATGGACTCACCCAGCTCCTGGGCGTCCGATCCGGGGGTGACGAGCCCGGGGGTGGACGGGAAGACGTTCCACATGCCGCTGCCGTCGAAGTTGGCGAGCGGGACGCCCACCAGGATCAGGACGACCAGCAGGACCCCGACGATGTTGGCCATCACCCGGTAGCGGAGCAGTGCACCTCTCACGGCGTGGACGCTACCGGCTCGTGCTCGGCCTCCCGGTCGGCGGTGGCGTCGCGCACCCAGCGCCACCAGATGAAGAGCGCGAAGCCGCCGAAGACCCACCACTCGACGCCGTAGAGGAGGTTGCGCAGCGCGGTGAACCGGCTCGCCTCCGGGAGCTGGGCCAGGTCCGCGGCGGGCAGGCCCGCCACGCCGTCACGAGCGACGGCGTACGCGCCGTAGAGGTCCCGGTCGACGAGCTGCACCAGGTCGGCGGTGCGCAGCTGGGGCAGCACGTCGTCGGTGGGGTCGTCGTCGACGGCCCCGTTGCCGTCCGTGGGCTGCAGCCATGCGGTCAGCTCGGCGTCGCCGACCGGGGCCGCCGGGGCGCTGCCCGGCTCGGCCACCCAGCCGAGCACGACCGGGATGGCCGCGCCGTCGACCAGTCCGAGCGGGGTGACCATCCAGTAGCCGTCGGCACCGTCACGCTCCCGGTCGGACACGAACACCGTCCCGTCGGCCAGCCACGCGCCGGCCACCGTCACGGGCTGCCCGACCCGGCTCGCGGGGAACGGGTCGTCCGGCCCGAGCACGTCGGTGAGGGGGAGTGGCTCGGCCTGGGTGAGGTCCCGCGCCTCGGCGTCGCGGCGTTCCTGCCACGCCTCCACCTGCCAGAAGCCCAACGTCGCCGCCGCGGCCACCAGCACCAGCGCCAGCACGTGCCCCCACCACAGACGGGGGGCGAGAGCGGGCGGCACGACCTCCAGCGTACGGCCGCCACCTCTGGACACAGCACTGGTCAGACCACTTGACCTCAGACCAACGGCCGGGCTACGGTGCCGCGCATGCCGTTGCAGCCCGTGGTCCGCCGGTCGGTGCCGGACGAGGTGTTCGACCAGGTCCTCGCCGAGGTCGTCGACGGGGAGATCCCGGTCGGGGACCCGCTGCCGAGCGAACGGCGGCTGGCCGAGGTGCTCGGGGTGTCCCGGCCCGCGGTGCGCGAGGCCCTCCAGCGGATGGCCCAGACCGGGCTGCTCCAGGTCCGCCACGGCGGTGCGACGACGGTGCGCGACTACCGGCGGCACGCCGGGCTCGACCTGCTCGCCCGGCTGCTGGTCCGGCACGGCGAGCTCGACCCGGCCGTGGCCCGGAGCATCCTCGAGGCCCGGCTGGCCGTCGGTCCGAGCGTCGCCGCCCTGGCCGCCACCCGGGGCGGGCCGGCGCTGGCGGCGCTCCTCACCGAGACCACCGACCGGCTGGCCGCCACCGCGGACGGACCGGCCGGGGACATCGAGCGCCAGGTCCACGCGCTCGAGTACTGGGACCAGGTCGTCGACGCCGCCGACTCGATCGTCTTCCGGCTGATGTTCAACAGCCTGCGGGCCGCCTACGAGCCCGCCCTCGAGGCGCTCGCCCCCGTCCTGGCCGAGGAGGTCGGCCAGATCGAGGCCTACCGCCTGCTGACCGCCGCCATCGCGGCCGGCGACCCCGACGTGGCTCGGGCGGCCGCCGACCGGGTCCTCCGGCCGGCCACCGAGCACCTCATCGACGCCCTCGCCGCCCTGGAGGAGAGATGACCAAGTCCAGTCCCGAGATCGAGCAGCTGGCCGCCGAGCGCCTGGCCGCCGACGAGTCGCCGGCCGCGCGCCGCCGCAGCCTGACCCTCGGCCAGGCGTGGTCCGAGTTCGTCAGGCACCCGAGCCCGTGGATGATCGGCACGTTTCTCGTCGCGGCCGTGCTGGCCCGAGCCGTCGCCGGCGGCGGCGCGTGGTGGGAGCTGCTGGTCCCCGTCGGCCTGATCGCCCTCTTCCCGGTGATCGAGTGGGTCATCCACGTCGTGATCCTGCACTGGCGGCCCCGCTGCCTGGGGCCGGTGACCATCGACTCGCTGCTGGCCCGCGACCACCGCGCGCACCACGCGGACCCGCGTGACCTCCCCTTGGTCTTCATCCCGTGGCGCGCCCTGGTGTGGCTGCTCCCGGCGTACGTCGCCGTCGCGTTCCTCGCGATGCCCACCGCGGCCAGCGCCCTGACCTTGCTGGTCTCGGTCTACGCGATCAAGGCGGGCTACGAGTGGACCCACTACCTCGTGCACAGCGACTACCGGCCCCGGTCGGCGTGGTACCGCTCGGTGTGGCGCAACCACCGGCTGCACCACTACAAGAACGAGCACTACTGGTTCACGGTCACCAGTGCCGGCACCGCGGACCGGCTCTTCGGGACCTACCCGGACCCGGCGACGGTCGAGAAGTCACCCACCGCGCGGAGCCTGCACGGCGGGTCGTCCCGCTAGTGTCCTGATTCGGAAGTCCGTAGGCAGCAGGTGTGCTCAGGGTGCGTGCACGGCAAGGCGCCGGAGCGAAGACGCTGTCAGCCCATCATCGAGCGACGGTAACGCAGCCAGGTGCGTGTCATGTGTGCACGTAGTGCACGCGGACTTCTGAATCAGGACACTAGGGACAGGCGGCGAACGGCAGTTGGCCCGCGATGGCCAGCGCCGCCGCGGCCGCAGGGTCGGTCATCACGTAGCCGATCCGCCCGGTCAGCGGGTCCGCGACGCCGCCGTCGAAGGCCGCGTCGAACTCCGGCACCTCCTCGCCCACCCGCATCCGGGTGAAGAGGTCCTCGCGGTCCTCGCCCAGCCGGGCGGTGGCGAGCGCCCCCTCGAACTGGACGGAGTAGAGCGCGAGCTCGTCGAGGTCACCGCTGACCGGCTGGTCGGTGCAGTCCCGGGAGAGGTACGTCGCGTTGGCGGGTGGTCCCACCAGCGCGCGAGCGTCCGCGTCGACCGCCCAGCTCTGCTCGCCGTCCGGCGCCGCACCCACCGTCACCAGGCCGCGGTCGGCGTCCACGGTCGCGCCCTCGAGCACCGCGAACCCGGCGGACACCGCGTCGGCGACGGCGGTCATGTCGGTCCCGTCGCGCAGGGCGAGGACGAAGCCGGTCTCGGTGCCGGAGGCGTCGTAGAAGTGCGCCTCCCACGCCACGTCCAGCTGGCTCAGCCCGTGGTCGCGGGTGAGCTTCGGCTCGATGGGGCGCAGGAGGCCCGGTGACAGCAGGGGCCGCTCGGCGTCGGCCCGGACCCAGAACGCGTCCCGGTCGGCGGCGGCGTCCTCCGTGCTCAGGTCGGGCAGCCCCATCTGGAGCCGGACCTGCTCGAAGTCGGTCACCGTGACCGTCACGACGTCCTCGGGCACCAGCGGCAGCACGGCTGCCGCGGCCTCGAGGCTGCCGTCGAACGTCGGCGTGTAGGCCTCGACCGCCGCCTCCTCGGGCGGCAGGAACTTGGTGTCGTCGTCACCACAGCCGCTCAGCACCAGCGTCGCCACGAGCGCAGCCGTCAGCGAGATCCCCGTGCGTCTCACACCTCGATTCTCCCAGCCCGGGTGCGGATGTGGGCGCGAATCCGCAAGGACGCCTGGACCCACCTGAGAGCCCCCCGGCGCGCCCTCGAATGTTCACGCGCCGCACCGTTGCCCGGACACTGCGGGTTCGCCCCCCGTTTCGCGCGGTTCACCATCCTCCCGGTGTGGACGTCCGGACCGCGTTGCCGACGCCCGCACAGGACACCGTGCCGGACCGGCGGAGGCCGAAGCCCGAACCCACCGAGACGGCGCCCGTCGAGGCACCTCCCGCCGTCCCACGCGCCCTCCAGGTGACGACGTGGGCGGTCGTCTGCCTCGGCGCGGCGATGGCCGTCGCCGGCGCCCTGCGGACCGGAGTGTCCTGGGACGAGCCGTTCCACGTGATGCGGCTGCGCAACCACCTCGAGCACGGGTGGTTCGCACTGGACTGGTCGGTCGCGGACGGCGCCTCGGCGTCCGGCGACACGAACACGCTCGTCTACGCCCCGGTGACGATGCTGCTGCTGCACGCCCTCACGGTGGCGGCCGGGCAGGAGACGTGGGGCACGGTCGCGACGACGCCGGAGGCCTACGCCGTACGCCACGTCGGCGTCGTCGTGATCGGCCTGCTGGGCACCGCGGCCGCCGCGGCGACGACCCGGATCCTGCTCGGCTCGTGGCGCTGGGGCGTCGTCACCGCCGCCGCGCTGCTCGCCCTGCCCATGTGGACCGGCCACCTCATGTTCAACATCAAGGACGTCCCGGTGGCGACGGGCTACACCCTGACGACCCTCGGCCTCGTGGCCGTGGTCTCGCCGGCGCAGACCCTCGGGTGGCGGGCACTACGGGTCGCCGGCCTCGCCGCGGGGATCGTCCTCATGGTCGGGACCCGGCCGGCGATGGCGAGCGCGGTCCTGGTCGGGGCCGTCGTCCTCGGGCTCGGGGCCGTCGCCTCCCGGTCCCACCCCGGGCCCGACGCCGGTCCGGGTCGGGGCTCCCTCGGGCGGGACACCGTCGTGGACGCGGTGAGCGGTGCCGTGCTCGCCGGGCTGGTGCTCGCGGTCGCCTACCCCGACCTGGTCACCAGGCCGTGGCTGCTGGTGCGGTCGGCCGACCAGTCGTCGAGCTTCCGGGAGAGCGACAGCAGCGACCCCTTCTACATCCCGTTCTACCTCGTCTCGCAGTTCCCGCTGCTGCTGCAGGCCCTGGCCGTGCTGGGGGTGGTGGCCGCGATCCGCGTCGTTCGCCGCCGCTGGCGCCTCGAGCCGGCGCAGGCGGTGCGGCTGGCCCTCGTCGCCGCGCAGCTCTCGGCGCTCCCGCTGGTGGGCGTGGCCAGGGGCTCCGAGCTCTACAACGGGCTGCGCCAGGTGCTCTTCGTGGTGCCTGCCTGGGCGGTGCTGGTCACGGTCGGGCTCGCGCACGCGCTGTCCTGGGCCCAGCGCCGCGGCGGGATCCGGCCGATGCTGGTCGGAGCCGCCGCGGTCGTGGCTCTCGCAGCGCCGGTCGCGGACCAGGTGGCGCTGTTCCCCTACCAGTACACCTACTACAACCTCGCGCTCGACCTGACCGGCGCGGACGTGCAGTCGGACTACTGGCGCACGAGCGTGCCCGAGCTGCTCGACCGCATCCCCACGGACGGGCAGGTCGTGTGCGGCCCCACCCGGTCGAGCCGGCTGGGCGCGACGGACGGGAGTCCGTCGGCCGCCGGCGTCGACGACACCGACATGCTGGCGGGCCGATACTCCTCCGACAGCAGCGTCGACTGCCGGATCGACCCCCTGGGCCCGCTCTCGTCGCGGTGGGCCGCCGACGGCCTTCCGCTGACGGACACGTTGCCGCGCGACGAGTTCTACGTGGTCATCGACCGCGACCACGGCACGCCGGCCAACTGCACGCGGCTGGCCCAGGTGAGCCGGCACCGGCACGGCCGCGAGATCTCGATGAGCTACGTGGCGCACTGCCGGCTGGAGCCACGCCCCCTGGACGGGACCGTCGACTTCACCAGGCTCCCGGGCGAGAACATGGACCCCCCGCTGTGGGCCTACGCCCCCGCGGGCTGGACGGGCTACGCCTCCACCACGGCCATCGACGCGGCGTACGCCGAGGCGAGCCTGACGTTCTCGTTGCCGCCGAGGTGCTCGGCCGGTTGCTCGCTCGAGGTCGACGCCGACGCCCCTCCGGACCTCGTGGTCACGGTCAACGAGGACCCAGCCGGGCTCTCGGTCGCGCCCGGCCGCGTGACCGTCCCCGTGCCAGCGGGTGTCCACGACGCCTGGGTCACCTTCACCCGCACGACCGGAGAGCCGCTCGGTCTCCGGGTCCGCTCCATCCGCGTGGTCCCGACCGGGACCGAGTAGGAGGCTTCGATGTCAACCAACCTGTGGGTGGTCGTACCCGCCCTCGACGAGGCCGAGAACCTCGTGGTCGTCGTGCCACGGATCCTCGCCGAGCTCGAGCTCCTCGACGTCAACGGCGCTGTCAACGGGCACGTCCTCGTGGTCGACGACGGGTCGACCGACAAGACCAGGGAGGTCGTGGCCGACCTGGCCGAACGGCACCCCGGGGTCGACCTGATCTCGCTGGGTCGCAACCTGGGCAAGGCCACGGCGCTGCGCCGCGGCTTCGAGCGCGCGCTGGCCGAGGGCGCCGACGTCGTCGTGATGATGGACGCCGACGGCCAGGACGACCCGGCCGAGCTCCCGCTCCTGCTGGCCCGGCTCGAGGACGGCGCCGACCTGGTGACGGGTGCCCGCACGGTGCGCAACGACCGCTTCGTCAAGCGCAACACGTCCAAGCTCTACAACGCGGTGACCGCGCGGCTCTCGGGGGTGCCGGGCAAGGACTTCAACTCTGGCTTCAAGGTGATGCGGGCCGACGTGGCCCGCAACGCCTCGCCGATGCTCTACGGCGAGCTGCACCGCTACCTGACCGTGGTCGCCCACTGGCTGGGGTTCCGGGTTGCCGAGGTCACCGTCCAGCACCACGAACGGCTGCACGGCAGCACCAAGTACGGGCTGGCCCGGTTCTGGCGCGGGTTCGTGGACCTGCTGACCGTGCGGTTCCTGATGTCCTACGAGAGCCGGCCCTCGCACCTGTTCAGCGGGCTCGGGCTGGCCAGCGCCGCGGCCGGCGGCCTGGCCATGACCTACCTCGCCGTCGAGAAGGTGTCCGGCGCGGCGATCGGCGGACGGCCCCTCCTGATCGCGGCCGTGGTCATGGCGCTGGGCGGCCTGCAGCTGGTGCTCTTCGGCCTGCTGGCGGAGCTCGTCGTCTACTCCCGCCAGCGCGAACGGGCGTGACCGGACCGGCGAGCCGCGACCGAGCCGACGGCTGGGGACCCCCGCCGCGGCTCCTCGTCGCCGTGAGCGCCGCGGTGGTGGTCGTGGGCACCACCCTGGCGGTCCTCGGCGCCACCCGCACCGGCATCAGCACCGACGAGCCGATCCACGTGATGCGGCTGCGCAACTTCTTCGACTCCGGCTGGTACGCGCTGGACTGGGACTACGCAGGACCGGGGCCGGGCAGCGACGGGACCAACACCTACGTCTACGGGCCGGTCACGATGCTCCTGCTACACGGCTGGTCGGTCCTCTGGGGCGTCGACGGCTGGCAGGACGTCTCGACGTCGGCGCACGCCTACCGGGTGCGGCACCTGGGTGTGGTCGCCATCGGTCTCGTCGGCGTGGGCGCGGTGGCCGTCATCGGACGGGTGGTGCTCCGGCACTGGCGGTGGGGTCTCGTCGCCGCGGCGGCGCTGATGGCGGTCCCGATGTGGACCGGGCACCTCATGGTCAACGTCAAGGACGTCCCGGTCGCGACCGGGCACACGCTGTGCACCCTGGCGCTGCTCCTGTTCGTCCGGGACGCCCCCGCGGCCGGGTCGCTACGGCTGGCGCGGGCGGGGCTCCTCGCGAGCGGGCTGGTCCTGACCCTGGGCACCCGCCCCGGGATGTGGCCCGGGCTGACCATCCTGCTCGCCGTCGCCGTGGTCGGTGTCCTGTGGTCCCCCACCGCCCGGGCGCCGCGGCTGACCGCACTGGGCGAGATGGCGGCGGCCGGCGCGGCCGCAGCGGTCGCCCTGGTCGCGATCTACCCGAACGTCTTCGGGTCCCCGCTGCGGGCGCTGCCACGCACCAGCGAGACGTCCTCCAACTTCATGGGGGGCGAGACGTCGGACCGCCTCTACGTCCCCCAGCACCTGTGGGAGGAGATGCCCACCCTGCTGCTCGGCTTCGCCCTGACCGGCGCCGTGGTCGTCCTGGTGGCCCTCGTCCGGCACGACGGCACGCAGTGGGTGCCCACGGTGCGGCTGGCGCTCGTCGGCGTGCAGGGGTTCGCGGTGCCGGTGGCCGCGGTGGTCGTGGGCTCGGACCTCTACCACGGCCTGCGGCAGCTGCTGTTCATCGTCCCCGCCCTGGCGGTGCTGGCCGCCTGCGGCGTGGCCTGGTGGGTCGAGCGGTCGCCGGGGCTGCGGGCGCGGGCCGTCCTGGGAGGGGTCGGCGCCGCGGCGCTCGCGCTTCCGGTGGTCGACCAGGTGACGATGCAGCCGTACCAGACGACGTACGTCAACCTCGCGACCGACCTGCTGGCCCGGGACCAGCCCGACGACGACCGGCCCGGCGACGACTTCTGGCGGGTGAGCATCCCGGAGCTGGTCGACGACGCGCGGCTCGACCGGCTGCTCCTCTGCAAGGCCGCCACCGACGCAGTGACGTTGGTCGCCCACCCGTTCATGAACGGGTCCGGCGTCTCCTCGACCAACCGCAACGTCGACTGCCGCGAGGAGACGTACGGACCCTTGGTCCCGGCCGGGCTGGCGGTGGTCCGGGACCGGACGACGGTGGACTTCGACGCCGTGTTCATCAATGCGCTGCCGCCGAACTGCACGCGGCTCTCCGAGGTGACCCGGTGGCGCCACGGCTTCGAGGTCGTGGTGGCCACCCTCGCCCGCTGCTCGATCGACCCGCGACCGCTCACCGACGCCGAGGTGCGCGCCGACGACCCGGTCGTGGGCACCGGTCTGCCCGGCGACGTCTGGACCTACGCGACCGACGGGTGGCTGCAGTGGCCAGGCAGCCCCGAGCTCACCGCGCCGGCCTCGCAGGCGGGCATCGCCTTCCGCACGCCGGGGTTCTGCCATCGGCACGCGTGCGCCCTCGTCCTCGAGGGCGCCACTCCGGAGGACCTCGTCGCCCGGGTCGACGGCCTCCCGGTCGCGCCGGTCAGGCAGCCCGACGGGGCCCTGCGGGTCCCCGTGTCGGCGCGACCGGAGGCCACCGAGGTGTGGGTGACCCTGACTCGCTCGTCGGCTGAGCCGCTCGACATCCGGATGACGGGGCTGCGGCTCGAGCGGGGCGTGGGCAACAAGACGACTCGTGGTTCGACGGAGGGACGGGCATGAAGACGACGTACGTGGCCTCGATCCGCGCCCTGCGCCGGGCCCTGGAGCGCATCGGGGTGCTCGGGCTCCTCGACCGATGGGCGGCGCGGTCCCGCACGGGGCTCTGGCTCCGGTCCCTGCTCTCGATCTACGACCTCGAGGACCTGCTGCGCCACGACGTCCCGTGGTGGACCTTCCAGGCCTCGGACCGGGTGGCCGCGTTCCTCGCCTCCCGTCCCCACGCCCGGGTCTTCGAGTGGGGGTCCGGGGCGTCGACGGTCTGGCTGTCCCGGCGGGCCGGCTCGGTGACCTCGGTGGAGCATGACGGCGCCTGGGCCGGGATCGTGCGGCCGGTCCTCCCCGGCAACGCCGTCGTGCGTGTCGTCGAGCCCGTGCCCGCGACCGGCGGAGCCGGCCAGGTCCTCTCGGAGAAGCCGGGCTTCGAGGGCCTCGACTTCCGCGGGTACGTCGACTCCCTCGACGACACCGAGGGCAGCTTCGACCTGATGGTCGTCGACGGACGGGCCCGCAACGCCTGCTTCCACCGGGCGGTCCTGCGGCTGGCGCCCGACGGCGTCCTCGTCTTCGACAACGTCGACCGGGAGCGCTACCGCTCGGCGATCGCGAGCTCGCCGCTCCCGATCGAGGTCGAGTGGACCCGCGGCCTCACCCCGGCGCTCCCCTATCCCACCCGCACGGCCCTGGTGCGGCTGCGTGGCTGACCGGATGACTGTGGACCACGAGGCGTCACCGGTGCGGGCGGCCGGGCTGCTGCCCGCGCTCCGGGTGGCCTTCCTCGTCGCCGTCGTGGTGTTCGCCTGGCTCGGGCTCCGGGGTCGGCTCGACGAGGTCGGTGACGCGCTGCGCGACACCTCGGTCCCCGGCGTCGCGGCCGCGCTCGGCCTGGTCCTGCTCGGGCTCGCCGGCACCGGGCTCCTGTGGCGGCACCTGATGTCGGCGCTGGGTGCCCCGCTGCCGTGGCGCGCCGGGCTGGCGCTGTTCTTCGTCGGGCAGCTCGGCAAGTACATCCCCGGCTCGGTCTGGTCGCTAGGCGCCCAGGCGCAGATGGCCGGACGTCACGCCGTGCCGGCCCGGACCACCGTGACGGTCGGCCTGCTCTTCCTGGGCTACCACGTGGCCACCGGGGTGGTCGCCGGAGCGTTCGTGGTGCTCCTCGGCGGGCTCGAGGCACCCTGGCCGCGCTGGGTGTCGGTCCTCGCGCTGGTGTGCTCGTTGCTCACCGTCACTCCGCCGGTCGTCCGGGCGGCCGGGCGCGCGGTCGCGGGACGGCAGGTGCGGGTCGGGTGGGCGGACACCGGCCTTGTCCTGGCCCTGAGGGCGGCGACCTGGACGGCGTACGCCCTGGCGCTCGTGCTGCTGTCGCCCGGGCTGCCCTGGCAGCACGTCGCCGCGTACGGCGGGGCCTTCGCCCTGGCGTACGCCGTCGGCGTGGTCGTCGTGATCGCTCCCGCGGGGGTCGGGGCCCGCGAGGCGTTGTTCGTCCTGCTGCTGGCCCCGGTGACCACGGTGGCCGGCGCGACGGCGCTGGCCCTCCTCGCCCGCGTGGTGCACGCCGGCGCGGACGGGCTGATGGCCGCGGGCTGGTGGGCGCTCGCCCGCCGGAGGTCCGCCGTTCCGAAACCGTAAGGGTTGCCCGGCCGACCGGTCCCCATACTCGGGAGCATGAAGCGGGTGGTGCTGTGGCTGGTGCTGGGGCTGGTGCTGGTGGCGGTCGTGATCGGTGCCGCGCTGTTCCAGCCGTGGCGGCTGTTCACCGACAGCACCGTCGACGAGGCCGCGCCGACCAGCAGCCTCACGCCGAGCGCGAGCCCGACGACCGAGGTCCCGACCGAACCACTGGCCGCTGACGAGTCGGCCGAGAGCGTCCCACCGCCACCGCAGGACCGGGTCCTGGCCACCGGCGAGTTCGAGGACGCCGAGCACGGCACGACCGGCACCGCGAGGATCCTGGAGCTGGCCGACGGGCGCCGGTTCCTTCGCCTGGAGGGCCTCGCGACCTCCGACGGCCCGGACCTGCACCTGTGGCTGACCGACCAGCCGAGCGGGGGCGACTGGGGCTCCTACGACGACGGCCGCTACCTCCGGCTCGGCGACCTCAAGGCCAACAACGGCAACCAGAACTACGAGATCCCGGCGACGGCGGACCTCGACGGGCTGCGGTCCGTGGTGATCTGGTGCGACCGGTTCAACGTCGCGTTCGGGACCGCGCCCGTCGCGCTGTAGCCCTGCGCTCGGGGTCCGGTCCGTTCCTCAGGCCCGGGTCAGCCGCAGTTGTCGCACACACCGGTCGCGGGGATGGCCATGAAGCAGGTCGGGCAGGTGTTGACCGGCACGGCCTCGCGGGCGACCTTCCGGGCCCGGGCTCGCGACGCGGCCAGGCGCGGGGTCAGCGACGCCGTGCCGCCGTCCTCGGGAAGCCGGACCGCCTTGTGGAAGCGGTAGCACTCCAGCCGCTGGTCGGCCGCGTGCAGGTCACCGTCCTCGGGCACCTCGCCCGTCGCCTTCTCCACCGCGACGGCGTAGCCCTCGCCCACACTGCCCAGAGCGTTGACGCAGAGCGAGGACAGGTTCGGCTCCTGGCGCTCGGCGCACTCGACGGCCACCCGGGCCAGCACGTCGCCGAGCCAGTGCTGGGGAAGCTGGCTGGTGCGGATCCGGGTCCGCTCCTGCACCAGGGCGGCCAGCTCCTTGTAGGTGATGACCGCGCGGTAGCCGCGGGCGACGTCGGCCAGCGAGTCACGCGCGGCACGGGCCCAGGCGGCCCGGGCCTCCTCGAGGTCGAGGTCGGCCGCCTCGCGCCACGGCTCGTCGTCGTCCGCGCCGAAGTGGCCGGAGTCGTCGGGCCCGGACACGTCGAAGCCCAGGTCGCGGAGGAGCTTGGCGGCGCCGCTCCGGCCGCCCGAGAACTCCTCGGAGTCGAGAGCCCGCCCGGCGGCGTAACGGTGCGCCACCCCGACGATGGCCTTCGAGTCGTAGTCGCGGTCGTTGAGCACCAGCAGGTACTCACGAGCCCGCCCGTAGCCGTAGTGGCTGAGGAACTGCTCGGTCCCGAGGCGGTCGCACTCGGCGGTCGCGGCAAGAACGTGTCCGCGTGTGATCACGCCGAGGTCGGTCATACCCTCGACAGTACTGACGTCGGAACCCGAGCCCGGCATCCACGAGCCCCGGTGGGCTGAACCACCTGCGCCGGCGACCCAGTTGTGGCGGTGGAGCCGAGCGGACTCGAACCCCTCACCCCCTGCTTGCCAAGCCCAGGATGTACAGAGCCGCTACCAATTGCGCCAAGGCCCCATGGACCGAGCGGTGGAGCCTAGGGGACTCGAACCCCTAACCCCCTGCTTGCAAAGC
>SXGU01034417.1_pt1 | contig 15470 bp, 11 predicted proteins | sample 3174531 | NCBI WGS metagenome assembly SXGU01 (sample SAMN11356863, study PRJNA531348) | freshwater metagenome | isolation source: freshwater sample F1-140 | place: China: Fuxian Lake, Yuxi | collected 2017-12-25
ATTTTTTACATCATCAATGTAGGTCTTATCATTTTTCTGCTTATGAAAGGGATTAGATTGTTGATGAGGTTTCTTAAAAAAGAAAAATAATAGAACGACAACTTTTTTTATAGGATTGCGTATATTAAGAAGCCATATTCATTCGCGTTTTTTTGCGGAGTGAATATTTAATAAATTTTTATGAATTACCTTGCAGGTAACTTTCCGCCTGCATCTAAGCATGCTTTAAAAGACTTGAAGGAAGCTGAGTTTTTTGTTTTATCGTTAGACGTGACCACGGGTGCATAACATACTTTAGAGTTAGACATTTTAAGTGTCTCATTTTTTTTTGATACATCCATTGCTGACTCTCGAGCAGTCACACTGTTAAAATTACATATGAGAACAAGTATTAATAGTAATTTATTCATAGGAATAGCCGTACACTAATTTATATCGTTTTTTCTGTAAACTCTGCTTTGCTCCATCCCATAAGAAATTTTGATTTCCAGTCGTTCTGTTCAAATCCTTTGAGGCTTTGCCAGTCGCTCCGATTTTTCCATATCTTATCAGCGGCGTCCTGCCAATCGGTTTCGACTAGGATTGTTTCAAAATTTAACATCTGATGGTTAAAAGTTTCATAGTCATAATTATCATATTCTACATGCAGCACCTCGTAGGCAGTTTTATCCTCTGAGACGGCATCTAAGGAAAAATCAAACCCCCATTTGCGCCGCGTTTTTAAAAGGAAGTCTGCTAATGGAAGGGATGACTTTAATTTTTTTAGTTGTTCTTCTGCCTCATGTTCGTAGTTGCATCTGCATAGGAACATACTATGATCTAAAATGAGGTTGGTGGATTTATTCTCTAGGACAAACAAAGGCTCCTGCCAACAATGATGATTTAGAATTGCATGGTCGATAGGATATTTCATAGCAGCATAAAACTTTCTTTCTGCTTGATTGAGTTCAAACCCGTCTTTATCATAATAGAAGAAATCGTCTTCTTCTAGACCTTCGGCTGATTTAAGACAAGCGGGATTAGATATCAAGGTTATCTGGCACTTACTAAACACTTTTTTAATTACCTAACTGTATTAACGAATTGCGTTATGACATTAAAGATCACAATAAGTTTTTTTAAAAGCTTATGGAGACTAAAATTTATCTGGAATTAACAAGGATATTATACCTTAATATTTTTAGGCTCAACTTCCTCATCCCCTGTCGTTTGGCGACTCACCATCAGCATTCTTGATGCGGGTGACTCTAGACTCATGCGCCCTAACAAACCTTGTCGGTAATCATTAAGCAAGGTTGAGGCGGCTCTTTGAAGATCTGCAACACGATTTTTAAGAGGGAATCCCTTTTTCTTAGCGATACTTTCTAAAAGGGTAATGGCATCGATATTTAAATTTTCTAATTTATAACGGGCTTTAATGAGCGCTGGATATTCCTCTAGAAGAATAAGCCCTAACTTTTCTGCGACTTCCTCCTCAAAGTATGCGTTTTTACCAATATTATTATTGGCAGCCAATAAATCTCCATCAGATGCAAAGCGAATTTTTGGCCACATCATCCCCGGGGTATCTACCAAAATCATATGGTCATTAATTTGATGGCGTTGCTGTTGTTTGGTGATGGCAGGTTCATCGCCTACTTTTGCGATCCTACGATTAAGAATAGCGTTCATGAGTGTGGATTTGCCAACATTGGGCACACCCATAATCATCATACGAAGTGGTTTAAGCGGATCACCTCGGTGGGGTGCTAGTATTTTACAAAGTGCAAGAATTTTTTTTGGCTCATTGACTTTTTTGCATGAGATGGCAACTGCTTTTGTCTTTGGCATTTTGTTGAAGTATTGAATCCATTGATCGGTAATATTTGGATCAGCTAAATCAGATTTATTGAGAATCTTAAGATGGGCGCGTTGCCTTGCAGCACCCAGTTCTTTAATCATGGGATTTTGTGACGCACCCGGTATTCTGGCATCTAATACCTCGATAACCACATCGGTAAATTCCATCGTTTCGGCAGCTTTCTTTTGGGCTGCCACCATATGTCCTGGGAACCACTGAATACTCATGATTGATCTTTCGTTTAATGCCTATTATTTTACTCTGTCATAAGTGAAGACGTATACGTTAAACTAATCAAGTTATGGAAGAAATCACAGACATTAATCCTAAGCAGTCGGTTGAGCTGTTGAAAGCGCTTCACATATTGACGCGTGACGGCATGATGAATCAGGATTCGAGGCGTAAATTAAAACAGGTTTACCATCTTTATCAACTGATTGAACCCTATTTAGAAAAAGCCCTGGCAACGAACCCTAACTTTACTCTGGTGGATCATGGTGCTGGTAAATCTTATTTAGGGTTTATCTTGTATGACCTTTTTTTAAAAGATAGAGGCGGAGAGCTCTATGCAATTGAGCACCGACCTGAACTGATTGAGAAGGCAAAAAAATTAGCTGATACCTTAAAATTTGATCGAATGTATTTCTATGCAGCAAATATTAAGGATGCATTCAAAGATTTAAGTCTTTTAAATAAAGTGGACATGGTGACAGCCCTCCATGCATGCGATACAGCAACCGACGATGCTATTTTATTTGGGCTTAAAAAAGAAGCGCAATATATGGTGATCATTCCTTGCTGCCAAGCTGAGGTAGCAAAAAGTTTAAGATCAGAAAAATCAGATCAATTAAAATATACATTATCCGAGATGTGGCGACACCCGATCCATACGAGAGAATTTGGAAGCCATCTCACGAATGTATTAAGATGTCTATTATTGGAGGGTATGGGGTATAAAGTTACCGTCACTGAGTTAGTGGGCTGGGAGCATTCCATGAAGAATGAACTCATTTTGGCTGAAAATATTCATCAGCCCAAAAAAATGGCACTGACCCGATTAGAGGAAATTTTAAAAACATGTCATCTAGAGTCTTTGAAGTCTAGATTTCTACCTAATATTTAGAGAGGAAAAAAGTATGCGTATTATTTTTAGTCTTATTTTTTTAATGACAGCATCAGATAGTTTTGCTGCAAAAAAAGTGCCTGCATTTACGGGTCCTGATTTTACAGGTATCTATCAATGCACAGGATTAGATATGCACGATGGTGAATACAAAGGTAAGGTAACAATGAATCTAAAAAAAGAACATAGCCAAGCCCAATATGGAAGCTACGACTTTTTATTAGAGGTGCCTGGCTACGGCAAATATCCGGGGCATATGGCCGCGAATGGTTTAAATGCTGCAATGCATTTTGCACTAGAAGATCAATCTACAAAAGATTTTGGTACAGGTATTTCACAGTTTAGTAAAAATACAAAAGGCCAATGGCAATTCCATAAGTTTTATTTCGAGCCTAAGTTTAAGGGTGGCAATACAGGATTTGAAGATTGTGTGAAGCAGTAGTCATTTAAATTGTGAGCGAAACATCCAAACAGAAACATCCAACTCAATCAATTGAAGTTTTAAGGCAGGCTCGAATTGAGAGTCTATCCCCCATAACATTTCCTGAAATACTTCCTGTCTCACAAAGAGTTGCAGAGATTAGTGAAGCGATTCTTAAGCATCAAGTCATTATTTTATGTGGTGAAACTGGTTCAGGTAAAACCACACAGCTCCCAAAGATATGTCTTCATTTAGGTCGCGGTCTTAAAGGCCTTATAGGGCATACTCAGCCTAGGCGCATTGCTGCAAGATCAGTTGCAACTCGAATTGCATCTGAATTAAAGTCCTCCTTAGGCGATGCGGTAGGTTTTAAAATTCGATTTGCAGACAAAGTTTCCAATCAGACACTTATAAAAGTCATGACAGACGGTGTGCTTTTGGCTGAGACACAAACGGATAGAGATCTTAAACAATACGATACTATTATTATTGACGAAGCGCATGAGCGAAGTCTTAATATCGATTTTCTTTTAGGCTACTTAAAGCAAATAACCCTAAGACGTCCAGATTTAAAAATAATTATTACCAGTGCTACGATTGATGTGGAGAGTTTTTCAAAACACTTTAACCATGCACCTATTATTGAGGTGTCAGGAAGAACATACCCCGTTGAAATTCGTTATCGACCTTTAGAAGTAAAAGATGAAGATGATCAAGAAGAAAAAATTGAAGAAGCTATTCTGGAGGTGGTGAAAGATTTTTCAAAAGTCGGTGGCGATACCTTAGTTTTTTTACCAGGCGAGAGAGAGATTCGAGATACCGCTGAATTTTTGAGAGTGAAGTTACCACCGCACTACGAAGTATTGCCTCTCTTTGCAAGACTCTCACATGATGAACAACAAAAAATATTTAAGAATTCAAATGGACGGCGCATTATCCTATCGACTAATGTGGCTGAAACTTCATTAACTGTGCCTGGTATTAAATATGTCATTGATCCAGGCATCGCCAGAGTCAATCGATATAGTCCGAGGAATAAGGTTGAACAGTTACAAATTGAAAAAATCTCCCAAGCTTCAGCAAAGCAGCGCAGTGGGCGATGTGGACGTGTCTCAGATGGTATTTGTGTTCGTCTATACTCAGAGGATGACTTCAATGCGAGACCTTTATTTTTAGATCCTGAAATTTATCGGTCATCACTCGCATCCGTCATTTTAAAAATGGCATCCCTTCGATTAGGTGATGTATCAAAATTTCCTTTTATACAGTCACCTAGTCGACGTTTCATCCAAGATGGTTATTTACTATTAAAAGAATTAGGGGCGATCAATGATCAGTATGAATTAACAGTCATTGGTCATCAGCTAGCCAAACTTCCGATGGATCCAAAATTGGGTCGTATGTTACTTCAAGCTAAAAAAGAAAATGCACTTAATGAGCTGTTAATTATTGTTAGCGCTTTGAGTATTCAAGACCCTAGGGAAAGACCCATGGATAAAAAAACTGAAAGTGAGGCAGCCCAAGTTCGATTTTTTGATGATAAATCTGATTTTGTATCCTATTTAAAACTTTGGGCATTCTTTGATGAAGCGATTCAACAAAAGACCTCACAAAATAATTTAAGAAAAATTTGTCACGGATATTTCTTGTCCTATCTTCGTATGAGAGAGTGGCGTGATTTGCATAATCAAATCCATGAACTCTTGTTAGATATGGATTTTAAACTCAATGAGAAGCCCGCTAATTATGATCAAATCCACCGATCAATACTTGCAGGGCTTTTAGGTAATATTGGCACTAAAGCAATTGAGGATGATTCATATATGGGTGCACGAAATATCCAATTTCATTTATCAGCTCAATCTAATATTAAAAAAAGAAAATCAAAATGGGTCATGGCAGCTGATCTTGTGGATACCACAAAACTTTATGCCAGGGTAGTTGCTGAGATTGATGTGACATGGATTGAATCTTTAAGCTTAGATTTGGTAGAGCATCATCATACAGATCCTTATTGGGATACTAAGCTCTCCCGTGTAAACGCGCATGAAAGAATTTCACTTTATGGGTTGACTATTGTACCCAAACGAAATGTGCACTTTGGACCCATCAATCCAGAAATCGCACGTGATATTTTTATTAGACAAGGCCTAGTGTCAGGAGGCTATGTTTCAAAAGGATTATTTCGGCAACATAACCAAGCTCTTATTGATGAGGTTGAGCTTTTAGAGCATAAAGCAAGACGGCAAGATGTCTTGGTAAATGAAGAAGACCTTTTTCAATTTTATGATGAAAGAATTCCTCAAGGCATTATCAATGGAGATAGTTTTGAGCATTGGCGTCGTGAAGTAGAAGTAAAAGATCCTCAAGCCTTATTTCTGACCAAAGCACTCCTCATGAAAAGAGATGCAAAAGAAATCACAGAGGTTCAATATCCAGAAACCTTAAATATTGGCGGCGTTACCATTCCATTGAGATACCGGTTTGAGCCCGATCATCCTGATGATGGGGTGACTGCTTCTATTTCTGAAATTGATTTTCATCAGCTAGATTTAAAAATATTGCAGTGGTTAGTCCCAGGTATGATTCGTGAAAAATTGAATTGTATCTTTAAGTCACTCCCTAAACCTATTCGAACAAAACTTTTACCCCTTTCAGATACTGTGACTGAATTTTTAACCCTCTATACAAAAGAAAACCCATTATATAAAGCGCTCAGTGATTTCATTTTAAAGAAAACAAAAGAACCCTACCTGATTGATGAGATCACTTTTGAAAGTCTTCCCCGTCATTGTTTTATGAATATTGAAGTGAGCAATCAAAAGCAAGAGATTATTTCACAGGGCCGAGATCTAAATTCTCTTAAGGATGTCATCAGGCCTCAGGTTTATGTCAAACAAAATGACAAGACAAACACAATTGAGCGATTTAATCTTAAGCGATGGGACTTTGATGAGATACCCCATGATATTGAATTAAAAGAATCTCAAAAAGTCTATAAAGGGTTTATAGCATTATGTGATGACGAGGAGTCCGTATCGATTCGTATTTTTCTATCTGAAGAGGAGGCTCTTCAATCCCATCGTCAAGGTGTTTTAAGATTATTAAATTTTGAATTAAAACCACAACTTAAACAACTCGAAAAAGATTTAAATAAACTCAAGGAAGCTCAACTCCTATTAAGAGATATCATTGAGCCAGAAGAATTACAAGGGGATGTGATTGAAATGGTGTTAGATGCTGCTATGAGCTATGAAGAGGCTATGCCTCGAACTTCCATTAATTTTATAGCGCTTCTTAAAAGAATTAAACAAGTGTTACCAAACACTATGAGCTCAATGTTAGAAACCATCCATTTAATTGCGACGCATTACCACCAATTAAAAGGACTATTAAATGCACTCACACCCATACAAAAAAAGGTAGAGAATATTTTTGTAAGTCGTATGAATTATCTGATTCATAATGAATTTATTTTAACGACACCATCCAATATATTTTCGCACATACCTCGATATCTAAAAGCTCTGATTATCCGTATTGAAAAGTATCCCCAGAGAGTTGATAAAGATTTATTGATGCAAAAAGATATCGACCGCATTCATCAATTACTTGATGAGCGACTTAAGCCCTATATCTCAAAAAAAATTGCAATTCCTCACTCACTCACAGATTTTCAGTGGCAGATTGAAGAGCTGCACGTATCACTATTTGCACAAGATTTAAAAACGGCTTACCCCGTTTCACTTAAGCGATTAGAAAAAGTTTTAAATGATATTCCTTTCTACCAATGAGAGACTTATTACAAAAAATATTTTGTAAGGGGATTTCTATTGATGATATCAGTATTGATGTCAGTGAGTCAGGGGGTGTACGTTCACTTCATTTTGCGTCGTTTGCGATCCAAAGTTCGATGCGCATAAAAAAACCCTTTGATTTAGAGCTCACTTACACACGTGCCATGATGATGTTTTTACTGTTTCATCAGCGCCCCCGTAAAATTTTATTGATTGGTTTAGGGGGCGCATCTATTCCTAAATTTATCCATCGTTTTCTACCTGAGATGAAATCAATTGTGCTTGAGATTCACCACAAAGTGATTAATGTTGCTCAGCAAATGTTTCATCTTCCGCCCAATGATAAGACACTCAAAGTCATCCATGGAGATGGCATCTCTTTTATGAAGAAACATACTCAGTCGACAGATATTTTGATGATTGATGCTTTTGATGCTGAAGGTGTCCCACGAAACTTTAGGAGCCTTGCTTTTTTCGATATATGCAAATCGACTTTACGGAAAGATGGGATCTTCGTCATGAATATATGGGCAAGTGACCCTCATTATGATCTTTATATTGATCGTATCAGTCGTATCTTTGAGGGCTTAATCTTGGTAATCCCCACAGGGAAGCCTGGCAATCAAATTGTGCTGGGTTTCAACGATAAGCCAAAAGAACTTGATATTAAGACATTACGATTAAAAGCTAAAGCACTTGAAAAAAAATATGCACTTGAATTTAATACATTTTTTAATCAACTTATGCTTCATAATCACCAACCATTGCATTCACTCTCATTTGATCGATAATGTTTAAAGGCTGAGACATTTGAATTTTCAATTTTTTGCGACCTGCCCGCGAGGCTTAGAGAATTTATTAGCTGACGAGCTTTTAATACAGAATGCTTCAAAGATTGAGGTCACTGATGGCGGGGTATCTTTTGAAGGCAATTTAGAAACGATGTATCGTGTCAATCTTCATAGCCGAATCGCGACACGTGTTTTATCGCGCGTGGCATCAGGAAGCTATGAGACTGAGGAAGATATTTATAAGGCAACATTCAATCTTAATTGGCCTACATGGTTTAAAGTCAACCAAACAATTCGTGTCAAAGTAACAGGGGTAAAATGCCCTTTAAAGAGTTTAGATTTTGTAACTCTCAGAATTAAGGATGCTGTGTGTGATCGTTTTCGAGAAGAGGGGGCTCTAAGGCCTTCAGTGAGTGTTAGAGATCCTGATGTTCGCATCCATGCCTATCTTGCGCAAAATCAATACCAACTTTATTTAGATACTTCAGGCGCACCGCTTTATCAGAGAGGTTTTCGTGATGTAAGTGTGATCGCACCTTTACGTGAAAACTTAGCGGCAGGGATACTAATCCTGACAGGTTGGAAACCAGGCATACCCCTTTTAGATCCCATGTGTGGAAGTGGAACTTTTTTAATCGAAGCAGCGATGATGTCAGTGAACCAACCCCCTGGTATGAAGCGCACATTTGGATTTCAAAAACTTAATTTCTTTAATGAGTCACTTTGGAAAAAAATTGAAAGTGAAGCATTTCAAAAAATGAAGCCGATTACATTTTTAGATATCTTCGGATCAGATATCGATTTAAGAGCGGTTCGAGTGACTCGTCATAATCTAAAAGTGGCAGGTTTAGAAGAGGCTGTGAAAGTAATGCAAAGTGATTTTGTAAAACTTGAAGCACCAAAATCCAAAGGAGTTCTTGTCACCAATCCACCCTATGGCGAGCGTATCGGAGAAGATGCAGATTTAAAAGAAGTCTATCCCCTTTGGGCTTCGCATATGAAGCAATCCTTTAGTGGCTGGGATACTTATTTCTTAACGGCAGATCTTGAGATGCCAAAAGAGATGCGATTAAAACCTTCAAAAAAAACACCGTTATTTAATGGTGCTCTTGAATGTCGCTTATTTGAAATAAAAATGGTTGCAGGAAGCAACCGAAAACTCAAAAATTAAAGCACGCTTAAAGCGGCTTCGTAGTTTGGTTCTTCTGTAATTTCTTTGACGAGTTCGCTATGAAGTACCATATCATTTTCATCAAGGACGATCACAGCTCTTGATGTTAAACCTGCTAAGCTCGTATCCTCAATAGATACCCCAAAATCGGTTGCAAATTTTTTCGTATTACGGAAGGTGGAAAGGGTTTGTACGCTCTCTATTTTTTCAGCACCACAAAAACGATTTTGCGCAAAAGGTAAGTCTGCTGAAATACATAACACCACAGTATTATTTAGTTTAGCCGCAGCCTCATTAAATTTTCGAACCGAAGTCGCACATGTGGGCGTGTCGACACTTGGGAAAATATTTAACACTTTACGTTTGCCTGCAAAATGGGCCAAACGAACATCAGCGCGCGTTTTATCTGCAAGATGAAAGTCAGGTGCTTTTTGTCCCTTGCCTAAAAATTGACCACCAATTTTAACTGGACCGCCTTTAAGTGTGACTGACATGATGTATTTCCTTAAAAATTTATTTATACTTGACAATATACATCAGTTATTTTTCTATGGGTAGAGTAAGCAATTTTTTTATGGATAAGCCTTAAGTTTTAGGTCATTCATCCTATAAAATAGAGTCATGTCAGAAGCCCATCCTGTCTCTTTTGTTCATTTAAGATGTCATAGCGAATATTCCATCACCGATGGAATTGTTCGTATTGATGACTATATTGATAAAGCTGCATCCCAAAATATGCCAGCTTTAGCCCTCACAGATTTAAATAATGTTTTTGGTTTATTGAAGTTTTTTAAAAAAGCACGCGACAGAGGTATAAAGCCTATTCTCGGCGCTGACCTTTGGATAGAAAATGAAATTAATCGTGATCAACCCTATCGCATATTAGTACTTTGTCAAAATGACAGAGGCTACCTCGCGCTCTCTGAAATACTCACGCGTGCTTATTTAGAGAATCAATATCGCGGTCGCGCTGAAGTCAAAAAAGCATGGCTTCTAGAAAAAAATGAGGGACTTATTATTCTCTCTGGAGGCATGATGGGAGATGTTGGACAAGCCATACTTCAAGAACATATGGACATCGCAATCTCGGCATTAAAGAGCTGGTCAGTTCATTTTAAAAATCGTTTCTATTTAGAAATTCAGCGTGTGGCAGAGGGCGATCATAAAAAAAATGAAACACTCTTTATTGAGCAATCTTTGAATCTAGCTCAAAGTATGGGTTTACCTGTGGTCGCAACACAGCCCATTCAATTTATAGATCAAGAAGATTACCGCGCACATGAGGCGCGAACATGTATTGCTGAGGGTTACATCATGGCTGATCGTCGTCGGCCTAAATTATTTTCTCATGAGCAGTATTTTAAAACTGAAGCTGAGATGGCAGCATTATTTAGGGATATTCCAGAGGCGCTTCAAAATTCAGTTGAAATTGCAAAGCGTTGTAATTTTGAATTTAATTTAGGTAAAAATTATTTACCTAATTTTCCAACACCTAACCAAGAAAAACTCGAAGACTTTTTGATTTCTGAATCTAAAGAAGGACTCGAGCTCCGTTTAAAAGAACTTTTCCCTGACGAACAAAAAAGAAGTGAAGTAAGGCCGCAATATGACGAACGTATTCTTTTTGAAACCTCCATCATTAATCAGATGGGTTTCGCAGGTTACTTCTTAATTGTCGCAGATTTTATTAATTGGGCTAAAAAGAATCATGTCCCTGTAGGGCCTGGTCGAGGATCAGGTGCAGGATCACTGGTAGCCTATAGTCTCGGTATTACCGACCTAGATCCTATTCGGTATCAACTTCTTTTCGAACGTTTCTTAAATCCTGACCGTGTATCCATGCCTGACTTTGATATCGATTTCTGCCAAGAGGGGCGGGATCGTGTCATTGATTACGTAAAACAAAAATATGGTGCAGCATCTGTTTCACAAATCGTCACCTTTGGGACAATGGCAGCTCGTGCGGTGATTCGTGATGTGGGCCGTGTTCTGGATCTCCCTTTTAATTTTGTGGACGGTATCGCTAAATTAATTCCCATGGAATTGGGTATCACATTAAAAGACGCATTGGACAAAGAACCCCAGTTACAAGATCGTTATCAGAAAGAAGAAGAAGTAAAAGAGCTTTTTGATCTTGCATTGAGATTGGAAGGTGTTGTTCGTAATGTCGGTATGCATGCAGGAGGTGTTCTAATCGCACCAGATAAGATTTCTAACTTCACACCTATTTATTGTCAGGCAAATGGGGAGAGTTTAGTCAGTCAATTTGATAAAGACGATATCGAAGCTTTAGGTTTAGTAAAGTTTGATTTTTTAGGGCTCCGCACACTTACGATTTTGGCGATGGCATTAAAGCATGCAAATATTTTACGCGCAGAAAATGATTTACCATTCATAGATTTAAATCATCTAGCGCTTGACGATAAAAAGGTGTTCCAGCTTTTAAAGAGTGCGAATACTACCGCTGTCTTTCAACTCGAATCAAGGGGTATGAAGGATATGTTAAAACAAGCAAAGCCTGATTGTTTTGAAGATATTATAGCTCTCGTGGCCCTTTATCGCCCTGGCCCAATGGACTTGATTCCAGATTTTTGTAAACGTAAACATGGACAACAGAGTATTCAATATCCTCACCCCTCAACCGAAGGGATTTTAAAAGAAACTTATGGGATTGCAGTCTATCAGGAACAGGTGATGCAGATTGCGCAAAGAGTTGCAGGCTTCTCTTTGGTTGCAGCTGATCTTCTCCGCCGTGCAATGGGTAAGAAAAAAGTGGAGGAGATGGATGCTCAGCGTGAGGTATTTGTCGCAGGGGCATCAAAAAATGGCTTGTCGCAAAGACAGGCGCGTGAACTTTTTGTGTTGCTTGAAAAATTTGCTGGTTACGGTTTTAATAAATCTCATGCGGCTGCATATGCGATGGTAGCTTATCAAACAGCATATTTAAAAACGCATTATGCTGCAGCATTTCTCGCAGCCTCAATGTCAGCTGACATGAATAACACTGATAATATTCAAATCTTTTTTGAAGACTGTAAACCGAATGGTATTGAATTACTTCCCCCTGATATCAATAAGAGTGGTTTTGAATTTATACCTATTAATACCACGCAGGTACTTTATGGATTGGGTGCTATAAAAGGTACCGGCCTGGCAGCCATTGAGCTTATTTTAGAATCTCGTGAAAAATTAGGCCCCTTTAAAAATCTTTTTGATTTTTGTGCGCGTCTTGATTTAAGAAAAGTAAATCGTCGAGTGGTGGAGTCCTTGATTAGAGGGGGTGCATTTGATAATCTGGAACTCAATCGTGCCTCACTTTTGGCGAGTGTAAATCTTGCAATTACAGCTGCCGAGCAAGGCAAAGCCAGTGCGGGACAAAATAGTTTATTCGGTGCTGAAGATACAGAGACAACTGAATTGGTCAAAGTAGAAGCTTGGTCACCGCAACAAAAACTTCAAGAAGAAAAGGCAGCCCTCGGATTTTACTTTAGTGGCCACCCGTTCACTTTCTTTGAGAAGCGTGTCAGACCTTTCATCAAAGCACAAATCAAGGAATTAAAACCTCAAGAGCAACCTTATTTAATTGCAGGGGTGATTGTTGCCATTCGAATTCGTATGACAAATCGCGGAAAGATGGCCATTGTCACTCTGGATGACGCGATCTCCCGTATCGATGTCGTCATCGGAAATGAAATACTTTCACAATCACAAAGACTTGTTCAAGAAGATCAGCTTTTAATTGTTGAAGGTCGAGTCAGCCATGATGACTTTACAGGTGGGATTCGTTTTACGGCGAGGAAGCTTTATGATTTAGTCTCAGCTCGAAATCAATTTGCGCATCACTTAAGGATCTCTTGTAATGGGCAGTCGGATGCGCAGAAATTAAGAGATATCCTAAAACCTTATTGTGGTGTTTCCCAAAATAATTTAAAACGCTGTCGCGTTAAAATTGACTATCATAATGATCAAGGTTATGTGGAACTCCTTTTGGGTCGAGAGTGGCAAGTCGATTTACATGATGAACTGATCGATGGTTTAACCCAATGGTTGAGCGAAGAAAACGTAAAAATCCTTTATAATTAGCCCCCCGATGTTGAAAGATTTGTCGTAATGAACCTTACTTATTTAGACTTTGAAAAGCCGATTTCTGAGCTTGAGGCTCAGACTCAAAAGCTTAAAGAAACCCATGATAAGAATAAAAACCTAGATATTTCAAAGGAACTGAGTCAATTAGAAGGTAAAACCGAAAAACTCATTCATGAGATCTATCGCAATCTCAGTGCATGGCAAATTACCCAGGTGTCACGTCATCCGCAAAGACCCTATACCACGGATTATATTGAGAAACTTTTCACAGACTTCGAAGAGTTGCATGGGGATCGCACATTTGCCGATGATTCAGCGATTATTGGTGGTTTAGCCTCCTTTGAAGGTATGCCTGTGATGGTGATTGGGCATCAAAAGGGGCGTGATTTGAAAGAAAGACAGCATCGCAACTTTGGCATGCCAAAGCCCGAAGGTTATCGAAAAGCCTTACGTCTTTTTAGACTCGCAGAAAAATTCAATGTGCCTATCGTTACATTTATTGATACCCCAGGGGCTTATCCTGGCATTAATGCAGAAGAGCGTGGCCAGTCAGAAGCGATTGCACGCAACCTTTACGTGATGTCGGAACTTAAGGTACCTATCATAGGGATCGTCATCGGCGAAGGCGGTTCGGGAGGGGCTTTAGCCTTAGGCGTGGTGGATCATCTCATCATGCTCCAATTTGCAACTTATTCCGTGATATCTCCTGAAGGTTGCGCATCCATTTTATGGAAGACTGCGGATAAGGCACCGATTGCAGCGCAAATATTGGGAATTACTGCGACCCGTTTGAAAGAATTAGGGCTCGTCGATACCATTCTTCCTGAGCCCCTCGGGGGCGCTCATCGCAAACCAGACGAAATCATGGAAACGTTGCGAAAATCATTAAAAGAGCACTTCACTAAACTCAAAAAGAAATCCTTAAAGCAACTCCTCGACATCCGATACCATCGTCTACTTAGCTATGGCAAGTTCAAAGAAACCGCTAAGTAAAAAAGCTAAAGCTTCTAAACCTACACAAACCAAACAACTCAGCTTAATCGAGACAATCGAGAAGGCTTTGTTAGGTTTAGCTCAGTCTCATAGAAAAATAAAGAGCATGACAGTCGCATTAAGTGGCGGTATGGACTCGGTGGTACTTTTACATCTTTTATATGCAATGCAAAAGAAACATGGATTCATCTTAGAAGCGTGCCATGTACATCATGGATTAAGCAAAAATGCAGATAAGTGGGTGAAGTTTTGCGAGAAGTTATGTAAAAAACTATCCATTCCCTTGGAAGTTCATTACATCAAACTACCCCAAAAAAAATCTCTTGGTATTGAGGGGGAGGCAAGGCATCTTCGCTATGAAAAACTACTCCAAGCTAAATCCGATTTGGTCGTTTTGGCACACCATGAAGATGATCAAGCTGAGACATTTTTATTGCAATTGATTCGAGGGGCAGGGGTAAAAGGTTTGTCATGTATGGCACATTTTGTTGCAGAAAAAAAACTCTGGCGACCACTTTTAAATAGCGCGAGAATTGATATTGAATCTTACGCTAAACAACAAAAATTAAAGTGGGTTGAGGATGAAAGTAATCAGAATAATGACTTTGATCGAAACTTTATCAGATTAAAAGTTTTACCGATACTAAAGAATAGGTTTAATCATATTATTAAAGTGATTTCTAGATCAAGTGCACACCTTGCTGAGACGCAGATTTTATTAGATGATTTAGCAAAAAAAGACTTAAAAAATTGTTTTAAATCAACTATATATTTTCATAAACTTAAAGTAGAAACTTTAAATAAATTATCGCAACCTCGTGCTAAAAATGCCTTACGTTTTTGGCTAGAAAAAAACGATCAATTAATGCCATCTAAAAACCTCTTAGATGAGTTATTAAGGCAGGTTTTATATGCAAAAAAAGACGCCACATTGAAAATTGAGCTATCTCAATCTCATGAAATTCGGCGTTATAAAAATGAAATTTATATGTTAAAAAAAAATATAAAAATTCATAAAAGTTATGAAATTTTTTGGCAAGGTGAAAAAGAGATTTTATTACCGAATGGCACAAAATTACATTTCAAAAAAGTCAGGGGTAGAGGTATTGATTTAAAAATTTTAAATAATCAAAAATTAAAAATTATGAATCGTGTGGGCGGTGAAAATTTTAAGCCCGATTCAAAAAGGCCTTCTAGAAAATTAAAACAACTATTTCAAGAATCAAATATCCCCCCTTGGGAACGGGA
>SXGU01124263.1_pt1 | contig 15470 bp, 9 predicted proteins | sample 3174531 | NCBI WGS metagenome assembly SXGU01 (sample SAMN11356863, study PRJNA531348) | freshwater metagenome | isolation source: freshwater sample F1-140 | place: China: Fuxian Lake, Yuxi | collected 2017-12-25
GCTGAAGATGGGCGGCTACGGCTTGATTCGCTTCGCCTTCCCGTTGTTCCCGGAAGCCGCGCTCTACTTCGCGCCGCTGCTCGCCACGCTCTCGGTGATCGCCATTGTCTATGGCGCACTGGTGGCGATGGTGCAGCCCGACATGAAGAAGCTGGTGGCCTACTCATCGGTCAGCCACATGGGCTTCGTGGTGCTTGGCATCGCGGCGTTCAACATGCAGGGCCTGCAGGGCGCGTCGTACCAGATGCTGGCGCACGGCGTCAGCACCGGCGGTCTGTTCTGTCTCGTCGGCATGCTGTCGGATCGCCGGCACACCCGGAAGATCAGCGAGTTTGGCGGCCTCAAGACGGTGATGCCGCGGCTGACGGCGGTGATGCTGATTCTCACGCTGTCGTCGATTGGCCTTCCCGGCATGAACGGCTTCATCGGCGAGTTCCTGATCATGCTCGGCGCCTTCAAGTGGGACCCGCGCTTCGTCGTGGTGGCCGCCCTGGGCGTGATTCTCTCGGCGGTCTACATGCTGTGGATGTTCCAGCGGGTGTTCTACGGGAAGATCACCAACAGCCATAACGCCGACCTCAAGGATCTGTCGTTCCGCGAGTGGGCGATTATCGGCCCGCTGGCCGCGGTGTCGATCGGCATGGGCGTGGTGCCGAACCTGTTCCTGAAACCCATGGAACCGGCGATTCAACGTCTTGTGGACCGCGTGCAGGCTCACCAGCCGCTCGTGGTGGAGAAGCCGGCGGCAACGTCGGCTATCGTCGCAGAGGTGGCCCGATGATCAGCTCATCCTTCGACGCCATCATCCCCATGCTGTGCGTGGCCCTCGCGGGCCTCGTGGTGCTGCTCGCGGAAGCCTTCCGCGAGCGTGGCGAGAAGATGCCGATTGGCGGGCTGGCCATCATCGGCCTCGTCGGCGCCGGCGCGGCCTCGATTCTGCTGTGGAATCGCAACGCCACCAGCTTCGGTGTGGTGACGGCCGACAACTTCTCACTGTTCGTGAACCTGGTGCTGGTCGCGGTCGGTATTCTTACGGTGATCTTCTCGTCGCAAACCGTCGATCGCGACAATATCCCCGCCGGCGAGTACTACGCCATCATGCTGTTCGCGATCGTCGGTATGATGCTGATGGGGCAGGCCACCGACCTGCTGGTGATTTTCCTGGCTCTGGAGACGATGTCGATTGCGGTCTACGTGCTGACCGGCATCCGGCGCGAACAGCAGCAGAGTACCGAGGCGGCGTTCAAGTACTTCCTGCTCGGCGCCTTTGCCAGCGCGTTCTTCCTCTACGGCGTGGCGTTTATCTACGGCGTGACCGGCAGCACCAACCTGGATCGCATCGGCTCGGTGATCGCCGCCCAGTCGATGAGCGGCAACCCGATGATCCTGCTGGGGGTGGGCCTGCTGATTGTCGGCTTCGCCTTCAAGGTGGCGGCGGTGCCGTTCCCCATGTGGTCGCCTGACGTCTATGACGGCGCGCCCGCGGTGGTCACCGGTTTCATGTCGACGGGCGTCAAGGCCGCCGCGGTGGCCGCGTTCGTGCGGGTGTTCCTGTCGTCGCTCGAGCCGATGATTGCCGACTGGGCGCCGGTGCTGTGGGCGATTGCCGCGGCGACGATGATCCTCGGCACCGTGGTCGGGGTCGCGCAGACCAGCCTCAAGCGCATGCTGGCCTATTCGAGCATCGCGCATGGCGGTTACCTGTTGGCGGGCCTGGTGGCCGGTAACGATGTCGGCAAGGCCGCGATCCTGTTTTACCTGGCCGCCTATGCCCTGACCAACCTCGGTGCCTTCGGCGTGATCGCGCTGGTTGGCACGCGCGAGCGCGCCAACGACGACCTGCGCGACTACGCCGGCCTGTTCAAGAGCCACCCGGCCCTGGCCGTGCTGATGACGTTCTTCCTGCTGTCGCTCGGTGGCTTCCCGCCGACCGCCGGCTTCATCGCCAAGTGGTATGTCTTCAGCGCCGCGATTGGCTCCGGCTACTACGGCCTGGCCATCATCGGCGTGCTGTCGAGCGTCGTCTCGGTGTTCTTCTACCTGCGCATTGTCGTGATGATTTTCATGACCGATCGCGACGCCCGGTCGGTGCCGGCGCCGATCACGGGTGTGGCGATGGCTGGCCTGGTGCTGGCGCTCGTCGGCGTGCTTTACCTGGGCGTGCTCCCGACGGCCGTGATCGACTTCGCGCAAGCCTCGATCAGCACAATTTTCTAGCCGCAGAGATGAGATGAAGCGGCTGGCTGCTACCTCACGTGGTAGCTTGGGCTCCACAAACAGGAATGACGCCGTGAGCAAACACGGCTCTCAAGAAGGAGCAGCCAGCCATGGTCTATGGTGCCATCGATCTTCATCTACGGTATAGCCGAGTGCGAATCATTGACGACGCGGGGCGCGTGCAGCGGGATCAGCGGGTCGTGACGAGCCGCGAGCGCCTGTTGGCGGCGTTCGCCGGGCAGGGTGCCGTGCGGGTGCGGCTGGAGACGGGGACGGAAAGCGAGTAGGTGGCCCAGGCGCTCGAGGCGACGGGGCACGAGGTGATCGCCGAGCTCTAATCACTTGTGTCGCGAATAGCTCCAATCCCCGCTCGTGGTTGGCTGCAATACCTTCCCAGGCAACCGAGGCGTCGCAGTTATACGGGTGGACACGCGCGAGGCGACTGCCGCGTTAACCGTCGGTGCCGCAGCGAGATAGAAAAGACTAGATGACTCCGGTCGGCCTGTATTAGGCTGCGACGGCACGAGAGCGGTCTACCAATACTAATCATTAGTTGGGCTGACGAAGGTTCCAATCAAGTTAACCCCGTGCCCACCTGATGTCGGCTCTCGTGAAGAAGGTGTAGGGTGTCGCGGATAAGCCCCATGAAACGTCGAGACTTTTTGCGTACCGCCGCCGCCGGCTCGTTTCTGGCTGCCCTGCCTCCGGAACTCCATGCGCAGACGAGCGCGTGGCCGTCCTCAGGCGGTTCATGGAACGACGGCGCGGTGCGTCATCTGCTGCCAACGGTCAGCGATACACAGATGTTGCTGAAGGCCTCGTTCAGTGCGCCGCTCTCGCAACCGCCGCTTCTGCGCGTCGGTACACTCGCGGTGCGCGGACGCATGACGGACACGCGGGGGGAGATGTGGGCCTTCCATGCGACGGGCCTCGCCCCGGACCGGCGCTACACGCTCAACCTGAATGCGAGTACTGGCCAGGCGCTCTGTGAGCCGTGGGACCTGTCCACGTTTCCTTCGCCGGAGGCGCGACCCGACAAGTTGCGCGTGCTGTTCTTTACCTGCGCCGGAGGTCACGAGGGGCTGGGATTCCTGCCAGTCGTCGTGCGCAATCGCCTGCTGCGACGCGCCCTCTCGTTCCAGCCTGACGCGGCTGTCGCCAACGGCGACCATGTGTATTGGGATCTGCGCTCGCCGTTGACGGCTCAGAGAAGCGGTGCCTCTCCGCGCGGCAAGGAGATCGGCGGCGGCTCGTTCGATCGATCCGACGTCGTGATGGGATCTGAGAACGAAACGATCCTCAAGCGTGTCGCGGGCCCACAGATTGCGTCGGTGTACGGGACCGATTTCCGGTCGACGCCGATGTTCTTCATCCAGGACGACCACGACTACTTCGACAACGACGACGCCTTCGACGAGATCGTCACGTTTCCGCCCGACGGCTTCATGACCGAGATGGCACGGGCGACGCAGTCGTTGTACTACCCCGAGTTCTTGCCCGATGTGACGCGTCCGCGTGGGCTGGCAGGCTCATCGTCCGGCGGACGCGCGCTGCCGGTTTCAGAAAGTTTCGGCACGCTGCGCTATGGCCGTCTGGCGGAAGTCTTGCTCTACACGGTGCGCCGGACGATGACGATGGCGGGACCGAGCGCGGTGCTTCTCGATCGCGAGGTCGAGGGCTGGCTTGCTCGCCGGATGGGGGCTGCCGACGTCACGCACGTCGTGAACGCGCCGTCGAATCCGCCGGGTTGGTCGGCCGGCAAATGGGGCGAATGGTACCCAGACGTGCTTGGCGCCGACGGCAGACTCACGATGGCGGTGGCCAAACCCTATTGGCAGGCGGGCTGGCTCAAGCAGCACGACCGCTTGCTCGCCGCGATGTCGGGTATGCGCGGGCGGATTCCGCTGTCGATGAGCGGCGATCTGCACGCGATCGGCATCGGGCGCATCCTGCGTAGCGGCGCGCTTGATCTGTCGGCCAACCCGGTAGTGACCGCTCTCACGGGTCCGGTCGGCACGGGTCCCCGCGGCTGGCCGTCAAGCATTCGCAAGGTGGGCGCAATGCCGCCGCTCGGTCTCACCGTGGACGAACAGGTCAAGCCGATCGAACAGCACGGCTTCACGCTCGCCGACTTCACGGCCGAGACGATCGTGTTGCGCTTCTTCAAGTGGGACGTGAACACCCAGAGCGCCGAGGCACTCGACACCCTCGAGCCTTTTCACACTGAAGAGTTGAAGCGGCCAGCTTGACACGTGCAGTGCGGGCGAGTCTCGACGGTCCTGCTGAAGTTCGGCCCGATCGGGATAGTCCCGGGTGCTTTGAGTGCTGCGTAAACCAGCAGCCCAACCCCGGCTTGTAGCCGACGGCGGCCGGCGCGATGATGATCCGCCGCGGCTGAAGCGGCACGTTAGACCGCAACGGCCATAGGATCTCTTTCTTGGCGATGACGGAATGTCATGAGCTCTTCTCGGCCATGAAACTCGCATCTCTATTGCGTCGCGGACGCATCGTTGGTCTTGCCATTTCCCTCGCGCTCACGTTCGCCGCACTGGATGGCCGGGTTCTGGCTCAGCAGTCAAAGTGCCGGATCGATCCAGATGTTAACGGGAAGGCCCGTTCTCAGACCCTGCGGCGACTAGGCCGCTTCTCAGCATCTGGGGAGCACGGCGCAGCCGGGCCGTGCGCTCGACGCGTCATCGGCCAACCACCCCACGCTCCTCGCGGCAGCGATCATGAAGTCGGGTCCAGATCGGCAGGGCAGCCTTTGCGCCTGAGAGATCAACCGCCAAAAGGTCGTCTGAGAAGATGGGCGCATCACGGCCATGTGACCCACAGCTTACAGCATCGTCTGGGGCATCGACGGTTGTCGACTACTGCCGCTGGAAAACCATCGTGAGACCAAACGGTTGGCCCTCTCCGTTGGTGCCTTGTTCGGTCACGGTGAGCGTCTGGCCATCGGCCGATAGCATTCGCAGCCTCGTGCGAGTCACCTTGCCGGCTGTTTTGGTGATGCGCTCCCCAGTGTTCGTGTCGATGCGCCTTGAAGAGGTAGTGATGGCGTTCGCGCTGCCGGCCAACGGGTACTCTCTGCCGTCATAAATCTCGGTATACGAACTGCTCGATATGCTTCCATCGGCGGCGACGGTCAGATTCGACACCTTCACGCCCTGGCCGGAGTTTTCGATCGTGAGCGTTCGGCTTTTGGGGCCACTACCTCCGGGGAACGTCGACCGAGCGACGTCCAGTGTCCACGTGCCAACCTCGGTAGCAACCTGAGCCGACGGGGATACCTCACACCACGGATTAACCACGAGCATGACAACGATCGACCAACACGCAAGCCTGTTCATACGTCATGCTCCTCATCTGGGGTATCCGCAAGAGAGCCGTCACTGTCGGAGAAACACCGTCGTCGGGAACCTACACCGCAGGTGACGACGGCGTCAAGCCCACGTATCGCGTGCAGGCGTAGTTCACGGTGTACAACCTGCTGAACGACAATGCCGTGCTCACGGAACGCCAGGCCCTGGGGAGCAACGCCGTCAGCGCGCCCTTCCTCGAGACGGGTGCCGGCGGGCGTCCGACCGGAATAATATCCGGGGCTGGCGAGACTCGCGGCCACGATCAGGTTCTAACGAGCGGAGTGCAATCTTCGTTTCGCATGCACGTCGCCGCCATCATCGCCGCCGGCGGTCGGGGCTTCGGATCGGCGCCGATCGTCCCAGGCAGTCTCGGGGTCGGCGGCCGGCCCATTCTCGACTTGAGCCGCGGTGCGCTCGCGGCCAGCCAACTCATTGACGAGATCGCCGTCGCTGTGCCTAATGACCACCTAGCCGGTTGCGTTGCGATGGGGCCAAGTCAGCTGGAGCCAGACAACGGTCCGACTCACCGCGTCGGCGCGGCCAAAAAGACCACCTCGTGTTGCTGTTGTGACGACATGCGGAGATGTCGCCCGCGGAAACCGTCGGCATTCGCGAACTGAAAAGCGGCAATCCCGAGACGCCGTAATTTTTTCACGAGGCGATCCCACCGCATGTCACAGCGCCGCAGCCGCAATCTCACGCCCAGCCGACGACACAGCCCCGATCACCGAATCGACCAATCCCCATCACCCAATGACAAATCAATCCCATATCCCACATCATCACCGACGCAATCAATCCTCCAATCATCAATCCCGAATCATCGATGGCTTCTGGGCCCATATTGCGGCCGCTCCCTCCCGGACTCCACAGCCCCCAAATCCGGCGCCCGACCCGTGAACCCATCGGTCACCGTCGGCAGCACGACGCCGCGGTCCACGGCCGCCGACGCTGGCCGCAGGCGCACGTCCAGGTCCTCTGGTCCATACAGCCGCTGCAGCGTCGTCCGGTCGCGCGCGTCGAGCGGCGGCACGCGGACGAACACGTCGTAATCGATGAGCACGCTGTTGCGGTCCTGCCCGGTCGCGCGGCTGTACGCCTCGAGCGTCGCGAAGCGGCGCGTCTCGAGCGTCGCCGCGCCGGCCGGTCCGGCGAAGTCGGCCGCCACGCCCGCCGGCGGCGACGTCCATTCGAAGGATGTCTCGGCTCCGGGATTCGGCCGGAAGCCGTTGTGGTCGGACGAGGTGTAGTTCGTGAACGTGCTGACGCTGAAGATGGCCGGCGCGGCGTGCTGCCCAAGCATCAGGTTGTTGCGCCAGTGCACGTTCGACCCGGCCGCGACGGTCGTCTCCGACAGCACGGTGTTGTTGTAGAAGACGACCCCCGCCGACCCGGCCGTCAACCGCGTCGAACCGGCCGGCAGGTTGTACGCGATGTTGCGGATCCAGTAGACCGGCCCGCCGAGAGCCGGCTGGTTGCAGAACGCGTGCGACGGGTGGTTCAGGAACAGGTTTCGCATGATGCGGATGTTGTGCATGCCGCCGTCGGCCTCGATCGGATTGTCGTGCGAGTTCGTGATGTAGTTGTTGTAGAAGTCGATCGCGACCGGCCGCCGGTCCCAGTATTCGGGCGTCGGATAGCGCGGGCCGTCCCCGATGCCGGGCCCGCTCGGCATCGTTCCGTCCGGATTCCCGTACGTCTCGATGTTGATGCCGTCGTGGAAGTGCGCGATGTGGTTGTAGGCGACGATGTGCCCAGGGCCGTACAGCTTCACGGCGACGTACGACGCCATCCGCGGCGGGAAGACCTGCCCGTTCACGCCGTGGAACGGCTCCCAGATCGCGTCGGCCCAGCCGATCAGGTGATCCGGGTCGTTGCGGCCGATGAACGTGTTGTCGGCGATGTAGAATCCGCTCGATCCAGCGTAGTTTGTGAAGACGCCCGCGCCGACGTCCTCGAAGCGGCTGCGCTTCACCGTGAGCCCCTTGGCCCCCATCAGGAACTGCGTGCCGGCGAGGATCGCGATCTGGCTGTTGCGGAACGTGATCCCCTCGAAGTACGTGTGGTCGGCCCCACGGACGTCGAACAGCGCGAAGTTGCCGTTTCCGTCGAAGACGACCTCGCCGTCGCCGGCCGCCGTGATCGCGATCGGCCGCTCGGGCGTGCCGCTGGCCGTCAGGTAGTAGGTCCCCTCGAGCGGCACGGTCCGGTTCACCTGTGGGTTGTTCGTGTATTCGTAGCGGTCGTACTTGTAGACGCCGGCGTGCACGAGGACCGTGTCGCCCGGCCGCACGCGCGGGCGTCCCGACGTCGCCCAGTCGGTGCCGGCGCACCAGAAGTTATACGCGCACATCAGCCCTTCGAACGCCGGCTCCTGCTTCGGCCCGGTGTGTCCGTGCGGGTAGACATGGAAGACCCGGCCGCCGGCCGCCGGCTGCGGCTCGGCGCGCGTGCGGACGGTGACGACGCGTTCCGCCTGACCGTGGACGCCGTCCGGGTCCGTCATTCGCATGCGGATGTCGTACGGCGTATCGGGCTCGAGATCGAGCACGCTGCCGGCGAACATCGCGGGCAATTCGACGTGCACGCGTGACTCGGCGTAGATCCGCTCGCCGCCGATCCGCAGCAGCGGCAGGGCGGGCGACCAGCCGGCCGTGCCCTGGCGGCGAGACGCGACGTCCACTGACGCGTTGCGGTTCGTGTCGCCCTGGATGAACCACTCGAAGCCCAGATTGATCAGCGTCGGCGGCTCGACGACGAGTTCCCCGGGTACGACGACCTCCGACGGCCGTGCGTCCGCCCGCGCGCTCGCCAGGCCCTGCGCACGCAGCAGCGCCGGCACACCGGCCATCAGCACCACACAGAGGCCACCGAGACACGCCAGCCCCCACCACATTCGCCAGTGGTTCACTCGTGAGATCTTCATCCCGCGCATCCTACTACGACGCGACCCGCCAGAGAGATCTCACATCCCAAACCCCAGACAGGATCCCAAATCCCCAAATCTCACATCATCGATACGTCCATCAATCTTTTAATCATCCACCCCGACATCATTAATGCACGCGGGGACGATAGACCATACTTCGACCATATTAGCGGCCTCAACTCGGCAGAATGACTTGCGGCCACGATTTCTTCACGCGGTACTTGCACGTGACGCGGCAGAGTCATCCCGCGCCCGAGAAGAGCCCGGTGGTGGTGCGGGAGAACGCGCCCACAGACTCAATCGCTCTCTGTCAGGAAGCGAAGAACAAAGGGGGACGCTTGTCCGTCAGCGTTCCAGTGTGATACAAAATAAATGTTCTCGAAACCTGCTGTAGAAGGGTCGTAGCGATCTCATGAAGCCGGAGAGGAAGCCCGTTAGACAGTTATGGGGTGGATGGAACCGGTGGCGCGCCGTCGCGTGCGCGCCGTCGCGTGCGCGCTGACGATGGTCGTTGCCAGTGCGTCGGCTGCCGCCGGGCAACAGGAGGCCGCGATCATCGGTCAGGTGACCGACGAGAGCGGGGCGGTCCTGCCAGGAGTGACCGTCACTGCCAGCAGTCCGTCCCTGCAACTTCAGGCAGTCACGGTGGTGACCGGTCCGCAGGGCGAGTATCGGGTGTCGCCTTTGCCGATTGGCACCTACGAGGTGACCTACAGCCTCTCCGGCTTCCAAGGAATCAGGCGCCCCGGGTTGCGACTGACCGTCGGCTTCGTGGCGAAAGTCGATGTCGCGCTCAAACTCGGATCGCTCGAGGAAACGGTCACGGTGTCCGGCGGCTCCCCTGTGGTCGACGTGACGTCGACCGGGTCGAGCACCCGGATGACGCGCGAAACCATCGAGCTGATTCCCACGGGGCGAAACGGTGTCATCTCGGTGCTGGCCCAGGCGCCAGGTGTGGTTGGCAATCTGGATGTCGGCGGGAATACGGCCGGCGACTTCCCCACCATCCGCGCCTATGGGATGACTTCCGAGTCGCAGATGACCATGGATGGCATCCTCACGAGTTCGTCCAAGGGCACACAGTCCGGCAATTTCTACGACTATTCGGTCTTCGAAGAGACGCGTGTCCAGCCCGTGGCCAACGAGGTGGACGTGGCGCTTCGCGGCGTGAACATCACGACGGTGATCAAGAGCGGCAGCAACAAGCTACGCATGGGCGCCTTCCTGGCCCAGACCAATGCGGATTTCCAGAGCCAGAACTTCGACGACAAGCTGGCGGCGCGGGGCGTCACGCAACCTGGTGGGAAATTATTGACGCGGTGGGACCGCAGCGCGGAAGTCGGCGGCAAACTCGTCGAGGATCGCCTGTGGACTTATCTGTCGACGCGTTGGCGTCTAAGCAACGAAACCGTCACCAGCGTCGTCAAGGATGATGGCTCGCAGGGCGACCAGCCGAACAGCCAAGGCTGGCACACCGAGAAGGTCACTTTCCGCCTAAACGCCAAGAACCAGGTCGAGGGGTTTCACCAGTGGCAATTTAAGCAGAACTTAGACCAAGGACCGAACGCATTCATCCCTTGGGAGTCACGCCACGATCTCGACACGAACGTCACCGTGGCCGGCGTGCGTTGGCAGGGCACACCGACCAGTTCCCTGGTGACGTCGCTGCAGGTCGGATTCTGGGACTTTCGGGCTGATTACACCGCGAAGGCGCCGCCGGGCCGTGTCGCAACGGAAGACATCGCGACGTTGTTCCGCACGGGAGCCAGCCAGCTTGGCGGGACCAATGCGCACGAACGGCGCCATCAGGCCACCGGAACCCTGACGTGGTACCGTCCGGAACTCTATCGCGGGAACCACGAGCTGAAGGTGGGCTTCGACTACAACGGGAATTACATCCGTCGCCCGGCGGCGTCCCGCGGCGACCACGGCAACTACGTTCTCCTCTTCAATAATGGTGCGCCGTTTCAGATCCGCACGCAGAACCATCCGACCGCTCCGAAGAACGCATCGAACTACCTGGCCGTGTATGCGCGTGACAACTGGACGATCAGTCGTCGCTTGACCTTCAACCTCGGCGCACGCTTCGTGCACGATCGCGGCTTCGTGCCCGAGCAGTGTCGTCCCGATTCCGATCCGCCAGAGTTTGGTCCAGCGACCTGCCAAAGTCGCGTCGATCTGGCGCCCTGGATCTCGGTTGCCCCCCGGCTGTATGCGTCATGGGACGTCACTGGCGGAGGCAAGACGGTCGTCAAGGGTGGCTGGGGCCGATTCGACCACCCACGCGAGATCGAAGAGGTCTCGCCCTTCAATACGTTGACGCCGAGCCTCACCACGTGGAGGTGGCGCGATCTCAACCAAGACCGCTTGTATCAGCCCGGTGAAGTGGACCTGAGCCCAAACAGCCCAGACTTCGTCTCGAGGAGGCTGACGTTCAACGCGGGGGCATTCCCCAACGGCGTTGTCAACCCGGATGAAAAGCAAACGAAGCTCGATCAGTTCTCGGTCTCGCTCGAGCACGAGCTGATGGCGAACTTCGCGGTTCGCGTGACCGGAATGCACGTGCGCAACTTCAACCTGCGGCGTGTGGCGGACGTCGACCGGCCGTACGGCGCCTTCAACATACCCATTACGAATCCCGACCCTGGTCCAGACGGCAGGGTCGGGACCGCGGACGATCCGGGCAGGACGTTCACCTACTACGACTATCCTGCGGCGCTCGCGGGCCAGGGTTTTGAGCGGTTCATGTCCGTCACCCCTTTGGGCCAGCAGCAGACCTTCGACACGATCGAGGTCTCAGTCGAGAAACGATTGTCTAATCGCTGGCTGTTCATGGCCGCCTATTCGGCGACCAAGAGCAATGCACCGTTTGCCGAGGAGGCCGCCCTCAATCCCAACGCGGAGATCAACACCTCGAACGAGACGTGGGAATGGGTCGGCAAGTCCTCGGCCAGCTACGCCTTCCCGCTGGGACTGACCGCGTCAATGCGTTATGAGCATCGCAGCGGGGCACCGCAGGCGCGTAACGTCCTCTTCAGGGGCGGCAGGCAGATTCCCACCTTGGTCGTGAACGTTGAGCCAATTGGGACGCTCCGCCTGCCGAACATTAATCTGGTCGATGTCCGACTCGAGAAGAACTTCAGGGTCCAGGGCACGCACCGGATCAGCCTGTGGTTGAACGTCTACAATGCGCTGAATTCGAACAGCGTCACCGCGCTGACGGTTCGGTCGGGCCCAAATTATTTGCTTCCGACGGCCTTCTTACCGCCGCGGATCGCCGAATTGAGTGTCCAGTACAGGTTCTAGGAATCCCTGCGCAGACTATTGGCGACCCAATGATACTATCGCGCTCCACTTGATACTTGGTGCCGTTTGAGCCGACTGCTTTCCGAGTCGGTGTCGACCTCAGCTCCAAGGATGGCGCCGGTGGTCACGGGCTGGCCCTGGCGAACCGGACGTGTTCGAAATAAACGGTGAAATCAAATGACTGGTGAAATCAAATGAACGCACGATCTCGGCACTTCCTCGGCGCGCTGGCCCTGCTGCTATTCACCGGCCCCCCGAGCGCGGTCGCGCAGGGGCGAACGGCGACTCCCGCCGGACCCACGGAACCGACCTTCACCCGCGATGTCCTCCCGATTTTCCAGGTGTCATGCCAAGGCTGTCATCGCAGCGGGACATCCGCGCCGATGTCTTTGGTGACGTATGAAGAGGCCCGGCCATGGGGGCGCGCCATCAAGCAGAAGATCATGGCGCGCGAGATGCCGCCGTGGTTCAGTAGCAAGTCGGTTGGTGAGTACGCGGATGACCCGTCTCTGACGGATACGCAGATCGCGACCATCACGAAGTGGGTCGACAACGGCGCGCCGCGAGGGAACCCTGATGACGCACCGGCACCGATGGCATGGCCCCCGAGCGGGTGGCAACTCGGCGAACCGGACCTGGTGCTCACGTCTCCGCCAGTGCAAGTGGCCGCTATCGCCGGCGATGCTTTTCCCGAGGTCGAGGTGGTGACCGGACTGACGGAGGATCGCTATCTCCGTTCGATCGAGATCCTCCCGGAGAATGATCCCGTCGTGCATCACCTGGTAATATTCACTGTCGGTGGCGACGGCGCCGCACCCAGTGAGGCGAGCGACGACCAGAGATGTGCGGGTGGGGCAGGCTGCTCAAAGCTGGCGAACCTCGCCAAAGGAGGGTCTCCCGACACCTTCGCGGACGGCACTTCGCGGTTGTTGCGCAAGGGGTCCAGCATCCGATTCCAGTTTCATCTGCACGCCAACGGCAAGAACCTGGTCGAGCGCACCAGGGTCGGGTTCCGGTTCTATCCGAAGGGCTACGTGCCGAAGAATCTGCTCGTGGCGAAAGCAATCTCGAGCGGAGTCAGAACACTCGTGATTCCTCCAGGCGTCGCGGACTACCAGAGTATCTTCACGTTCAAGCTTGAGCGCGAGGTGGTGCTGGTGGATTACCAGCCCCACATGCACTATCGCGGAAAACGCATGACGCTCGACGCCATACTGCCCTCAGGTCAGATTCAGGCTCTGAGCGATATCGACCGGTTCACACAGAATTGGCAGGTGAACTACGTCTACAAAAATCCGCCCACGTTGCCGGCGGGGACGGTCTTGCGCGTGACCTCGTACCACGATAACTCGGCGGCCAATAAGGTTAATCCTGACCCGACCGCCGTCGTCACCTGGGGCGAACGTTCCGTGGATGAGATGGCGATCGCCCATATCGACTACTACGAGACGTCGCCGCTCACGCCGAAGTCCCCGGACCGCCGATGAGAGTGCGGTCAGGCGCGCCATGGCGAGTCGTGGAGCGCGGGCGGCGAGCGCTCCTGCTCCGAGTCGGCACGTGTCTGTGCGTCGCCATCGGGCTGGCTGTCTGCCTGGGCGGACGTGTGCTGTCAGCGCAGACCGTCCAGCCGGTCTACGTGCAGTACGAGGGGTTCATGCGGCACAGCGATGGCACGATGCTCGTGTCGTTCGGCTACATCAACTTGAATGATACCGATGTGGTCATTCCGGCTGGCGAGAAGAACTATTTCACACCGGCGCCCGCCAACCGCCAACAACCGCTGACCTTCCAGAAGGGACCGCACCGGTCGGCCTGCGTGATCGTCCTCCCGAAGGACTTCACCGGCGTGGTGCGATGGAGTGTGACCCATGGTCACCACGTTTCCGTCACCACCGAACGAGCCCTCGATCCGAACTACGCCCTGGCGGACCCCACCGCCGAGCGAGCGTCGGCCGGGGTCGACTGGCAGAATGCGCCCAGGCACGTTTGCCTGACGCCATCGGGAAGAGGCATGGCGCAGAAGCCATAGGGTGCAGCAAGGCTGAGACCTTGGGCTGATCGATGTCCATCACGGTGGCGAGCTGCGCCTTCGCCAACTCTTCTTCGGGCTCTGGCTCCGTTCTCGTGACAATGGTCGCCGGCTGAGGGTTGTTTCGGCCGCCATCGGCGCCGAGCGCGTCGCAGCTGCCCGCCACGCCCGGAGGTCATGAGGTCGCGGTTCTCGGTGAGGGGGTGGTGTTGGGTGGCGTGCTGTTCCGGCCAGAGACGTCGGTAGCCAGACCGGCGATCGTGGTGCTTCACGGCAACTTGTCGAGCGGAACCAACGGCGCGACCGCTGTCGAAGGGGTCGCGCGCCGCTACTCGGAGGACGGGTACGTCGCCCTCGCTTTGGCTATGCGCGGCTGGCCACCGAGCGGCGGAGCGGACGACTGCGGCCTCCGACAGCCGGACGATGTGGTCGCCGTCGTCAACTGGCTGCGGTCCCAGCCGGGCGTTCTGGCGGATCGCATCGGACTCGTGGGGTTCTCCCACGGGGCCAAGTGGCGCTAGTCGCCGGTGCCCGCGACGCCCGCGACGCCCGCGTACGCGTCGTCGTCGCGTACTATCCGGTCACCGACGTGGCCCGGTGGAAGGTCACCACCACCAATCCCCGCATTCCCAACTACGTGTCGGCCATTTGCGAGCCCGGCGGTGTCGCGCCACGGTCTCCGCGTCTGCGCGCGGGTGACATCGACGCGGCCACGCTGCTCGTGCACGGCGACCGGGGTAAACGCGTGCCAACAGAACAGAGCCTGCTGTTGTGCGCGACGAGGTTGGCGCCCGTCCGAGCTGCTGCTCGTAGCCGGGGCGCAGCATGGCTTCTCTGCCGCCGAGGAGGCAGTAGCGCGCCCGGACACCGCCGCTCTCCTGGCGAGCTACTTGTTCGATGCGGCGGACCTGCCGCTGTTCGAGACCGTTCCTCGGTCAGGCAATGCTGGCCGTCGGTATGCGACTGAATCACCAGGATTGCCCGAGCGCAACGAAACCTGCCCCGTCTATGTGCTGACCTCCGAACGCACGTTCTCTGCGGGCGAGGGCTTCGGGTTCATCCTGCAGGAGCGGCGTCGAGCCGGAGTCGTCGGCGAGGGGACCGCTGGTGCGGCAAATCCGGGATGCGCGTGCCCTGTGAGTGTCCCTCTTGTGGTCACTGTGCCAAATGGTCAAGTTCGTACTGCTGTAACCGGCCGAAACTGGTAAGGTCCCGGCGTCATACCCGACGTCAGGGTAACCGGATCAGACGCGCTTCGGGATGGGCACATTCGCGCCCTGCGCGACTTGCTCAAGCAGGCGCCGAGTAGTCCGTGGCATGACACACTCAAGCGCCGCGTTGACGCGTTGGAACGTCAAGACAGGCGGTGACGCCCGCGACCGGATTTCTCTCATTGAGGTTGAGGTCTAACATGGTGTGCACCAGACGGCGCTCGCGTGAATCCTGAAGCGCCGCTGGTGATGCCTGTCGCTCGGTGGCTTCCCGCCGACCGCCGGCTTCATCGCCAAGTGGTATGTCTTCAGCGCCGCGATTGGCTCCGGCTACTACGGCCTGGCCATCATCGGCGTGCTGTCGAGCGTCGTCGCGGTGTTCTTCTACCTGCGCATCGTGGTGATGATGTTCATGA
>SXGU01397325.1_pt1 | contig 15470 bp, 20 predicted proteins | sample 3174531 | NCBI WGS metagenome assembly SXGU01 (sample SAMN11356863, study PRJNA531348) | freshwater metagenome | isolation source: freshwater sample F1-140 | place: China: Fuxian Lake, Yuxi | collected 2017-12-25
ATCAGGGCGTAACCGTCTGTGTGCAATGGGGTGCATAGACTAAGCCATGCGCGTAACCGTTAGACATCTCAAAGACTGTGGAACAGGTGCTGGCGGCTTTCAGCCGGGGAATACTTGTGCGTCGGGTGGAGGCGGGGGAGGTGGGAGCAGTAGTGCGGGTAGTGCTGACCGCCAGAGCAGAATCTCAGCCGCCGACAACCCCAAAACACCATACGCCACACTAGCAGCGTTGTCCAAGGATGATGACTGGCTTGTGCGTTCCTATGTGGCCCGCAACCCTGAAGCGCCGTGGAGCGCACTAGACAAACTGTCTGAAGACAAGAGTGAGGATGTGCGCTATTGGGTAGCCAGCAACCCCCAAACACCACATGGCCCGTTAGTCGGACTGTCCAAGGATGAGCGTCCGCTAGTGCGAAACGCCGTAGCCAAGAACCCCAACACATCGTCGGCCCTGCTGGTCAGACTGTCCAAGGATAGGGACTGGGGTGTGCGTGTTGGGGTGGCCGACAACCCAAACACACCACCAGACACGCTGGTCGAACTGTCTAGGGATGGTGATAAGAAAGTACGCTTAGAGGTGGCTAGGAACCCCAAAACACCGTTAGCCACACTAACCGAACTGGCTAAGGATGATGACCGGGATGTACGCTACTGGGTAGCGTTCAACACCCGAAGCCGCCAGCCAAAGTAGCCAACGACAAGAACAAGCGTGTTCGTGGGGCCACACGCGGGGGCTGGTCGCAAAGACCGTTGGGCCGATGGATTCCTGTTGGTAGTCGGCCCGTAGTGGCGGCACTTGACACCCGTATTGTGGGGTGCTAAACTCCGGGCGTGTGCGGCAAGATTGCCAGAACTGAAACGGGGTGGAACTTCCCACCAGAGGTGATGGCGCAGTTCGTTGCCGCCTTTCCCGGCGTTGATATCCCAGCCGAAATCACCAAGGCTCATCTCTGGTGTCAATCCCAACCGCGAAGGGGGCGAAAGAAGCAATGGACGCGCTTTTTCCTGAACTGGTTCCAGCAGGCTCGCCCACGCCGGGTGGAGAGCGACTTCCATTGACCGATACCGTCATCACTCTCATTCGGCAGTTGTGGCCGAGAGCCGAGTGGAATGACAGCCTGACCGCGCTGTGGAAACACGAACTTGGGAAGTACCCCACCAACAAGGTTGAGGCGGCGCTCAAGCGGGCAAAAACGGAGAAGCCGTGGAAACAGCCCGAGTTGGCGTGGATTTTAGCGCACCTTGGCAGTCCACCACCAAGAGGCGGCCAGCCCGATATCCGTGTGATGGCGGAGATCGAGTCGCCGGGTATTTGCGGGGCGAAGTATGTCAGTTGGATCAGGGTAAGGGACGCAGCCGATGCTCAGGAGCGGGCCAAGGCGATTGGTGGACGGGTGTTGCAAGTGAGTGACCCGAATGATGTGGCGCAGGAGGAAGCGAACTTCGACTGGCTGGACACGGCGAGCCGGGACGAGATAAAAAAGTGGGTGGATGTGGCAAGGGCTAAACACCTACTGAGCGACCGACCGTTGAATCCGAACCCAAAACTCTGGAATGCGTTTGCACGGGCGGCGGTATCACACGCGAGGCGCAAGTATGCAAACATTGGTGATTGAGGTTGACGGAAGCCCTGCGGAGGGGCTGCAATCGCGGTTGAGGGCAGAGGCCAAGGAACTGGCTACGCGCCCCACGACACACGCGGTGGGTGTGTTTGCCCTGTTCCGCTTCCCTCGTCCCAAGAGCCATATGCACCAAGGGGTGCGTAGGGGTGATAGTCCGATAGTCCACATGAGCAAACCGGGCCTAATGGAACTACTCACCACGGTGGAGGCGGCTCTAACTGGTGTCGTTTGCGTGTCCCGGCTCCAGATCGTGTCTAGTTCTGGGGTTCGGCACTACGCGGACGAGGCCCAGCCCGGGGTACGGGTTAGCGTGTATACGATTACAGCAACAGGGTTTGAGGAGCCGATTCGTGATGGAGAACGAGATTCTGTACGACAACCATGTTCGGGAAACGATGCTCTTGTGGCAACAGGCGATTGCCGGAAACTGGGAGTTGCCAGAGGGGACAAAGCGAGCAATACCGGGGTTCTGCGTCCGGGTGATGCAAGACCCAGACCGAAGCGACCGGGACAAACTGCGGGCGGCTGAACTGCTCGCCAGTCTCAACCGTGACAACCTCGCCACATTGATCGCCTACGATAAGGCTGTACGGCTGGAGAGTGGGGAGGCAACAGAGCGGATTGAGTTGGCTCCCATAACCCTACGGCCCAAGCAACAGGATGCCTAGTATTACATCGTGATTGAACTACGCCAAAAGGACATTGAAAGCACCATCACCCCAAAGGGCGGGCTGAAGTTCACCGCCATCTTGTCCACAGACTCACTAGACAGGGACTCAGAGGTGGTCATCCCGTCTGGGATGTATTCGAAGGACTTTGAGCGCAATCCGGTTCTCCTCTACGCGCACGACGCGACCAGACCTATCGGGAAGGTGCTGTCCCTGCGCCGTGGATTGGACGATGTACGGGGCGAGTTCGAAATCACGCCACGACCAGAGAACTACGAGGGCGAATGGTTCCCCGACTTCGTCAAGGGGTTGATCGAAGCCGGGGTCATTCGTGGCATCTCAATCGGGTTCGCCCCGATGCCCGGTGGCTGGCGTGTAGCGAACAAAGCCGACAAGGATCGTTACGGCGACGAGTGCAAGGGTGTGTACTCGCGCTGGAATCTCCATGAGGTGTCCGTGGTGTCTGTGCCAGCCAACCAAGACGCATTGATAGTCGCCATCCAAAAGGGATCGGTAACGGCAAAGCAATGTAAGGAGTTTTTGGGGATGTCTCCAATAACCAAAGCCGAACAGAAGTGTCCGGACTGCCCGGATTGTCCAGAGACAAAGTGTCCTGACTGTCCAGAATGTCCCAAGTGCAACGAGCAAGTGGTTCCAACCGAGGAAAAAGAAATGAAAAACATCGAAGTGAAGGCAGAAGCAGAGCCACCATACCGTTGCATGGTCATCATGGCGGCGACATACATTCGTGAGGGGGACTCTCACAAGAACGCGATCAAGCGGGCGGAGGCCGACTGCGCCGAGAACCCCAACCTGTTCAACGAGTACAAGCCGAAGGCGGCAGAGGCTCCAGCGGAGCCGGACGAGGTTGCGGAGGAAGAGGAAGAGGAAGTGGAAGAGGAAGATGAAAACATCGTTGCGCCAGTCGCCAAGACCTATGTAGATCGGTATGCGATCAAGGTAAACCTTCCGCCGCTTGGGTGGGGGCAGGTGGGTGATATCGTCGCCAGCGAGGTGGCAAAGAAGCAGGGCAAACTGCGTAGGAGCAAGTGATCGTCCGGTAGGATTCGCCCGTGGCGGTAACGCTCGACCTACCGGAGATGTATCCAGCGCAGCACCGGGCGATATGCGATCCCCATCGCATTGTGATTATTGAGGCTTCAACGAAGTCGGGCAAGACTGCTGGATGCCTGATGTGGTTGTTGCAACTGGCGTGGAACTCCACCCATCCGGCGCACTTCTGGTGGGTGGCCCCGATCTACCCGCAGTCGGTGATGGCGATGGATCGGATGCGCGGCTGGCTGACGCAGGCCGACCCGCAAAAGCGCGTTTGGAAAACAAACGATTCGGCGCTGTTCATCTCGCTTGCTAACGGAAGCCGAATCTGGTTCAAGTCAGCCGATAACCCCGACTCATTGTTCGGTGAGGATGTCTCTGGCGCGGTGATTGACGAGGCAACACGGTGCAAGGAGGCGGCTTGGTTCGCCATCCGGTCTACCCTGTCCGCAACTGGTGGCCCAATCAGAATCATCGGCAACCTGAAAGGGACAAAGAACTGGGTGTACCAACTAGCACGGAAGGCTGGTGCTGGCGATGAGACAATGGCGGCGTTCCGGTTGACGGCGCACGATGCTGTGGAGGGTGGGATTCTGACCCAGCGGGAGGTGGACTCAGCCAAGGCGGTCTTGCCCGACCGTGTGTTTCGGGAGTTGTATTTAGCGGAGGCTGTGGATGACGGGGGCAACCCATTCGGCGTTGAATCCATCACCGAGTGTGTCGCCCCGATGTCGAACGGGGAGCCAGTCGTGTGGGGTGTGGACTTGGCGAAGTCTGTGGACTGGACGGCGGTGGTGGCGCTCGACGCGAACGGGTGCGTTTGTCGGCTGGATCGTTGGAAGTCGGACTGGGGCCAAACCAAACAGCGGTTGCTGGACATGATCTCATGCAAGGCGCTGATCGACAGCACGGGCGTGGGCGACCCCATAGTTGAAGACCTAATCCGCCAAAACCACAACATCCAAGGTTTCAAGTTCACGGCTGGCAGTAAGCAGCAGATCATGGAGGGGCTGGCAGCGGCAATCCACTCCAAGCGGGTGTCGTTTCCAGACGGCTGGTTGCGGAACGAACTGGACTCGTTTGAGTTCCACTACTCAGGTGGTGGTGTCAAATACGGCGCTCCAAGCGGTATGCACGACGATGGGGTGTGCGCTCTGGCGCTGGCGCTGTCGGCGTTCACCAAGCCAAAGCGGGAGTTCCGGTTCCGGGTGATTTAGGTGCAACGATGGATATCGTCGCAACCAAAGCAAAACACGGAGTCTAAGATAGGGCCATGGACGCACCAAAGCGGGAGTTGCCAGACAAGTTTGTGGAGGCGGTCAGTCTCTTACTCACCGTGAGCGACCAGATCAAGCAGTTCGGTCGGCTGTCGGAGTTCTACGAGCCAGTTGCCCAGATGGGCGGTTACATCGTGAGGCTGGCGGTAACCAAGGAGGACTTCGCGCTGGGGGCAGATGGACTAGATGAGGTACGGAGGGAGTTGGGTGTCGAGGTTGCCGACCAGCCCCGCGAGGATTGGGTGTTGGCGGCAGAGTCGATATCAAGAGACTTGGAATCGGTTTCTATGCTTTTGCGGGAAACACGGACTGGCGCGTGTGGTTTTCAGCGCGGTGATACCTGCAACGAGTTGGGGAGTGGGGGGTAACGATGGGTATTGTTGATCGAATACGGAAGTGGGCCGACCCCAAGTTTGTTCGCTCACACATCCGCTATTCGATGCGGAGCCAGCAAACAGGGCCATCGTTCAGCCCCGAACGCGCACTCAAAGGCTCTAATCCGTGGGCGTTAGCGGCGGCAACCTTGAACGCTCAGGCGGTCGCGTCGGTTCCGCTGCGGTTGTACGCATCACCAAAGGCCAACCGTCTGTGGGAGGCCAAGAAGGTAAGCAAGGCAACAACGGCGCGGCTGCGTGGGGATACCCCAAACGCCCCAAGCCCAGCGGTATTGCGGAAGGCAGCGGAGATTGGCGGTGATTTTGTCGAGATCACCGAGTCCCACCCCCTACTGAAACTGCTCTCTGATGCCAACCCAACCCAAGGCGGGTACGAACTGGCCTACCTACGGACGCTGTGGCTGGAGATGACGGGCAACGCATTCATCCATGTGGTCAAGCGAGATGACGGAACCCCGGTTGAGTTGTGGCCGATGTACCCGTCGCTGGTCAAGGTGCTTCCTGACCCGGCGCGGATCATTGGTGGGTATCTGTATGGTCAGTCCGGATCGGAGGTGGCGCTGCAACCGGATGAGGTGTTGCACTTCCGCATACCAAACCCAATCGACCCGCTCTGGGGCCGGGGCAAGGCCGAAGTCGCGTGGGAGGCTATCCAACGGCTGAACGCAATCGACAACTGCGAGCGCAGTTTCTTTGCGAACATGGCACGACCCGACTATGCGGTGATTATCAGGAACACGGATGCCAGCGAAGAAGAACTCGATGCGTTCCAAAACAAGATCAAGGAGCGTACTGGTGGAACCGGACGCTCTGGTTCATTCATTGCCGTAACTGGTGATGTGGATTTCAGGCCGCTGTCGTTCGCTAACCAGAACTGGTCGGCGCAGAAGTATGAGGCGGTCGAGGCGGTTGCGGCGGTGTTCGGTGTCCCGGTGTCGATGTTGAAAACCAACGACCCGAACCTTGCGAGCGCACGGGCGGGCTACGCGCAATGGCGCGAGACAACCGTCCTGCCGCTACTGCGGTTTGATGAGTCTGTCCTGAACGAGCGCCTACTCCCGATGTTTGGGCTGGAGGGCGAGGCGCTGCTGGCCTACGACTCGCCCGTACCAGCGGACAGGCAGTTCGATCTCTCGCGGACGCTTTCAAGTGTTGGGGCGGGCGTAATGACCATCAATGAAGCCCGCGAATCCCAAGGCTTGCCCAAGTCCGACGAACCCGGCGCAGACAAGTTGCGCCTACCACCTGATCCAGCGAGCGGGACTGGCGCTGCGGATGGCGGGATGGCTGGCTTGATGGGGATGCTTGGGGGCGCACCGGGTGGCAAGCCGGAAGAGAAGCCCAAAGAGGGCGAGGCCAAACCGGACGGCGCAGAGGGTGACGAGCCAGCGACCAAGCCAGCACAAAGGCCGTCTATCGTGCTGACCGGGCCGGGATGAGTGGCGCATAGACTTGGTTGTGCGCGTAACCGTTGTTCTAAAAGATTGCGGAACCGGGGCTGGTGGATTCCAACCCGGAAACACCTGTGGCGCAGGAGGCGGTGGTAATACCGGGCGTGGTGGGGAACGAGGGGAACGACGGGCGCGGTGGGTAGAGGCGCACTCGCCAAGGGGTCAAACCACCACACGGTTTATTTCAGCCCAACGGGACGAGTTGGCTAACAAGCCAACGCTTGAACGCCTTGTGGTCATGGAGAGCGCCGCCAGAGCAATGCAGGCCAAGGTCTATGAGGACTTTCGGAGCAACGCGATGTTTGGTAGTGGGTTCTCGCTGGTGGACGAGGTTGGCGCTGAACACGAATACGCCAAGAACATTGCTGCTCTCGACTCCCACATCGCGGCACTTGACGAAGCACGCTGGGCGCGGTCTAGGACGCAGCCATACTGACGGGGCTACAATGGGGCATGAAAATCACCGTCCGCTATTGCAAGGATTGTGGCACGGGCGCTGGGGGCTTCCAACCGGGAAACACTTGTGGGGCCGGAGGTGGCGGGGGTGGTAGTTCGGGAGGTTCGGGGGGTTCGGGAGGTTCGGGGGGTTCGGGAGATTCTTTCGCCACATCTGGTAGACCAATGCGGAACAGCCTCGTTCGGTCGTTGCAGCGGGAGGTATCCGCCCGATCCTCGTCGCTGGCAACCGAGTTTGGGAGCAAGGTCGGTAGCGGGACGGGTCGCCTTAGCACCAACGGGCAAGAAGCCTTCGCGCAGCCCGGGGTAACTGCGGTCATCCGTTCCTACGCCACCCCAATCGCTTGGAGGAGGGATGGTCAGTGGTATATGCCGGAGCAGAAGTTCTCCAACACCACCACCCGGCAGCAGAACATGGTCGCTGTAGTACTTGACTGGTTGGGGGAAAAACCAATCAAGGTAGAGAGATAGAAGCCATGCGCGTAAAGATCACACTAAAAGACTGCGGAACTGGTGCTGGGGGGTTTCAACCGGGGAACACTTGTGGGGCCGGAGGGGGTAGTAGCGTTGGTGTTAGGCCAAGCGGTGGTAGTGCCATCAGATTCCGTGGTGAGATGCAACGGTTGGAGGGGATGGTTGACATCGCCCTAGATACGAGCGAGGGCTGGGCGATTCGGGCGGCTCAGGACAAAATCGGTGAGGCGATTGATCGGAACAACGCGGCGATGGACAAACTCGGCGACACGCCAGAAACCGCTGTTGAGTACCAGTCGTTGATGAAACACGGGGACAGGCTGTCGAACCTGCTTGATGAGGTGGGGCGTATCAGCGTGCAGGATGATGACGATGATGACCAAGACGATGACGGAGCGGCTGTCCCCGCCTAGTTGTAGTCCAGCCGCCGCGTAGACTTGGGTGTGCGAGTAACCGTCCGGCTCAAGAACTGTGGTACTGGCGCGGGTGGGTTCCAGATTGGGAATACCTGTGGCCGGGGTGGCTTGTCTCTTACCGTGCCAGAGATGGCTGTGATGGGCAAGTTGGATGCGGTGTCTGGGGCTTCGGGGACTACGCTGCGGATCGCTGGTGGCTGGGTGCGAGACAGGTTGCTTGGCCGCGAGTCCAGCGACATGGACATTGCGGTAACTGGCGGTGACGGGGTGCGCGTGGCACGGGCAGCGGCCCGAATGTTCGGTGGCGATGTCCACGAACTGGGGCTAGACAAAACCGGATCGGCCAGCCTGCGGGTTGGCGGAACGGCCATTGACGGGATGGATGTGGAGTTCGTCCCAATGCGGACAGAGGGGTACACTGGAGCGAGCCGCGTCCCCACGATGTTGCCGACCGATTCGGTGGACGAGGATGCCAAGCGCCGGGATTTCACGGTCAACGCCCTCTACTACAACACCCACACCTCTCAGGTTGAAGACCCCACCGGATCAGGGCTATCCGATCTTCGCGCCGGGGTCTTGCGTACACCCGACGATCCAGACAAGTCGATGGACGATGACCCGCTTCGTGGGTTCCGCGCCGCACGGTTCGTGTCTCAGTTGGGATTCAGGGCTGACCCGGCCCTTGTCGCAGCATTGTCGCGGCCAAGTTTCCATGCCCGCATTGAGTCCACGGTCGCCCCAGAACGCTACGCCAAAGAACTGTCCAAACTGGCGACGAGCGACAATCCGGCGGCTGGCGCGGCACTCCTGTTTGATACTGGGATGTACCGCGCCATGTTGGGGTTGAACGCTACGGCGAACTGGTCGCCCATAACAATGGATCAGCGCAATCGCTACCACACTCAGAACCTACGGGATCATGTGGTGTCTGTGGTGGAACACGCTGGGAAGTTGGCGACCGAATACGGGTTGGACAGGGAGGAACGGAGCGCCCTTGTGCTGGCGGCAATGTTCCACGACTTCGGGAAAATGTCCCCCAGCGCACAACAGGAGAAGCCGGACGGGACGCGGTCTTACATTGGACACGACAAGTTGGGGGCTGAGATGGCGGGGGAGTTCTTCAGGCGGGCGGGGCTGGGGCGGGTTGGTGAAATGGCGACCGAGATCGTCGCGGCACATATGCGCCCGCACGGGCTGGACACAAGCAACCCAAAGGCGGTTGGGCGGTTCATCCGCACCCATTCCCCCAAGGGCAACGAACGGCTCTGGTTCCTGACCATGATCCACGCCGCCGCTGACAAGTCCCACAACCCGCAGGCGCGAGAGGCGGTTGAGTTGGTTCGCACCCACGCGGAGTCCAAGCCACGGTTGCCAATCCTGAACGGCCACGACCTGATGCGTATGTTCCCCAACCGGAACCCAAGGTCTGGTTTCATTACGGCCATCCAAGACGCGCTTGTGGATGCTCAGTCAACGGGCGAGGTTGTTGACCGGGAGAGCGCCCAGCGGTGGGTGTTGGCTAGAGAGCGCGGCCAAAAAGGCCGTGCCTATACTTCAATCATGCGCGGGCCTAGACGATGACGCAATGTTGCGTCTAGCGGATGGCCCTTGAGCGTGTCTCCCAACTAGGGATAATAATGCGGAAAATCACAGTATCAGACCTAAGCAAGCAGTTGCAAGCACTTGCTGATCAGGTTGGAGCGAAGAACTTCAACCGGGCAAAGGCTCTCATGCTCAACGGCCTCATCATCACGGACGAGTCTGGGAATGTCATCTCACCGGACAACATCTCCTACGAGATCACCCTTACGCCGGAAGAGGTCGCCAAGATGTCCGAGCCAGCGTCAATCGTGGCCGAGGACGATGAGGAACTTATCGAAGAGGAAAAGTACGATCTCGCCAAGGCGGTCGCTGCGGAAGTCCGCAAGGCGCTGGGTGAGGGTGAAACCAAGGCGCGAAAGGTTGTTGCGCCCACCGTACACATCTCTTCTCCCCGTCAGCAGCCCAAGCACATGAAGAGCGCCGAGGCGGCGTACCGCTTTGGTCGCTGGGCAATGGCATCTCTTGGACGCGAGAACTCGCGCACTTGGTGCAAGGACAACGGGATCATCGTGCAGAAGGGTCAAACCGAAGGCACTAACAGCGCGGGTGGTTTCCTCGTTCCCGATGAGTTTGAGAACGAGATCATCACGCTGCGTGAGTCATACGGAGTGTTCCGCGCCAACGCGGCGGTCAAGCCGATGGCTGGCGACACCCTGTATCAGCCACGGCGCATCGGCAACCTGACCGCTTACGCGGCTGGTGAGGCGCAGGCCGGAACCGAGAGTTCGCAGACCTTCGACCGCATCCAGTTGGTTGCCAAGAAGTTCATCGTGATCTCTACGGTGTCCAACGAACTGAGCGAGGACAATGCTGTGTCGTTCGGTGATGATCTCGCCAAGGAAATCGCGTACGCATTCGCCAACAAGGAGGATGACTGCGGTTTCAATGGAACGGGAACCAGCACTTACAACGGGATCGTTGGTGCGTCGGTTGCGCTGCAAGTTGCGGCATCAGCCTCTTACACCGATTCCGGCATCATCCAGTCTTCGCAAACCACGATTGGGGCAATCACCCTGACGGATATGCGTTCTGTGGTTGGCCGACTTCCGGCCTACGCGGATCGCGGCAACGCTAAGTGGTACTGCCACAAGTTCGTCGCCAACTCCGTTATGGAGCGCATCGCTGAGTCTGCTGGTGGCGTGACGGCTAACGAGGTTCGTGATGGCGCGGGCCAGTTGCGATTCCTTGGCTACCCGGTCGTTTACGCACAGGCAATGCCCAAGGTTGTCAGCACCACCGTCCCATTCATCCTCTTCGGTGATTTGTCGATGGCCGCTTACCTTGGTGATCGTCGGGCGATGGCGGTTTCGTTCAGCGATAGCGCACTCAATGCGTTTGAGCAGGATGAAGTCGCCGTGCGCGGAACTGCTCGGTTTGACATCAACAACGCCAACTACGGTTCGTCCAGCGAGGCTGGCGCAATCGTTGGTTTGATCACTTCCTGATAGGACACAACTCCAATGACAATGACTTTCCAAGGCAACAAGCACTACCTACTTCTGGCCCCACAGTCCGTTGCGTCCAGCGCAACGGCCACATCCAACTTGGACACTCGCGGTTGGGGTGAGGCTCAGGTCACCTTTCACTTGGGTGCAGGCGCAACCACCACGGGGCCAGCGGTGATGAAACTCTCTGAGAGTGACACCACCGTTGTTACATCGTTCGCTGACATCTCAGCGTTCGTCGCTGGCTCTGGTTTCACCGCCGCAGCCGTCCTGACAACCTCGGCGGCGACTTCCCCCGCCGTGGTGATGAATGTGGACTTGCGCGGGCGCAAGCGATACCTCAAGGCATCATTCACGCCTAGTACGGGTGGAGCGGGTCTTGTGGCAATCACCGCCCAGTTGTCTCGCGGCAAGGAATCGGCATCGTCAGCCTCTGAGGCTGGTTCTGATGTGGTCGTGAACGGGTAACCCCTAGGAGGATTCAATGCCGCCAGTAACTGGACGGTTTGCCTCGGTTTCTCGCATAATCTCCAGAACCACCACCTCTCGCGCCGTGGCGGCGGATGCGTGGAGGATACTAGAGATTAGTGGCCGTGGTACAGCGAACTTTGTAGCCGCCCTGCGTCAAGTAGGCGGGCGCGGAACGCAGTTCGACTTTGAAACCACCACCACAGAGTTCGCGGCTGAGTCTGCTCTGGCTCTCAAGGTCAGAGCGACCTGACACTTTCTGTCACACACCAGCCCCCCGTCCAGCAGCAATGTTGGGCGGGGGGTTTTGTTTACACCAAGGGAACTGTTGGCCCAGAATCGCCGACATCGAAAGACAAGTCTCTGAGTTGTTGTGCGGTCATCGTTGGGTTAGCGATGAACGCATCAGCATCCTCCCGCGTCGGAACGGCGTACATCGCCCCCCCAAAGGAATCGCGTGTCTCCCCGAACACGGAGTACTTGAGCATTAGTTCGATTTTTTCCGTTATTGGGATGGCGTTCTGGGCATGGGTCATTTGCCTTTCCATCGTCATCCCAAACGCATCCAGATACACAGACTCACCAGCCCCGTGTTTGGTTTTGTAGTATCTGTCCATCGCGATAACGAACCGCGCCAGATCGTTGGCCGGGACATCCTCCCAGTTCGTGTATTCAAGTAGGCGGTCGAACACCCCACCACCAACGCGGTTCAGGAACTCGCGTGTCACCGTGGGAAACCAACCGATCTCGACAACCTGCGGTGTGGGCAGGTGTTCGGTTTGTCTTGTGAGGGTTAGTCGCATAGGTTGGGTATCCTCGGCCCGCCAGCCCGAATATAGGCATCACAGTCACCCTTGTCAAGATGAAACCCAAGCGCGTGTGAGGCAATGGCATCTGCCACGAACTCATGGCCGTTGGTGGTGGAGTTGTGCGTAATCCCCTTGAACGAGCGCACATTCGCCGTGGATTCGTGTTTGCGTATTGCGGCCATCTTCCCGCGTGATGTCGCGGGCTGGGTATCCCTCATCTGAACCCAAGACGCACGGTGGGTTGCTTCGTGAATGGCAACCTCCATCGCGTATATCGCGGTCACATGGTCTGCATTGAATGGGTTGATGGTTTTTGCAAGCGCCTTGATATCACCCTTGAATCTCTCTTCACCCGGTCGTGGCTCAAGTCCTTCCCGTGCGCGAACAATCATTCCCATCAACACCGTGGTCGCGTTCAACCCCCTTTGGAGGGTTTGGGCTGTTGCGGCAGCGGTTATTGACTTGGCGCTAAGTTGGGTCGCCGCGATGATGGGGTGTAATACGATTTGATCCTCGACAATCTCCATGCTGTCATCGCTTTGGCCCTCCATTCGAAGACTGAATCTTCCAACATGGTTCTTGTTTAGTGCGCTGGTGATTTTGACGGGGGCGGATTCAAACGCCCCATCCCCCAACATCTCCCGTGCAACAATGAACCCCGCCAGCGCCCCAGAGATTGAGGAAAACAACAAACTGGACTTGTCTAGCCCAAGGAGCCTTGGTGCGACTTTCAGTCCCTTGGGCGCTCCCTTTTTTGCCATGGCGACCATTTCGCGCACCGTCCCCGCTGTTTGCAGGTGGTTCATTATCGCCTGCCCACGGGCCACCCCCTCAGCCAAACTAGTTTTGCGCGTACCAAGCGACGAGTCTATTTTGCCAACGCTGCTGCCACCCCCACCACCGTCCCTGCCCGACGCGCAGGTATTCCCCGGCTTGAATCCCCCCGCGCCTGTCCCGCAGTCTTTGAGACAGATGGTGACCCGCACACTAAATACTAGGAATCATGTGGCTGGGTTGATTGCCACCAGCCACCAATCGACACGGGCCAACAGTTCCGGCGGAAGGTCGCCAGATATCCCATGCAGCCCCTCATGCCTTCTCGACCAAAAGACAGCCTCAGCCCTGTTCGTGACCGGGACTCCAGTTGGTTGTGGGCCACGGTCGGAGACCTCACCGGGTCTGAACCGACCGCGCATCATCACCAGTTTTGTTTCACCAACGCGAACAAACTGACTAGCGCGGGCCGACCATCCAAAAGCGGCCCAAATGGTTCGGCCAACCGGGGAGGTGTAGTGCGCCGTGTCGAACTCCGGGTGAATGAGCGTGACTGTGGATGGGAGGATCGAGAGTAGCCACGGGTGGTCGATGACCGTTTGGATTTCGCGTTGAATCTCAGGGCGCGTCGGTATTCGCACAGCAGTCTGAATCGTACCCCACCGCGCCAGCGATCAAGTGACCCTTGTGCCGCGTCCTGTGCCATCCGTTCGCGCCCACGCTCATGCCTGTGTGCGCGTCCATACCCCAGATGCCACATTTCGTGGGCGATGGCAAATACCAGAGCCTCCACGCCCGACCGTAGTGGCCGTGAGCGATCCCACTTACCAGCGTAGGCGGCGTTCGCCGCGTGTGGGTGGCGGGAGGCGGCAACCGCTATGTGGTTCCGTGCTGTGTATGCCAGACCACGGAGTACCCCGCCCTTGCGCGTCGAGATCAGCCGGATTGAGCATGGGGCCGATACGCCCTGCTCACGGGCGAGCCACTCTCCAATGAGAGTGACCAACTGCGCGGGGAAGGCGTTACCGACCACCGTCACCATGTTAGACCGCACCTTGACTACCGTCGGCGCTGGTAGACTGCTCACGCTCCACGCGAGCGAGAATGTCACGCCCCTCCTCCACGCACGGGTCCATGATTCGGTGTGTCGCTGGACACACCCTGATCATCGCCGCCGCCAACGCCACGGCGAACTCCTCCGGGCCGGGTTTGTTCAGCCGCCAGACGATTGACGACAGGTCGTGCCACTCCCCATCGTCGAGCATCTCTTGGATCGCCACCGCCAACCTGTTCATTGGTTTCTCCTTCGGGCGAGAGAGGGGGGGTAACCCCCCCACTCTCTCACCCGTGTGTAGTGTCACTTGACGGACAGGAGCGATTCGTCACGGAACGAGCGGAACCCCTTGTCGGTCATCACGACCCACACGAAATCCCCGGCCTTGGTCGCCTTGACGCTTGCGCCCCAGCACTCACGGGACGCGAAGCCTCCGGGCTGACCAGACTCCTGCCCGTAGCCGACTCGCCGCCACACGACCTTGGCGGGCGAGGCTTGGGTCGCCGCCAAGAGAGTCTGGCGCATCTCATTGCTGTTTTTCATTTGCTCTCCTTTTGTTGGTCGAACCTCACACGATCCCTCGGGGTCTCGATCCCGATGCGCGGAATATAGCAGAGTCCATTACACCTGTCAAGTGGCTCGGGGTCAATCCATTGGAAAAGGGCCAAATATTTTGAGGTGGCGTTTTTGACCAAATGGCGGGGGGTCTACCCATCACGGAATGCCCGGTTTGCTCTCGGGGGGGTGGGGGTCAGCGCCACACCCGCGCTGCGCTGCCGTGGATGACCTATGAGCGCACCCCGGTTGCGGGAGGGGCCATTGCCCCCCCGCACAACCGGGCCAAAGGAGGGTCATTGCTCGCGTGTGGTGGACGGGCGGTCGGTCGGTCGGTCGGTCGGTCGGACGCTGGCGCTGGCGCTGACGAGCCATGCCGTGACGGCCCCCCTTATCCACTCCTGTCGGACGGCGCGGAACGCGCTCGCCGCAATCTCAGGGTCGAACGCTATCTGGTCGCGCCCCCTCCATACATAGCCATGCTCTGTGTACCGCTCGTTGGTCACGGCTCTCAGGCAGTACTCGCCACCGTCCATCGTCAGGTCTGTGCCATCGCGTGGGTAGACCTGCCCGTCGCGTGGGCCACCCAACATGGCGTAGTAGTGCTGCTCAGACAGGGCCAACACCAACTCCTCGACATACTCCGCCACGGTCATCATTCGCCCCTCCCGCACAGAGGACACCTCGCGGCAACGACCGCACTCGCCGCCTCTGCCGCTGCCGCCAACACGGCGGGCGGTGTCTGCGGGAACACGCTCGCGCTGGACTGGAGTAATCCGGCCTTGCGGGCGTTCGACCACAGTCCCTGTGGCATTGAGCCGCCGTGGACAACGGTGTATCCGCGAGCCTCAGCCGTGGCGTTCGCGCCCGGTGATCCGACGGTCGCGGCGACCGCCAGCGAGCCGAACCGCGCCCCAATGACGGCGGCAACCGCCTCTACCGTCGCTC
>SXGU01552643.1_pt1 | contig 15470 bp, 16 predicted proteins | sample 3174531 | NCBI WGS metagenome assembly SXGU01 (sample SAMN11356863, study PRJNA531348) | freshwater metagenome | isolation source: freshwater sample F1-140 | place: China: Fuxian Lake, Yuxi | collected 2017-12-25
GCGCTCCGGCGTGCGGCTGTTCAAGTTCTGGTTCAGCGTGAGCCGCGACGAGCAGCGGCGGCGCTTCCGCGAACGCCAGGCCCATCCGCTGAAGCAGTGGAAGCTCAGCCCGATCGACATGGCGAGCCTCGACAAGTGGGAAGACTACACACGCGCCAAAGAGGCGATGTTCCTGCACACGGACACCTCGGATTCGCCGTGGACGGTGATCAAGAGCGACTGCAAGAAACGCGCACGCCTGAACGCGATGCGCTACCTGCTGCAGCGCCTGCCCTACAAGGGCCGTGATCTCGGGCTGATCGGCACGGTCGATCCGCTGCTCGTCGGCCGCGCGGCGCTGCTCGCCGGCCAGGCCGACGAGTTCACGCCCGCGAGCCCTTCCTGACTTGGGCGCATCGGAAGGCGCAAGGAAGGATGGGATGAACGCGGGCGTACGCCGTTCGCAGGCGATGGATCAGGTGGTGAATCAGGCGATGCATCAGGTCCTGCCTTCCGCCTCGCGCGCTTCCCGTTCCATCGAGTCTTCCCGTTCGTTGCGCACCACCTGCTCCTTCCTGACCTCCTGCAGCGCCGCACGAACCCGCAGGTAGGCTTCGCGCGTGAGTTCATAGCGCCGCACCATCAGGATCGGCACCAGGTTGAACGCCGGCACCAGCAGGCCACCGATGATACCCAGCCTGAACACGAGGTCTGCGTCGATGGTCTGCGGGCGTGCGCCGGCCGGGAACTCCAGCAGGTACTGCAGCACCAGCCCGCCGACGAGCACGCCGAGGCCCGAGGTGGCCTTGCCCGAGAACGACAGCGCCGCGGAGAACACGCCTTCCTGGCGCTGGCCCGTGACGAGTTCCTGCTCATCCAGCGTGTCGGCGATCATCGACGCGCCGATGATGCCGCTCACCGTCCCGAGACCGGCGCTCACCACGGTGTTCGCCACGAGCAGCGGCAGCAGCAGCGGATCACCGTTCGCCGGCAGCACGTCGAGCAGCCGCAGGAAGATCATGAACATGCCGTCCAGCAGGTTCGCGAACAGGCAGAACAGCAGGATGTGCTTCTTGTCGAATCGCGCCTGCACCCGGCCGATGACCGCGAAGGCGATCGCCGCGCCAACGGCAGCGATGACGAACCAGCGCAGGTCCTCAGGCGTGAGGCCCCAGAAATAGGTCTGCATGTAGATCGCGAGCGCACCGATCACGCCACCCACGGCGCCGCCAACGAGGATGGCGAGGAACACCACGCGGAAGCTGCGATTCGACAATGCGAGCACGACCTCGCGCAGCGTGCCGGTGACGGAGAAGCGCTGCACCGCGCCCTGTGGCTGCAGCAGGTAGGGAATCTCGCGCCGGGTGAGGAAGGTGGTGGCCAGAACGGCGAGCGTGACAGCGATGCCGAGCACCGGCGCGAACAGGGTGTAGGCCGCGGGGTTCAGGTGCCCTGGCGTGTACTCGGGCGTGCTCGGGACGATGAAGCTCCACACCATGAGCGTGAACAGGATGCCGCCGGTCCAGCCGATCACGTAGCGATAGGTGACCACGGCCGTGCGCTCCGCATAGTCGTCCGAGAACTCCGCGAAGAGCGCATTCCAGGGCACGATGAAGAAGGTCATCGCCGTGCGCACGAGCACGGCGAACACCAGCAGCCAGGCGAACAGCGCGTTGTGCGAGAGCCCTTCCGGCGGCGCGAACAGCAGGTACAGGCAGATGCCCAGCGGCGCCGCCGATGCGTACATGAACGGATGCCTGCGGCCGAGCCGCGAGCGCCAGTTGTCCGACAGCGAACCCACCAGCGGATCGCTGATCGCATCGAGCACCAGCGCGACCATGATCGCGAGCGACGCCATGGCGGCAGGCAGGCCGAGCACCTGGTTGTAGAAGAACAGCAGGAAGGTACCGAAGGCGAAGTTCTTCCAGGTGTCGGGCAACGCACCGATGCCCTGGTAGATCCGCACGGCCAGCGGCAGGCGACCCTGGCGCACACGGCTGCGCCGGTAGCTGCGAGCATCGCGTGCGTTGGCGGGAGCTTGTTCCAAACGGGCGGCGCCTTGCCGGAGGGTTGGCAGACAGTACCCGCAGCAACTCGCCGTCGGAAGCGCTCGCAGTGTGTACATTCCGCGCTGGCCGATCCGGTGGCAGATTCGGGAACAGGCCCTGCCCGGCCGCCGCACCCCGCAGCCGCAATGCGGCCGGCATCAGCGCCAACCGCGCCGGACCTGCAGCACCAACAGCATCGCAACGCCAATCGATCGGAAGCGAGCAACCATGACGCAAGCGTCTTCAACTCCCGCGACTCCATTCCCTGCACCGCGCTTCGTCACCTGCAGCCATTCGGGTCAGCAGGTGCGGCTCGCTGTCTACGAGCAGGGGCCCGCCAACGGGGTACCCGTGATCATGCTGCACGGCTTCCCCGAACTCGCCTTCTCATGGCGCCACCAGCTGCCGGCACTCGCGGCCGCCGGCTACCGCGCGATTGCAATCGACCAGCGCGGCTACGGCCCCTCCGACAAGCCTGCAGTCGTGACCGACTACGACATCGTTCACCTCACCAGCGACGTCTGCGCAGTGCAGGACGAACTGGGCATCGAGCGCGCGGTGATCGTCGGCCACGACTGGGGCGCGATCGTCACCTGGTACATGGCGCAGCTGCGGCCTGAGCGCATGCTCGGCCTCGCCGCGCTCTCCGTGCCCTACCTCGAACGCGGGCCCACGGAGCCGATCGCCTTCTGGGAGTCGCGCCTCGGCGGCGACTTCTACATCGTGCACTTCAACCGCCAGCCGGGCGTGGCGGACGCCGCATTCGCGCGCAATCCAGGCAACCTGCTGCGCAACCTGTACCGGCGCGGGCACTGGAACGCACCACGGCAACCGCGGCCCGGCATGGCCATGATCAACCTGGTGGATGACACGGACCTGCCCGGCGAGCTCATCATGAGCGAGGCAGACCTGCAGGTATTCGTGGCCGCTTTCGGCGCCGGTGGCTTCACCGGCCCGATCAACTGGTATCGCCACTTCACCCGCAATCACGACCTGCTCGCGCATTGCGACCCGCACGTGCGCATGCCGGCGCTCATGATCTACGGCGACTTCGACATGGTCGGCAGGAACGAGCGCATGGCGAACTTCGTGCACGACCTCGAGGTGCACTCGCTGCCCTGCGGGCACTGGATCCAGCAGGAGGAGATCGGCGCCACCAACCGGATCCTGCTGGACTGGCTCGGGCGGCGGTTCCCGGGCTGAATCGCATCGCGAGCCGGAAGCCCGTACCCGCGCAACCCCGGCCCCGCTGCGGCAGCACTCGCATCCACGCAACACAGGCAACGCCTGCCACCACTCCCGAAGGCCCAGCGACCATGTCACGCAGAGAACAGGCCAAGGAATCGCGCCGCAACAGCATCGTCGACGCCGCACGGCGGCTGATCCACGAGACCGGCGAGACCGGCTTCCAGATGAGGGCGCTCGCCGATGCAGCGGGGCTGAGCCTCGTCACGCCCTACAACCTCTTCGGCTCCAAGCAGGCGATCATGATCGCGCTGCTGGAAAGCGACGTGCGCGAGTACGAGCAGAGCGTGATGCGGCTGCGCGGCGACGAGCTCGACCGCTTCTTCCACGCCGTCACGCTCACGCGCCGGCTTTACGCGCGCGAGCCGAACTTCCATCGCATCGTGATGGCTGCGGCCTACCAGGACGGCGGGCGGGAGTTCCGCTCCAGCTTCCGCGCACCAAGGCGTGCGTTCTGGCAACGCATGGTCGCCAACGCCGTGCACGCAGGGCTCTTGCAGCCCACGGTGCCGATCGAACCCTTTGCCAGCACGCTCGCCTACACCTTCCTGTCGGCGATCATGGAATGGGTGTCGGGCGAGATCACGCTGCCCGAGATGGAGGCGCGCGCACACTACGGCTTTGCACTGCTCCTGCTGCCGATGGCATCACCGCAAGCCGGCGTGCGCATGCAGCGCAAGCTTGCCCAGTACACGACTGCGGTGAAGAAGTGGGACCGGCGGCTGCCGGACACCCAGCCGCTCGAGAAGTCGACGCACGAGAAGCGCATCGCCCGCGTCAAGCGGCCGCTTGCACCCCCGCCACGCGCCAAGGTGACCGGCGTTGCGAAGGCAGCCAGCACGCGCGCCAGCAGCGGCACACGAGGCGGCAGAACGCGCAGCGGCATCGCCGCAGCGCGCAGCAGCATCGCGGCAGGTGGCAGTACACGCCGCAAGGGCAGCACGGTCTAGCAGCCTGCGGAAATGAAGGCAATCAGCGCGGCGAACGGCCGTAGACCAGCCCGAAACCCTCCGACCGCCAGGCAAGCAGTGTCTGCATGTCGGCCGATGCGCTGTCGATCACGCCAGGGCTCAGCGACAGGAACCAGTTCTCCTGCGTGCGGTAGATGGTCCTTGTGTAGAAGGGGAATACGGCGGCACGAAGGCGGTCCGGCGTCGTGTTCGCACCCGTGCGGTGCCAGATCCGGCTCTCGAACGCGAACAGGCTGCCCGCCGGTGCCTCGACCGGCGTCATGGGCACCTGTGCGTCGCCCGCGCCCGGCAGCCGGTTCAGGCGATGGCTACCCACCACGACCTCCGTGGCACCGTTCTCGCGCGTGAACTCGTCGATGCACCAGGCCACGTTGATGCCCTGGGGTTCGCTGCACCAGGGTTCGGGCACGAAGATCTGATCCGCATGCAGCACCCCGGCTGCGGCACCGGGCGCCGTGATGTTGCCGGAGATGTTCGACAGCAGGGCGGGCCAGCCGATGGTCGCGCGCACGAGTGCGAGTGCGGCCGGGTGCTCGGCAATATCCGAGAACACGGGATCGCGGTTCAGCAGGTTCCACACCCGGATGTTCAGCTCGTCCACATCGAGACCGAAGCCATGCTGCTGGCGCTGGCGCACGCGGTCATCGTCCGCCGCGCGGTAGATCGCATCCTTGGCGCGCGCAAGCTGCGCCGCCCCGAGCATGTCCGGCATCACGCACACGCCGTGCGTGCGCAGGTTCCGCTGCGCCTGTTCGAGATCGCGCGTGGGGGCGGGAAAGGGCAGTGATTCGGGCGCTGTGGGCATGCCTCGCTCCACCTCAGCGCGACGCATCGAACAGCGCAGGATCGAGCGGCGCTGCACCAAGCACCTCGCCAGCGACGCGCGTGTTCGCGTCCGCGCCCAGCCCCAGCAAACCAAACAGCTCGGGCGAGAGGCTCGCCTTCGTCGCCTCGGACAGCTGCACGTTGTGGTTCACCTGCGGGCGCAGGAAGTCGACCGAGTAGTAGCCGAACAGCAGGGCACGCTCGACATCCTTCGTGACGTTGGCGCCCGAGGTGTGCCATACGCGGCCATCCATCGCCAGGATCGAGCCGCGCGGCGCCTCGAAGGCGCGCATCTGGCCCAGCGGCGTGCGCGGCAGCTCGTCACGCAGTGCGCAGCGCTGGCTTCCCGGGAGGTAGAGCGTCGCCCCGTTCTCGAAGTACACGTCGTCGAGGCACCAGATGATGTTCATGCTCCAGGGCGCAAGCCAGGGCTCCGGTGCCACGAGCGCCTGGTCCGAATGCAGGCTCATCGAACGGCTGCCAGGCAGGGCGATGTTCGCAGTGAAGTTGGAGATCGCGATGTGCGGGCCGAGCAGGCCACGCGCCAGACGCAGCGCCACCGGATGCATGATCAGGTCGCGGAAGAGTGCATCGATGTCGAGCAGGTTGAACACGCGCACGTTCGCCGCGTTCGGATCGAGCACCGGCATGAAGGTCGGCACGCCGCGGCGCTCGCTCTCCGCCGCGGCCGAGAGTAGCGCGCGACGCACCTTCACTGCCTCGTCGGCGTCCAGCACGCCCGGCAGCACGGCCACGCCATCAGCCAGCAGCGCGGCGAGCGCCGCCTCGACGGCGGCCGTGCTGACATCCCGGCCGTCGGCATGCAGTTGCGAGTGCAGTCTTGAACTCATCGCATCGCCCTCGTCATCCAGCAGCAGATGTTCGCCAGGCCCACCGCGCTCAGCGCAGCTTGAGGAAGCGCGGATGCCGGAACGGCGCACCTTCCCGCGCCATGTCCTTCAGCTCGCCATAGAACGGCCCCGCCGGGGTGGGACGCATCTCGAAGCGTGCATCGGGGCCGAAGAAACGCAGCGTCAGCGTGCGCCGCTCGGGATGCGTCGGATCGGTCGCCCCACCGCCGTGCAGCATCGACGGATGGAACACCACGACATCGCCCGGCACGACGGCGAAGGAGACGATGTCGTGGCGATCCCGTTGCGCCTCGATGTCCGGCAGGTTGGGCAGCCTGTCCGACGCGACGATGGGCTTCGTCGGGTCCCGCAGGTCGAAGCGCGAGGTGTTATAGAGCGGCCCGCGATGCGAGCCGCGCACGAACTCGAGCGACAACGGTGCGGGCATGGCCTCGAAGGTGATCCACATGACGAGCAGGTGCGAACCATTGACCATCAGGTACGACGTGTCCTGGTGCCATGGCGTGCCCACGGCAGCACCGGCGAACTTGTGGAACACCTGCTCGTACATGAACCAGACGTCGGGCACGCCCCACAGCGCGGCCGTCAGGTCCGCCACCGGCGAGTGCAGCAGCATGTCTCGATAGACCGGAAGCGCATCGGGATTGCACAGGTCCTGGCGGCCATCGCTGCGTCCCGCCACCAGCGGCCCGGCCAACGGGCCGGGGTTCGCCATGCTCCACGACCAGGCGTCCAGCAACTGACCAAGGAAAGGTTCAGGCAGCACGCCCGGGAGGTGTGCCACGCCATCGCGCGCAAACGCCTCGCGCGCGCCGGCGTGCTCGATGGCCTGAACCGCGGCCCGGGTGGTGTCGATCGTCATCGCGTGTGGCGTCCTGCAGGCATGCGCCGGCCCGCAATGCACCCGGCGTGTTGGATGGGTCCGGCCCGCGCATGCTGCTTCGGCAGCGCGGCCCGCACGGCGATCTCATAACACGCTATGGAACAGGGCCGCAATCGAGCATGCGCCGCGTAGGATGCAGGCACTGCAGCGCGTGCAGACCCACTCATTGCAGCGCGTCGCAGCGATCGATAGGTTCGCGCAGGAACCTGCGGACGCATGCCCCGTGTTGCCACCTGGCGGGCGGCACGACTACAAGGATGCCGTCCGACCCCCACGAAACACAGGGAGGAAGGACTGATGAGCGACGCAAATCCCTATCGCGCGCCGAGCGGCGTCACCGACGTGCCGCAGGAGTCAGGCGATGTCTCGCTGTTCTCATGGCATGGACGTCTCGGGCGAGCGCGCCTGATTGCCTACGGCATGGGTGCGAACCTGGTGAGCGTCCTTCCCGCCGCGATGATCGGTGGCGGACTCGTTGCAGCCGGGCTGGAGACCGCCGGTGCCGCGGTGATCTTTCTCGGCTATGCCGCCGCGCTGGTCTTCGCGGTCGTGCTCACCGTGCGCCGTTGCCACGACCTCGGCTGGAGCGGCTGGCTCTCGCTGCTTCTGCTCCTTCCGCTGGTGAATCTCCTGTTCTACCTCCTGCCGGGCAGTGCGGGGGCGAATCGCTATGGCCCGAAGCCGCCGCCCAACACGACCGTCGTGCTGGTGATCGCCGTGCTGTTTCCGCTGGTGTTCATCGGCGGCATCATGGCGGCCGTGGCCTTGCCCGCGTACAACGAGTACATCGACAACGCGAACATGGCGAAGGTGAACTCGCACTACGAGGAAGGCGCGCGCTTCGTCGCGAACGAGATGCGCAGGCACCGTGCCCAAATGGCGCTTGGACAGGCATCCGAACTCCCCGCCGATGCGGCGGGCTGGATCGCGCAACTCAATCCGAACGGCGTGACGTCGCCAAGCGGTGCCCCGGCCTACGGCTCGCGCGAGGCAGCGACGCCGGAGACCGGCACGATCGGCGTGGAGGTCAGCGGCACCGTGGACGACGAGCGCCTTGTCGTGACGCTCGTGCGACCAGCCTTCGAAGACCTCGAGGCCGCGGAGACCGCGATCAGCTACACGGACATCTGATCCAGCCGCGCGCGCCGCCTGCCGGGCTCAGGCCAGCGGCGTGCCGCGCACCAGCGCCATGACGATGGCCACGATGCTCCCGATCACGAGCACCAGGTTTGGCAATGCCGACAGCGCGAAACCGAGCCCGCGCGAGGCCGGGTTGGCGACGTAGCTGCGGAAATAGATGAAGCGGCCGACGATGAACACGGCAACCGCAGCGGCGGCCCAGACATCACCGACGAAGTAAGCAAACACGAACGCGGCTGGCACCACCATCACGAGCTGCTCCAGCGTGTTCATGTGCACGCGGAAGTAGCGATCGAACTCGGGATGGCCGGTGGTCGCCGGCGCCTGCACGCCGAAGCGCCCACGGGCACGGCCCACCTCGATCCCGAACCAGAAGAACTCGAGCAGTGCGACCAGCACCGCGAGCGACGTGAACAGCATGGGCATTTCCTCTCTGCGTGAATCGGTGACGACATCGCATCTCGCCGGGTCGCGAGACTACACCGCCGCCATGAACTGGGCGGTTGCCTGCGCGACGAGCGAGTCGTCGTCGGCACGAAACATGCGCCCAACCGTTTCCGTCAGCCGGCCACGGCGGCGGGTGATCTCGCCCTCCATGCGCACCGGCACGCCGATTGGCAGCGCCTGGCGGTAGCGGATGTCGGCCCGCGCGGTGAACGCGCGCTCGCCGCGCAGCCAGATGCCGTTGGCCATGACGTCGTCCAGCAGGCTGAAGACGATGCCGCCGTGGGTGACGCCGTCGTAGCCGGCATGCCGTGCGTCCGGCGTGAACTCGGCGCGCACGATCTCGCCGTCCAGCCGGAAGCGCACGCCCAGGCCGATCGGGTTCGCCTCGCCACACACGAAGCAGTTGTTCGCACTCATCGGTCCTCCCTCATCGCTGGCCCTCCCCCTTTCCCGCGCTATCCGCCCGGCGCGATCGTCCGGTGCGACGAATCGCGCCCAGCCAGTCGGCTGCCGCTATGATCGCTGCATGCTCAGCCTGCCCGACATCCGCGCTCGCCTGCGTGCCCACGAACCGCCCGGCCTGCCTGCGCCCGCAGGCGAGCGCCGCGCGGCCGTGGCCGTGATCCTGCGCGAGCAACCCTCCGGGCCGGAGATCCTGTTCATCCGCCGCGCCGAGCGCAACGGCGATCCGTGGTCCGGCCACATGGCCTTCCCCGGCGGCCATCTCGATGAGGTCGACACATCGCTCACCGACACCGCGGTGCGCGAGACGCGGGAGGAGATCGGACTCGACCTGCAGCGCCACGGGCGACTGCTGGGCCGGGTGGTGCATCAGGATGCCTCGCCGCCGAGCCGGCCCAACGGCATGCTGGTCGCGCCCTTCGTGTTCGAACTCGAGCACACGCCAGCCTTCGAGCTCAGCGATGAGGTAGCTGGTGTGGTGTGGACGCCACTGGTACCGATGGCCCGCGGCGACCGGCACACCCGCCAGGCACGCCACGGCCGAATAGGCTTCGGCGATTTCCCCGGCTACCTGATCGAGGGCGAGCACTTCGTCTGGGGCCTCACGTACCGAATGCTGCACACCTTCTTCGAGGCCGTGCATCCCGCGTGGACCCCGCCTGCGGAGTGAGCACCGCCTGAAGATCGCGTGCCGCCCGGGGCCTGAGCGCGCTCTCACGCGTCCTTCGGCCGCTCGAACCGCCAGTCGTGATAGTTCGCGATGGCGAGTCCCACAGCCACGCTCGTGAACGGGTCGTGCTCCACGACGCGGCCTGGGAATCGCACATCGAGGATGTCGCGCACGGCCGGGATCAGTGACGATCCGCCAGTGCGGATCACGCGATCGATCGCCTCGGGCGGCAGCCCGGACAGCTGCACCGTGCGATCCACGGCTTCGGCCACGCGTCGCAGCAGGTCGCCGATCATCTCCTCGAAGCGCGCACGCGTGAGCGTCACCCGCACGTCGAGCTCCGGCACGTCGAACTCGGTCTCGCCCGCGCTCGACAGCCGGACCTTCGCGTCACGCACCTGCTGGAACAGCAGGTAACCGTAGTTGTGCTGGATGATGTCGCGCAGCCGGCGGAACTTCTGGCCCGCCTCGCCGGGTTGCTGCACGCAGTCGAGCACCGGCGTGAGGTAGCGGTTCTGGTTCAGCAGGTAGGTCACGGCCCAGTTGAGCAGCATCGGCTCGAAGTCCTCGAACGGAAACAGCGTGTCGATCTCGCTGCGATCGAAGCCCCTGCGCTTCCAGCGTTCGCCCTTGCCGAGCATCGGGAACAGCAGTTCGGCGTAGAGCCGCTGGTCGATGTGGTCGCCGCCGATCGGCACGCCATGGGTGGCCAGCACGTCGAACCCGGTGCCGGCGCGGCGCAGCACGCACAGGTCGAGCGTGCCGCCCCCGAAGTCGATCGTCAGCACCGTGTTGCCATCGCCACCGGAGTGCAGGTAGCTGAGGGTTGCGGCGATCGGCTCGGGGTAGAAGCGCTGTTGCTTGAAGCCCGCGTAGCCGCAGGCCTCGCCGAGGCGCGTGAGCGCCACGGTGTCCTTGTGCGGGTCGCGCCCCTCGTAGTGCACGGGGTGGCCCACGTGCGGGCGCTCCACCCCGCTCTCGCCAACCACCTGCAGCTCCGCCTGCACGCGCTTGCGCATGTGCAACAGCACCGGCGTGATGAGCGCCACGAGGCGATAAAGCTGGGTGAACACGGCGAGACGGCGCACGTTGGGATCACCCAACAGCCGCTTCACGCCGCGGAACAGGCGCCCCTGCAGGCCGATGTCGACGGGCTGGCCGTAGATGGCCTGTTCGAAGGTGTCCGGCGCGTCGCGCGAGTGGTCGCCACCCCCGTCACCGACGGCCCAGGTGGTCTTGCCCACCACCTCGGCCACGAGTTCCACCCGGCGGCCGGCGTTGTCCCGCACGTACTGATCGATGGCGGCTTGCCCGACCTTCGTCTGGTAGTCGCGATCGATGTAGGTGGCCGTGGGCATGATGTCCTGGTCTGCCTCCAGCCGCACGAGCCGCACGCGCTCGCCATCGAACAGCGCCACCGCCGAATTGCTGGTTCCGAAGTCGACGCCTATCCCGATCATGTCCTGCCATCCGTCTGCAACACGTCAACGGCCCCGAGCGCGGCGACCCTGACCAGAGCCCGCAGCAGCTCAGCGCAATCGCAGCCGTAACCAGGCACGCGTGGCGACACGGCCCGCAAGCCGCGAGCCGAGGTCGAGCAACCACATCTGCAGGCCGTACTTGCGCCGCAGCGCCTGATGCGCCCGTGCGATCTCGTCGGGCGACGTGAGGATGTGGGCCGAAACCTCGACCCAGCGCGCGCCCTGCTCACCGCCATCGAGCCCACCGCGGACGTCGCAGGCCGCCACGCGCCCGACGCCAGTGCGTCGCACGCGCTTCACCTTTCCGGCCGCACCCGCACTGAAGAGCACCAGCGAATCCCCGTCGCACGCATACCACACGGGCGTGCGCACCTCGCGCCCATCCTTGCGCAGCGTGGACAGCGAGAGGTAGCGGGCACTGTCGAACCAGGCAGGGCGATCGGTCATGGCGCGAGTCTGCCCGATGCGGATGGGGCTGTCAGGACTCGACGCAACGGACCGGCAGCCGCAGGATCGAAATCCACGCAGCCCCGCTGCATCCTGCCTCCCCGACCCGGCGGTCCATCAACCGTACAGACAGACCAAGTGCTCCGACTTTCGGCCCCGACAGAGCAACCCCATGCACGCATTGCGCACGCCGGAGGAACGCTTCGCGGGCCTCACCGACTTTCCCTACGAAACGCACTACCGCGATTGGCACGGCCTGCGCCTTGCGCACGTGGACGAAGGCCCGCGCGACGCGCCGGTTGCGCTGCTCGTGCACGGCGAGCCGACCTGGTCCTACCTCTACCGGCGGATGATCCCCGGGCTGCTGGCGGCCGGGTACCGCGTGGTGGTGCCGGATCACCCCGGCTTCGGCCGCTCGGACAAGCCGGTGGACGACGGCTGGTACGTGATCGCCCGCCACGTGGAGGCGCTCACCGCCCTGATCGAGCGACTGGACCTGCAGCGCATTACGCTGTTCGTGCAGGACTGGGGCGGGCCGATCGGACTACGCCAGGTGCGCATTCAGCCCGAGCGCTTCGCTCGCCTCGCGATCCTCAACACCTGGCTGCATCACGAGGGTTTCGTCTATTCGGAGGGCATCCGCCAGTGGCGGCAGATGGCGCTCGATCCGGCACGTCTCGGCGGCGACATGCCAACGGGCGCGATCGTCGCAGGCTCGCTGCGCAGGGAGGGCCAGGACAGGGCCGGCGTCTTCGCTGCCTACTCGGCGCCCTTCCCCACGGCCGAGCACAAGGCCGGCGCACGCCGGTTCCCCTTCTGCATCCCGCTTGCAGCAGGCTCGACCGCCGAGATCGGGGAGAGCAAACCCGCAGATGCGGCCATCGACGATCCGGGGCAGTCGCGGGAACAGGCATGCGACTACGCCTTCCTGCTGACCTCGCCGTTGCCCAAGCACGTGCTGTTCGGCGACGCGGATACGGTGTTCACCGCCGACTGGGGCCGCACCTGGGCCGAACGTCTCGGTGCCAGCTTCGACATCATCGAGGGCGCCGGCCACTTCCTGCAGGAGGAAGCAGGCGAGGAGATCGTCGCGCGCTTCCTGCAGCGGCGCGACGAGCAAGGCGGGTTTACAGGCGCGACCGGCGGCGCAGGCTGAGGTACCGCAGCCAGCCAGGCGCACGCATACGCCCGCGGCACGCGCGGCTATGCCGCGTCGCGCACCACCAGCACGTCGCGATGGCAGCGCTGCAGCAGCGCCTCGGACGTGTTGCCCAGCACGAGTGCAGCCAACCCGCGCCGTGCGGCGGTGCCGATCACCACGATCTCCGCAGCAAGCTCCTCGGCGAGGCGCTCGAGCACGACCGCGGGTTCGCCCTCGACGACATGGCGGCGCATGCCCGACGTGGCGGCCCCCTGCAGGGCCTTCTGGCGCGAATCGATGTCGCCAAGCATCGAATCGCGCAGCCGGCCGTAGTCGCAGGCCGCGCCGATGTCGCCGGGCCAGGGTTGCAGCGAAGGAAACGCGCTGGCGAGTTCGACGCGGCCCGAGAGCTGCCCGGCGAACGCGCGCGCAACCTCGAATACGTTCGTCGAGAGCGCGAGGTGGTCGTCGTCCAGCACGTCCACCGCCGCAAGCAGCGTGGGATGCTCGATCCACGGGCCGGACTTCACGAGCAGCACCGCGCAGCGCGCCTCGCGAAGCAGGTGCCAGTCGTCAGGCGTGCGCACGATCTCGGCGATCCGGCTGGTGGTGTCGGCCTGCCTGACGATGAGGTCGGCACCCATCGTCTCCGCCACATCGAGCACGCCACGGTAGAAGCGCCTGTTCCACACCGCGAGCGCCGTGACATCGGGCAGACGGCCACGGTAGGGATCGAGCAGCGTCTGCAGCTCGTCCTGCTCGGCCTGCATCAGCAGCGTCTTCAGGTTCGCACGCTCCGACGCCTCCACACCGCGCAGCTCCACGCGCGGATCGTGCAGCACGCGCACCACGTGCACCTTGCAGCCCGGCCGCACAAGCCTCGCCACCTTCTCGAGCACGCGCGCGGCGTCCGCGTCCCGCCCGATCGCAACCAGGATGTTCCTTGCATGCATCGCCAGGCCTTCACGTGTCGCGCGCAGGCAACATGCCGCGCCCGTCTGGCGAAGATGTTGAGGCGCGCGCCCAGCATGCAATTGACGCGCATCAACCCGCTTGCATCGATGGCCCCCGCCGGTCCTAACTTCGCAGCCCAAGGGCAGAAGGTGGGCAGATGAGATACGTGATCCACGGCGCCGGCGGCGTTGGCGGCACCATCGGTGCGGCACTGCAGCTGCGCGGGCACGACGTGCACTTCATCGCCCGCGGTGCGCACCTCGAACGCATGCGCAGCAACGGCCTGCGCTTCGTCACGCCCACCGGCGAACGCACGCTGGCAGTGCAGGCACATGCGCAGCCTGCCGACATCGCGATCGCGAACGACGACGTCGTCGTGCTCGCGATGAAGGGCCAGCACAGCCATGCGGCGCTCACTGCCCTGCGCGCCGCCACCACCGCGGAGCCGGCCGTCGTGTGCGCCCAGAACGGCGTGGAGAACGAGCGCATGGCGGCGCGCGTGTTCGCCCGCGTGTACGGCATGGAGGTGTTCATGCCGGCGACGCACCTCGAACCCGGCGTGGTCGAGGTACACAGCGAGCGTGTATACGGTCTGCTCGACACCGGCCGCTACCCGTCCGGCAGCGACGATTGCGCCGAGCGCATCGCTGCGCACCTCACGACCGCGGGTTTCGCCAGCGAGGCCCGCACCGACATCATGGCCTGGAAGTACCGCAAGCTCGTGCGCAATCTAGGCAACGGGTTGCAGGTGCTGGTGGGAGAAGGCGCAGCGAGCCGGGACATCTCACGCCTGCTGCGCGGCGAGGCGGCTGCGGCTTACGAGGCCGCAGGCATCACGCCGGTGCCCGACGATGACTACCGCGTGCGCACCGACCTGCTCGATCGTGGCCTGAACTCGAACGCCCGCCGCCGCGGTGGTTCGACCCTGCAGAGCGTGTTGCGCGGTGCCGACGGCGTGGAGACCGACTACCTCAACGGCGAGATCGTGCTGCTCGGGCGCCTGCACGGCGTGCCCACGCCCGTGAACGCGTTCATCCAGCGCCTGACCGCGCGGCACGCGCGCAGCGGCGCCGCACCGGGCAGTCTCGACGGCGCGGCACTGCTGCGCGAGGCGCGCGACCTGGTGCTTGCCGCGCTGGATGCCGCAGGCACGGGCACATGAGTGCTGATCAGGACGATGGAGCGGAACCCGAAGCGCAGCCCGGCGGTGCCACGACGGCGCTGCCCTCGAACGTCGTGCGGCTGCCGAACGCCAAGGCAAGACGCAAGCTGAAGGCACGCAACGTCACGCTCTGCCGCCACGGCCATCACAAGTGGGCAGTGGTCGATACGCCCTTCGACGTTTTCGCCGGCCGGCTGATCACGCGCCTGCGCTGCGCCCGCTGCGGCGAGGAACGCACCGAGGCGCGCTGAACCGCGAGCAGATGGGCGGCACTGACTGGCGTCGGACAGGCGCACGCCCGGAGCGAGCACCCGACAAGTCGATCCGCACCCAGATGGAGTGACCCCATGCCCCCGCAATCCGCTTCGGACGCCGCCTTCGAACTGCATCCGCGCCTGGCCGCCGACACGCTGCCGGTATGCGAGCTCGGCGCATCGTCATTGCTGCTGATGAACGACGCCCGCTACGCCTGGTGCGTGCTTGTGCCGCGGGTGCACGACGTGCGCGAGCTGCATGCGCTGCCGGAGGACGTGCGCAATCAGGTGTTCGCCGAGACGATGCGCGTTGCCGCGGGGCTGGAGACGCTGACCGGCGCATTGAAGATGAACGTCGCCGCGCTGGGCAGCCTCGCGGCCCTGCTCGCCATCAGGGTTGCGCTGGACCCGGCGTCCGCGCAGGCGAGCGTCACCGGCACCGTCCTCCAGATGCTGCTGGCGGGCGGCGTGCTGCTGCTCGGGCAGCGC
>SXGU01261320.1_pt1 | contig 15462 bp, 20 predicted proteins | sample 3174531 | NCBI WGS metagenome assembly SXGU01 (sample SAMN11356863, study PRJNA531348) | freshwater metagenome | isolation source: freshwater sample F1-140 | place: China: Fuxian Lake, Yuxi | collected 2017-12-25
ACACGGCCTTCACGACGCGCTCGCGCAGATCCGATGACAACGGCGACCCCATCGATCCTCCTGTCGAGAGGACCAAAGGGAATCAGATCTCGGCTCGTCAGGGAACCCCAACCGACTCACAGCGGTCGGCAACAGCTCTAAAGGCTGAAAATATAGTAATAGAGTATAAGTGTGCGCGCGATGGCTTGGGCGATAAGGAATTAAGAAAGCAAATCGCGGACGATTTTTTGCTTTACGGGAAACACGTTGATTGCAAAAAACTAGTTGTGTTCGTTTACGATTCCAATCAGCATGTCCCAAATCCTGAAGGATTTGAGAATGACCTGACTGTCAAGGTTGAAGGTCTCGATAGCGTTCATATCATAATTCGACGATAGTAAAATGGATATAATGTATCAAGCAGTTCCGTCTAAATCGGGGGTATCTTGGAACGCCGGCGCGCTGGCATCAAGGTCGGTAAGGCAACTGGCGTCTATACAGGTATGTGACGGGCGGGGGCGGTGCCCGAAGGCGAGGTGAGTCGGTGCCGCGCGGCGGTGGGGAGGCCTACTGCCAACGCTCGCCAACTCTGGATCTTGTTGACCAGGCTCGGCCGAACTCTCGGCTTGAAATCCGACGATTGCTCCATGCTCGACCCCTTGCAGGATCCGACGTCGTAGCCTACCTTAAGAAGGTCACGGGCCGCCACACATCCCCTTCGGGGGGCGTGCAAAAGGGCGGCCCTTCCTTTTTTGAAATGGCCCTCACACCCTACACGAAACCTCATGCGACACCCGACCAGCGGGTGGCTCATCTGCGAGCTCGGGGCTTGGTGATACCCCGCCCCACGGTCGCGGCTCGCAAGATCGAGGTGATCGGCTACGAACGGCTCCGTATCTATTTTCTCGCCCGGCGCCAGTTGAACGTCCCAGGTCGGCCTTTCGTGCCCGGGACATCCTACCATGACATCATCGCCCTGTACGAGGGTGATGCACTCCTGCGTGATGTATGCTTTGCCGCTGTTGGCCAATTCGAGATCTTGTTGCGCAACTCGATCTCCGAGGCTGTCAGTCAAGCCTACGGCAGTCATCCATATCTGAATTCGGCAGCATTCAAAGACCCGGCTTCGCACATCAGCGCGATCAGGAGTCTGTCCGACGTCTACGAGAAATCCCACGACGCACGGGCGAAGCACTATCGCAATACCTATGGCGATCCTTATCTTCCTGCAATCTGGACTTTGAAGGAATTTTTGACCTTTGGCAGGTCATCAAACCTTTATAGGTGCCTATCAGGGACGCTCCGGACGACGGTGGCGGCCGATTTCGGTGTTCCCTCTGATGAGGTCTTCGAGAGTTGGGTCACGTGCATGGTCGATGTGCGCAACATCTGCGCTCATCACGACAGGCTCTTTAATCGGAAACTTCAGAAGCAACCCAAGACTTTGACGAGCGCAAGCATCCCAACCGCTCCGAAGCCCAAACTCAAGGCCATCTTGGAGTGCCTCGACTACGTCATGACGGCCCGCGGGGCTCCGGTCGATATCGTTGCCAGAGTGGGCAGGATCATCGCTGCTTACCCCCAGATGCAGCCGGCCGAGGCGGGTTACTGATGGGGCAAGGGGCGGTTCGTTCTACTAATTCGGCGCGTCCCTTCGGGACCGTGCCCTACTCGCTGCGCTCCCCGAACCCCGTGCCGGGTTTCGGCCCTTCGGGTGACGACCACATCGCGCAGGTCTGGCGTGGTGGTCTTGCCGTCCTGGCTTCTGCTGATCGACGACTGTCGCCCGAATGGCCCTCACGCCACGTCGACGAACAGGTCGAGTTGCCGCGCCGCGAGCTGTCGCCGAACCGTCGCTTGTCGGCCCCGGCTCTTGCGGGGCGTCGATCCCGTGGTCGGACAGGCGAACACCGGCAGGGGCACGCCCGCCTTTGCGTAGAGGTACGCCCCGACGCAGGCGCCGTCTTCCCTCATCAGCACGATGCAGGTGTGAGACGCGGATCTCAGGATGCGCCGCGTCAGCCGCATGGCGTGCGGCAAGGCCGCCAGCGCCTTCAGCAAGCAAGTCAGCCCAGCCGCCTGGACCCCGAGGATCGGATACTCGAACGCCAGCCCGGCGCAGCTCTGGCGCGCCGCGCCCACCGTGGTCGACGGGAACGGGTTGAGACCAATCCCGGTCCCGCTGTCGAGCAGGAACGCCGCGAGCAGGTCGCGGTCTTTACCCTGCATCTGGCTGGCCAGGCGATGGCGGTCGGACGAAGCCGTCATACGCATTACGACACCGGATACGGCCCGAGGAACAGATCGCCGAGTGCCCGACGGCGCAGATATGTGATCCGTCGTCGGCGCAGGTGCTCGGGCCGGTCGTGGATCAGGTGGCAGCGCTGACACCAGGCCGCGAGATCCTTGTCGCCGTTCAGGCTGGTGTCGTGGGCGCGGTGGCACGTCGCCAGGATCGGCACCGTCAACCGAGCCCGGGTAAGCGCCTCGATCCCGGGTGGGCGGCGCAAGGGCCGACCGCGGTCGGAGCGCCATTGCCCGGCCTCGGCGTCGTACCACGTTCCCTCGTCCAGGCAGACGATCAACTGGCCGTGCGGCCGCCCGCAGGTCTCGCAGCGCCCGCCGGCCCGGCCGAAGCGGATCACCGCCGAGAGCTGCGGCCAGTCGATCGGATAGAAGTGGCGGTGTTCGGGGCGGATCGGCACGATCCGGCTACGCTAGCACGGCCGAGTCGACGGCGAATCCCCCCAATCTCCACTTCGTGGTGGGAGTGGCGGCCTGTCAGGGACGGACCGTCCAGATCGGCACGCCTTCCGGCCGCCCGGGCTTGTCCCGGTAATAGGTCAGGTTGCCGAAGCCGATCCGCGTCGCATCGATCCATTGCGCCTTGGCGCAGTCCAGAACCAAGGCTCCGCAATGATCGACCCGGTAGACCCCGGCGGTCGGGTGGACGCCGAACAGGTCCGGCGCGGTCCAGCCGAGATCGACCGCCTCCGCTCCGAGCCGGTCGATGAACTCGAGCATGCCGGCATGCACCCGCTGCCAGCTCTCACCGTGCAGGCCAGGACAGGGGGAGGTCGCCGAGCTCATCCGTTCGATCCGATCGCGCCAGACGGGCAGATCCGTGCGGGACACGGGGGCGGGGAGGGCTGACATCCGGGGCGCATACCCCAGGCCTGCCGGCCTGTCGCGGCCGCCGCTGCGATACAGGAGGCAGAGGAGGCCGAGGGAGCAGTGACGGGATCGAGATCGGGGAGAGGCTCCGGCGCCCGTCGCGAGAGTCCTGCCGATGTTCCGCCTCCTGATCCTTGCCTGCTCGGCGACCAAGTGCCCCGATGTCGACGCCATGCCGGCCATCGCGCGCTACGACGGCCCACTCTGGCGCACGCTTCGCGCCGCCGATCCCGAAGGCCGGCGCGCCCGGGTCGCTTTCCTGTCCGCCCAGTACGGCTTCCGTGACGCGACGACGCCGATCGCCGATTACGACGCACGGCTGACGCGGGATCTCGCCGAGCGGATGATCGCCGGTGGCGTGACCACGCGCTGGCCAAGGCCGCCTTCGCCGCGGCGGCCCGACACCCACGGGATCCATGCCGGCGCCGAGATCGCCGGGCCGACCCGCTACGGCGCCGAGCCGTTCGCGGAGATCGCGCTGGTCGGCGGGCGGCTCTACCTCGCGGTGATGCAGGCCTTCGTGCGCGGTTTCGTCGACATGGGCTGCGTGCGCGGCGACGCCCGCATCCACGTCATCAACGGGCCGATCGGCCGGATGCGCCAGGACCTGCGGTCCTGGCTGTGCGCAGCCGACGGCGCAGGCGGAGTCCGGTCGTGACCGCGCCCCGCGGGCACAACGGCGGCCCGGCGCTCGACGAGCCGGCCGATCCCGGCTCCGGCCGTTGCAAGCACTGCCGGCACTGGAAGGCTCCCTCGCAAGAGGAGCAGCGGGCCTACGAGTGGTTCCAGCTCGGCCTGTCGCGCCGCCGGGTCCGGCGGCCGACCGGCGCCTGCGACCGCGTCCTGATCGGCAACAACCCCAGGCCGTCCTTCGCGGCGACCAACGGCGAGTTCGGCTGCGCCAACTTCGAGGCCGCGCCACCTCCGCCGATGCCGAAGCGCGGTGGCTACGTCACGATCTGGCAGGGCGGCCGCATCGTCTGGGAGGGCCACGAGGAGGCGATCCCCGCCCGCTTCCTGCAGGAGGATCTCGATCTGTGACCGTGCGGATGGTTCAGGGCCGTATTTTCTGTGTTATATGTATAACCTGAAAACTCAGGAGGCGCACACCATGCCGGACAAGTCCGTCACGACGGCCGAGTTTCTCCGCCATTTCGGCCGCTACCACGACGAGGCGCGCCTTGCGCCCCTGACCTTGACCAAGCACGGCCGGCCCTCGCTCGTCGTCCTCTCGGCCGAAACCTTTCGGCAACTGACCGAGCAGGCCGATCCGCGCCGCGCCTTCGCGGCCGGAGAGACGCCGCCCGACCTGGCCCTTCGCATCCTCGGCGAGCTCGACCGGCAATCCGCCGAGCATGGGAGCGACTAGGATGGCCGCTGCTTTTCCGTCGGGCTCGGTCATCACCTATCCCTACCTGTGGCGGTGGCAGCGGGAGGAGGGCCGGTTCAACGCGCCCAAGGATCGTCCGACCTGCCTCGCCATCACCGTGCCCGATCAGGCCCAGGGGCTGACCCATCTCGTCCTGCTGGCCATCTCCGGAACACCGCCGGGCGAGAACCAGATCGCGCTCGAGATCCCGGTGCTCGAACTGCGCCGGGCCGGCCTGTCGACGCTGAAGCGGGGCTGGATCACGGTCAGCGAGTACAATTACGACGTCGCCGAGCGGTCCTTCCACTTCGATCCGAACCAGACGGCACGGGGCGCGTTCGGGCCCGGCTTCATGAACCAGATCCGGGCCGCGATCCGCCCGCTCTTCACGGCCGCGCGGGGGCGGATCGATCGCACCCTGTGACAGCCGATCACGATGAGATCGCCGGCAGGTCGATGTCGGGCGCAGCCGGCGTGGCTCGACCCCGCTCTCTCGCAGCAACCCCGATAGGCCGTCGCGGCCTTCCACGATCAACCCTCAAGGGGTCCGCTCCGCAAGCGGGCGGCCGCTCCGGCTGACGCCTCTCGCGGTGATCGCGGCCTCTCCCGGCCTCCTGGGGCGCTGTCGAGCGGGGATCGCCCCCGCTCCCTCAGGAGCCCGACCCCATGGCGACCGATCTCAGCCTCGCGAACAGCTACGCCCACAGCCTCTCGCAGTCCCTGATGGTCCCGGTCACCGTGTTCCGCTCCGATGTCGGGTACGCCGTCGTCACCTCGGACGAGTTCGAGGGCGATCCCGCCAGCGTCGTCACCGAGTTCGATCCCTACGAGGCGTGAGCCTCGCGCGGGGGGGGGCGCGAACCTGCCCCTCTTTCCGCCGCGACGCGCGGGCTTGCCCCGCGACCCACCTCGGATATCCTTTGCGGGATATCCTCTATATCCGATTGGGATAGATATGGCCCTTTACGTCAAGGACCCGGAGGTCGACGCGCTCGCCGAGGAGCTTGCGTCCCTCAAGCACACGACCAAGACCGAGGCTGTTCGCCTGGCCCTCCGCGGTGAGATCGAGCGCGAGAAGGACCGGCTCGACCTGGTTGCCCAGTCGATCGCCGTCGCGAGCAGGCTGCGTGAGCGGGCTGGCCCGAACCCCCAGCCCGCCGACAAGGCGTTCCGCGACGGATTGTACGGAGATCTGTGATGTTCGTCGACGCCTCCGCCCTGACCGCGATCCTCGCCGGCGAGCCCGACGCTCCGGCCCTCGTCGCGCGCCTTCAGCAGGCCCGCCAGCGCCTGAGTTCGCCGCTCGCGGTCTGGGAGACCACGATCGCGCTTGCCCGCATCCTCGACCTGACGCTTCCCGAGGCGCAGCAGGCGGTGCGGGACTACCTCGCGCTCGCCTCGATCCAAGTGGTCGCCGTGTCGCCCAAGGCCGCCGACGGCGCGATCGAGGCGTTCGACCGCTTCGGCCAGGGACGCCACCCGGCCGGGCTGAACTTCGGCGACTGCTTCGCCTACGCCTGTGCCCGGAGCTACCGGATGCCGTTGCTGTTCAAGGGAAACGACTTCGCGCTGACCGACATTTCCGCTGCGTGAGAGACGATCCAGGGCCTCGCGACAGGCAAGGGGCTCAAAGAGAGTACCCGCGCCAAGGCAACCACCCGCGCGCTCGACGGCGTTCGGGCAGACGAGGACCGCCATGGCCCGGTTCAGGAAATCCCATCTCGTGCGACAGGATGTGACCCGCCTCGCACCGGGTACCGATGCGCGTTGGCGCGCCGAGCATCGGCAGGCGCTCTATGAGCGGGCTTTGATCGGCCTCCAGCCGGACCTGTTCGGCGCCGCCGCGGTCGAAGTGTTCCGGGCGCTCCCGAAGGCGCCACGACCCGAGCCATGGATCCCCGATTACACCGTCGAGTATTTCCACGACCTGTCGCCCGACGAGCAGGCCCGACGGCTCGCAGCCGATCCGCAGACGCCCTTCGCCCGCACCACGCGTTCCCGCCTTTCTAAGGAAGAGACGGCGGCGCTGGTCGCCGGCGCGGCCAACTGGTTGCGCGTCGGCCAGCGGGTGCGGATCACCAGTGCTCCGCTGACCCTCGACGGCGAGGCCTGCAGCCGCGTCGGCCGAAAGGGTCTGGTCTGGCGCTTGTGCAGCCCGGTCTTCGCCGATCACGTCTACGTCAATCTCGACCTGGTCGGGGCTGAGCGCTCCGAGAAGATCGCGTTCCTCGAGCTGCGCGACATCGAACCGATTTGAATCCCGAATTGGATGGCACGTCACCGTGTTCGACGAAACGGTCGCACACGTGAGCGGCCAGCGCCGGGGAGAGCGACGATCGGTGGCGCAGTCCAGCCCGGCCGCCTCGTAGACCGGGCGCGGGCAGCTCCGCGCTCGAACGAACCTGCGGACCGCGGGCCGCCAAGCTCGAACCGTCTTGGGGCCGGTCCCTACAGCGTGTCCGAAGGGTTTGGCGTGAACGCCGACGGCGGGCCGTTCGACAGGCGAGCCGGGCGCCTGCCGTCGCGAAGCCCGTCTTGCCGGCACCCCGGCAGGCCTTGCAAATCTCAGCGTGGCCAAGAGCGGCGTCACACCGGATTCCCTCTGACGCGTCGAACTCGTTGGACGGTGTGCGGGAGCGAGGCGGCGGCGCTTCACCGGGTGTGGTCGAGCCGAGCCGGCCAGGGTTCACCCTGCGTCCTGACGCACGGCCGCGGCCCGTGGGCCTCTGAGATGGGCGTGTCTATCCGGGGCGCCCGGGACCACCGCAACGGCGGGATCCGGGTTTCTTCCCCGCCGCCTGACGGCGGCTCCTCGCGGAACAACAAACCCGTCCCCCGCCGTCCTCCGCTGCGCTGCGGCCTGCCAAGGCAGGTGCGGCGCCGGGACGCCTCCGGCTCACCGACCGCCATCGAGGCCCCGACGGCGCGGCCGAGAGCACCGGAACGAGGATCATGACCATGGCGACCATCGGCACCTTCACCCGCACCGAGAACGGCTTCACCGGCAGCATCACCACCCTGACCATCCAGGCCACCAAGGTCGCGATCGTGGAGGAGAGCCGCGGCGGCGAGCACGCGCCGACCCACCGGATCTTCCTCGGCAAGGCGGAGATCGGCGCCGGTTGGGCCAAGCGCTCGAGCGAGGGGCGGGACTACATCTCGCTCAAGATCGACGATCCGAGCCTGCCGGCTCCGCTCTTCGCCGGCCTGTTCGCGGAGGAGGACGGCCGCACCCACTCGGTGATCTGGTCCCGCTCCACCCCGAAATCCGACCAGCCCTCGAAGAGCCGCTCCGAGGGTCGCTCGAACGCGCGCGGTCGCCGGAACTGAACCGAGGCCATCGCCGCCCCGCCCGGCCGGGCGGGGCCGCTCCAACGCCGCACGGAGACACGGAAATGGCTTTCGCCTTCGACACGCTCGGATATTCTAAGACCCTCCGCGCGGCCGGCATCTCGCCGAAACAGGCCGATGCGCATGCCGAGGCGGCCCGGGAGTTCATCATGCACGAACTCGTCACCAAGGACGATCTGCGCACCGCCATGGAGCTTCAGACGCTCCAGATGACGGTGCGCCTCGGGGGCATCGTCGCGGCTGGCTTTGCTGCGGGCTTCGCTGCGCTCGCGGCCCTCATCAAGCTGACCTGAAGGGCAGCTCTCAGCCGCCGCCGCGCCTGGCACGGCGCGGCGGTGGTTGGAGGATGAGGCCGGGATGAATCCCGGCAAAGGCAGTGCCGGAGTCGGAGTGAGCCGGGGCGGGGTGACGGGAGATCAGGCCGGAGAGAGGCTCCGGCGCCCGTCGCGAAAGCTCCGCCGATGGCCCGCCGCCCGTCCTCATCCCGGAAACCGTCTTCCGCGCGCGCCGACACCGCTCCAGCCCCACGCGTCGACCTGTACCAGCGCATCACCGACACCATCGTCGCCCAGCTCGAGCAGGGCCGGGTGCCGTGGGTGCAGCCGTGGGGCGATCTGCCCGGCACCGCCGCCGTCGGCATGCCGCGCAACGCGGCGACGAACCGGGCGTATTCCGGCATCAACGTGATGTTGCTCTGGGCCAGCGGCACCGCCCTGGCCTACCCGACCCAGCGCTGGCTTACCTTCAAGCAGGCACTCGGGCTCGGGGGCTGCGTCCGCCGGGGCGAGAAGGGCACGCCCGTGGTCTACGCCGACCGCTTCACCCCGGAGCAGGAGCGCGAGCGGGCGCAGCAGAACGGAGAGGAAGCGCGCTCGATCGCCTTCCTGAAGCAGTACACGGTGTTCAACGCGGCGCAGTGCGACGGCTTGCCGGAGGATCTATACGTTCCGCCCCCGCCCGCGCGCGAGGATCTGATCGAGCCGCGTTTCCGCGCGCTGATGCAGGCCAGCGGCCTGACCATCCATCTCGGCGGCCAGATGGCGTTCTACCGCCCGGCCGACGACGCGATCGTCCTGCCGCCGCCGCAGGCCTTCCACGAGCCGGTGAACTTTCACAGGACCGCGGCGCACGAGATGAGCCACGCGACGGGAGCAGCCCATCGGCTCGCCCGCGACTTCACCGGCCGCTACGGCAGCGAAGGGTACGCGCGCGAGGAGTTGGTGGCCGAGATCTCGGCGGCCTATGTCTGCGCCAGCCTCGGGATCGTTCCGACCGTGCGCCACGCCGACTACATCGCCACATGGCTGGACGTGCTGCGCTCGGACCCCCGCGCCATCGTCCAGGCGGCGGGCTTGGCCAGCCGCTCGGCCGACTGGCTGCTCGGTCACCTTCCGGCCGATCTGGCCCTCGGCGATGGCGCTACCGCCGACGGCGGCGAGGAGGGAGCGGCCTCGGCCGAGCCCGAGCGGGAGGCGGCCTGATGCGCTTCAAGTCCTGGCCCCGGCCCACACCCTTCGAGGACACGCCGCGCAAACGCGCGGCCTACCGGCGCAAGAGGGAGCGCGAGCAGGCAGCCTTGCCGCTGTTCGCCCCGGCCATCGCCGAGCGCCAGCTCTGTGTGGCCGAGGAGATGGTCCGCCGCACCGGCCAGTGGGAGCGCCAGCAGCAGGAGGGACGCCGGCAGCGGGCCGCGTCCTGGCGCCGGGTCCGCGCCCGCCTGTTCGCCCTCGAGGGCGCCCGGCGCCGCGCGATCCGGGCGCTGTGGCGGGTCTGCCCGTATCCGGCCGACCCGAGCTACTTCGGCACCCTGCTCCATGAGATCGCGACCGGCCGGATCGATCCGGAGCGGCCGCCTTGGGGGGCGGCACACGCGCTGAATCCCCGCACGACGCCGAACCCGGCGGGCTTCGCCGAGGCGTTCCGGCAGATCGGCCAGCGCACGGTCGGCGGTGGCCGGAAGACCGTCGGCGCCGACGAGCGGCTGTTCTGCGGCAATCTCGGCTCGGGAATCCTGTTCCTGACCACGCGCGGACGGCTGATCGAGCCGAATGAGAGCTTCTACACCTCGTCGAGCCATCGCCTGCGCGACAGCCATGTCGGGAGCAGTGGGCATTGGGCCGACATCGAGGTGCGCGGCCCCTGCTCGGATGAGGAGTTCCGCCGGATCACCCGGTTGGCCCGGGCTGCCGACACCCGGCCGGTGGTCATGCGGCGCATCGACCCGATCGCCGGTCGGCCCGGCCGGGAGATCGAGCGCTCAGCGCCAACGGTCACTGGCGCTGACGCCGATCTTCCGGCCTTCCAGGCGCGCCAGTTCGATCGCGACCTGCGTCCAGAACCAAATCCGCCGTCCGAGCGGGCGCCGGGCCCGATGGCGGGCGATGTAATAGGCGTTGCTACCATGGCGGCGAAGCAGGACGCGGGCTCGTGCCCGTACCCGGGTCCATCGCCGAACCCGCCGCCGTAGCGGACACTTCATGATCGTAGCGCAGGCGCGGATCAAGTGCCTGAATCCGAGGGCGCGCTGTCCGGAGGGCGCCAGCCAAGAATGTCGAGAATACGACCTAAATTGAGCAATGAACGAGTAAAGTAAGGCTCGTGCTTGCGCTGGTCGTGCTCAGACTTGATCTGTAGGTAGACGCTTCCAAGCTCGGTGAGATCCAGCGGACGAGCTTCGGCGGGATCTTGTGACGGCTCCATCGGCTGCCCCACCGCAGGCCCGTGTCCGCGGTACGCCCCCGCAAACGAGCCTCGACCACCCACAGCCGGGGAGTTGGAAAACCGTGACAAGACGGTCCCTACGACCTTTAGCACCGGGGCGCCTGGACATGCGTCGCAGGCTCCCCGACCCGAAGGGTCAAGGATTCCGGTGCCGCAACGGCCGGCACCAACCGCTTGTCATGGGGTTTCCACGCCCCAGGGCGGCGCGTACCGCCCCGCGACCATGATAGGCGCCTGCCCGGCCTCATTCCAAGAGCCAGAGACGAGCTTTGCCGGGTAGAAGGATCGTCAAGGCCGAGAGAGAGGCTCTCGGTCCCGCGATCCCGAGGAGGCCGACATGCCCCAGGCATCGCACTTCACCATGACCCTCGACCTTGCGGTCCAGGATCGCTGCGCCGTTCTCGAAGCGGCGGCCACGCATTTGACCCGCATCGGTACGGTCGCGTCGGTCGAGGCGGCCCGCGCCCATCTCGCCGACGACGTGCCGAAGGCCCTCTCGGTCCTGATCGGCCTGCGCAACCTTGCCTGGGCCGGAGTCACGGCGACGAAGATCGACTGCACGCCCAGCGAGGCCGAAGGCGCCGCCCAGGGCGGGCTCTGAGACGATCGGCAGACCGATCCGGCCTCCCTCCGAGCACGAGGGAGGCCCTTCGCCCGTGCGGGATCGCCGCGGCGAAGGAGTGAACCATGGCCGAGTACGTGATGACCACCGTGACCATCGGGGGGCTGCTGAGGGGGCAGGGGGCGGTCGAGGCGCTGATCGAGGCGGCGGGAGCGTATTTCGAGGACGCCGAGATCGGGGTCCGCGACGCCCTGGCCAGGGGCAGCAGCATCACGTTCGAGGCCCTCCAGAATTTCGGAAACACCCCCGACCTCGACGCCTTCTGCCGGGCGCACGGCCTGACCTGGCATCGGTCGTGGGTCGCCCAGGTCGGGCAGTTCGGGGCCGGTCTGGAATACTGGCGCCCTGGCCTGGCGGGGCCGCTCGAGGAAGCCGCCGACGAGGGCGGCACGCCGATGATGACGTTGGCGGCCCTGAGGCGCTGCCACCAGGGCGGTCAGACCCTGGCCGAGTTGATCGATCGTCTCGGCCAGGCCGACGCCGCCACCGTCCCGCCTCTGAGCTTGGCGGCGGACAGCGCCTGATCCGGCTCGGCCCGGCCCCGCGGCTCCCCTCCCAGAGGCAGAGGGGGGCTTCGCCTGCGTGAGGGTTTCGAGGCTGGGAGAGAGGTTCCCGGCCGCCCGCACACAGGGACGATGCCACCATGACCAGCCCGAAGGCCACCACCAAGACCGCCGCCAAGATCACGCTGACCGAGGCGACCGCGATCCCGTTCGAGAAGCTGTCCCTGAGCCAGGCGAACGTGCGCCGGGTGGCCGTGGACATGAGCATCGAGGACCTGGCCGAGGACATCGCCCGTCGAGGCCTGCTCCAGTCCTTGAGCGTGCGCCCGATCCTCGACGAGCAGGGCCAGGAGACCGGTCGCTACGAGGTGCCGGCCGGCGGCCGTCGCTTCCGCGCGCTCGAGCACCTCGTGAAGACCCGGCGCATGACCAAGGGCATGAAGGTTCCCTGCATCGTCCGCCCGGCCGACAGCGCGATCAGCGCGACCGAGGACTCGATCGCCGAGAACGCCATGCGCGAGGCCCTGCACCCACTCGACCAGTTCCGGGCGTTCAAGGCGCTCGCCGACGGCGGTATGCCCCTGGCCGACATCGCCGCCCGGTTCTTCGTGTCGGAGAAGATCGTGACCCAGCGCCTGCGGCTGGCCGGGATCAGCCCGGTGCTGCTCGACGCCTATGCGGCCGGGGAGCTGACCCTGGAATGCCTGATGGCGTTCTCCGTCACCGAGGACCAGGAGCGCCAGGTCAAGGTGTGGGAGGCCCTGTGCAAGCGGGGCGGGGTGAGCAACTGGTCGATCCGGCAGGCCCTGACCGATCGCACGGTGAGCGTGGGGGATGCCCGCGCCCGCTTCGTCGGCGAGGAGGCCTACGTGGCTGCTGGCGGCACCGTCCTGCGCGACCTGTTCGCCGAGCGCGGCGACGGCTGGTTCCAGGATGCGGCCCTGCTCGACCGGCTGGCCGAGGAGAAGCTGGCTGCCGTCGGCGCGGAGGTGGCCAAGGAGGGCTGGAAGTGGATCGAGGTGTCGCTGTCGCTGATGACGGGGCGCACCTACGGCTTGCGCATCCTGCGGACCCGCTCCGAGCTGAGCGAGGCCGAGGAGGCGGCCTTCGAGGCCGCGGTCGCCAGCTACGACGCGCTCAACGACGAGTACGGCTACGGCGACGACCTCCCGGACGAGGTCGCCGAGCGGCTGGCCGCGCTGGAGGCCGAGATCGCCGAGTACGAGCTGCGCTCCACCATCTACGACCCGGCCGACATCGCGATCGCCGGGGCCTTCGTCAGCCTCGACTACGATGGCCGACCGACGGTGAGGCGCGGCTACGTCCGGCCGGAGGACGAGCCCGTCGCAGCCCCGGAGAGTGAGGCCGCGGCGGCGGGGGCGGACTCCGAGGCCGACGCCATCGGTGCGGGCTCCACGGAGGCTGGGGCGGATGGGCGGACCGTCCGACCGGAGCCGAGCGTGATGCGCACGATCATCACCATCGGCGGCGGCTCGGCGTCGTCGAGCCCCACGGCCGAACCGGAGGAGGCCGACCGGCCGCTCTCGGAGCAGCACCGGACCGAGCTGACCAGCTACCGCACCATCGCCCTGCGCGAGGCTTTGGCCGACGATCCCGAGGCCGCCTTCATCGCGGTCCTGCACGCCATGGTGATCCGCGTCATCGGCCTCGGCTACCGCACCGGCACCTGCCTCGAAGTCGTGACCACCTCGAGCCGGGTCGACCACACCGTGCAAGGCCTCGACGCCTTCCGGCCGGCGACCGCCCTCGATGCGCGGCGCGAGGCCTGGGCCAAGCGCCTGCCGGAGGACCACCACGCGATCTGGGACTTCCTGATCGCCCTGGCTCCGGAGGAGCGCACCGAGCTGTTCGCGCTCTGCGCGGGCTTGAGCGTCAACGCCATGCACAGCCCCTACGACCGGCGTCTCGACGCGCTCCCGCACGCCGACCGGCTGGCCCACCTCGTCGGGCTCGACATGACCCGGGACTGGACGCCGACGGCGGCCAACTACTTTGGCCGCGTGACCAAGACCCGGATCCTCGCCGCCATCCGCGAGGCCAAGGGCGAGGACACCGCGCGCCTGCTCGAAGGTCTCAAGAAGGGGGACATGGCGCGCGAAGCCGAGCGGCTGATGGCCGGAAGCGGCTGGCTGCCCGAACTGCTGCGCACCCCCGGCTTGAGCGCCGAGCCGGCAGCCGGCCAGAGCGAGACCGCCGTATCCGACAAGCCGACGGCGACTGAGGATGTCGCGCTGCCGCCGTTCCTCGGCGAAGCCGTGGAGGAAGCCGCATCCGAGCCGAGCGAGCCGCTTCCGCCCTTCCTCGACGGCGAAGACGGCTCGGCCGACGGAGATCCCGACATGGGGTACGCCATCGCCGCCGAGTGAGGGCCAGGGACGGGCGCGAGCCCTGCATTCGTGCCCGTTTCGGTCCCGATCTCCGATTGCGTCCTGCATGACCGCGTCGGGGTCGGGGTCAACGGGCAAGCCGTGGGGTTCGTCAACGACACAACCCGGCAACACCGTGAGAGATGGGCGGATGTCATGGCTACACGCTCGCAAGGCTGAATAAACCGGGTCGGTTCACGAGAGTGAGAGGAGGCCGGACGGGAGTAAGCCGACAGTTGGACAGAGAAAGTCCTGCGGGTCGGCCGAACCCCGTCAGGAGGCCGTCCATGAACGTTTCGATCCGCACGCCGCACCTCTACAGCACGGCCCTCGCGCCTTCGCCCGCGCCCGAGGCCCTGTTCCGCGCCGGCACGCGGCTCGCCGACCGGCTCGCGCAGGGCGGGGCGATCGACACCGAGGGCCTGCGGGCGACCATGGAAGCTGTCTGCGGCGGCAGCGATGCCGACGGGCTCTGGCTGTGGAAGGACGCCTACGAGGCCGGCGAGATCGCCCAGGTGCTGTTCCTGCGCCGGTTCTGGCCGGCGATCCGGGCCAAGGCCGCGACCCCGGCCGCGCGGCTCGCCTTGCTCACCCGCATCACCGCGATGCTCCCGACCCAGACGCGCCGCTCCGAGGAGAGCGAGGCGTTCCAGCAATTCTCGACGCCGCTGGCCCTCGGCTTCGTCGCCGCCCTCGCGGCCGGGCTTCGCCCGGGCGAGCGGGTGCTGGAGCCCTCGGCCGGCACCGGCCTGCTCGCGGTTCACGCCGAACTCGCCGGGGCACGCCTGCATCTCACCGAACTGGCCGCGACCCGTGCCGGCCTGCTCGCCCAACTCTTTCCGGCCGACGCCGTCACCCGGCACGATGCCGCCCAGATCCACGACCGGCTCGACGCGGACGTGATCCCGGACGTGGTGCTGATGAACCCGCCGTTCTCGGTCGCGGCGGGGGTCGAGGGCCGGTATCGCGACGCCACGGCCACGCATCTGCGCTCGGCCCTGGCCCGGCTCGCCCCCGGCGGGCGCCTGGTCGCCATCACGGGGAAGGGGTTCCGGCCGGATCGTCCGTCCAGCGCCGGGGCATTCGCGGCGATGGCCGAGCGCGGCGGCCGGCTGGTGTTCTCCGCCGGGCTGTCGGGTCGGGCTTACGCCAAGCACGGCACCACCGTCGACGTGCGCCTGTCGGTATTCGACCGGATGCCCGAGGGCGAGGCCGGGGCCCAGGCAACTCCGCTCGGCCTGTACGCCGATCCCGCCGCCCTGCTCGAGGCCGTGCTGTCCGAGCTGCCGCCCCGGCTTCGCGCGATCCCGGCGCCCGCGCCGGCCCCGCGCAGCGCCATTCCCGGCTTGGTCCGCC
>SXGU01490779.1_pt1 | contig 15462 bp, 14 predicted proteins | sample 3174531 | NCBI WGS metagenome assembly SXGU01 (sample SAMN11356863, study PRJNA531348) | freshwater metagenome | isolation source: freshwater sample F1-140 | place: China: Fuxian Lake, Yuxi | collected 2017-12-25
AGAAGTGGTTCCAGTTGTGCCCACAGGCGGTCTGTTACCAGTGCACGAGCCATGGAATACGCTCCTTCTGGTTGTGAAGGTTTCCATTATGCTCATCGGCAGCGCAAACCTGAGCCTTTAAGGTTTTGAAACAGCTTTTAAAGAAGAGCCAGTCCCGGGCCCCGCCGATACGAAAACGGCTGAAGCCGTACGCGCAGGCCGTGCCCAGCACCACCGCGCAGAGGGTGCTGCAACAGCCGATCAGTATGCTGTTCCACAGATAGTGGGCAAAGGGCTGGGCCGCCCCGGCATAGGTCTGGTTGAGCTGCCGGTACGCCTCCAGGGTCGGGGCGAACCAAACCCCTTCGCCGGCCCCCGACATCGAGGGGAAGAGTTTGGGCTGGATGCTGATGCTGGCCGCCTTGTCCTTGAGCGAGGTGAGCACCAGCCAGACCAGGGGCATGGAGGCGACCCCCAAATATCCGGCGACAAAAAGCCAGCGCAGCGCCTTCATGCCGCCCCCCGCTGCCGCAGGCGCTCCATGTAGCGCAGGAACACACTGGCCAGGGCGATGACCAGCACCAGCACCACGTAGGAGTACGCCGTGCCCAGCCCCACCCTGCCGTCGCGGAACATCACCTGATAGAGCAGGGCGCTGAGGGTCTGGGTGGCGGTGTCGTTCGGGCCGGTGATGGCCATCACCAGGTCGAACTGTTTAAGCGCGTCGGTGGCCCGCAACAACACAGCCAGCCCCAGAAGCGGGGCGCACATTGGCAGGGTGATGCGCCGGAAGACCCGCCAGGGGGAGGCCCGGTCGATGGCCGCCGCTTCGTAGATGTACCCCGGGATGGCGTTGAGACCGGCCAGACCGATCAGCATCATGAAGGGGGTCCACATCCACACGTCGATCATCAGGATTGAAAAAAACTTCAGGCCCGGGTCGGTGATCCACTGCGGCTGCCCCAGACCCAGGGCGCCGAGCACCTGGTTGAGGATGCCGTAGTTGCCGTTGAGCACCAGTTTCCAGTCGATGCCCATCACCGCCGGGGGCAGCATCATGGGGATGAGCAGCAGGGTGAGCAAGGCGGGTTTGAGGCGGAAGCGGTCTTTGAGGCAGAGGGCCAGGGCAAAACCCAGGATCAGTTCGGCGGCCACTGCCAGGGTCACGAAGAGGGCGGTAGTCCGCAGGGCGGCCGCGTATTGGGGGGCGCGAAAGAGAAAGGCGTAGTTGAGGGTGCCCACCCCCTGCTGCTCCCCCCCCCACCAGATCGGCGTCGGTGAAGCTTAGGAAGATGCTGTAGAGCAGCGGAAAGATATTCATGGCGAGCAGCAGGAGGAGGGCCGGCCCCACGAAGCCGTACTTCAGCCAGTCCCTCCTCCCGCTCACCCGCTCTTTCTCCTACTTCAACAGGCCGGCCTGCTGCATGATCAACTCGTGCTCCTCGGCCAGTTGATCGAGGGCCGCCTGCGGGGTCTTCACCCCGTCCAGGGCCTCGCCCAAGTGGAGCACGGCCTTGCCCAACAGCTCGTTATACACCGGCACGTTCCAGAAATCCTGCAAATGGTCGAGCGAGGCGGCAAAGGTGGGGTTGTACGGGGCGGCCTTGGCAAAGGCCTCGCTCTTGAGCAAGGCCGTGTTGGCGGTGAAGGACCCCGGATAGGTGATCCACTTTTTCTGCACCGCGGGCTGTTGGAACCAGGCGATGAACTGCTTGGCCAACGCCTGCTGGGAGGCCGGCACCCTGGTGGAGATGCTGAAACCCTGCCCTCCTAAGCTGATGGCCCTTTTGCCGTCTTTGCCGGGCATCACAAAAAAGCCCACCTGCGGCCCCATGCTGGCCACCACCCCCGGATAGAAGGGAAAGTAGTCCAGCACCATGGCGGTGGAACCATTGCTGAACGCCTCGAGGTTGACAAAATAGTCGGCGTTGCTGCCCCCCGGCGGGGTGAAGGCCAATAGATCCTTCAGGTATTGGAGGGCCTCGGCAGCCTGCGGGGTGTTGAGGTGGCCCTTGATCGCAAAGGTGGCCGGGTCACCCCAGGACCCGCCCCAGGACCAGAGGAAGGGCTGGAAGCCCATGACGATGGAGTCGTACTCCCGGCCCGTGAGCAGGGAACAGCCGTAGCGTTTCTGCGCAGGACGGTGGAAGAACTCGGCCAGGTCGCGGAACTCGGCCCAGGTGTCGGGGGGTTTTAGTTCCCGCCCGTACTTGGCCTTGTAGGCGGCCTGTGCAGCCGCATCCTCAAACCAATCCTTTCGGTACATAAAACCCAGGGCATCGGTCTCGCAGGGGGCGGCAAAGTACTTGGCGCTGCCGGGCGGATACTCACACAGGTACTTGGCCGCCCGCGGGTGGATGGTGCTGATATCCACCGCCGTGGGCAGCCAATCGGTCAGGTCCAGGTACAGGCCCTTGGTGGCCCCGCGCCCTATCCACTGGCTGTCCCCCACCACGATGTCGAAATCGGTCTGTTTGTTGCCAAAGTTGAGGAAGACCTGCTCCTGGTACGAGGGCCAGGGGATCTGATGCACCTTGACCCCGATCCCGGTTTCCCGCTGGAATTCGGTGCCCAACTCCTGCAGGGCATTGGCCGGGTCCCACTGGGCCCACCAGATGGTGATGGACCGCTCCTGGGCCTGGGCCGCAGCCCCCATCAGCAGGGCACACCACACCAGACATGCGACGCCTCTTTTCATACTCGCTCTCCTCTGAGGGTTACCACTCCGCCTTGCCATGCTCCTTGCTGCCGCTCATCTCCTGGGCAGCTGCCCCCTTCCGCTCCACCCACTGCTGCACCCCGGCCACCTTTTCAGCGTCTATTCCTGTGGGAGGGGCTGCGACCCAGCCCTTGAAGGCCAGCAACAGGGCAGCAGCCTGCTTGGGGTCGCGCAAAAAGAGCCACTCGTAGGCCTGCTGCGCCTCCTCCACCCGATTCAGGCTCAGGAACGCCTCGGCGCGGTACTCGACGGCCTCGGCATACTCGGGCACGAGACCCAGGGCCGTGTCGTAGGATTTGAGCGCCCCCTGGTAGTCGCCGGTCTTGCGCAGGGCGTACCCCATACTGCCGAAGGCCTCGTGGAACTTGGGGTTCAGGCGGGTGGCCTCCTGCTGTTCACCGATGGCCTTTTCGTACTCCCTGCGGGCCTTGTCCAACTCCTTTTGCGGGTTCTTGGCGCTGGCGGCCTTCTTCTCGTGTGCCCAGGCCTTTTCCTGGTGCTCCAGGCCCTGGTTGTAGTGCTCGATGGCCTGTTGCTCAGGACTTGGGGCGGCCGGGGGTGGAGCCGGGGCTGGTCGGGGCGCACTGGAGGCCGCCCACAGGACAGAGGCCGTGCCTAACAGCACCACGGCAAAAAGATTTTTCACCTCGCCACCCTCACTTTTTTGCCGGCCAAGCGAAATCCGCCTTGAACTCCTCCTTGCCCTGGATGCCCAGGCCGCGGATACGGAAGAGCCCGCCACCCCGGTAGCTGCGGTTGTAGTCGTCCCAGTCGTACCCTGCAGGGTCGAGGGAGGAACCCGGCTCGCATTTGTAGTCCGCCGAGGTGAAGTAGAGTTCGTCCAGATCCTTGCCCCCGAACATCACGCTGGAGGTCTGTTTGGCCGGGGTCTGGATGCGCCGCTCCTCCTTGCCGTCTGGGTCTAGGCGGATGATACAGGAACCGAACCAGTTGGCGCTCCACACAAACCCCTGGGCATCCACGGTCATGCCGTCGGGCACCCCGTCGCGGTCAGAAATCTTGGCGAAGACCCGCTGATTGGCGATCTGGCCAGTTCCCTTCTGGTAGTCGTAGGCGTAGATGATCCGCGCCGCCGCGTCGGTGTAGTACATTGTTTTGTGGTCTGGGGAAAAACCCATGCCGTTGCTGCAGCCGATGCCTTCGGCCACCACGCTGATCCGGCCGTCGGGATCGAAGCGATAGAGTTTCCCCGGTTTCTCGCCAAAATAGGAACCGGCGAAGATCCGCCCTCCCGGATCGGCGATCACGTCGTTGAAGTGCAGGGCCTCCCCGTCGTGGGTTTCGGGGAACAGGCGCACCCAGTCCTCGTCGGAGCGCCACAACAAGATCCCGTCCCAGATACACAGCGCGTAACCCCCCTGCCGGTTCTGCACAAATCCACCCACGTTCACCCCCTGGTGGACAAGGGTGTTTTTGCCGGTGGCCGGATCAAAGCTAAAGAGCTTGCCCTGGTGGATGTCGGACCACAGGAGTTGCTGTTCCTCGGGGTTCCACAGCGGGCCTTCGCCCACCACGGCATTTTCTTCGGCGAGTTTCTCGATCTGCATGGCGGTCTCCTTTTTGGGCGGCGATGGCGGCTAAGATAAAAAAACTGGCCGGCCGCACCAAGTGGAGTTGACAAGGGGGACCTGGCACCCCAACCTATGGGTCGTTTTGGGGGCTGCGGGTCTTGCGGCGGACCAGCTCCGGGCGATGATCCAGGCCGAGCGCCGCTGAAGGTGAGAAAGCGATGAAGATCACCGACGTGACCGTGCAACTCGTGCAGTCCGCCTGCGGGCGCAAATGGACCCATGTGCTGGTACACACCGACGAAGGCCTCACCGGCATCGGCGAAGCCACCTACAGCCACAAGGAGCGGGTGGTGGCGGCCATGGTGCTCGAACTAAAAAAACACCTGATCGGCCGCGACCCCTTCGCCACCGAGCAGATCTACCTAGATCTCTACTCCGGGGATGCCACAGGTTACCGCACCGGCGGGGTGATGTTCACCAGCGCCATCAGCGGCATCGACCAGGCCCTGTGGGACCTCAAGGGCAAGGCCCTCAACGCGCCGGTCTGCGCCCTCTTGGGCGGCCCGCGCCGCACCAAGGTGCCGGTGTACGCCCATTTCGGCGGCCGCGAGATCCCGGCCATGATCGATAGCGCCCAGCGCATCCTGGCCCAGGGTTTCAGCGCCCTCAAGTCCGAGATCTCCATCTACGAGGCGCGCGGCCCCAAACTCACCCGCCAGCAACTGAAGGACATCGACCGCCGCTTCGACGCCCTGCGCCAGGCCATCGGCGACGACGTGAAGGTGATGGAAGACCCCCACGCCCGCTTCGATCCCCCCACCGCGCTGGAGGTCGCCCGGCTGATCGAGCCCTACCGCCTGCTCTTCTTCGAGGAACCCACCATCCCCGAGGACCCCGAAGGCTACGCCCGCATCCGCCAGGGCACCTCCACCCCCATCGCCGGCTCGGAGCGCCTGACCAGCAAACACCGCTTCAACGACTTCTTCCGCGCCGGCGCCCTCGACGTGGCCCAGCCCGACATCGTCTACATCGGCGGCATCACCGAGATGAAGAAGGTCGCGGCCCTGGCCGAGGCCTACCAAGTGGCCATCGCCCCCCACAACACCAAGGGCCCGGTGGGCATCATGGCCGCGGCCCACGTGATGGGCGCCATCCCCAATGCCCTGATCCAGGAATTCCTCGCCCCCAGCGTGATCCCCTGGCGCAACGAGGTGCTCAAACACCCGCTGGTCATCGAGGACAGTTGCCTGGTGGTGCCGGACCGGCCGGGCTTGGGCGTGGAGTTCGACGAGGAGGCGCTGAAGCCGCATTTGGTGGAACTGTAGACCGGAGCAGCTAGAACCGCCCGACCCTCAGCAGGCCCAGATCCATCTGGGGAGTGCCGCAGACAACTTGGGAGACCAGCTTGCCGGTGATCGGGCCCAGGGAGAGGCCGATGGTGGCGTGGCCCGCGGCAACCGTGAGATTTTCACATCCGGGAACCCGGCCCAGGAAGGGCAGGCCATCCGGGGTGCAGGGCCGCAACCCCCGCCACACCTCGACCAGTTCCATCGCCGTGGGGTCGAGCCCGGGTATATAGGTGGGCACGGCCCTGAGTATGGCCTCCACCCGGCGCTGGCTGAGGGACAGGTTCAGGCCGGCCAACTCCAGGGTGCCGGCGAAACGCAGCCATTCCCCCATCGGGGTCACCCCCACCTTGGCCTCCCCCAGCAGCAGGGGTACCGCCGGACATGCTTGCGGTTTTTTAAAGGTGATGCTGTAGCCCTTGGCTGGTTGGATGGGCAGGACAAAGCCCAACTGCCCGGCCAGCAGCGGCGACCAGGACCCGGCCGCCAAGACCACCTCTCGGGGGGCGAAATCCCCCCGCGTGGTCTGCACCAATCCCACCCTGCCCCCCTGCCGCACCAGGCCGAGCACCTCGGTATGCTCCAGCACCTCGGCCCCCTGCCCGGCCAGGTGCCCGCTCAGGCCGCGCACAAAGCGGTCGGGCACCAGGTGGGCGTCCTGCGGGTAGTAGACCCCGCCCTCGACCCGCACCTCCAAGCCTTCCAGCTTTTCCACCTGCGCCCGGTCCAGCACCTGGGGCGGCAGACCCGCCCCGCGCAGGCGCTCTGCCTCGGCCACGCCCCCATCCAGCCCCTGGCCGGTATTGAAGGCATAGAGCACCCCGCGCTCCTCGTAGGCGCAGGCCATACCCTCCAACCGGGTCAACTCGGCAAAGAGCCCCTTGCTGGCCAGGTGCAAATCGCGCAGCAAGGGGACCGCCCGCCGCACGTGGGCCTCGGTGCCCGAGCGCCAGAAACGCCACAACCAGCGCCACAGCGCTGCGTCGAAGCGCGGCTCGATGTAGAAGGGGCTATCGGGGTTAAACATCCAGCCCAATGCCTTGAACGCCACGCCGGGGGCCGCCAGGGGTACGCTGTGGCTGGGGACCACCAGGCCAGCGTTGCCGAAGGAGCTGCCCGCGCAGATCGCCCCCTTCTCCACCAGGGTCACCTTTCTTCCCAGCCGGCCCAGGTAGTAGGCCGCGCACACCCCCACCACCCCCCCGCCGATCACCAGCACCTCGCACTCGCGTTTCACGGCATCTCCCTCAGAAGGGCCAGAACAGGGGCGCCAGCAGCACCGTCACCACCCCGGCCACCAGGTTCAGGGGCAGTCCGATGCGGGTGAAATCAGTGAACCGGTACCCGCCCGGGCCGTAGACCATGAGATTGGTCTGGTAGCCGATGGGGGTGGCAAAGGCCGCCGAGGCGGCTATCATCAGCGCGATGACATAGGGCATGTAGCTGACCTGAAGGCTGGCAGCCGTGGCCATGGCGATGGGAAAGACCAGCACCGCGGCGGCGTTGTTGGACAACACCTCGGTGAAGATCAGGGCCATGGCGTAGATCAGCACCAGCGAGGTCCACGGATCACCCCCGGCGAGTTGGGCCAGGACCCCGGCGATATAAGCGGCGGCCCCACTCACCTCCAGGGCCCTGCCCAGGCCAAAGGAAGCGGCGATCACCACCAGCACCTCCCAGTCGATGGCCCGGTACGCCTGCAGCCGGCTGCAGCAGCGGGTGAGCACCATGGCCCCGGCGGCCAGGATGGCCGCGATGAGCATACTTGCCACCTCCAGGCTGGCCGCCGCGATCATCGCCACCAGGATGCCCAGGGCGATCCAGGTGCGCTCGTGCCGGGGCGGGCTGGAATCCTCCAGCCGGCTGACCAGGAAGAAGTCGCGGGAGTTGCGCTGCTGATCCACGAAGGAGGGATGGGCTTCGAGCAACAGGGTGTCGCCGGGGCGCAGCACGATATCGCCGATCTTCTGGCGCAACTGCTGGCCGTTGCGGGCCACTGCCACCACTGCGGCGTTGTACACGGCGCGGAAGCGGCCCTCGCGGATGCTCCGGCCCACCAGTGGGCAACTGTCGGAGACCACCGCCTCGATCAGGCTGCGGTTGACGCGGGGCGCGTCGAGTTTAAAGACCTGGTCGGTGGCCGGCACCAGGCCGCGGATCTTGTGCAACTCCACCACCGACTCGACGATGCCGACAAAGACTAGGCGGTCGGCGGCCTTGAGCCGCTCCTGGGAGGAGACCGCCACCAGCACCTCGTCCCCCCGGTCGATCTCCATCAGGTACATACCCTGCAGGTGGCGCAGACCGGCCTCCTCGATGGTCATGCCGATCAGGGGGCTGTCCCCGGCCACCAGCATCTCCACCGTGTACTGCCGCGGGTCTTCCAACTGCTTGAGGGGGGGCTGGCGTTCGGGCAGGAGCCAGCGGCCCACGGCCAGCAGGTACAGCAGCCCCGCCACCGCCGCCGGCACCCCCACCCAGGCCGGGTCGAAAAAACCCAAGGGCTTGCCAGTGGCCTTGGCCACCAGGCCGCTGACCACCACGTTGGTGCTGGTGCCGATGATGGTACACAGGCCCCCCAACACCGTGGCATAGCTGAGCGGGATCAGCAACCGCGACACCGAGAGTTGGTGTTTCTTGGCCCACTCCACCACCACCGGCACCAACATGGCGACAATGGGGGTATTGTTGACAAAGGCGCTCAGCGCCGCCACCGGCAGCATCAGCCGCGCCTGGGCCTGCAGGATGGAGCGGGGCCGGCCCAATACCCGCTGGGCCAGCACGGCGATACCTCCGGTTTCCCTGAGGCCGGCCACGACGATGAAGAGCACCGCCACGGTCACCATACCCTCGTTGGCCAGCCCGGCCAGGGCCTGCTCCGGGGTGAGCACCCTGGCGACCAGAAGGGCCACCACGGTCCCCACCATCACCAGGTCAGGGCTGAGGCGGGTGAAGGCCAAAAGGCCCAGCATTAGCGCCACCAGCCCCAGGGTGAACCAGGCTTCCCACCCCATCAGGCGCCGGCCACCGCCTTGGCACCGGCGCGGATCGCCTTGGCGATCTGACCGATGCGGGCGCGTTTGTTGTCTGGGTGCATGCCGATCAGCACCGCGCGGTTGAGGATGTCCAGCGACGCCTGGCACATGTCGGGGGTGTACTCGACCCGGCACTTCTTATTGGCCTCGATCTTAAAAGGATCGAGGGCCGGGTGATGGGCCCCCTGGTAGCGCAGGATGGGGTCCCAGCGGGTGTACACGTGCCGGCCGGTGTCCATGGGCAGGAAGGCGCCCACCTTCTGGCTCTTGAGGCTGTTGCAGAAGGCGCGGGCCGCCTTCTCGTTCTTGAAGTAAAAGCCCAGGTGGGTGCCGCATTCGTATTCGAGGCTGTTGTTTTTGATGGAGCGCAGACCCGCGTCGAGGCCCACCTGCAACAGCTCCTGTTTATGGCTGCGCATGTGATCCAACATGTCGTCCAGCCGTTTGAGCTGCTCGTTGAGCAGGGCCCCGGAGAACTCGTTGGCCCGAAAGTTGTGCCCGGCGAATTGCAGATCTGCCCGCTTCTCGTCCGGGTTCCAGTAATAGGCGCAGCAGTCCACCGCCACCGAGCCGCGCAGGAAGGCTTTTTCGTCGTTGGTGACAAAACCGCCGCCCTCGCCGGCGCTGATGTTCTTGAAGAAGTTGAAACTGAAACCAGTGGCGTGGCCAAAGCTGCCCAGCTTCTTGCCCTTGTATCCCCCGCCCACCGCCTGGCAGGCATCCTCGACCACCAACAGCTTATGCTTGCGGGCAATCCGCATGAGTTTGTCCATGTCGCTGGGCAGACCCACCATGTGCACCGGGATGATCGCCTTGGTGTATTTGGTGATCCGGCGCTCCACGTCCTTGGGCGAGAGGGTCAGCGACTCGTCCACGTCGGCCACTACCGGGATGGCGCCGGCGGCCAGCACCGCCAGGGCGGTGGCCATATAGGTATAGGACGGCACGATCACCTGGCAGCCCGGCCCGATCCCGAGGCCCACCAACGCCGCGTACAGCGCCGTGGTGCCACTGGTGGTCAGGCGGGCGTGTTTCACCCCCACGTGTGCAGCCCAGTCGCGCTCGAAGACAGCGCACTCCCCGCCTTCGGAATAGCGGAACATCCTGCCGCTTTGGATCACTTTCCTGACGCGCCGGACCTCGGCCTCGCCCATGCGATACATAACACGCTCCTCTCAGTGTATGATGCCGGCCAAACGGAAGAAGTTCTGCAATATCGCCTTGCCGTGTGGGTACTCGTCCTGCCAGGCCTCGGGGTGGAACTGGGTGCCCCACAGGGGCCGATCCCGGTGTTTGATGGCCTGGATGCGGCAGTTCTCGTTGGTGGCGATCAGCTCGAACTCGGCGGGCAACTGCTTGACTTCGCAGGTGTGGGACTCGCGCACCATAAAGGAATCGGGCAGGCCGGCGAAAAGCGGGTCCTCCACGACCTTCTGGATGGGATAGAAACCCTGTTCGACGAAGTACCCGGCGCTGTCGGCGTTCACCATGCCCACCTGGGGTTCGCCCGGCTGCAGCCGGCGCATGGGCTCGTCCTGCACCCGTTTGAGATTGCGGAACCCGTGGTTGTAGATGAAGCCCAGCAACTGGTGGCTGCCGCAGAAGGCCAGGGCGGGGATATGGGGAAAGGCCCGCACGAGATCCTCGAAGACGTAGAACTCCTGTACGTCGAAATCGCGGAACCAGGTGCCGCAGCCGCTCAAGAGCAGCGCCCGGGGCTTCAGCTCCCCCACCAGCTCGGGCGTGGCCTGCGACATATGGAGCACCAGGCAGGGCTCGCCGGAGACCTGCTCGAACTTGCGTTTGAGGTTGAAGTCCCCGTTGCCGGCCTCGTATTTGGCCAGGGTCTCCACCCGCACCCAGATGATCATGCACGTCTCCTCACGAAGTGTACTCCGCCAGCCGCGTCTCCAGCCGCCGGGCGCTGTCCTGCAACCCGCCCTCGCGGTTGCGCGCCGTCCAAAGGCGCCGGTGTTCTCCCAGGATCAGGCGCAGATCCTCGGCCAGGCGGCGCTTCACCGCGCTGCGGCCCAGGGTGCCCCGCCGCAGGGCCAGGCCGCGCTGGCAGGCGTGGCGCAGCATCCGCACGGTGTTGGTGTATTCGTCCCGCACCAGCGCGCCTTCCAGGCCCTCCATCCTGGCCAGGGCCAGAGGCACGGCGCTCTCCTCGATGTACTCGGCGGTGGCCATCAGCCTCTTTTCAGTCACTGCCCGGTGCAGCTCCTGGGTAGCGGGGCGCTGCAGGATATGGAAGAGGGGGCTGGAGTTGTGCGGCTGCAGCCCGGTGCGCAGGTACGCGTCCCCCAGCGCCACGGCCGCCTTGCCCATCACCCCGGCCTGGTCCTCAAAGGCATGCAGGTCGAGTGCCATCGCCCAATCCACATCTTCGTTGCTTGCCCGACACCAGGACAGGCCGGCCCCGGCGGCAAAACCCAGGTAGCTGACCGGCTGGTACTGCCAGTGGCCGTTGTCGCCCCAATCGGTCATCAGGAAACCCACGGCCCCGTTCTTCAGGCCGTTTTGCGCGGCGCTCTGCAGATTGCCCAGGCAGTTGCGGGTGCGGCCGGCGATGGAGTTCCACGAGGAGGTGCCCGGACACACGTAGAAGGGCAGGCCGGCCTCGGCGAATCTGGCCCCGTGTTCGGCAAAGGGGTGGTGGGCCTCGTACCCCCACTCCAGCACCACCACGTCGCGTGGCAACTCCTTGACCAGTTCGGGGTGCTCGATGATGATGTCCCCCCAGAAGTGCATGGTGCGGCCGTGGCTGCGGACCAGTTTGTGGATCTGTTTGACGAAGTCGAGATACACCCGCCCCTTGCCCTTCTTCTCACACAGGGCCTTGCTCCTGCCCTGGCCCACGTCGAAGGTCTCGTCGCAGCCGACGTTGAACTTAAGGCTGCTGAAATGCGGCAGGAGCTCGGCGAATAGTTCTTTGACCAGCTTGAGGCTGCCCGGGTGGGCCGGGCTCAGGCTGAAAGGACCCTCGCTGCGGCCCCAGGGGAAGTCGAAGCCGTCTGGGCATTCGGCCAGGTCGCGGTAGCGGGGCAAATCCAGCCAGCGGTGCAGGTGGCCAAAGGAGTTCTGGTTGGGCACCAGCTCCACCCCCCGGGCCCGGCAATGGGCGTCGAGGTGCAGGATATCCTCGCCGGTCAGCGGGCTGGCCTGGGCCCATACCTCGCGGTGGTTGCGGTAGGCAAAGGTGTGTTCGGTGTAGAGTTCGAGGTGGTTTAGCTTCCATTCGGCCAGCCGGTCCACCAGGGCGCACAGAGTGGACAAGGTCGGCACCTTGTCGCGGGTGACGTCGAGCATCACCCCGCGCACCGCAAAGTCTGGGTGGTCCTCGATACGCCCCAGGGGCACCCCCCCCTGGTACTGGCGCAGCAGCTGGCACAGGGTCTGGACCCCGTAGCGGGCACCGGCCAGATCGGCGGCCCATAACTCGATGCCTTTTTCGCTCAGGTCGAGGCGGTACCCCTGGGCCGGTAACCCCGGGCGCAGGCCGAGGCGCACCCCACCGCCGCTCCCGGCACCCAACTGCCAGTGCAGCTGCTGGGTGTGCGCCAGTTCCCCGCGCAGTTGCTGCGCCAGGGGCAGAAGCAGGGCCGCATCGGTGGCACAGACGATGCTGCCAGTAGCGGGCAACACCAAACTGCCGGCCCGTGGGGTGATGCGCCGGGGCCGGGGCAGCAACACCATCTTCTTCAGTGAACCGGGCATAACACACCTCCTTTGCAGGAGTACTAGGGCTGCCCCTCTTCGGCGGAAACCTGATCCAGGGCGGCGCGTTCCTCCGGGGAGAGTTTGATCTCCAACGCCCCGAAGACCTCCTCCACCTGCTCGGGAAAATCCGGGCCGATGATGGGGGCGCTGATCTCGGGGTGGTCGAGCACCCAGGCGATGGCCACCTGAGCCGGGGTGCAGTTGCGGGCGGCGGCCAGGTCGATGAGGTGCTGCACCAGGGCGTCGGCCCGCGGGGTCATGGCTTTCTCGAACTCGTACTGCCCGTCGCTCCACGGGGTTCCGGGCGGCGGGGTCTGGCCGCGCCGGAAACGGCCGCTCAGCAGGCCGACGGCCAGCGGGCTGTAGGTCATCATGCCCAGTCCGTGCCGGCTGCAGCGGGGCAGCAATTCGGGCTCACACTCGCGGCGGGAAAGCAGGTTGTAGTGGTTCTGCAGACAGACCAGGGGATCAAAACCGGCCACCTGGGCCAGCCAGAGGGCCTCCACTGCCTGGGCAGCCGTGAAGTTGCAGGCCCCCACGTACCTCACCTTGCCCTGGCGGACCAGGTCGTCCATGGCGCGCAGGGTCTCGTCCAGCGGGGTGTCCCCATCCCAGTGATGTAACAGGTATACGTCGATATGATCCATGCCCAGGCGCTTGAGGCTGCGCTCGGCCTCGCGCATGATGTGGAAGCGGGAGAGCCCACGGTCGTTGGGACCCTCACCGATATTGCTCCACACCTTGGAGGTGATCACCAGGTCGTCGCGCCGGCCCATACCCGCCACGGCCTTGCCCAGCACCTCCTCGCAGCGGCCGGCAAAGTAGTAGTTGGCACAATCGATAAAATTGCAGCCCAGATCGACAGCCTTTTCGATCACCTTGATACAGGTGGCCTCGTCGCTCCGATGGTGCCAGAAGGCGCGGAAGGCGGTGCCCAGGCAGAGACGGGAGACCTTGACCCCGGTGCGGCCCAGCTTGCGGTATTCCATTTATCCACTTGCTCCCTTCACACTCCATACCGAGCCGGTGGTATACGTATTGCGCTCGGAGCAGAGGAACTCCACCACCTCGGCCACCTCTTCGGGGTCGGAATAGCGGCCGATGGGTGTGCCCGGATTGGCCAGGTGTTCAGCGGAGAAACGCGGCACCACCATCCCGGTGAGTGCCCGGCCCGGCTCCACCCCGTTGACAAAAACCCCCTGTTTGGGCCAGGCATTGCCCAGGGATTGCACAAAGGTGTACACCGCGGCCTTGGAAACGCAGTAGGGCACCTGGTTGGGGGATCCCATACGCGCCCCCGAGGTGATGGTCACGCAGCGGCCCCAGCCGCGTTCGAGCATGTGCGGGACCGCGGCCTGGTGCGCCATGTACACCCCGTACACGTTGATACGCATCACCTTGTCGAACTGGCCGATGGGCTGCTCGAAAAAGGGTTTCTCCCAGCCCAGAATCCCGGCGCAGCAGACCAGGATATCGAGCCGGCCAAAGGTCTCGACGGTGCGGGCCACCATCTGCTGTACCGCCGCCTCGTCGGTGACGTCGGTCTCGACAAAGATCGCCTGCTGGCCCAGGGCTTCGATTTCTTTTACCGTTTCCGCGCCCCGTTCGGCCAGCACGTCGGCTATCGCTACATCCCGGCCCTCCTCGGCCAGGCGCAGGGCGCAGGCCCGGCCCAGACCCCGTGCCCCACCGGTCACCAGGGCAGCGCGCCTTTCCACCGGCGCGGCGAAACGCAGCTTTGCCATTGCGCTTTCTCCTTGTCAACGCTGTGTACAAGGCTGATAATATAGACGATCACCCCCTTCCATACCACCAGGAGCCCGCCATGAAAATCGATCACATCGAATCCCTGCTGCTGGGCAACAGCTACGTGACCCGCATCCACACCGACACCGGGCTGAGTGGTATTGGCTCCACGGCTTGCTGGGGTTACCCAGAGGCCGTGCAAAAGGTGGTCGAGGTCTTCGCCAAGTATCTGGTCGGCCAGGACCCGCTGCGCATCGAGCACCACTGGCACTACCTCTACCGCATGGGGCCTTTTCGCGGCACGGTGTTGTGCGGCGCCCTCAGCGCCGTGGACATCGCCCTCTGGGATATCAAGGGCAAACACTTCGAGGCCCCGGTGTGGCAACTCATGGGGGGGAATTGCCGGGACAAGATCCGCCTGCACCTGATGGCCGGCGGCGGCACCCCCGAATCGATGTACCAGGTGGCCAAGGAGGCGGTGGCCGAGGGTTTCACCGCCCTCAAGTTCGACCCGGTGGTCGGCAACTACCAGGACATGGCCACCGACCGGCTGGTGAAGACCGCCCGAGACCTGGTGGCCGCCGCCCGCGAAGGCGGCGGCCCGGACCTGGACCTCATCGTCGAGGTGCACCGCAAACTCACTCCCCTCAGTGCCCTGTCCCTGGGCGACGCCCTAGCCCCCTTCAACCTGCTCTTTATCGAGGACCCGATTCAGATCGACAGCATCCAGTCCCAGGCCGAACTGGCCCGGCGCCTGCCCATGCCGGTGGGCAACGGGGAACGGCTCACCACCATCTGGGAGTTCCGCGAATTGCTCGAAAGGGGCGGTCCTCAGTACGTGCGGCCCGACGTGGCCCTGGCCGGCGGCCTCTCCCACTGCAAGAAGATCGCCGCCGTTGCCGAGTCGTACCACTGCGCGGTGATCTCGCACAATTTTCTCGGACCGCTGACCACCTGTGCCTCGCTGCACCTGGATACCTGTATCCCCAACTTCGTCACCCAGGAATACACCAAAAACGACGAGGGCGCCCACAACGCGGTCTACAAACTGGCCTACCAGCGCCAGGGCGGATACATCCCCATCCCCCAGGCCCCCGGCCTCGGGGTGGAACTGGTCGAGGCGCAGATCCCCCACACCCCCTTCAAGTCCCTCAACAGCGCCCAGACCCCGCTGCGCCAGGACGGCTCGGTGGCCTACGCAGTCTAGGTCGGTGGCAGGGGTGTATCAGGGGCTGGGTCGGCTGCAGCGCAGGCCCTGAGGACACCAAAAGCAGGAGCACTCCCAGCAGACGACGCCCACCACCGAGCCAGACTCGATGGTGGGCGTTTTGCCGCCGGGATCGGGGCGAGAACCGGCCCGGCCTACTCCTGGAACAACACCGTGG